>ERZ791915.101-NODE-101-length-108372-cov-17.490579_pt1 | contig 108372 bp, 100 predicted proteins | sample MGYA00510139_ERZ791915 | MGnify/ENA primary metagenome ERZ791915 (study PRJEB30046, sample SAMN00792117) | human gut metagenome | study: EMG produced TPA metagenomics assembly of the A metagenome-wide association study of gut microbiota in type 2... | reverse complement strand
GGATTGCCCGATTGGGGACTTATCTATCAAATGATTAAAGAACATAAAACGTTCCAGGATATCTATACGCAAGGCAATATATCTACGGATCAAGATAAGAAGAAATAGTGGTTTAAAAAAATGCCGCCCGAATTCTTTTATAAGCCATAACCCAATTCATTCCTGTTAATAACAAATGGATTCAGCTATATATAGATATAAAGAGTGCATCAAACTTAATTGATGCACTCTTTATATCTATAAGACGGAATGAATTCCATTCCTGTTATTACTTTAGAACTTGAAGAAATTCTTAGCGTTATAGTAGCTGATATCTTCAATCATCTGGTTCACACGGCCCATTTCAGAAGCCGGAATTTCACCATTTTCAATGTCACGGCCAACAAGGTTACACAATGTACGGCGGAAATATTCATGGCGCGGATAGGAGAGGAATGAACGAGAGTCCGTCAACATACCTACGAAACGGCTCAACAGACCCAATACGGAAAGAGCATTCATCTGTTTCTCCATACCGTCCTTCTGATCGAGGAACCACCAGCCGGAACCAAACTGTATCTTACCCGGAATCGTACCATCCTGGAAGTTACCCAACATAGTGGCGATAACTTCATTAGCGCACGGATTAAGATTATAAAGAATAGTCTTCGTCAATTTACCTTCAGAATTTAAGCGGTCGAGGAATTTAGACATTGCCTTAGCAGTAGTAAATTCACCGATAGAATCGAAACCTGTATCAGCACCAAGTAACTTGAACATCTTGCTGTTATTGTTACGGATAGCGCCATAGTGGAATTGTTGTGTCCAGCCTTTTTCCCAATCCATTTCACCGAAGATAACCAGCATAGCTGATTTGAATTTCAGGATTTCTTCCTTGGTCAGTTCCGTTCCACCATATACCTTATTAAATATAACTTTGATTTCAGCATCTGTATAGTCTTCTGCGTAGAATTCTTCAATACCGTGGTCAGACAATTTACAGCCTTGTTCAGCAAAAAAGTCATGACGCTTGCGCAGGGCAACTACCATATCATCGAAATTAGAGATAGCAACACCGCTTACTTCAGCCAGTTTCTCAACGTATGCACGGAAGTCAGCAGGAATTTCTACAGCCATTGCCTTGTCAGGACGCCATGTTGGTAACATCTTGATTTCAAAACCACTTTCGCGTGTTTGAATATGATATTCCAGAGAATCAATAGGATCATCCGTAGTACAAACAGCTTCCACATGATAACGGCGCATCATGCCACGAGCAGAGTATTCCGGTTGAGCCAGCTTCTCATTACACTCGTCATAAATCTCACGGGCAGTCTTCGGGCTCAAGATTTTATCAATACCGAATGCTGTCTTCAACTCCAGGTGTGTCCAGTGATACAAAGGATTACGGAAGGTATAAGGAACGGTTTCAGCCCACTTTTCAAATTTTTCCCAGTCGGAAGTATCCTTACCTGTGCAGAAACGTTCGTCTACACCATTGGTACGCATAGCACGCCATTTGTAATGGTCGCCGCCCAACCAGATTTCAGTCAATGACTTAAACTGATAGTCGTCTGCTACCATTTTAGGGATTAAGTGACAGTGATAATCGATAATCGGCATCTTGGCCGCATGTTCATGATACAACTTCTGTGCGGTTTCTGTCTGCAACAGGAAGTTTTCATCCATAAATTTTTTCATTCTACTGTGTTTTAAGTATATAAAAATATTACTTTCTCTTTTTTATACCTATATAGTATTGATTGTAAAGCTAATAGGCAAGATATTGGTTTTTGCTTTTATTAACCGTTATCGAACACAAAAGTAGAAAATTTACTTGGAGAAACAAAATAATTCGTATCTTTGCCGCAAATATTTATAATATTTAAGTTTTAGACATTGAACCTTTAGTGCCTTAAAACGAATGAGACAAAGAATATGGAAAACAAGAACTACACCATTAAAGACATTGCCCGCATGGCGGGTGTTTCTGCCGGAACTGTGGATCGCGTGTTGCACAATCGGGGAGATGTTTCTGCCGCCAGCAGGGAGAAGGTTCAAAAAGTGCTTGATGAGATAGACTATCATCCTAATATGTTTGCCATTGGTCTGGCAGCCAAGAAGCGTTACCGTGTTCTGTGTATTATACCTTATTATGTGGAACATGACTATTGGCATTCCGTCGCAGAAGGCATCAACCGTGCCGCACAAGAGTTGCGTCCTTTTAATGTAAGCATGGACTTTTTGTGCTACCATCATGCCGACCGGCTTTCTTATGAAAAAGCCTGCGCGAAACTCCGCAAAGAAATAGTGGATGCCGTATTGATCGCCCCCAATTTCCGTGAAGAGACAATGTCACTGACATCTTATCTGGAAGGGAAAAAGATACCTTACGCATTTATTGATTTTAATATAGAAGATACCCATGCACTCTGCTACATCGGCCAAGACTCCCAAACAAGCGGGTATATGGCTGCTAAAATCCTGATGCGCAAGTACAAGGAAGGACAGGAGCTAATACTATTTCTTAATAATAAAAAGAATAATCCGGCAGAAATACAGATGCAACGACGCATGGATGGTTTCATGAATTTTATTGCACAGGAACATGAGAATCTGGTGGTTCACGATGTAGTACTGAATAAAGAGGACGATGAAGCCAACCGCCGAACATTGGAAGATTTTTTTGCCGCACATCCCAAGGCAGTGTTAGGAGCCGTTTTTAACTCACGTGTCTACCAGGTAGCAGGATATCTACAGGAAACAAGACACCATTTGGAAGGATTAGTTGGATACGACCTTCTGCCCAAAAACGTGGAGTACCTGAAATCCGGCGAAGTAAATTATCTCATTGGACAACGCCCGGGACTGCAAGGATACTGTGGTGTAAAAGCTCTGTGCGACCATATCGTATTCAAGCGTCCGGTGACCGGTGTAAAGTATATGCCTATCGACATCCTGATGAAAGAAAACATCAATTTCTATTTTGAATTTGAATAAACATCATAATATCAATCACTTTAAAAACGATTTTTAAGCATGAAAGCATTAAACAAACAGACCGCTCCCAAGGCTCAGCGCCCGGAACGTATCATTCAATTCGGTGAAGGAAACTTCTTACGTGCATTTATCGACTGGATCATCTATAACATGAACGAAAAGGCTGACTTCAATAGTAGTGTTGTAGTAGTCCAACCCATCGAGAAAGGTATGGTAGACATGCTGAATGCACAGGATGATCTTTATCACGTAAACCTGCAAGGTTTGGACAAAGGAGAGACTGTCAACAGTCTGACCATGATCGACGTTATCAGCCGTGCACTGAATCCTTACACTCAGAACGATGAATTCATGAAGTTGGCCGAGCAACCGGAAATGCGTTTTGTAATCTCTAACACTACGGAAGCCGGTATCGCTTTCGATCCTTCCTGCAAACTGACTGACGCTCCGGCTTCTTCTTATCCGGGCAAACTGACTCAACTACTGTATCATCGTTTCAAGACATTTAACGGTGACAAGAGCAAAGGTCTGATTATCTTCCCTTGCGAACTCATATTCCTGAACGGGCACAAACTGAAGGAAACCATCTACCAATATATCGAATTATGGCAATTGGGTGATGAATTCAAGACCTGGTTTGAAGAAGCATGTGGTGTATACGCTACGCTTGTTGACCGTATTGTTCCGGGATTCCCGCGCAAGGATATTGCAGCAATCAAGGAAAAATTACAGTATGACGATAATTTGGTGGTACAAGCTGAAATTTTCCACCTTTGGGTCATCGAAGCTCCGCAGGAGATTGCCAAAGAATTCCCTGCTGACAAGGCTGGTCTGAATGTATTATTCGTTCCTTCTGAAGCACCGTATCACGAAAGAAAAGTAACGTTGCTGAATGGTCCTCACACTGTTCTTTCTCCGGTAGCTTACTTGTCGGGCGTAAACATTGTGCGTGATGCTTGTCAACATCCGGTTATTGGTCAGTACATCAATAAGGTAATGTTTAATGAATTGATGGAAACATTAAACTTGCCGAAAGATGAGCTGAAGAAGTTTGCAGAAGATGTATTGGAGCGTTTCAACAATCCGTTTGTTGACCATGCTGTGACCAGCATCATGCTGAACTCTTTCCCGAAATATGAAACCCGCGACCTGCCCGGTTTAAAGACTTACCTGCAACGCAAGGGTGAACTGCCGAAGGGATTAGTTCTCGGTCTGGCTGCCATCATTACTTATTATAAAGGTGGTGTTCGTGAAGATGGCGCTGAAATCGTTCCAAACGATGCTCCTGAAATCATGCAGTTATTGAAAGATCTATGGGCTACAGGTGATACTCAGAAAGTAACCGAAGGCGTACTTGCCGCAACTTCTATCTGGGGCGAAGATTTAAATAATATCCCGGGACTTACCGTTGCTGTAAAAGCTAATCTGGATTCTATCCAGGAAAAAGGAATGTTGGAAACAGTAAAGGGTATCCTTTAATTAATCTATTAAGTATCGTAAAGAAAGTAGGGTGGAGCAGCGGCTTCGCCCTATTTTTTTATGTTAAGAAACATAACTATGTATTTCTTGTTCCGATAAATTCTTTTTGTCATTCCCTTTTGGTATATTTAAAGCGTTAATTCTTAAAATCAGACTGCTATGGGAAAGATACTATGTACTGTTCTCGTGGGGTTCTTATTCCCTTTATGTGTTTATAGTCAAACCTTGAACACATCTTATAATCTCCCTCGCTCAGGAGACAAACTAATGAAATGTCAGATAACCACTATTCAACCCAATAAAGGTGGTAGTCAACAAGTCTGGAATTTCACAGATATTAAACTCCAGGATGCGAATTATGAATTGAAATATGAAGCTCAGGGTAATGATACAATTATTGCTACAGAACACCGTACAATGTATTACTATCAAAAATCCGGTGATTCTCTCTTTTGCATTGGCTATGAAAATCCAACAACTTTTATTATTTATCAAAAACCTGAATTATTGCTTGCCTTTCCTATCTCTCAAGGACATACCGTCTATGATTATTTTGAAGGTAAAGGAAATTATTGCAATTATTTAGATATACATTTACGTGGTAAAACAACAATTGCAGCAGACGCTTCTGGAAAATTAATATTACCAGACGGAGATACGATACAGAATGTATTGCGTACTTATACTCACAAGTATATCCATCAACAAATGCAACCTCAAAAAAAATCAGATAATTCGTCATGCATAGATACTATCCCTTTCACTATCAATAAAGATAGTATAGACTATCTAATTGCCAATGATTCCGTTCATATAGAAATGGAAATATGGCGCTGGTACGCTAGTGGATATCGCTATCCTATATTTGAGACAATAAAGAGTACCACATACAAAGTAGAGACTCCTTATGAGCATTTTACTACTTCTTTTGCCTATATGCCTAGTGAACAATATTATGATTTGCCACATGATGCAGAAAACCAAAGACAAAGAGAAATCAAACAACAAGAAAAAGACTGGAAAAAAGAAAGGGATAATAAAGATACCCCCAATATCCTAATTGATTATCAGATTCAAGTATATAATAATGATCTACAGGTTTATTATGAATTAAAAGAATCAAGTCACATTTCGATTATTCTTTATAACATACAGGGGGAACAACTTTCTGCCATTCAGAAGTATAACCAAGCTTCGGGAGTTTATAATGAAATTATTAAAATAGGTGACTATCCTAAGGGAAAGTATATATTACAGATAGTTGTAGGAAATAAAAAATATGGCGAGAAGGTCATAAAGAAATAATTATGAATTATCATTAAAGACAATAGTTATGAAAAAACATATTTTGATTATAATATATTTAGTTACAAATATATTTAGTATGCATTGCAGTCCGTTATCCAACGATACAATAGAATTGCCACGATTTTCTGCAGATAGCATAAATTCTTTGATCAGAAAACAGCAAAATGAAAGATATGAAAAGAAATTCATGCAACGAAGTAATACGGACATGAATGATAATCTCTTAAATGTATCGGATTATACGCCACCTACACCTGAAGCTGCGGGCATGAATTTATATGGAAATATCCCTGTTAATGAATATACGGGCACTCCTGATATCTCTATTCCCCTATATACACTAAAAAGTGGCCAAATAGAATTGCCCATTACTCTATCATATCATGCAAGTGGTATAAAAGTTGCGCAAGAAGCAACATGGGTGGGATTAGGATGGAATCTGCTTGCAGGAGGATGTGTTACGCTGAACGCCGTTGGTAATGTAGATGCATGTTCCGCAAATTATCCATCATGGGAGGAATGGGAAAAAATTAAATATCAATGGAAAGTTATTGCTGGAGATACAGCCAATATTCGAACAGGTATTGAAGACCAATTTCACAAATGGGGATGCTTATGCTATGATCAATACACAAGTACAACTACCGACAATGTATTAAATCAAGGGTTATTCGGACAAGGGGAAAGAGATGTTTTTGAAGTTTCTCTTCCTAATGGACTTTCATTCAAATACATATTACATCCCAAAAATCAAACCCCTATCATTATCGGGCCACGTCATAATTACAAAATAGTACACTCTACGGGAGATATAGTGGTAACTGATGATTCTGGAATTCAATATACTTTCACAGCCTATACCTTCAATGGCAAGTATGCCCCATTGACATATTTGTTAACTGAAATTAAAGACACGAGAAGTAATATTATATCACTTTCTTATGTTGATGCGAGCTGTTACTCTATTCCTGTTGTTTCTGAATATTACACGATTGGCTATCCTCTTCATAATGATTTTACTAAACGGAACTTCAATTCAACGACCAATAAAGCTCCTTATCTATCAAAGATAGAGTCTAATACTGAAGAGATAAAATTTACATTAAGTAGCAGAGAAGATCTTTCTCCTGGAACAACAGGGAGATTAGTTTCCATCGAAATAAAGAATAAGTTAAACAATGAAATTATATATTCATATAATTTTGACTATAGTTATTTTATGTGTGCTACGAATGCAATTGGAGGTAATGCATTAAGTAGTGAAGATTGCAAAGGATCAGCAGGATACGCTTCTCAAAATCCAGAAGTAACTTTACGTAAACGACTCAAACTACTTTCTCTTTCTAAACAAAATAACAACCTACAGGGGGAAACATATTCATTTATTTATAATGAAGAACAACCGTTGCCATATAAAACATCCTTCGCTGTGGATTATTGGGGATTTTACAATGGCGCAGAAAATATATCTTCACTTACCGGTTACCGCCACACACTTATACCCTCTATTGAAGGATTAGGAATTAATCAAGACGCACTTATAATTCAGGGACAGGAGCTACCAGCACAAACAGCTGTCAGGAATGCGAGTCGTAAATATATAACGGCTAATATGCTAAAAAAAATAACATACCCGACGGGAGGTAGTGTAGAATTCGAATTTGAACCTCATACTTTTACTAATGCCAAAGTCATTTCAAAAGAAGATTTAGAAAAGTATGCTCCTAAATTGGCATATTTAAATACGGTGAATAACAATAATGCAGAGTTTTCCACTCCATTTGTAACTTTCAATATTCCATTTGCACAAACTGTAACCATAAATGTAACAGTCCGTTTTGATGATTATTCAGCGAGTCAAGTCGAAGGTTCAGGAACAATTATCAGGCAGGTTGGTTCTACCGGAGGAGGTATTCTAAAATCATATAAAGTGACATCACAAAATGTAACTGATGAACATTCATATCATGTTGTTGAATCATTTACATTGGAAGCTGGGGATTATGTAATGTCATCTACTTTAGCGTCAACAGTTCCCAATCAAGGTTACACCGCCCGTAATGTTAGCGCTGCAACATTAACTTACAAATCACAAATATTCAATGTAGATATAGACACTTTGGAACATATTGGTGCCGGAGTGAGAATAAAAACTATTACCCAAAGGAATAATACAGGAGAAATCTTAGAGAGAACCAAATATCTTTACGAATTGGATAATCATAAAAGTTCCGGTCTGTTGATGATTCCTATTAACTTTGTGACTGATCATTACATTCGTCATGGTCTGGATAACTGTCCCATACATAGTATGGTAGAGCATCAATTTCGTAGATATGACGCACAAACATTATCTCCTCCGGCTTCTGCTCCCAATGGGAATCCAGTAGGTTATAGTCGTGTGATTAAACAAAAGGAAATAATCAATACAGGAAAAGAAGTGTTTGCCTTTGCCAATGAAAGTTGTGAAGTTATTGATGCTACACTTTGTTATTTTCCAGAGAACTACAGTGGACGCTTAATCAGGAAAAGTACATATGATGCAAATAACAAACTCGTAAAAGAAGAAATTAATAAATACTCCATTGCCAATAAGGCTAAAGAATTAGTCAATATAAAAGTCATAGACAATTATGTTGGTCCTGTAAATCATTGTCTTTTACTTGAAGGACATCCTTATTGTAATCCATACATATATAATGGACGTTTTTTTATAACTTTATATCCATACATTGCTTATGACATCCAGTTAACTCAACAAACAGAAACTGAGTATTTCAATTCAGTACCAATAAGCAAAGAAAAACTTTATACATATAATCAACGTAATCAAATATCAACCTGTCAAACAAGTACCAGTCGTTCCGACTACATTCAGGAGACATATAAATATGCTGCCGATTCTTCTTTCTATAAAGATCACTTGGACTATAATGTACTTACTGCAATAATGAGATATAAACGTACATCAGGCAGTTCAACAGCCATTTTAGAAAATAAGTATGGAAATGCATTTACTAAATTCACATTGCTTTCAAGTACGGAGTCAAGCAATGTATCACCCAAAAGACGTATTGTTTCATATAAATATGATAGTAAATGGAATCCTGTCGAAGTAACCTATCAAGACAGTTCGTCGGTTGTTTATTTATGGGGATATAAATATTCCCGGATTATTGCAAAAATTACTAATATTACATATGCCAAAGTACTGTCTCGATTAGGAGAAAGTTCGTTGAATACTCTGTGTAGCTCTAATATCCCCAATAGTACTTCACTCTATAATTTGCAAAATATATTTTCTGATTGTGAAGTTACCACATGGCTTTATAATCCATCATATGGAGTTAGTGAAGTAAGGTCACCCAATGAATTAAAAACATTCTATGAGTATGATGCTATAGGCAGAGTTTCTGAGATATTAGATTTAAACAGAAAAACAATCATGTCATTTCAATATCAGTTATCCCATAATGGAACATCACAAAATTTCTTCAAAACTCGTACTATGATGAATGAGGAAGGGAATAAATATATGGAAGTATATAGTTATTATGATGGTTTAGGTCGCCCATACCAGACAGTGGAATGTAAAATAACTCCATTCCAAACTCATTTAATCACTTTACAAGAATATGATGCTGCAAATAGGAAAACATATACATGGTTACCCGTTGAGTCTGCTACCAGTACATTTATGCCATCTGCTTCTGTTAAAGCTCAAGCTGTAGCTGATTATGGAGATACGCATCCTTATACAAAGACAGAATACGAAGCTTCTCCTTTGAATAAAATAGTCAATCAATACGGAGCAGGAGAAGATTGGAATAATCACCCTGTACACATTGAATATATGACAAACACCACTTCTTCTCCATTGAACTGTCTTAATTACATGGTTAATGACAACGGAGCTTTAGTGTCCAGCAATCAGTATTATGCCGCAGGACAGTTATATGTAACCAAAAGTACTGATGAAGATAATAACGTTGGGTATACTTTTACAGATAAGTCGGGACATACCATATTAACACGACAAATCTCAGGAAGTCAAAATCTTGATACCTATTATGTGTATGATGGACTTGATAATTTGCGATACGTTCTTCAACCGATGTATCAGACAAATGCCAATCTGAATATGTATGCTTTCCAATATAAATATATGGGAAGACAATTGTGCATAGAGAAAAAGATGCCGGGAGCAGAAGCGATTAAATATGTTTATGATAAATTAGACAGACTCATATTCTCGCAAGATGGCAATCAACAGTTACAAAACGAATGGACTTTCTATTTGTATGATAGGTTGAATCGCCTAACAGTACAAGGCATTTGCATGGAAATAGACCGGCTAAATTTAATTCCCGATGTAGCAGTAACCTGCTACAGAGAAAATAGCAATACAGGTTTGGGGGGAAGTGGATATTATTCTACATTTATACCGATTGATAAGGTCAAAGAAATACACATTGTGAATTATTACGACGATTATAAGTTTTGTTCATTAACAGGATTTTCCGGTGTACCACATTTCTCAATGGGCAGCAATGCCAAAGGCTATCTAACCGGTAATGTCGTTACTATTTTGGAAGATGGTAAGAAACTATATTCCGCTAATTATTACGATGTTAAAGGCAGAATGACAAAAAAGGTCTCAAGCAATCATATGAATGAATATGAAGTGGATAATATTACTTATTCTTTTACTGATAAACCATTAACAACAAGTCATACACATACAGCAATAAATACAACAGAATTATATACTTATGATTATGATCATGCAGAACGCCTGCAAGAAGTAAGACACAAGTTAAATGGGAATAGTGAAGTAAAGCTTGCTATCAATACCTATGATAAGTTAGGGAGATTAAAAACCAAAACACATCATGGCACTTCAGGACATAAGCTGACTTATGAATATAATATACGTAATTGGTTGACCCAAATCAGCGGAAGACTTTTCGAACAAAATCTTTATTATAACACAGGGAGTGGAAGTCAATGTTATAATGGCAATATTGGAAGTATGACTTGGAAGAGTGGGGAAGATGGTATACGTGGCTATAAGTTTACTTATGATAATATGAGTCGCATGAGAAATGCTATTTATGGCGAAAGGACAAGTATCACTCCTCCTACAGGAAAAAACTTCTCAGAGAATGTGATCGGTTATGATTATAATGGAAACATTACCGGTCTACAAAGATATGGTAAGGTGAGTGGAAGTACTTATGGAAAGATTGATGATTTATCCATAACATATGTGGGCAATCAACTTAATAATGTGACCGATGCCGCAACAGATCCTCTTTATAATGGTGCATTTAACTTCGTTGATGGCAATAAAACTTCTATTCAGGAGTACAAATATGATGCTAATGGTAATTTAGAACAAGATTATAATAAGAAAATAGCTAAGATTCAATATAATAGTTTAAATTTGCCAAGTGCACTACAATTCGCAAATGGTAATAGCACGGATTATTTATATGGTGCTGATGGTATGAAACGACGAGTAACCCATAAAACTGCAATTGCCAATATTTCCGTACCAATGGGACAGATAAAGGAATTGGCAAGTAGTCAGATTTCTCAGACTAATACTACTGACTATTGTAATAATGTGATCTATGAAAATGGAGTTCTAAGCATGATTCTCACTGAAGAAGGTTATGTGACGTTAAGTGGAAATGCTCCTATTTATCATTATTACTTGAAAGATCATCAAGGCAATAATCGCATAGTCATGAACCAAAATGGAACAACGGTTGAACAAGTTAATCATTATTATCCGTTTGGTGGCTTGTTTGAAGAGGGTCTAGCTACAAGTGATCAGAATTATAAGTATAATAGTAAAGAGCTTGATAGAATGCATGGTTTGGATTGGTATGATTATGGAACGAGGGGGTATGATGCAACATTAGGGAGGTTTATGATTATTGATCCATTATCTGAAAGGTATTGCACAATTAGTCCATATGTCTATTGTGCGAATAATCCTGTTCGCTATATTGATCCAACTGGAATGTATTTTGATGAAGCAAATGAGAAAGAAGCTCGAAAAATAGAAAGACGTCTCACTAAACGAATATCTAAATTAGAAAAAAAAGTTGCCAAAATAGAAAGAAGAGGGGAAGATGTTGGTGAATTGAATAGTCGTATTAGTGAGTTGAGGAATTCTCAAAAAGACGTTACTGACATGAGAAGTAATAAAAATATAGAGTTTAAATATAGCAAAGTTACAAATAAAAATAATCCGGCAGGAACTGGAAATCCTGTTACTTCACTAACTGGCATCAATGATGCTGGCCATAATGTTGTGACGATGTATACTGAAAAAAACATGGGTAATCGGCTTCATGAATCTAGACATGGAGGGCAAATAACTAGAGGAGAGTACAGCTTTGATCTGAATGGAAACCCAACAACTGGTTATGGTATAGATTCAGAGGTGTCAGCATATAAAGCACAATATTCATACGAAGGTAAACTTGTTTACATTGATGCTTCTAATACTTTGAATCAACAAATAGGTAGTGCGGGAATGACTCCTCCTATATCTACTCTAATTAATATTAGGTCCATTACGCCAGATTTTGTAAAGACTCGAATAGGCGAAGTAAGATCCATTATTATTGGTACGAATAGAATCTATCGTTTAAATCCTATATATGAATATTTGCCATGAAATCAAATTTATTTTTTATACTATTAACAGTTCTTGCATTGGTTGTTGTATCATGTAAAACTAGTTTTGAATCTCAAGTATATGATTTCCAACTTATAATTGATTCGAACACTTATGATGAGAATGAAATTAAGGAACTAATATCTGAAAGTAAGATGAAAACTATTGTCTTAAAAAATGATTCTGTATTAGAGTTCAGGAAACGTCATGGAGGTTTGGGAAGCTTAATTACAATTGAATATACATTAGTTGATAATGAAATAGTAATTGATTCTACCGATGTGACCGGGCGTTATATTCCCGAATTATCAGATATCCATTTTTTATATAGTCGAGACAGTTTAGTCAACAGACAAACAAATGAAAAATATTACAATCAAAAGTTCGTAAAAAAAACAGAAAGAAAACACTAAAAGCGACTAAAGAATACACCTGAAGGAGGTTATCATGGATCGAATCCATATTGGAAAGTATCATCAAGAGCAGAAACATATAGAATATTTTAATAAAGCTAATGGGCTATTCAAATAAATATGAGAACAGGATTTTTATTATTAGGGTTGTTTCTTTTTCTTTCCTGTAAAGAAAAGACTATATCCAAGCAAACAGATTATGTGTTTAAATTGCCTCAAAAGGATGTTTTTGTAAAAACTTCGAAGTTTCAAGGAGGAAGATTTGTGATATTTTTCGTATCCGATTCCTTATTGCTTGATAATGCTAAAGACTCTATTGAGTATAGAACAGGATTTTATCCACAAATAATTGTGGACAAAACGGACATATATGTTAATTCTCAATATAAAGGAGCAAGGCTGATAAGTATAGAAAATGATAATTATAAATTTGAAGAGATTACTGATAGTCTTTTTTATAGCAAATCTGGAATAGTAAATATTGGGAATCATAGTTTCAATATTAAAGTTGTTTCTGATAGTGTTTTTAGTGAAACATTCTTTGAGGATAACATACAAAAAAGTCCATATTCTTTTATAGGTATAGATACAGATGAATATAGCATAGGTATCAATGGGAAAATAATCAAGAAAGGAGATATATATGGAGGCTGGCAGTAAGGATAATGCGACTTTTGAAAGATTCTTTATACAAGGAGAATATACGAGAGCATGCCAAGATTCGAGAATTGGGAAAAGAGATACTTTTATGACAAGAGAAACAATAGAAAAATAGTAAGAAATGAGAAAAATACTACTATTGATCATATTAAATTGTATCGTTCTATCATGCATAAACGATAACGCCGTAACTAAAGAGAAAAAACGTAACTTTTCTTTTTGTATACCGGAAATAGATCTTACTGTTACAACATCTAAGCAGGCAGGCGGAAGATTCTATACTATCTTTACTAAAGACAGTATAGAATCCTTGCCAGATAGTATTGTATTTTTACCTGATACAGTTGCCTATATTGCAAGTGAAACGCAGGAGATGGGACCTATCTCTTTCATAATAAATCCTGCTCAAAAAGACAGTATATACATTGTTGAAAATCCATATATAGAATATATTCAGAGCTCCAAATATAAATTATGTCTATTAAAATATCAAGAACGTGAAAGTCGCTTCTTTGAGCCTCGAATAGGAACTGAGCCTTTGATATTAAAATACCCATATATCCATATTGTGATATCTACAGATACATATACCATAGATATAGATCGTTATAAAATCACACAAGAAACAATCAAGAAAGGAGACATACATGGAGGCTGGCAGTAAGGATAATGCAACTTTTGAAAGATTCTTTATACAAGGAGAATATACGAGAGCATGCCAAGATTCGAGAATTGGAAAAGGAGATACTTTTATAAGAGGAGGAACAATATATAAATAAAATAGAAATGAAAGAACTACTTTTTATTTGTTTTCTGATTACAAGCATTAGTATTTATGCAGAATCTAAAATTACTTTCAGAGGAAGAATTATAGATTATTACACTCAAGAGAGTATTTCTGGAGCTGTAATCAATTTATATTCAGGAGAAAAACTTGTGAAAAGTTTGTATTCAAATAAAAATGGAGATTTTGAGTTTTTGACTGTAAATCCTATTGAGGTTATTGAAGTACAATTTATTGGAAAATTAACTCTAAAAATTATTGAGATTGGTGTCTGGCATGAAGAAACGAAAGATTTTTCTTTTCAAATTCCCCTTTTTGATAATCCATTTGGATTTATCAATTATGAAAAGGAGCCTACATTTTTGCAACGGCAGGAAGAAAAAGAAAAGCAAAAAAACATATTAAAAGGAATACGTTTAGATTGCAATGATGATAATAAAGCAAAAATAAAGTATTCAAAAAAAGGCAATTATCAATTCATCAAATTTATAGACTTGATTAACTGTTGGAGAAAATGAAAAGAATACTACTATTAATCATATTAAATTGTATCGTTCTATCATGTATAAACGATAATGCCGTAACTAAAGAGAAAAAACGTAACTTTTCTTTTTATATACCGGAAGTGGACCTTACAGTTACAACTTCTAAGCAAGCAGGAGCGAAATTTTATACATTGTTCTCTAAAGACAGTATTGCATGCCTACCAGACAGTATTGTATCTCTACCCGACACGATTGACTATATCATAAATCAAACCCATGAGATGGGTCCTATCAATATCATATTAAATCCTGCTCAGAAGGATAGCATTTATATATATGAAGACGAATATATAAAACACATCCAGGGCTTCAATTATAAGTTGTGTATGTTAACTCACAAAGAATTTGATACTCGTTTCTTTGAACCTCGGATATCTACACAACCCCTTATTCTAAAATATCCATATATCTATATCGTTATATTTCCTCATACGTATACCATAGCAATAGATAGTTATAAAATCACACAAGAAATAATCAGAGAGGGAACCATTTACGGATATTAAGTGGATAAATATATTGATAAACTTTATAAAACAAATAGAGGATACATATACTATTTTAAGAAATAGCTATGGAATTACTCAAAAAAAAATAAAAGAGAATGGCATTTATAGATAAATAGTTTTTCCTGCTAACTTTACCGCAAAATAACGATTATGAGATACTCGAATAATCCAATCAGGAGACAAGACAGGTTATTAGATATAAACTTAGCCATAATAAGAAAAAGTATTTATTAAAATTATATTATCCAAGATGAAACATACGATATTATTTTTAGTCTTGATATTTTTTTGCCCTTTCATATATTCACAATCAAAGTGCATACCCTATCTTCTTTCTAATGAAAATAAAGATGAAAAGATTTATGTATGCGATCCTTGTGTTGATGATACTATAAAGGTACAATTCAAAGTCAGTATTATATTTGATGATACGACTCGATACACTGTGAAGTCTGTTATCTTACAAAGCGTGCAAGTAGGTGCTAAGCATGTCTTTTTATCTCGATTCGACAAAAAACGAAGCTCTTTCAACCAATACCTCTGGGATATATGTAATGCTAAAGCAACATATTGGTACAAAAATCAGCCCTATAAGCAATTTTATAGTAAGATACCTTTTGTCGTTGATAATACAATTTTCGAAGCGACGTTTTATATTGTATCCAACTAGATATAGTAGCAAATTAATGTTTAGGTCTCCCCGAAATAGAAAATGCTATAAGAAAATAGCTAAGATTCAATATAATAGCCTATTACTATATGATAGGAAGAGGGCAACAAAATAGAGGAACTGGTAGTATGAAATCCGGATATAATTTAAAATTTCCGAGAAGTGGCGGATCAAGCAATAACTGGAGTGCACGAGTCGTCTTTACTACTAAAGAAGCAAAAAATAACACCTATTCTATATTCAAAAAACTATTTTTTTATGAAAACAAATAACTTTTTTTGTATATATATTGTATTATGTCCATTCTTTATTTTTTTCACCAACGAGATAGATAAAGAATTATCATCCCCCTTTTACTCTAAAGATGGAAAATTTGAAATTGACAATCAAGATACAATCTCTGTACGCTTCCCCTTTTTAGCAGACATATTAGACTTCTATTATGTCTATTACTTGGCAATGCCTGATAACCTTGATGAATTGGAGGAGTTTATTGATAGTATGCATGTTGCATATCCAGAAGAATTATATTATTATGACATACTAAAAAAACAAACTCTTGTAACTCTGAAAGAAAATAAAGCACATCTATTTTTTAGAGAAAATGAGTGTGAATTTCAACTGTGGATGCAAGAAAAGGATAGTACTATATTATTGTATAATGGGGGTAAGAAGTGTTGTGATTTGGATTGTTTCCACATCCGGAGGAGAAATTTGCAATAATAAATCAGTTAGTTAATTCTACACCAAAAGCATTTAATGCAAAAAATAAAATTATTATAATGAAAACACAACTCTCTAATGTTCTTCTAAATGAGATAATGACCATTTCTCAGAAATATAAGATGGATAAAGATAAAGCTATTTTAATTGGCTATATAAGGAATGATGGGCTCTTTAATTATTGCAATAAAGAAAGAATCGATAACAATGAACCTTATTTCAAAGAAATAGAAATCATGTTGAAGAAATTCTGTGAAGAGAATGGTATATATAGATTGTTATTTTATACATACTGCCCTCATAGCAGCGTTTTTTAGAATCAGTGATGATGTCACTCACAAAGATATGGCAAACTTAATGGTAATAATAGCGAGAATAATGCAGTTTATTTAAAAAGAAACCAAACGTTGCATGACTATACTCCCAAGAACAGTAATGTGACAACTATTCATATTAATACAGCTGAAGATTTACAGAAGTATATACAAGACAAAATGAAATAACTGATTGTATGAAGAAAATATATTTAATATTATTATTCTTTTCTTTGCTGGGGGGGTGTCAGCCCAGCAAAGAATCCCCTGCTCTCTTTGCCGCTTTGCAGAAAGTTGAGTGTATGATTGAACAAGATTCTTTTCCCGCTAAGTATGTAATTATGTATGAAGTAATATCAAATGACATAGGTTCTATTTATCAGATAACATCAACTGATAGTCCCTTTGTGGAATGGAGTCTGGAAAGACCAGAAAGAGTGATAAAGTACAAGGATAGATATATCTGCTTAATAAGTCCTATGGCTTCAATAGATATATCCAAAGAAAAATTGCTTGAAATGACAAATTATCAAAATGATACAATAGGTCCTATACGTAATGGAATGTGGTATATAGGGGTATCAAAAGATGGAAAAAAGCAATTGTTAGTTTCCACGCACACAACTTATCTAACCTCTCGTTTCTATACTTTTCCTAAACTTTTGGAATATGTATTCAATGATTATGATGAGGTTAATTTACCACGTTTTGTATTAGGTATGTATAGTTTGGTTGTAGATACTTCATACACTCCAAAGGAGGCGTTTCGCGATCATATTCAATACATTGAAGGGGATATCTATTATACAAATCCTTTTGATGAATATTTTACAGAAGACAAAGATAGTATACATAGTTCTTTTTTTGCCGTATTGAATGGAAAAGACACGCTTAAATTAAACATTACAGATACAATAATGCAGTGTTTATTTTTTGAGAGCATGAATAATCCTATTTTCTTTAAGTCACTACCCCAACAAGAACCATGGTATAAATTATATAATTTGCTTCGTGATTCAACTTTTTACTTTCAAAATGAAAAAGGAAAGTATATAAAATATTCTATTCCTTTTGGTGATACCTATTGGCTTTTTGGTGTAAAGGATAGTCTAGGACATAATTTGTATGATCTTTATAAAAGAGGGGTAAAAGAGAATTTGAAGAATATAGAAAGTTTTGATGAATGGGATTCTAATTGATATCATACAGGTATTCAGAAAACGTCATGGAGATTTGGGAAGCTTGATTACATTTGAATATTCATTAGTTATTGATTCTGTTTGATGTGTCGTAAGCTCCCGAGAGTCTGTGCAAAAACCTTAGACGCTATATAGAATTATCATTTATTTTTCGTATATTTATGGAAAGAAACTAAACAATATGTCTATGGACTACATAGTAGGAGAAAACAGAAATTAAATTCAAATGATAGCTCTTGAACAATTGGTTGCTCCAGATTTTTGGGCAAGGGTTATCGATTTATTTGTGGATATCTTGCCTATAGATGAGCTTGGGTTTAAATATGTCAAACTTCAATCAGAAGGGAGACCACCGTATAATCCTGCAACATTACTAAAATTGTATTTATATGGTTATAAGCACTCAATAAGGTCATCAAGAAAGTTGGAACACTCCTGTAAAGTAAATGTGGAATTATGGTGGCTATTAGGAGGCTTAATGCCCTCTTTTCGGACAATTGCTTATTTTAGAAAAAATAATGCGGAGGCTTTTAGAAAAGTCTTTAGGCAGTTTGTCCTTATGCTAAAGGATATGGGTCTGATAGAAGGCGAAACCATAGGTATAGATTCTTTTAAGATATTTGCCCAAAATAGTCTCAGAAACAATTATACACAAAAGAAGATAGACAGACATCTTGAATATATAGATAACCGTATTGAAGAATTTGAAGCAGCTTTAGATAAGACTGATAAAGAAGAAGAAAAAGAACTTCTTAAATCTAAGATTAAATTACAACAAGACAGGCGTAGGAAATACGAAACTCTTGATACGGAATTGAAGAATAGTAATGATACTTAAATAAGTCTAACAGACAAAGATTCAAGAGCATTAATGTTAACCAATAATGTATCAGGAGTTGGCATTAGTATCATTATATATGTCCTTATTGTTGATAAAATATGAAATGCAGAAAAAAGAATTTTATCTTCCAAAAAAGTAGTTTTTGCACAGACTCTCGGGAGCTTACTTTTATTATTAGGATTGTTTCTTTTTCTTTCCTGTAAAGAAAAGACTATACCCAAGCTCTATTTTCGTTTTTTTTCCCGAAAAGCACAGCTTTTGCCTACAAAAAGTGATTATTATACATTTTCGAACATGTTATAGACAAAAGTGAAAAGATGCTTTTATTATAATACGCTATCTTTGCTTCATTATAATACATGAGATTTGATACAATAAAACCTTTTAAGATTATACAAAGTAACTTATATGAAAACTACTGTCCATTTCTGTCTTCGCTTGTCTATACTTTTGATTTGGCTATTGCAAACCAGCCAAATTAGAGCCAATAATTATTACTTTGAGCAGGTTGCTCTTAAGGAAGGTTTGTCTACTACTGTTAATTGCATATATGCAGAGAAAAATAGTTTTGTCTGGATTGGTACACGCACAGGATTGGGACGATTTGACGGACATGAATTGAAAAAATATACTCATTCTCCGGAGAATCCCAATTCATTGCCGCATAATAATATTCTTCATGTGGCGGAAGACAGTTTACATAATCTTTGGGTATTAACAGAAAAAGGCGTAGTACGCTACAGACGCCGGAGTGACGATTTTTCTCTCTTGAGAGATCAATATGGGCACATCGTTATGGCCAACACTGTATGCCGAACTGAACAAGGAATACTTTTAGGCGGAAGAAACAAAATCTATCAATACAATTATGGAGATGACGCCATCAGGCTCCTGCATGATTTCAGTGACATAGGCCTATTTGCTATTTCCTATATCAATTTCTGGGATAAGGAAACCCTGTTATGCTGCAGCCGATGGCAAGGCATCATATTGTTGAATCTCTGGACCGGGGAGGTAACATCTCCTCCTTTTAATTATGGAAAAGATATCCGGGAAGTTTTGCTTGATTCAAAAGGAAGAATCTGGCTCGCACCTTATAATAATGGCATACGATGTCTTGCACATGATGGTACCTTATTGGCTTCATATGTTACAGGAAACTCAAAATTGAATAACAATGTAGTACTTTGCATGATTGAAAAAGATTCTCATATCTGGATTGGAACGGACGGTGGTGGAATTAATATATTAGATCCTGAAACCCATGAAATTTCCATATTAGAGCATGTGCCCGGAGACAAATATTCGTTCACCTGCAATTCTATTCTGAGTCTTTATAACGATGCAAACAATAACATGTGGGTGGGCAGTATTCGTAATGGACTTATCGGTATCAAAGAAGTGTCAATGAAAACATATGCTGAAGTACCTCTCGGTGATTGTAAAGGGCTGAGTGATAATACAGTCTTGTGTCTTTATAGAGATCCTTCCGAGGATGAAATCTGGATTGGGACAGACGGAGGTGGCATTAACAAGCTTAATCCTTCAACGGAAAAATTTACACACTATTCTAATACGACTGGAAAGAAAGTTGCTTCTATCAGTGGGTTTACATCTTCTGAACTGTTATTGTCTGTTTTTTCAAAAGGATTATATACATTCTCAAAGAAAACCGGTAAAATCAATCCCTTGAAAATTCATGATGAATACATAAACCAAATGCTCCTCTATAGCGGAAAAACAATTAACATTTATCAATACGAGCCGGAGACAGTTTTGTTATTGGGAGACCGGATATACCAATATACGATTGCAACTGGTAATGCCAGAGTTGTAACGGAAGAGGAAGGAATCGAGATTACCGGTACTCTGGCGCCTGTCTCACATGACGCTCATGCCACTTACTTGTTTGATGCCCAAAGTATATACTCGCTTGACAAACAATATAATAAATTGAAATGTATATATACAATAAAGAAAGATACATTTATAAACTGCGTCTCCAGAGATGAGCATGGAATATTTTGGATTGGCACAAACCATGGTCTCAGGTATTATGATGCAGCGAAGCAATCCATTCAGTTTATTCCTACACCTTTGTTTACAAATGTACGGTCTGTAATAAATGATAATCATGGAAAAGTCTGGGTTGCTGTTGATGAAATGCTTTTTGCATGGCTGATTAATGAGAAAGAATTTATGCTTTTCGGTAAATCAGATGGAGTACTTCCAAATGAATATTTGGCAAAATCTAAATTGATTTCCGCTTCAGGAAATATATACTTGGGAGGAGGAAAAGGGCTGCTTTATATAGACAAAAATCTTCCCATAGAGAGAACTGTTGCTCCTCAGATACGACTTACAGATATTCTTATTGCCGGAGAATCTGTTAATGAACAATTAAAGGATAATCCGGTAAGTATATCTGTACCCTGGAACAGCAAAGCTATCAGTGTACGTATTATGTCCTGTGAGGCAGATCTTTTCCGGCAAAGAATTTACCGCTACCAAATTGCCGGACTAAACGAACAATGCATTGATTCGTATACTCCGGAAATACTTATCCGTTCATTACCTTCCGGAACATACCGGATACTGGTCTCATGCAGCATGAGGAACGGGGGATGGACTCCCTTACAGCAGGTTTTGGAATTGACAGTTTTACCCCCTTGGTACAAAACTTGGTGGTGCATTCTTTGTTATGTCCTGGTCATATTGGGAATTATAACCTGGACGTTCATCATCATTTTACGCCATAAAGAGAATAAACTAAAGTGGGCAATGAAGGAGCATGAGAAAGAAATATATGAAGAGAAAGTACGTTTTCTCATTAATATCAGTCATGAACTCCGCACTCCATTAACATTGATACATGCGCCACTGAACCATATCCTACGCTCCCTATCTTCCAATAGCGCAAATTATTCGGCCTTGAAGAGCATCTACAAGCAGTCACAACGGATGAAAGACTTGCTCAACATGGTACTTGATTTGCGTAAAATGGAAGTTGGGATAAATACGGTTCAGTTTCAGCCCCAACTATTGAATAATTGGATACAAAGCGTTACAACAGATTTCATTGGTGAAGGAGATGCCAGAAATGTACACTTTTTATGTCAATTCGACGAACGAGTCAAAATCGTTTGTCTTGACAAAGATAAGTGTGAGATAATCTTGACTAATTTATTGATAAATGCTCTGAAACATAGTCCTGAAAATTCCCAAATCATTATTCAAACGGAATTGTTGCCTGCCACCGCATCTGTCCGTATTTCGGTTATAGATCAGGGATGCGGGCTAAAACAGGCAGATCCGCAGAAGCTGTTCACTCGATTTTATCAAGGAACAGGAGAACGTACAGGAACAGGAATCGGCTTATCCTATTCCCGAATTTTGGTGGAATTACATGGAGGAAAGATCGCTGCTAAAGATAATGAAGATGGCGGAGCCACATTTTTCTTTGAACTTCCACTTAAGCAAGTCTCATCGGAAGTATCATATAAACCTAGACCCTACCTGAACGAACTGATATCCGATATGACTGAATATAAGGCTGTTAATAGTGTGAGTATCAAATTGAATAAATACTCGCTATTGGTAGTTGATGACAATAAAGAACTGATAGATTTTATCAAAAGCGCTTTTTGCAAGAATTTCAATCAGATATATACTGCCCCTGATGGAAAGAAAGCTTTGGAAATAGTTCGTAAGTACCAACCCGACATTGTCATAAGTGATGTAATGATGCCGCGAATGAATGGCTATGAGCTTTGCAGGCAAATAAAAGAAGATATCAGCATCAGTCATATTCCTGTTATTCTTCTGACAGCCCGCGACGATGATGCAAGCCGGTTACAGGGATACAAAACGGGAGCAGATGCCTATTTGGTTAAACCGTTTGAAGAAGAAATGTTACTGGAAGTGATCCGTGGACGTTTACGTAACAGGGAACAGATGAAAGCACGATATTTGAACAGAGGGTTGCTTCCTCCACCCGAAGAAGTGACATTCAGCCAGATAGATGAAGCTTTCCTGCTTAAAACAAATGAATTGATAGCCGAACACCTGGGTAACCCCGATTTAGACGTAAGTTTCCTGTGCAAGGAGCTGTGCATGAGCCGTGCCACCTTTTATAATAAGCTAAAAGCCATCACCGATATGGGGGGGAATGACTATATTAATAAATTCCGTTTAGAAAGAGTCATATATTTGATAACCAACACAAATATGAATTTTACGGAAATTTCAGAAAAGGCCGGTTTTTCTTCTTCCCGCTATTTCAGCACTATGTTTAAGCGGTATACCGGGAAAACACCATCCCAATATAAAGAAGAACATCGGAAGTCAATGAAGACGGAACCGGATAATAAATAAATGAGCCTTGAATAATACAACAACTATATATGGAACATATCCCTGCCAATCGTCTTGCTTCGCTTGATATTCTGCGTGGTTTTGATCTTTTCCTTTTGGTTTTCTTTCAACCAGTACTGGTCGTTTTAGGACACCACCTCAATCTGCCATGGTTTAAAGAAGTGTTGTGGCAATTCGATCACGAAGTTTGGGTTGGTTTTCGTTTTTGGGATCTAGTGATGCCATTGTTCTTATTCATGACAGGGGTGTCTATGCCTTTTTCATTTGCCAAATTCAGGGATAACTCTGACAAAGGTCGTGTCTATCGGAAAATATTGAAAAGATTTCTTCTTCTTTTCATTTTCGGCATGATTGTACAAGGCAACTTGCTAGGACTGAATCCGCAACATCTTTATTTATACTCCAACACATTGCAGGCCATCGCTACAGGATATTTGATTGCAGCCATCCTTTTGTTGAATTGTTCATTCAGATTGCAGATTTTCATTACCATACTCCTTCTTCTAACTTATTGGATTCCGATGACATTTCTGGGAGATTTCACTCCGGATGGCAACTTTGCAGAAAAACTGGATTGCTGGGTACTGGGGCGCTTCCGTGACGGGACGAGTTGGAATGCGGATGGAAGCTGGAGTTTTTCGCCTTCGTATCATTATACGTGGATATGGAGTAGTCTTACATTTGGCGTGACCGTTATGCTAGGCACATTTGCAGGAAAGATGATGAAGGATGGGAAAGGGGGAAAACGTAAAGTTGCTATCCGCTTATTTGTTGTCGGTATTGCATTACTTGCTCTTGCAGGTGTATGGAGTTTACAAATGCCTGTTATCAAACGTTTATGGACTTGTAGTATGACACTGCTTTCCGGTGGCTATTGCTTTTTGTTAATGGGGCTGTTTTATTACTGGATTGACTACAAAGGAAATACACTTGAGCTAAATTGGCTTAAAATATATGGCATGAATTCCATTACAGCATATGTTTTAGGGGAGGTCATCAATTTCCGTAGTATAGTGGCTTCCGTTAGTTATGGTCTGGAGCCGTATTTGGGAAAGTATTATTCCGTATGGCTTACTTTTGGTAATTATCTTATTCTCTTCTTTATTCTTCGCACAATGTACAAAAAGAGAATTTTCCTGAGAATTTAATAAGGAGGTTTGTTCACTTTTGTCTGCCTAAGTTTCATCTTTTGTCTAATCAGTCGTTTTCTTTTTCTGTTTCAAACAAATTCAAAAACAGCAAAATCATTATTAAACATCCGATAATGTGCAATATCGTATGTTTGCAAGCAGAAAACGGAGGTTAAGATTGCCTCCCAATATTAATTTTAAACTCTTTAATATTATGAAAAGAAAACTACTCTTTTCCACAGCTATGTTAGTAGTAGCTGCCAGTGCTATGGCACAAAACGACATTACTCCTTCACGCTATGATTTTGCCAATCAATCGGAAGGACAATACGTTATTGATGGTTGTAATAATGGTTGGGGACCGGGAAATCTCGATGCTGCTAAAGAATCGAAAGTTGGGTATGTAAATGCTACCGGAGGTGCATTTTGGGATAGTAAAAATACGGATGCATTTAAGAATTTACAGGCCGGTTTGCAGATTCTTGATTTAACGGCCGAAGGTATTGGAAAAGTATTATGCTTTAAAGGTGTTAACTGTGATGATGCAGTCTTTTCAAAAGGCACCAAAGCCACAGGTTCTATTCCTGCTTGGACTCAACTTGCATTTTATTCTGATCCGGAAAAAACCCCGACAGGCGGAGAAGATGCTGCCGCTCCGTTCATCCGTGTTTCCATTACTTATAAAGCTTGGGAAGCTGATCCGGATCCGGATCCTAATAATGGCATAATTTCAAAATTAGAAATTAAAGCAGTTGGACCTAATTCTGTATTAAACTCTTTTAGTGGAATTCTTTCATTTGACATGATGGTGAAAGATGTGGAGACAGAAGAAATGTATGAATTGAATGAAGGTTGGCAAAAGGTGGAATATGACTTCCAGGTGGGTACGCCCGATGGAAATCCATTTGCATTTACTATCGGGTTTAATGGCGCAAAATTTGATACGGGCGCTCTTCTTATTAAAGAAATAAAATTCACGTCCCCGACAGACGGCACATATGCTAAAGGTAACGCTGCAAACTTCATGAAATATTTAACTCTGGAAAACGGTCAGATTGTAACCGGAATCAACACTCCGACATTTGAAGGTAACAAGGTACGTTGCAACGTTTCAAACAACCTCCTGACAATTTCAAATTTAGAATCCGGTGATAAAGTAGAAGTATATTCGATTTTAGGAACATTGATTTCATCTCAGAAAGCTACTTCTGATGTGCTTGCATTGCCTTTGAATGGTAAAGGCGTTTTTATAGTAAAGACTAAGACTACCACAACAAAAGTAGTGAATAATTAATCTTTAGGTATTGGTTGAAGGATATGTTTTCTCAAAATAAGAATCATATCCTTCTTTCATGAAAAATTTAATATTATGAACAGACTTTTCTGCTTTTTTATTTCCCTCCTTTTTTGCCTGACCTCGTTTGCCCAAGTCAAAAATTACGCGGTAGCGTTCGACGGTAACAGTGATATCAAATTTAATTGTATATCAGAACTAAATAACCTCTCTAAATACACAGTTCAGTTTTGGATGTATCCCTCCGAATGGACACCGGGTGCATCTATTTTTAAACGAGGAGCAGGTGCCGATATTTTTGAGGCATGCCTGGGTCCGGCGGAAGGTACAATTGTTTTTCATATAGGTAACCAGAATATCCAGCTCCAATCAGACCACTTTTCAGTGAGTGCCTGGTCACAATTGACTTTTATGGTAGACGGGAGCAATATCACTTCTTATGTTAATGGGGAAGAAATAAATTCTCCTACAGTTTCTTCTTCACTAACGATTCCGGACAGCGATTCGGAATTCAGAATAGGAGAAGCATTTAAGGGAAAAATAGATGAGTTTCGTTTATGGAGTACCGTACTCGATACAACGGAATACTTAACACATGATCCCAGTGTAAAAGGATTTATCCTGTGGGATAATACCATTAATAAATTTCATCCGGACTATGAATCTTTGATTGCATACTACAAATTCGATCAGGAATTATGCGATAACATCGTAGATTATACATTCCGCCATCATGGCATAATGAACGGAAATGCACACCGTGTGGAGGTCACAGATAATTCCTTCTTTAAATACCGTATAGTTACTGCTTATACCGATTTTGGACGTTTCTCCGACACAGGAACAGACCGTGACAAATACCTGTTATGCAATGATTTAGTCGCGCTGATTGCCGGAATAGGAAGCGACGGTTCGGCCAGTGTGAGCCTGCCATTCGACAGAGGAGTACTGACAGGAGGAGCATCCTATTTAGAATCTTATGAGGGGCGTAACGGAGGTATGCTGGCTTTTGACGGTACTGGAAAAATGAGTGCAGGTGTCAAAGCAATGACTCCAACCGACGATTATTCATTCTGCACCTGGTTCTATATCGACCGGTGGGTGGAAGGTGCTTTTCTCTTGAAAAAGGAGAAAAACGAAAATATGGGAATATCTCTCCGTCTAGGCGAAGAAAGCAATGCAGAAGTAATTCTCCGAGTAAATGGAGACGAATATAAATACAAATGTGCGGGAGAAATAGTAACCGGTAAATGGATTCATTTGGGTTTTTCAACCTCTGATCGTTATTATGAGTTAAACAGAACTTTTCTTTTTGCCTGCAACAAAAAGAAACTGAACATTTACCCTTATTTGTATCCTGAGATAAAAAAGTCGTGGGTGTTGCCACTTGCCGAACTTGCTGATGTGGAAGCTACTATTGGAGAGAATTTTGTGGGCAAAATAGATGAAACCATAATCTGGAACAAGGGCAGCGGACGCGACGAGATTTTCTCAATGGGTGATAATGGTCTGAATTTGCCCGGATTCGGGAAAAATGTTGGAGTGAATTATGCCTTTTATGCAGGCAGTTACTGGCCATACAATAAGCCGGAAGATCCCGGATATGACTGTTTTTCTTATAAAGAATATCTGAACATCATGCGCACGGCGTATGCCAATCACCGCGGATTCAAAATTCGCCTGAGTGTTTCGGGTGGTTCCGATTGGAAAACAGTGATAGGCAATGCGGCAAAAAGGGAGCGTTTCACTACCGAAATGGCTGATATTATAAATAATGACGATAATCTGGATGGCGTGGATTTCGACCTGGAATGGCCGGGATATGGCGGTCAGGATGCTGCATGGACAAACTATGGTAAACTGATGACTTTGCTTCGCAGCAAATTGAAGGAGGGCAAGACTCTGACAGTTTCTCCACACACCGTTTCATATTGGTTTCCTAAAGAAGATATGAAGTCTGTAGACTATTTCTTGTTCCAGAATTACGGTCCGGCTAAAGAGCATTTCACCTATGAAAGTTTCCCGGAAGCCTACAACAAATTCCTGGCTTGGGAATATCCGGAAGAAAAAATAGTGATGTCTTTTGCAGGCAGCACCAGCAAGCAATACAATGCCGATGGTTCGCAAACAAACAATCCACCGGTACGTATCCATCAGGTCGGAGAAATCGGTCCGGATGATAATTATTCAAACGGCTATTACTTTACGGGAACCTACCAGACCCGTTGGCGTTCGGAGCAAGTGAAGAAACAAGGACTGGGTGGCATCATGTGTTGGTCGCTGAATATTGATTTCCCTGATACGAATCATCCGTTGAGCCTGTTCAAGTCATCGGCTTATGCCATTTCATCCAATGTAGACACATTAGTGACGAAAGTAGACATGACTCCTACCGCTATTGAAAAAGTAAAAACTGAAAATACTGAGTTTTCCATTTATCCAAATCCGTCGGAAGGCGTAACCGATATAACCATACCTGAAGGGGAAAAAGGATGCAAACTACTTATGTACACTAATTCGGGAGTACTGTTACAAACTTTAGAGATATCAGCAGAGGGCATCTTCCGGTATGAATACGGGAAACTTGCATCCGGCTACTATTTGTTGCGTTTACTGACGGATTCCGGAAAACAATACTCCAGACTGTTGATCGTGAAATAGTTAACCATATGTATAATTTAATCTAATGTAAAATGAGAAAAAAACAATTAGTCCTGCTTTCCTTCTTGGCAATCGGCAGTTTCTTCTGCGGCAGTTGCGAAAAGGATATTAAGACTCCGGGAGTTTTTGAACCTCTTTATCTGGATTTCTCAGTCAGTGATACGCTGGGAAACCAATACACCGGAGATTCGATAATAATCCCGAGTACCGCAAATATGATGGTTTTTAAAATCACCACAAATTGCTCATGGAGTGCCAAATGTCAAAACAAAGCCGGCCTGTCAGGGTGGATGTCCATCCCTTCATCCCCCCGGGGAGGCGGAGATGCGACTATAACATCCACCGTGTCGAACAATAAAACAAAAAACGACAGAAAAGTTTACTATTCTGTGATAGCAGGCGATTCTGCCATTGTGAAGACAGTTGTAATCGTACAGCCCCACGTGGTAGCTAATTAAATCTTTACTATAAAAACTAACCTTATGAAATATAGATATATTATAATGATGGGGTGTCTTTTTATACTGAACAGTATAATCTGTGCACAAACAACGAAAGTCACCGGTGTAGTTGTTGATGAAAGCGGTGAACCATTACCGGGTGTAAATGTCGTTATAAAAGAGAATCACGGGACAGGTACAATCACAGACCTCGACGGAAATTTTAGCATAGAAGCCGATGCGAAACAGTCATTGGAGTTTACCTATCTCGGATATCAGAAACAGACAGTGCCTGCCACCAAGGGTAAGAAGATGAAAGTAGTGTTGCGTGAAGATTCACAGATGTTAAACGAAGTGGTTATTGTAGGATTCGGTACTCAGAAAAAAGCGAATCTGACGGGAGCCGTTAAAAGTGTAGACACCAAAGTACTTGCTTCACGCCCTATCACCAGTGTTGCAGACGGTCTTCAAGGAGCGGTAGCCGGACTGAATATCACCAACGATATGGGTGGTGCACCCGGCCAGAAAATGGAGATCAACATCCGTGGAGTGGGACTGGAAGATATAGACCAGGACGGAACCGGCAGCAAGGCTTCCCCGCTTGTGCTGATTGACGGCATGGAAGGAGACTTGTCTACCCTGAACCCCAATGATGTTGAAAATATCACCATCTTGAAGGATGCCGCCGCAGCAGCCATTTACGGTTCGCGTGCTCCCTACGGTGTGATTCTTGTCACCTTGAAGAAGGGTGACAGAGGATTCAATATCTCTTATTCGGGAAACGTACGCATATCCCAGCCTATCAATACCCCCAACATGGTCAATTCTTACGAATATGCCTTGGCTGTGAATGACGCTTTTACGAATGCAGGAGGCAATAGTCAGATCAATACCGATAGAATCTTAGCCTTGATGAATGGTACCAGCCTTCCAGATGTTCCTTACCTTCAATACGGCATCGAACCGGGAAAGCCCAATGAAGAAACCGGTGAAGTGTGGTGGGTAGGCGACCAGCAATGCTGGGCCAATACAAACTGGTATGATGTGCACTTGAAGAATGCGTCTTACTCTCAGGAACACAACGTCAGTATGAGTGGCGGCAGTGATAAATTCAATTATTATATTTCCGGACGCTATCTGAACCAGAACGGTCTGTTCCGCTACTCCGATGATAAATACGAAAACTTCTCCCTGAACGGAAACTTTACAATTAAGATGAATAAAATCGTTTCGGTTTACTGGACTACCCGCATGATATTGGATAAAAACCAAAAGCCGTCTGCCATGAACGATCTTTTCTTCCATAATCTGGGCCGCACGTATCCCCTGGTTCCGGTCACGTTTCCCAACGGAGAATATCATACCAGTTCGGGCATTGAAGCCCTACAGCACGGTGGAGACCAGATTGCCAACGGTAAAAGCTTCTATAATCAGGGAAAAGTAATTATCGAACCCGTCAAGGATTGGAAAATATATGTTGATTTCAGTAGCAGGATAGAAACTCCCAATGATACCCGTCAGTTCAAGAAGATATATAATACATTACCGGATGGCAGAGTAGTGGCAACCGGTGTATTGAAAGATGTGGCAGTGAAGCATGAAGTAAAAGAAAACGGCAGTTTCAACGTTCAGCCGGGTGCGGGAGAAAGCTACTATGAGGTAGGTAACGGCCGCATAAACTACTGGAACTTCAGTGCACGCACAGATTATGAGAAACAGTTGAAGAAACACTATTTCAAGATACTGTTGGGAACCCAGTCCGAATATTATTCTACGTCTTATTCCAGAATCGGTTCTTCCAAGATTGTTTCGGATGATAATCCATGGATCGTAAACGACCCGACCAACCTTACGAGCGAACAGAAATCAGAATGGTCCACTCTCGGTATTTTCAGCAGGCTCAACTACAATTACGCCATGCGTTATTTGGCCGAAGTGAACTTCAGAGCTGATGCTGCCTCCCGCTTTCCAACAGACAAACGTTGGGGATTCTTTCCTTCATTCTCTGTGGGTTGGAACATTGCCGAAGAACCTTTCTTCGAAAAAATAAAAGAAAAGACCGGTTGGGATATGTTCAAGATCAGAGCTTCATTCGGTTCGTTAGGCAGCCAGAATACAAATAGTTTTTATCCTTATTTCCAGAAGATGTTCACAAACCCTATGTCCGATTATGTTTTTGACGGTGTAGCTGCCACACAATTGAAGGCTCCGGCTCCGTTCTCCACAAATATCACTTGGGAAACCGTGCAGAACACTAACGTCGGTGTGGATCTTGCTTTCTTCAACTCCCGTCTGAGTATAATGGGAGAGTGGTACGAGCGTAAAACGAAAGATGCCGTAGGGCCTGCATTACCCGTACCGGCTGTCTATGGAGCCAATGTGCCTAAAACGAACAATGCCGAACTGCGTACACGCGGTTGGGAGTTGGAAGCAAGCTGGACCGATCGCATCGGTAAAGACTGGAGCTATGAATTGTATGTCACCTTGAGCGATTTCAAATCAATCATTACTAAATACGACAGCCCTAACAAAGAATTATCCAAATACTATAAAGGCAAGGATTTAGGAGATATCTGGGGATTACGTGTGATTGGAATTGCGAAAAACGATCAGGAAATGGCCGATCATATAGCTCAGCACGACCAAACAGCCATCGGCAACTCATTATGGGGAGGAGGCGACTTCATGTATGCCAATCTGGACGACAATCCCGCCATCACCAAAGGCTCTGAGACTGTAGACTCTCATGGCGACTTAACGGTAATCGGAAATTCTACTCCCCGTTATTCGTATGGTATCCGCGGCACACTCCGCTGGAAATACCTGGACTTCAGTTGCTTCTTCCAGGGTGTGGGCAAGAGAGACGTTTTTCTCGATTCACCGAGTTTCTTTGGTGTGTCAGGCGCTTGGCAGCGTTCCATCTACAAGGAGCACATGGATTATTTCCGCTATGCGAATCATCCGCTGGGAGCCAATACCGATGCTTATTATGCACGTATCCGTACCGACAGGAATAACTCCCAGTGCAACGACCATTATCTGCAGGACGCTTCCTATCTGCGCCTGAAGAATGTTACTTTGGGTTATACGCTTCCGCAACTTGCTTCTATAAAGAAATATATAAAGAAATTGCGCATATACGTTTCTGCTGAAAACCTGCTGACATTCACGAACCTGATGATTCTTGATCCGGAAGCGCTCGGTTCGTCGGCACAGGCTTACGGTATCGGTAAAACTTATCCGATGTACCGCACTTTCTCCGTAGGAGTCAATGTAATGTTCTAAATAAATATAATGAAAAAGAATATGAAAAAATATATAACCTTGTTTCTAGTGATGGGAGGTTTCCTGCTGTCTTCCTGCGAGGATTTCCTGCAAAGAGAACCTCTTGACTTCGGTAATGAAAATATATTTCTGAAGTCGACAAAAGATATGGCATATTTTGCCAATACATTCTATTCCTTATTTCCCAGTAACAAATCATACATGAACGGAGGTCCTTACAGGGATGATGAAAACAGTGATAACCAGACCTCCTTCTGGTCCAACAGTAACTTTTATCCGGGAGTAAAGGAAGTTCCTAAGTTGGGCGACAACAGTGCATGGAAATTCACTACAATCCGCCAATGCAACTATTTCATCAACCTGATTCGGGAAAGAATAGAGAATAAGGAAATCACCGGCACTGAAAAGGAAATCAACCATTACCTGGGAGAAGTCTACTTTTTCAGGGCATACGATTACTATCGCCTATTGACCAATTATGGAGATGTGCCCATTATTGATAAAGTATTGCCGGACGACATTAGCATCCTGAAAGTAAGTACCCGGCGCGCTCCCCGCAATGAAGTGGCACGTTTCATGATTCGTGACCTGGAGATAGCCGACAGCCTGATGATGGAAACTGCGCCATCTACCGGACGTTTGAGTCGGGATTGCGCCCGCCTGATGCTGGCCCGCGTGGCATTATTCGAAGCGACGTGGGAGAAATATCATGCCGGTACTTGCTTCGTGCCGGGCAATGCCAAATGGGTGGGAGCCAAAATGCATCCTGATTTCACATTTAAGGCGGGAAGTGCAGAGGCTGAAATCAACTTCTTCCTGGATAAAGCCATTGAGTATTCGGACATGGTAGCAAAAGTACGTCCTTTGTGTAAAGACTATAAAAAGATGTTCACGTCTGATGTCATTGATACAATTCCTGAGGTATTGTTGGCAAAAAGCTATGTAGCGACAGTAAATGGACACGGAGTAAACCGGGCGTTGAGTTTAGCCGGAAAAACCGGATACACCCGTTCATTGGTAGAGTCTTTCCTGATGAATAACGGACTTCCCATTTATGCGGCCGGAGATTACTATCAATCGGATATCACTATCGAACGGGTGTTGGCACACCGGGATAACCGTTTGGTGGAATCACTGAACAATGTGTTCTTGCCCCGAATCGGATCTCGTGACAATGAATATACGCCAACCGGTTATCAGGTATCCAAATGGCTAAATCCGGACCAAGCAGGCTCGGAAACCGGAGGAACCACCGCAAATCCTATATTCAGGTCGGCAGAAGCCTATTGCATCTATCTGGAAGCCTATTATGAGAGACATAAGGACTTGGGAGGCAATTGCGATTCCTATTGGAGAGCGTTACGCGACAGAGCGAAGACGAATTCGGATTATATGCTTACCATCAGTCGTACTGACTTGTCACAGGAACGTGATTTGGCGGCAAAGACTAAAGGCATAGACGCTACATTGTATAACATTCGCAGGGAACGACGCTGTGAATTCATAGCCGAAGGCATGCGACTGAACGACCTGAAGAGATGGCGTGCTCTGGACAATATGGTAAACTATGATATGATGGGTATGAATCTGTGGGATGTGATGTTTAGAAGATATGCTAATGCTGAACCACCGATTACATTAAAAGAAGATGTTATTTCTCAATATGATCCCGGAGATCCGGAAAGCAAATATATAAGAGTTTTTAGAGTAAACGAATCGGATAAAGCTTATAACGGATACAACTTCCCTAAACCGCATTATCTGGAACCGATACCGTTGAGCGAGATATTGCTGACAGCCGGTGACGCCACTGATTTGGAAAATTCCAATATTTACCAGAATCCGGGATGGCCTATAGAAACAGGGTCGGTGGCCGATTATACATACGATTGTGATTAGAGATTTATATCTCTTATTATATCTTTAAATTGTATCTTAGGTTTTTTAAGAAAGAATAAAGGGTCGATGTTGATATCGCCCCTTTATTCTTTAAAGCCTTCTTCTTTTGCGAAATGCCCCATTTGTCAATAATATGCGCATCACGTACATCCGGGACAAAATACGAGATTTTATTTTGATGAAATTCTAATTGAATAAGTATACAACATTATGTTAAAACGTTTTTTTATTATTCTGCTTCTGCCATTTTGCTGTTCAGCATTGGCGACAGCAGCAAAAAGTAAAGGAGTCTACGCGGTTCATGATGGGAGTTCGGTAGTTATAGGCAACGAATTTCTGGCACGTGAATTCTCCTTAGTGAACGGACACGTGCGCACACAGACCATTGTGAATAAGCGTACCGGTTCGGAACCCATCCGAATCGTTCCGGAGATTTCTTCCGAGGAATTCATTATACGTACGTTAAGCGAAGATTCTGTCACTGCGGAACTCCGCTCATCAAAGCTTTCACTAAACAAGGTTGACATCACTGACGAAGGAAAGGGCGGGAAGAAACTAACCTTCCGCTATCAGAGTTTCCGTCTTGGAGAGGTCGATTGGCAAGTCAATATGGTATATACACTGCAAAACGAAAAGCATTATATGCGGAAACACCTGGAAATTACAGTTCCCGATTCACAGCGCAGCCAGGCACGCATCGACTACATTGATTTCGAATCTCTGAAACTTCCCGGAGGATATGCAGTCTGGACACATCCGGATATGGAAGGAGGCGTGGGAGGAATCAGCAGCTATCACATCTCTTTGGGACAACCGCTATATGTGCAAGCCATGTTTTTAGGCTTGGAGTTCCCTGCTGCCGAATCAGTGATAACAAAAGACAATGTGGCACATATCCGTTATTATTCCGGTAAGAATTTTGATATGCTGGATAAAGAAAATCGATTGGAAAACGGCACATTCTCTACTTGGAAAGCAGTGCTTGGTGCTTCCCGCAGTGTCGACATGGATGTTATCCGGACCGATTTTTTCAGTTATATCGATGACATTGCCGTCCCGATAAATTTGCGTATGCAGTATAACTCATGGTATGACTTTATGATGAAGATCGATGAGAACAATATTCTGAACTCCTTCCGTGAAGTGGAATGCGGATTGACGCAAAACGGTGTCCGTCCGCTCGACTCTTATGTAGTGGATGATGGCTGGAATGCCTATGGCCCTTTTGAAAAGGAAAATACGGTCAAGTTCTGGTCTTTCAACAGTAAATTCCCGCATGAATTGGCCACTCCTTCCAAACTGGCCCATCAATTTGCTTCTGATTTCGGATTGTGGCTGGGACCCCGTGGAGGATATAGTTATAATAGCGGATTTGCCAAGTACCTTGAGAAAAATGGCAATGGTAAATGGAACCAAAATGCAGATGATATCTGCACTAACCATAAAGTCTATCTGCAAAAGCTGAAGGATTTCTTTCTGGATTGTCAGAAGAAGTTTGACATCAACTACTGGAAACTGGATGGCTTCATGGTTCGTCCTCCACAGGCCGATTCAGCAGGCAATTACATATCCGGCGGATATCAGGGGATGTACTATGTCACTGAACATTGGGAACGGTGGATTGATATACTTCAGGCCATGCGCGACCAGCGCGGAACCAAACGGGATGATTTCTGGATTAACCTGACTCGCTACGTGAATCCCAGTCCCTGGTATTTGCAGTGGGCCAACTCTGTCTGGATTCAAAACTCACAGGATATGGGAGGACTGGATGTCAAGCGTCCGGCACAAGTAGACCGGCTGTTATCCTATAGAGACGACCGTTATTTTGATTTCGTGAAAACACGCGCATTTCAGTTTCCTTTAGCCCATCTTTATAATCACGACCCTATTTATGGCCATAAGGCAAATTTAGCGGGAAAAATGAATGATGACGAGTTTCGCACATACCTGATGATGATGGCAACCCGTGGCACTGCTTTCTGGGAACTTCATTACAGCTACGACATGATGGATGAAGGACAGAAGTGGGTGATAAATGCGGATGTACTGCGTTGGATCAGTGATAACTACGGGATTCTCAGACATGCAAAACTTATAGGGCAGACTCCTGCCAAGGGAGGTCCTTACGGATATTCCGCCTGGAATGGGAAGGAAGGTATTATCTCTGTGCGCAATCCGTCCGACCGCCCCCAAAAGTTCACACTGCTGCTCGACCGGACGATTGGCATGCCCGAAGGATTAAAAGGATTATACCGTAGGGCTGTATGGACATTCCTTAGTACTGACGGGGAAAAAGAATTTGCGAAACGTCATCTGTTTGACTATGGCGAACAGATGACAATCGATTTGCAACCGGGTGAAGTGAGAATTTGGAAATTCAGTACTTCTCCCGACAAGACGGCCCCCAAATTACAAATGGTAAAAACCACTTCTTCGACAAGCTTGGTCGCCGAATTTGATGAACCGGTAATTGTGGAGAACGGAATATTTACCGTTTCGGAAAATGAAGTGAAGAACGTTGCGCTGCTGGCCGACAGGCGTAGTGTAGCCTTAACTTTGGTTCGGGAAATGAAAAAGAATAATGAGTATCGTTTCAGTGTTTCGGGAGTGAAAGATTATGCGGAGAATAGCAAAACGATTCGTATGCCTTTCTTCTATTTTGAAAACCAGGAGATACCTGTTTCAACGGGCATCAGTGGCAGGGGAGATTTTAATATATCTTTCCATCTGAAAACGGACAAGGCTGCTGTCGTTTTACTGCATCAGGGAAAGGACATATCGGTATCTATAGACGCTGACGGCCGACTGGTATTTGTGGCAGGAGGTCTGAAAGTCAGCTCCGACCAACAAGTAAACAGCAACAAGAAACTGATAGTTTCGTTATGTCGCGAAAAAAACGGCATGTTGAAGATTTATCTGAATGGTAAACTGGAGAAATCAGCGTATGATGCCACTATCGTCAATCCGGATATTAAAGCAAATCCCGTCAGTTTCGACAATTCCCTCACACAATTAAAGATGATGAACCGTGCATTAAATTATAAAGAAAACAATAATATGTTTTGAGCAATTTTGCCTACACCCTACACCACATTACAGTTTCCGTTGATATTCAATTATATAACAATCGGTGTAGCGGTGTAGCCAGGGTGTAGGAAAATTATTTCCTACACCCTTTTTGGTCTATCAATGAGCTTCGGTCACTCCGTAACCACCTTATTATCAGCGCGTACATATACTTTGTGCGATCCTCGCCCTATTACATTCAAATAGCCCTTTTCTACGAGCAAATTGAGGTCATTCAGCGCTTTATTCTTCAAAAGTCCCGTAATTCCGCTGTAATCATGGCGGGTAATGAAAGGATGTGTCTCCAGAAAAGCCAGTAAACGGCGATAACGTTCCGCACCGCTAAGTTCGGCACTTTTCCGAAAACCGTATTTGGCACGCTCCACATAACCTGCACAGCGTTTCCGGAAGTCGGGGGATACACGCAAATGCACTTTTCCAAAGAAAATGGTTTGCGAGTGAATCTCTTTAGGATCCATCACCGGACGGGCTTGCAGACCTGCCGAAAAATATCCGATATCACCCAATTGCACATGGTGCCCTTCGGACAAGTAATAAGAAATGCGGTCCTCAATCAATGCCATTACACCTGTCACATCACCGGGCGTAAAGCTGGACATACCGGCTATATCCTGAACCAGACGCTCCATCTTAATCGTACCCTTGTTTACAATACGCGGATACAAAGGTTGTACTGCGTCGTCTCCTTTCGGATTTGGGCGCCTCTGAAAATCATATTCTGCTGCCATAATGCTATGTTATTAAGTTACTAAATCATCATTTGCCTTATTCCTTTTCCTCTTTTGCTTTGAGGAAAATGCCATTAAGCTATAGACAAAACTTCGTTTTCCAACTGGAGGCTATACATCCTGCAATCGCAGGCTGCACAGCCCCCAGTTGAAAACCGTCCGGCACACAACTGCAAGACGAAATTTTGCTACTGACAAAGATACAAAAACAATAAGGGAAAGTCAAGTTTTCAACCGACTATATTTCAATTTTTCTTATTATTTTCAGACGATTAGAACAGGAGAATAATATTCCAATAAAAGCCCTATTATATTTGATTAAAATGCATTTTATGCGTACCTTGCAGCCTCTCAGGAAAAGCTATTTATGAATAAATTATTTTTTAAATAGAAACGCAAATGAAAATAACTCTGATTAGAGAAGAAAAAGAAAGTGGTAAAGAAACCGTCAGCACTTGCGAAGCAGACGCATTATTGGAAAAAATAAAAACAGAAACCAAAGCGGCACATGTCACGGCACTACGGACTATGCTACTATACACCACCCCTGACGCCCGTGATCACTACGAGCACACCGACAAGTTGCCACGCATCTATCCGTCTATTGAATACGGGAGAAGCCGCGACGGCAGCAGGAAGATGAAGCGCTACAATGGGGTAGTGATGCTCGAAGTGAACGACCTGGCCGGATTGCCTGAGTTTGATGATACAGATGAAGTTGTTTTGAAGGAGTCTAACCGGGAATTTGAACAAATTAGCCCGTTAGAGCAACTATTCCATTGTTATTTTCGTTCACCGGAAGAAGATGAAATGGGGGAGTGGATGACCTCCATGAAAATTATCGAATACCTGCAAGGAAAATCAAAAACTATTTCATTGTCCAACAGTTGTATAAGTACATTTGGACGCATCCTTAAGAAAAATCAGATAGAGTCAAAACGAACCAAAAAAGGAATGCAGTACGAAGTTATAATGTTGAATAAATAAAAGATTACTCAAGTTCATTGCTTGTTCCACTACGCAAAATTAGGGTTGTAGCCCCAATGGTAACAATTGCACCATCCTCAATACGGATACGGTCTTTGTCACCCAGAATTTCATTATTCAGAAAGGTTCCCGTCAGGCTGGGGGCGTCCCGCAAAGTATAGATAAGCCCACCTTGTTTATTGCGTTTCACATTAATAATGCAATGGCGACGATCCATACTCATATCCGATGTTTCAATGGGAGTATTTATGTTAGTACCCACACAGCGGCGACCTATTACATTATCTCCTTCTTGCAAAGGCAGCACTTGTTTGAAGCCAAATACATTCTCAATCACTGTGATACTACCAAAGGCTTCCTTGAATTCCTCTTCGTCCGGGCGTTCTTCCTTTTGTGGAGCGAGCATCTTTGTTTTCCCCAAGCGAATACTAAACTGCTTGCCACAATGCTCACAAACAAAGACCAAGGACTGACCTTCGCTATACTTTGTTTCGTCAAACTGAAGATAATTCTCACATTTGGGACAACGGATACGCTTCATGGAAATTAAAAATTAAAAATTGAAAAATAGGAGATATCACTTTATCACTTTTTCAGCACCCAGGCATTCTTATAGGTTTCGTTCTCACGAATTCTCGCCAAAGCCTGATAGGCTTCCACTTCTGTTCCGCAAGACTCAATGCTGACACGCATCTTACCGTCTCCCACAATAGCTTTCGCACCGGAAAAGCCTTTGGCAACCAATTGTGCCGCCATAGCTTCCGCATCTTTCTCAGTGCCTACACTGGCAATGATGATATGGTAAGGTCTTTTGGGTGCGGCAACTACCGGCTTTGCAGCAGCAGGCTGTACATTTTGTTTAGGCGCATCGGTAGTTGTTGCAACTGAGTGGGAAGCTTGTTCTTTTGCTTTTGTTTCAGTAGATACAGTCGGCTCCTTAGCAACTTTAACCTCTCTGACAGCAACCGGAGCTACGACTTTCTTTTGTGTTCCTGTTTGCTTGTTAGCGGTTTTACGCGCAGGAGTATTCTGCTTTAAGACAATCGGTGTAATTGCCAAAGATTGCTTTTCTATCTTTTCAAACAATTCATCCGGAAGCAACGTCGCATAGTTTTCTTCTATCACTTCCGTATTCTCTATCGGAGTAGAAAAGAAGAAAGAGAGGATAATGACAGCCGCTACCGCAGCCGCATTGGTCAGATACGCCCGATTGAATCGGACTGCAAAGGTACGTTTCTCCTTTGGGGTGGTGGCAGGAACTAAAGAGAAAGTATCTTTCTCTGCCTGCGGTTTTTCCAAAGCGGATAATTCCTGCATCTCAAATGCGTCCAGCCCGTATAAATAAGGAGTTGTAATCTTATTATCGTATGGTGCGAAGTCAAATGTATCATAGATTGTATAACGCACTTCGCCGACATTTGGCAGGTCCACTTTACCTTCTTCATGCAAAGCGGCAATCAGTTCATCAACCTCACGCTCCACTATCTTGGTAGCATCCGAGAAGTTGGTGCCATACACTGACATATAAGATTGAACCAGCAAGCCATCATTCATCTTCAGTTGCGGATTGAAACCGATGATGCGGGTAGGGGGCAGAAAAATGTTTTCTTCTTCCACTCTCGTAGCCGGAGCGTAATGAGCTACAAATCCTCCTAACCCCGGAACAATGACGCAGTCATTTTCCAATAACAAAGCTTCTATATGTTGTGCCAATTCAATCATGGTGCAAAAGTAAGGGAAATCTCGGATATAAGCCAGTTTCAGGGCATTTTTCTTTTCAACAAATTATAAACAATATGCGGGTAAAAAGAGCGAATTAGCTAATTCGAAATATATTCTTCTAAAAAATGCCATACCAAACAAATATAAAAAGCCAACTAATCCCTTAGAGCTCAGTTGGCTTTTATTGTATAATTCAAAGTTCCTGCTTATTCTTACCACATTTTTCAATCAATCATTATATTCGATCCTTTTATTCTAAAAAAACGAATAATTCAGAGTTAACATATAAGTTCCTTCCCACCGGTCAGGGCCAGCTTCTTTATTCGTCACTTGATAACCGATTTCCGCCGAAGCTTCTAAACGAAACTGAGGAGAAAAGTAATAGTAAGCTTTACCCCTAAAGCCGGAGTCGAAAAAATGTTTCTTGTAAATGCTCCAGGCTCTGCTCATAAACTGTCTTGTCAGCATAGTCAGCCTCAAAAGTATTATGCGTATATAAAAACATGAAGTTTAAAGAAGCCGAATGTTGCCAACGCAGGTTTATTGGTTTTTCGTACTCAGCTGAGAGAGAGACGGTAATCCCTGGCTCATGATTCTTTTGATTAAAATTACTGCACGTATAATAATTATATTCAGGCATTCCCTCTAATCCCACTTCAAACCCTGATTTTCGTTGGTGCAAATCGCCGTATAGCCAATAGTCATACAATGTTGTAAAATACTTCGCACCTTCCTTACGAATATAATCATTCGCTACCAAGAAAGAATCCACTGTTGTTATTTCATCTATTAAGTGTAACCGACTATCTAAAAAACGTTTGTTTTTAACTGTAGATATCAATTGAGCAAATCGATTTACTTCTTCATTGGAAAGATGCTTTTTCATTAGTCCGTAATCCGAGAATTTATCCAATAAATAAACTGCTTGACGGGCATCTTGCACCCTCTCTATTCTTCCCCAGCCTAAACCCAACTTAGGTCTTATCAAAATTCCCAAGTCCTTTTCAGTCTCCTTTACTTTATTCTGATAGTATGTGAATGAAACGTCTCCTCCTACAAACCAGAACCAAGTATTCGGCCTGATATAAAAACGACTATCATTCATATAAGAAATCTCTGTACTCAAATTACTTTGTTTATAATTCTCGCCATTCTCATCACGAGTTGAATTGTTTTTAAAACCAGCAAAGTATATTCTTGCAGACTGATCACCTATAAATTTGCGAGTAGTACAATACCGATTAAAAGTAGCATCAATCGCCCCTTTTATATCATAGACAGTATTGTCACTCGTCTCGTGCGTAGCAAAAGACCCATCGGAATTAAGTTTAAAGTCCAAAGAACTTCTCTTGATATCCGGTAACTTGTAATCAGATAATTTGTAATCGGCATATTCTTGTGCCTGGCACAAGGAACAATAGCACAGTAAGATGCAAAATAGCTTTTTCATGTGAGTATATTTTTAATAGTGTAATTCGTCGTTAAGAACCAAAATTAATCAATAATATGGTATATATAGTAATTGTAATGGTTAATTTTCAATTTATAGATGAAATAAGAAACAGTGCCAAAATATAAAATAACAATTTTCGGTTTATCATTTAATGAAAAATACTCCAAAACCGATGAACAAATTATAGACAACCTAACAATAAACCCGCCTAACCAACGTTTATTGACTATAGAACTATTACTTTTGAATAGATCAAATCAATAAAATATAAGATATACGATGAAAATAAAAACGCTGATACCTGTTTTCTCATTATTGCTACTGATGTCGTGTAAAACAACGACCAATAATATCACCTATTTTCAGGATTTAGATAATCTAGCTGTATATTCCGGTGATAGCATCAACTATGCTCCCAAAATTGTCCCCGATGACGAACTATCTATTAGTGTTTCGGGAGTAGATCCTAATGCAGTAGCCGTTTTTAATATGCCGTTGTCCAGCTATCTGACACCTGGGGAAACCAGCGTTAATATCACTCCGGCTCTACACACTTACTTGGTCGATTCCAAAGGAAATATAGACTTTCCCGTACTTGGCAAAATATCCGTAGGGGGAATGACACGGAGCGAGTTAACTGACCTGATAACAAAAAAACTGACTACCTATGTGAAAGACCCGATTGTCACTATCCAAATTCGTAATTTTAAGGTTTCAGTATTAGGAGAAGTAACAAAGCCAGGAACAGTCAGCGTCCCCAATGAACGTTTGTCTGTTCTGGATGCTATCGGTATGGCAGGCGACCTGACAATTTACGGCAATCGAAAGAATGTTTTGCTAATACGTGATAATGGAGGTAAAAAAGAATATCACCGCTTTGACCTCACATCCACCGAATCTCTGAATTCACCTTATTACTATTTACAGCAAAATGATGTGCTTTACGTAGAACCCAACAAGGCCCGAAAAGGAAATGCCAAGTATAGCCAAAGCCAGCAATTCAACATCTCGCTAGCTTCCACGGTTATCAGCGCCATTTCAGTTCTGGCATCACTGGCAATTGCATTATTAGTAAAATAAAACACGATATTATGTCCCTACAAAATACTCAGTCAAATGATATCCGGAAACTGAAAGAAGTTGTTGATTTCTATCTGAAAAGATGGAAAATATTCTTAATCAGCCTTATAGTATGCGTGGGTATCGCCATATTATATATTTTTATCACTAAACCTGTTTATCAGATAACAGCCAATATTCTGGTAGCGGAAAAGGAGACCAGCCCAATGAGTCAGATGCAATCAATGGTAAAGGGCTTTTCCTTGAGTGACATAGTAGGCGGAAGTACAAGTATTCATAATGAGATGGAACTGATTCGTTCTTTCTCTATGTTTCGCCGGGTGGTGAAGGATTTACAACTCAATGAGGAGTATAGTACTGCCTCATGGCTGTTCTCAACTCCTTATTATACAAACAGTCCTGTAACCGTGATGCCTCTGAATGACATTGCAGATACTCTGAATACTACTCTGAAATTCAAGATACAAGGTTCTTGTAAAAGCGTGAAAGTAAAAATGTCAAAAGGTTTAAAAAAACTACATGAGCAGACTTCGTCACTGCCTTTTATTCTGAAAACGTCGTATGGAGATTTCAGGATAGACACTACCCGATATTATAATCCTCAGAAAGAAATTAGTGTAAAGGTTTCCATTACCGGCTATGACTATGCTGCTGAAATGTTGCAAAAAAAGGTAGAGGTGGATATGGCTACCAAGAAAGCGGATATTATAAATATGCAAATGAAAGAAATGAATATCAAAAAAGGAAAAGATATTCTGAATGAGCTGATAGCTTCATACAATACATCAGATAAAGAGCGCAGGAATGTTCTGGCAGGCAGTATGGAGCTTTTTCTGGATGAGCGGATTCGTGTTATTTCAAAAGAACTGGTAGAAATTGAAAAAGAAGTGGAAGCCTACAAAAAAGAGAATTCACTGACTGATATTGAGGCGGAAGCTAAAATAATATTGGATAAAAGTACAGACTTTAAAGAAAGGCTGATTGAAGCAGAAACCCAATATACTGTCATAGAATTGGTGGAGCAGTTTTTACTGAAACCTGAAAATCGTTTCTCACTGGTTCCGCTAAATATTGGTCTTAGTGACCGTACAGTATTGGAAGGACTCCAAAAGTATAATGAAGCGTTATTGGAACGTTTGAAGTTATTAAAAACTACTCAAGGAAACACACCAACTCTCGATATTATGAATGAACAGATAGATGCCATGCACGATAATATGCTGGCAACTATCCGTAGCTTGAAATCCGGATTTAGCCATGCCAAAGAGAACCTACAGGAACAAGGAGATTATTTCATGGCACGTATCAAGGGAATGCCTACACAAGAACGTGAATTTGTCAATATCAAGCGCCAGCAAATGATTAAGCAAGAGCTATTTGTCTTCTTATTACAGAAGAAAGAAGAAAATGCTTTATCTATGGCTGTTACTACACCTAAAGCTGAAATTGTAGACAAAGCCTATAGCCTGAGCAAGCCTGTCAGTCCCCGCCCGTTAAAGTTGTTAGCTTTTGCCATGGGAATAGCTATTATAGGAGCCGGTTGCTACGTTAAAGTGAAATACTGAAGATAAATTGGAAGCATTGCAAAAAGAACAGATAGAATTATGCCCGGGGGACTTTGTTCTTCCAGTCTCTTTCTTATTATCCATGTCTCTTTTGGGTTTGGAATTTCCTTTTGCATATATATTGGTCTTTATCATCTTATATTTTTCGTGGACTATCAATAAATATGATTTCCTGTTGCAAAGCACTCTTCTATTCGGAGTATACGGCTTCTATGATGAGAACCTGACTTTCCCTTTTAAATTACATGATTTATTGTTTATAGTCTATTTTGCCGGTTTCTTTATTTATTGGAAGGATAAAAATATCAGGAGATTGCTGATACCGGTTTCTATTTATATCCTATTCTTGTTTTTTGTAGCCATGCTGAGTGATGAATTTTTGATGATACAGGCCAGAAGGCTAAGATTGTATATGCATATCCTGTATTTTCTTTTTCCGCTTCTGGTGTTCAGAAAGCAGGATTTTGACATCAAGTTATTTTTCAACAAATTGTTTATCTACGTATTGATTATCAGCTGTTTCTATATTATAGATTCGTTGGTAGTGAGCAATCATATCTTCGTACCACGCACAACATGGGGCGATTTGACTTATTCAACTTTGGAAGTTAACTTATTAGGGGATTTTATTAGGAAATATCCTCCGGGAATGTACTTTATAGCACTTTTATTATTTCCAATGCTTTACCTCTTTAGGACTTCCGCAAAATACATTTTAATAATGGCGTTAGGACTCGTTTGTACAAAGACATTCAGTGTCATAGGAGGAGTCTTGATAACCATCTTCTGTTTTTATGGTACATGGAAGAAGAAAATCATATATTTGATAATCGGATTTGTGATGCTGGTCGCCGGATATGTATTAGACGGACAAATGAATGGAGCATTACGTGTTCAGCACCTGGTAGGTCAGTTCACTTCCTTTGCATCTTATCGTTCTGTAGAAGATGCTATGAGCGACATGGAAAATCTGGCTGAATTCGGTTCTGACAGAGGTGCACAGATCATTCCTAAAATAGAATTACTCACTTCCACACAGAAACTGATGTTTGGGTTCGGATTTCTTCATGATGACTTGACAACCAATGATAAATATATTATCCATAATGAATTCTATTCCGACCAGTCAGCTGCCGAAGAAGTTGCAGCCTTAGTTGAAGTTACCCAGGTTCAGACTATACTTGACACGGGACTTGTTGGTTTCGTAATACAACATTTATTCTATATTGCAATCTGTTTTCTTATTAGGAAATATAAGTATAGCAATTGGTATCTTGTAACCCTCGTTTGTATCTCCATCTTCGGAATTGGAGGATTTGCCGGTTTAAACCTTCCTCATGGGCTCTTATTATTAGGATTGTCTTTGGGGGGTATTTTGCTGGCAAATAAAGATATGCTAAATCCCATGCCATCTGTTCATGAAAGCCAAGATAGAATCTTATAAAAATGGAGCTATATACTCTGCGGGATTAAGCGTTGTAGTAAAATTCATCGCTTTTTTCCAGAACTTCCTGATAGCTTATTATCTGGGGGCTGGAACAGGAACAGATATCTATTTCTATATGTTTGGTAGTATTATTGCTGCTTGCGAGATTCTTCAGAGTATCGTTTCTTCCGTACTGATACCCCGTTCCATGTTATTAAGAAACCAGAATTCATTTCATACGGAGAATGCATATTTGAATGCTTTCTTATATACTGTCATATCTGTCGCCATTCTCACAATAAGCATTATACTGCTGAACGGAAAGGAATGTCTGTTATTGCTTTCTAATTTTTCGGCACAAGATATTGAGGTACATCTACCGTTATTATATATATTGCTGCCAGCTTCTATACCTTATATTATCAGTATCGTATATGTAGAAATACTGGCATCTTATAAGTACTTTGTTTTTCCACAGATTATTACGGTAATCAATAATGTATTCATTATTCTTTTTATTATCTTATTTCATTCTTTGCTCGGAGTTTTAGCACTGGCAGTTGGTTTCAGTATTGCAACTATAATAAACTTTGCATGGCTGGCTATCTTTATAAAACGCAATTTGTCATGGAGCTATTCGTGTTTTTCATTTGTATATCTGAAAAACAGTTTCAGTGATATATGTGTCAAACTTGTAAACGATTCAGCAATGGCATTTACAACCATGTTTCCTATGTATCTTCTTTCTATGTTCTATCCGGGAACAATCACCGTGATCACTTATGCCAACAAGCTGTTGCAGGCTCCAATGATTTTGCTCGTTCAGCTTTTTGCTGTTTTACAAATAAAATTAAGTGAATTATATTCCAAACATCTCGGACGGGAAATGAAACATATTTATATGGAAGTTGGAGGAAAAGCAATACTCTTAAGCGTGGTTGGCGCTATCTTATTTTTTATTCTTCGAAGACCCATCGTCGAAATATGCTTTGGCAACGGAGCTATGACTTCTGAAAATATAGAAGTCTTTATTGAAGTTCTGGGTGTTCTTATTGTCAGTATCCCGTTTTCCATTATTATTGCCGTGTCGACGAGAATGTTGTTCGTTATGCGTAAAATAAAAGTATATACACTCCTTATGATACCTTGTAACATCATTACATGTGCTTTATATTATTGCCTGATTGAAAAAAATGGAGTAAACGGTTATGCTATGGCAGATGTTTCAATGGAAATTGTAAAATCGATAATGCTATCAGGATGTACCCTTTTACTATTGAAAAAAATAAAATGCAAATATGAAGATTAGTATTATTACACCAGTCTACAACAGGGAAGACTGCATTCACAGATGCATAGAAAGCATAACGGCCCAAGCTGAAGAAACGGAACATTGGATTGTAAATGATGGTTCTACTGATGCTACGTTATCTATAATACAGCAGTATGCCGATAAGTATCCTCATATCCACGTTTTGACATACGAACGTAATGCCGGAGTAAGTGCAGCACGCAATGCTGCCATACGGAAATGTACCGGAGATTATGTTTTGTTTTTGGATAGCGATGATTACCTTGCTGAAAATGCAATTAATTACATTCAGAATACTATAAAGGAAACTCCGGCTTATCTTCATTATTTGTTTGCAACAAATGGACGTATGCCTTTTTATGAAACATATCATTTGTTAGAGCAGAAACAGACCGTAATAACATATTTCGACTGGTTGAGAGGAGAGGTTGGGGGTGACTTTGTTCACGTTATGAAGCGTGAAATGCTACAGAAATTCCCTTTTAATGAAGAATTGCGTATTTATGAAGAAACTAATTTTCTAAGACTACATCGTTATTCAAAAGAGCAATTATTCACTAACCAAATAATTGTTTATACGGAACTGAACAGAAAGGATTCTGTATCCTTACAGTACCGATTAAACAATTCCCGTGCCATACATCTGGAATATAAAGCATTGCGAAATATTATATATGAGTTTTACAATGATTATATGGCAGCGGGGGCATTAGGACAAATTCAGGAACGCATCAGAAAATATCGTTTTCTGGCAATAGCAGTCAGTGATTATAGCAATGACAGACTAATACCCCAAAGTCGTTTATTGCAAATATTTAAAATACTAAGACTGGGATGCTTGATGCGTATATTTATTATTATTCATTCTCACATAAAATATAAGTTCAGAAAATGAGGATTTTGCATCTGATATATTCATTAAATGTAGGTGGTGCTGAACGCATGGTGATTACTCTTGCCAATTATCAGGCAAAAAGTAATCAGGTAGGATTGTGTATTATCAATAATCTATATTCATCAAAATTACTAAGTGAGTTAGACAGTAATATACAATTGTTCTTTATCAACCGGAAAAAGGCAAGCCGTAATATATTGGATGTATTTCAATTGAACTGGAATATTTTCAAATTCCATCCGGATATTCTTCACATACATGATTCTGATGCTATCCTTTATATACCAATCCGGCATCTTTACTACACTATATTGACTATTCATGCAACAGATTTGCCATTGAAAGGATACAAACTATACAATAAAACAGTAGCGATTTCTAAAGCAGTAGCTGACAATACTGAAAAAAGAGGACTTTGTAAACCGGAAGTAATATATAATGGGATTCTGACATCTGAAATTCGGCAGATAAAGAAAAAAGCACTTGATAATAAACTGAATTTTCGTATCGTACAAGTTGGCAGATTAGAGCACAATATTAAAGGACAACATTTATTGTTAGAAGCTTTACATCAATTATCAGCTTCTCATATTACTATTGATTTTATAGGCGACGGCAGTTCCTATAATTATCTGAAAGAAGTAACCCGTAGATTTGGATTAGAAGAACAAGTAAACTTTTTAGGTAATTGTGATGTAGAATGGATATATTGTCATTTGTGTGATTATCATCTACTGGTGCAACCATCACTAAGTGAAGGGTTCGGACTAACAGTTACCGAAGGAATGGCCGCCGGAATCCCTGTACTTGTATCTGACCTGCCTGCTCTGTTAGAACTAACAGACAGAGGTACACATGGCTATTACTTCAAACATAATGATGTGGATGCTCTTGCCCAAATGCTACATCATATCATTGAACATTATGAAGAAGCCCTGCTACTTGCTGATAAAGCAAGGCAATATGTAACCGCCAATTTTGATTCTAACTCAATTGTAAAACAATATATCAGTTTATATAATGAATGTATCCATAAAAAGCATATTAAATAGACACCCGAGATTATGTTTCTTTTTGTTGGCCATAGCAGTCATAGTGTTTCACTTTTTTGTGTTACGCCATGAAATTATATTAAAATATAACAGCAATAATGAAATTTTTACATATGGGTTACGTTCGCTTGCCGATGCGGTAATACTTTTGTTACCTTATTGGATTTTGCCAATAAAATATCGTCGTTTCATTTGGATAGTTATTATTTTATTCATGATTTGGACGTTGTCACAACTATGGTACTTCCGCACTTACAATGATCTTATGCCATTTTCTTCATTTCTTTTGTTTTCCAATATATCTCCTTTACTTATAGAAAGTATAAAAACATCTATGCGTGCTATTGATTGGAGTATTATAATATCAATAATTTTACTATTAATAAGCGACTATATACTCCCTTACCCAAATGACAGTAAGCCAATAAAAAGTAAGAATAAATACATCTATATAGTTCCTCTTATCGTATTTGTAGCATTGGTTCATATTGCTAATGGTTCAGCCTTTTATTTGAAGGGCAAAGGAAAAGTAGACAGTGTTTGGGAAAGATATACCAACTCTAATGGCTATGCATATTATTTCAGCATGAATGGTCTGATTGCTTTAGGAATATATTCAATCATCGAAACCACATGGGAAGCTCAGGAACCAACAAAACTGGAAATTGCAAAAATAGAAAATTATCTTGATAAGTATGGTAATCATTATACCGATAATAACTATTCTGTGTCTGAAAGAAAAAACCTAATTCTTATTATTGTTGAGTCATTGAATTCTTGGGTAATAAACTTTAAAATTGACAATATAGAAGTAACGCCTTTCTTAAATCAACTCTGTTGTCAAAGTAATAGTATCGTTGCTTTAAAAATGCAACCTCAAGTGAAAGATGGACGTTCCAGTGATGCTCATTTTATATATAATACAGGGATTCTTCCATTAAAAAAAGGTGCAGTTGCCATGCGGTATGGAAAAGCAATCTATCCTTCGCTTGCCAAAGCATTGAACAATTATACAACTATAGAATTTATTTGTGATGATGCCAAATTCTGGAATCAAAAAGTAACTGCTTACAGCTATGGCTTTAAAAAAATTTATGATCGTAATAATATGCCTCACCACGGTTCTGATGTAGCCCAAGATGGAGATATGTTTCAATTGGCAAGTAGTACATTAGAAAAAGTAAAACAACCTTTTTATGCTCAATTGGTAACAATATCTATGCATCAGCCTTACGATAAGCCCATTGTTCCTGCTACTCCTATTTCTCGATCAAACAAATATTCTGCAAAGATTAAAAACTATTTAGAAGCCGTTCATTATTGTGACTCAGAATTAGAATCATTCATTAAAAACTTAAAGGAAGCTAACTTGTATGATAATTCTGTCATAGCCATTGTGTCTGACCACAATGAAATGAATAAAAACATTCCAGAAGATAGAGAAGATATGTATCCTGAAGATCAAGAAATTGCCATGATAATATTAAATGCTCCTTGTACGTTAAGTTATCAAGAAAAGCTGGGGCAGATTGATGTATATCCGACTTTATTAGATATAATGGGAGCCAATCATTATGTCTGGAAGGGGCTAGGACAGAGTATATTTCGCAAAAAAGAAAACAAACCAACAAATCTGGGTGAGATGTGGGATATATCTTCTCTGTTAATAACAAAAAAGTACTTTAGTTATAACGATGAAAAATTTAATTGCGCCAAATTATGAAACCATTTAAAATACTTATAGTCAGCAAATTTCTTTATGCGCGTGGAGGGGCGGAAGTTTACTCCATAAATTTGGGGGAGATACTTCAGAAACAAGGACATGAAGTGCGTTTCTTCTCAATGAGTTATCCGCAAAATATTCATGTAAATGAAGATAAGTATTTCGCTGAAGAAGTTTCCTTCTTTCATTCATCTATAAGTGGAAGATTAAAAGCTGCTTTACGTGTTTTTGGAGTTGGAATAAAGGAAAACTATAAAAAAATATTAGATGAGTTTCAACCGGACATTGTTCATTTAAATAATATACATTCTTATCTTTCACCTATTGTCGCCAAACTCTCATATGAGAGAGGTATCAAAGTAATATGGACTATACATGATTACAAATTAATATGTCCTACGTATTCCTGCCTTTACAAAAAACTACCTTGTGAAGCATGCTTTTCAAACAAAGCGAACGTTATATTTCGTAAATGCATGAAAAATAATCTTTCTGCAAGTTTTCTTGCATGGGGAGAAGCAGTATATTGGAATAAAAAAAAGCTATCCAAGTGGACAGATACATTTATTTGTCCCAGCAATTTTATCGCACAGAAAATGAAACAAGGAGGATATCCTGCTGAAAAACTTCATGTCATATGCAATTTTATTAATGATGAAAAAGCTAAATTCATAACTGAATTGAATCCTGAAATGAAAGAAATCGCTTATGCCTATATAGGACGCCTTTCAGAAGAGAAAGGAATAAATGAGTTCTTAAAAGTTGCAGCTAAATTACCATATAAACTATATATAGCAGGAAACGGACCTTTAGAAAATGAGTTGAAACAAAAATACTCATCCGATCGGATATGGTTTCTTGGACATTTATCTGCTATAGAGATAATTAAATTATTGAAAAGAGTGCAATTTTCAGTAATGCCTTCTATTTGCTATGAGAATAATCCTCTCAGCGTTATCGAATCATTGTGTTGTGGTACTCCTGTATGCGGAAGACGTATTGGTGGTATACCTGAATTATTAGAAGGTAATACAGATAATCATTTGTTTTCCAATGAAGCAGAATTGATATCGTCTTTGACGGAGATGTTTGAAAATTCTTCAGCAATAGAAAGACAAAAACTATCATCAAATTCGTGTAAACGTTTTTCTGCCGAACTGTATTATCAAAGATGGCTAGAAGTTATTCAAAATATTTAATTTTTTAATACATTAGTCTCCAAGATAAACATGAAAATCGTAGTTACAGGTACCAGAGGTATTCCCGGCATACAAGGAGGAGTAGAGACCCATTGCGAAGAGCTATATCCTTTAATCGTAGATGAACAACATGAAGTGATTGTGGTTCGCCGTCCCGACTATGCAGCAGACCATACTGTAAAAAGCTATAAACAAGTTACTATAAAAGACATAAAAGTGCCTCGAAACAAGCATCTGGAAGCTTTCTTACATACGTTTCTGGCTGTATTGTATGCCCGGAAAGTGGGAGCGGACATAGTACACATTCATGCAGTAGGCCCAGCTCTGATGACCCCTATCGTACGTATGTTAGGAATGAAAGCGGTAGTAACACATCATGGTCCGGATTATGACCGAGAAAAATGGGGGGGATTTGCCAAATGGATACTTCGGATGGGAGAAAAGGCCGGCGTACGCTATGCAAACCATGTGATTGTGATTTCAGAGCATATACGGAATATGATACAGCAACGGTATCCATCGAAAAACAATATCACTTTAATACATAACGGAGTCAATGTAAGCGCCGGGATATCTGATACAGGCTATCTTCACAGTCTGGGGTTAACCAAACACTCTTATGTTTTGGCTGTTGGCCGTCTGGTAAAAGAAAAAGGATTCGACAAGCTGGTTGAAGCATTCAAAGAACTGTCTCCGTCCTCCGTAAAGTTAGTAATAGCCGGTGACGCCGATCATCAGGACGAATATGCCCAAAAACTGAAGGCAATATGCCAAAGAGAGGAAAATATAATTCTGACCGGCTTTATAAAAGGAGATAAATTAGCACAATTATACACATACGCCCGGATATTTGTATTACCGTCTACTCACGAAGGATTGCCAATCGCATTGCTCGAAGCTATGAGTTATGGATGCCCTATACTTGCAAGCGACATATCTGCCAACAAGGAAATAGGATTGCCGGATGAATGTTACTTCAAAAATGGTAATCTTACCAGCTTGCAACAAACATTAGAAAAGAAACTAGAAAGTATTCAGGCAGAACGGATTACTTATGATCTTTCATCGTATGACTGGCACCATATTGCCCGGCAGACTAAAGAAATTTATGATTCTTTGATAAGTAAAGCAATATAGAATAAAATTTACCGTTTTATTAATCAAAAGAATTGTAACATTTTATACGAATATGCATTACCTATCATATCATTTTCCACTACAACGGAAATACAATCGAATCTTTAAACGAACATTTGATATTGTGTTCGCTTCAATAGTCCTATTATTAATATATCCATGGGCATATATCCTCATAGGATGTTGTATTAAGATAAAGATGCCAGGCAAGATTATATTTTCTCAAAAACGGAACGGACAATACGGAAAAGTATTTGTCTGTTATAAATTCCGTTCCATGCTACCCAATGGAGAATCTGATACACAGCAAGCATATCATGACGATCCCCGCATCACTCCACTCGGACGTTTTCTACGCACCACCAGCATTGATGAATTACCCCAGTTTTGGAACGTGCTTATTGGAGATATGTCGATAGTAGGTCCCCGGCCCCATATGCTGATACACACGGAACAATATTGCGGCATCATTCCTGACTATAACAAGAGATTGCTGGTGAAACCGGGAATAACCGGTTGGGCGCAGATACACAACCTGCGTGGAGAAACGGAAAAATTGGATAAAATGAAAAAAAGAGTAGAATATGATATTTGGTATATTGAACATTGGTCATTTGCACTGGATCTGAAAATCATGCTCAACACTCTGAAAATTATATTCCGATAAACTTATGCGTACAGTCTGCCATATTCTTGCCATTCTATTTTGCGCCTTTACTACCGGATCGGCAGTAAAGGCGCAAAATGGGTGGAAACGGCAAAATTTATCTTCTTTTGTAGAATATGGCGCCTCCGTCCACACGGGTGAGAATACTCCTCTATGGCAAGTAAGCAATCAACATGGCTTCTCCTCAATCGACAATAATACTTACCTGAGAGGAGGAGCTTTTTATACGGATACACTTCGTAATTGGCGTCTTGAAGGTGGCTTGGATATGGCAGTAGCTTCTGGTTTCACATCTACCTTTGTACTGCAACAAGGCTATGCGGACATACGGTACAAATGGATAGGGCTACTTATTGGTAGTAAAGAAATTGACTCTCCATTATTAAACCAACAATTGAGTAGTGGCGGATTAACCTGGTCGGGCAATGCAAGACCCATTCCGCAAGTATGGATAGGACTCCCCGAATATGTACAGATACTTCCAAGACTTGCTCTGAAAGCGGAAATTTCGTACGGATGGTTTACTGATAATAATTATCAAAAGAAACAGGTAGGAGAAGATTATTGGTATACCAAAAGCATTAAGTATCACCACAAAAGCGGTTTCCTTCGCATCGGTGTGCCGCAAGGGAAATGGCAACTGGATGTAGGCATGAGCCTGGATGTACAGTTTGGCGGTTATAAAAGTGCCGGAATGGATGCAGGAGATTTGGGAAATAGCTGGAAAGATTATTTTAAAGTATTCATCCCCAGACGTGGAGATGACAGTAGTCCGGAGGGAGAACAAATAGCTTACCAAGGAAATTTCATGGGTAGCGAACATATCCGTATGACCTACCGCCACGACGCCTTCTCCATAAGTGCCTATTTGGAAAATTACTATGATGATTTCAGTGGAATGGGGAAATTAAATGGTTTTGATGGGTTATGGGGAGTTGAATATAAATCCAATCACCGGCAAGCCATCAATGGCTTTGTGCTGGAATATTATCAGACTACCAACCAAAGCGGCCCTATGCATGGAGTGGATTTCACGGTAGTGGAAAAGACGGGCGGAGCTGATGACTATTATAATAATGACTGGTATCCCGGCTGGGTGCACTGGGGAATGGCGATGGGAAATCCCCTGGTTGCATCTCCCATCTACAACAAAGACGGCGATATGAGCTTCAAATACAACCGCATCCGGGCAATGCATCTGGGCTGGAGCGGAGACATCAGTGCCGAATGGACTTATCTTGCAAAACTATCATATAATAAAACTTGGGGAACTCCTTTCAAACCTATACCCGATATATTAGAAAATTTTTCTACTTTTGCATCAGTTTTCTATTCTCCCCGAAAATGGAAGGGATGGCAGTTCAATGCTTCCGTTGCTTTCGACATAGGAGAGATATATGGCGACAATCTGGGTTGCCAACTGAAAGTACGAAAAAAATTCTAAAAAGATGAATTATATAGAAACGGAAGTTGATGGTGTATGGCTGATTGAGCCGAAAGTGTTTTGTGATGAACGGGGCTATTTTATGGAAGCCTTTAAAGAAGAGGAATTCAAAGCGCACGTCGGGGACGTCCATTTTATTCAGGACAACGAGTCGAAATCCTCTTTCGGCGTGTTGCGCGGATTGCACTATCAAAAAGGAGAACATTGTCAGGCCAAACTGGTGCGTGTCATAAAAGGGAGAGTGCTGGATGTGGCGGTAGACTTACGCCAATCATCTCCAACATTCGGTAAGTACGTCAGCGTGGAACTGAGCGAGGAGAATCAACGCCAGTTCTTCATTCCCCGTGGATTTGCACATGGCTTTTTGGTGCTCAGCGACGAAGCTATTTTTACATATAAAGTGGATAATGCGTATGCCCCACAGGCAGAAGCATCCATTCGTTTCAATGACGATACAATAGGTATAGACTGGCCTGTTGCCGAAGAACAATTATTATTATCCCCCAAAGATAAAGCCGCCCCGCTTTTTCGGGATGCGGAATATTTTGAATAAGAGAATATGAAAATAGCTATTGTCGGTACAGGGTACGTCGGTCTGGTGACTGGAACCTGTTTTGCAGAAATCGGTGTCAACGTTATTTGTGTAGATACCAACAGTGAGAAAATAGAAGCACTGAAGAAAGGTATCATTCCTATCTATGAGAATGGTTTGGAAGAAATGGTGAACCGCAATGTAAAAGCTGACCGCCTGCACTTCACCACTTCCCTGGAAAGTTGCCTGAACGAAGTGGAAGTCGTCTTCAGTGCTGTTGGTACTCCGCCCGATGAAGATGGGAGTGCCGATCTTAGCTATGTGCTTGAAGTTGCCCGCACCATCGGACGGAATATGCAGAAGTACATGCTGGTGGTTACAAAAAGTACCGTTCCCGTAGGTACGGCAAAGAAGGTGCGTGCCGCCATTCAGGAAGAATTGGATAAACGGGGTGTTAGCATTCAATTCGATGTAGCTTCCAATCCCGAATTCTTGAAAGAGGGCAATGCCATCAATGATTTCATGAGTCCCGACCGCGTAGTAGTGGGAGTGGAGTCCGAACGTGCAAAGAAGTTAATGAGTAAGCTATACAAACCATTCTTGCTAAACAACTTTCGCGTCATCTTCATGGATATTCCATCCGCTGAAATGACCAAATATGCAGCCAATTCCATGCTTGCTACCCGCATCAGTTTCATGAACGATATTGCCAATCTTTGCGAACTGGTAGGTGCAGACGTCAATATGGTGCGTAGCGGCATTGGTTCGGACACCCGTATCGGACGCAAATTCTTGTATCCGGGCATCGGCTATGGCGGTTCTTGTTTCCCTAAAGACGTTAAAGCTCTTATCAAAACTGCTGAGTTGAACGGTTATCAGATGCGCGTGCTTCATGCTGTAGAAGAAGTGAACGAATTGCAGAAAAGTATTCTCTTTGAAAAACTCTGTAAGCATTTCGATAACGATTTAAAAGGGAAGACCATCGCTTTGTGGGGATTAGCTTTCAAACCGGAAACCGATGATATGCGCGAAGCGCCCTCACTGGTCTTGATAGATAAATTGCTTAAAGTCGGATGTAAAGTGCGTGCTTACGATCCTGCTGCAATGGACGAATGCCGCCGCCGGATAGGAGAGAGCATTTACTATGCAAGAGACATGTATGATGCCGTACTTGATGCTGATGCCTTGATGCTGGTTACTGAATGGAAGGAGTTCCGGTTACCGTCTTGGGCAGTTATCAAGAAAACAATGGAACGAGCTGTAGTGCTGGACGGGCGCAACATCTATGATAAAAAAGAAATGGAAGAGCAAGGATTTATTTATTATTGCATCGGACATTAAGAACATAAAACAGAGGGAGTTATGATAAAGTGGGGTACTATTTCTATAGTGCTCGTTATTGTGCTGACATCTTGCAATAACGTCAAAAGTGGAGAGACTTCCAGCAAGGAAGATCTGACCGCAAAGGAAATGTTGCAAGGTATCTGGATAGATGACGAGACGGATATGCCGTTAATGCGTATTAGCGGTGATACGATTTATTATGTCGACCCTCAAAATATTCCAGTTTATTTCAAGGTACTTCGCGACACAATATATGTACGAGGTAATACCCCTATAGCTTATAAAATAGACCGGCAGACAGAATACAGTTTCTGGTTCCATTCGCTTTCTGATGAAATCGTGAAATTGCATAAGTCAGAAAACCCGGAAGATACACTGTCATTCTCCAGTCAGAAAGCGGAAGCCATTCCCACTATCTCTGAAGTGGTGCAAAAGGATAGTGTGGTAATGTATAAAGGAACACGTTATCGGGGATACGTCTATATTAATCCTTCCAAAATGAAGGTCATCAGGACTATCTATTCAGATGAAGGAATTGGCATCGACAATATATACTACGACAATGTGATTCATATCTGTGTCTATGAAGGGAAGAATTTACTGTACGGTCAAGATATAACCAAGAAAATGTTCCATACTGTCTTCCCGGAAGAGGTACTCAGCCAAATGATCCTTACTGATATGGATTTCATGGGAGTGAATGGAAAAGGCTATCACTATGAAGCAACGCTCCGTATTCCGGAAAGCTCCGTTTACCACCTTGTGGGCCTGACTATTGACGCTGATAAAGAGCTACATATAAAAATGGTGGAGTAAATAAAACTTTACCATTATTTCTTTTCAGAAGCTCCACCATTTCTTCCTTTTGGAGTTCCGCATTTCTTCTTATTACCAGCACCTTTATTTGTATTTCTGCCTCCCTTGGACGAGCGGAAGTTTCTCTTCCCTCTGCCATCATAACTACGTGGTTTGTATTCAGGTGCTTCGCCTAACTCCTCGGGTACAGCTATCTTATAAATCTCTTTCTCCAGGAAATTCTCTATTTGCTTGAAATTGCTTTGCTCCTTTTCGTTGATGAAAGTCAAAGCAACACCATCATTATTAGCACGTGCTGTACGGCCAATACGGTGAACGTAATCTTCGCTATCATGGGGAACATCGTAGTTGATCACAAGACGGATATCATCAATATCAATACCACGTGCCACAATGTCTGTAGCGACCAGAATGTTTACACGTCCGGCTTTAAATTCATGCATCACCTCCTCACGTTGAGCCTGTTCCAGATCTGAATGCATTTCACCCACATTCAACTTCATCATTTTTAGAGCTTTCGTCACCTCTTTTACCTTCAGTTTGGATGAAGCAAATATAATAACGCGTTCCGGTGTCTGCTCAGCAAAAAGGCTGCGAATGATACCCAATTTCTGATTCTCGTAACAAACATACGCTGCCTGTACGATCTTTTCAGCAGGACGGGAAACGGCAAGCTTAACTTCGGCAGGATTGTTGAGGATAGTGTTAGCGAGTTGCTGGATCTTGGCAGGCATGGTGGCAGAAAACATGATTGTTTGCCGTTCCTTGGGCAAGTATTTCACTATCTGCATAATGTCGTCATAGAATCCCATATCGAGCATACGGTCGGCTTCATCAAGAATGAAATAGGAAACACGCGAAAGATCAACATAGCCCAAGCTAAGATGAGCAATCAAGCGTCCCGGAGTAGCGATTACAACATCAGCTCCCAGCATCAACCCTTTTTTCTGTTGTTCAAAAAGTACTCCGTCATTACCACCATAGACAGCTACACTACTGACAGGCATAAAATAAGAAAAACCTTCCATCTGCTGGTCTATCTGCTGTGCCAACTCACGCGTAGGCGACATAACAATACAGTTGATAGCATCTTCCGGATGGTTACCCTCCGATAGTTTATTCAATACAGGCAACAGATAAGCGGCTGTCTTACCAGTTCCGGTCTGTGCTACGGCTATCAAATCTCTGCCTTCAAGTATAACGGGGATGGATTTCTCTTGTATAGGTGTGCACTCGTCGAAGCGCATAGCTTCCAGTGCATCGAGCACCTGATCATTCAGTTGTAGTTCGGAAAACTTCATGTTTCTTTTTATTTAGCCGCAAAGATAGGAAATAAAGTGATTAACACAAAAGAATGAAGCGACTTTGCAATCCATTCCTTTAATAGCCCGGATGTTGTTCCCATCCCGGATTCATCTGTCTGATTTTCTCTGGAATAGGGAAGACGGTAGTATATCCGTTTTCCTCGTCAGGCAGCTGCGGACGACTGCTGTAAGTACGGGTAAATTGTCCGAAACGAATTAGATCCTGGCGTCTCCAACCTTCCCATGCAAGTTCCAACTGACGTTCAGCAAGAAGATTCTCTAAAGTAGCAACACGTTCCGGTACTCCTACACGAGCACGCACTTGGTTCAGTTCTTCATCTCCATCACGCCCGTCACGAACCTTAGCCTCACTCTTCATCAATAACACATCTGCATAACGGAATAAGACAATATCATTTTCCATCAGTTTACCATCTTTCATTGCTTTATCATCAATCTCATATTTCTTCATTCGGGCGCCGGCAGTCTTTTCGTAAGGTTCATCGGATATATCTAACTTTACTTTCCACGGCTCGTAAACCAAAACAGTTCCATCATCCAATTTTACAACGTTACCTTTCAAATCGTAGACTGTACCTGCATAATAGCAGAAATCAAAACGAGGGTCTTGTAGATCGGTATCATATCCAAAGGTCTGCAGGGCTTCAATGGTAGCACTCGATCCGTTTTCACCGGATAACCCTAATGCTTTGGCATGATTATAATGGCGTGAACGGAAAAGATATTGCATCTGATTGGTGTACAGCGTTTTGCTCATAGGTACGGTAAAGATATTCTCAACGGAACTTTCATTGTATACAGCAAAATTAGCTGTATAATCCGGTTCGAGGCGATAACCAAATGCTGTGATTTTATCGCAATAAGCTTCTGCAGTCTGCCAGGCATTTATTGTAGTGCCATCTACTTCGAAAAAGATATTCTTTCCATCAGGACGAACACCATCTGTCCAGTTATTGTCTGTATAAATTTCGGTATTCAGTGCCAACTTTGCCAACAAAAAGTATGCAACAGGACGTGTCAAACGTCCGTAATAATTGCCGGAACGGTTGCTGAACTGGGCGGGCAGGAGTGGAGCGGTCTCTTGTAATTCCCTGACTACAAAGTCGAATACATTCTTACGCTCGCTCAACACAATATCTTTTGAAGCAACATTAGAGTGCAAAACCAGTGGTATGCGTCCAAACAGATCCATCAGATAATAATAGTACATTGCACGAAAAGCACGTACCTCGGCGCGATAACCGGGAAGCTCCGCATCAGAGTGGGTTAGAGCATAGGTTTCTATATGTTCCAGAGAGTTGTTACTAAGCATAATTACCTTATAAAGATATTCCCAGGTGGCCTGTATTGCATCATTGTTTACACCCCATTTATGCAGAAATAACCCTTGCCAGAAACCACCATCATACCAGTCGCCACCTCGGGTAGGCATAATGGCTTCATCAGTGGTAAAAGTATTCAGGTCGTAGATACCACGGCCGGTTCCTTGCAATCCCTGGCTATCAGCATTTCCACCTATGTAATTGTAAAGGGATGCCACTGCATTGAGATAGAGTTCAGAGATATTACTATAACCTTCCTCTTCAGGCAGTGCATCACGAGACTTTTCTTTCAGAAAACCGTCGCACGAAGTTATTCCCCAGCAAAGGGTAACTAAAATACAAAACGAATAAAATATAGAATTACTTTTCATGGCTTTAAGGTTTAGAAGTTTACACTAAGTCCGATAGTATATATACGGTATAGAGGATAATTGCGTTTATCATCTATTCCCAAAGTAGCATTTACAGACGAACTGTTTATCATAGGCGTTAAGCCCGAGTAGCCTGAAATTGTCGCCAGGTTGTTAACAGTCAGGGACAGGCGGAGCGACTGCAAGTAACGGGTATTCTTTAACGGAACATTCCAGCCTAACGTAACATAATCGAAGTTAATGTAATCACCATCTTCCAACCAGTAATCCGTAACTGTCTGGTCTTTAATGTTCTGTGCAGGCGCTTTTTTCATGACGTTATAATCGGGGAAACTGTTCATATTCATATAAGTTAATGAAGTACCATTGTACACTTTATGGCCGAATGCACCGTTTATCTGTAGCGATATATCAAAATCTTTATAACGGAAACTGATATTGGAACCAAGTATCGTCTTTGGCACAGCCTGTCCTGCCACATAACGGTCTTCACCATCTTCCAGACTGACACCACCGCTATTCAGATCGGCAATCTGATAGGTATACCCACCATTTCCATCGGATACCAGCCCTGTGCAATGGGGCAGATAGAATACACCCAGAGGCTGACCCACAATCTGGTAAACAATATGATTGTATCCACCGTGGAATCCAGCACCATCCAGTCCGGCAAGACTCTTGTATTCTGTAGCTGAAATATGTTCGCCCTGGTAGTTTCCGTCAAGAGAAAGTAATTTGTTTTGCTGGAAAGTCAGATTGGCATTGATATTCAGTTCCATGTCTTTGGTCTTCAGCGGCGTAATGCCGATAGATAGCTCTGTTCCATAATTACGCATAGAACCAATGTTTGCCAGTAAAGTATTATAAGTAAAAGGTGGTACACTCACGTTATAAAGATAAAGCATGTCCTTCGTCTTGGAATTGTAATAATTGGCAGTCAGCAGCAATCGGTTACCCAGCAAAGCTACTTCTATACCGGCATTGAATGTCTGCTTCACTTCCCACTTCAAATCCGGATTCGTATTCCGCAACTTATCCATTGTGACTACAGGTGTAGAACCTACCGGTGCAATACCATTAGGTCGCATCAAATTCAACGTAGTATATGAATCAATGCCGTTTTGATTGCCTGCCAAACCATATCCTGCACGGATTTTCAGATTATCGATAAAAGAAAGTTTTTCCATAAACTTCTCTTTACTAACTACCCATGCAACGGATACAGCCGGGAAAAATCCCCATTTATGATTACTGCCAAACTTGGAAGACGCATCCCCACGGGCATTCACCGTAAGGATATATCGATCATCATACGTATAATTCACGCGCCCCATAAAAGAAACCAAACGAGGGTCTTCGTAGTAGGAATTAGTTCCATCCCACGGACGAATGGCACCTCCCTGAAGATTATCATAACCTAATTTGTCATTACTGAAATTTGTAACTGTAGTATAAAATCCGGAATATTTGTCTTTCTGTATCTCTGCTAGTCCTAAAACGTCAAAGAAGTGTTTCCTCCATTCTTTTTTATAAGACAGCATCAGGTTACCCAGCAATGATTCCATTTTCTTGTCTCCTCTGTATGCCTGCCCTTGTGCCCAGACAGCAACAGGCAGATACTGCGCATTTTCTACTACATTATATGTATAGGAACCGAAAAAAGTCAGTTTCCATGCTTCGGCCAGATTGAATGTCAACCGGGCATGCGTACTGATATGCGATGTAGCATTCTTGTCTTTCACATCCATCCATGCCAACGGATGTGATAACTGGCTGGCATAAGCATATCCATCCCAGCTACCGGTCTCCGGATTCTTGTGATTCGGGAAAGTAGGATTATACGAAGCAGCAGAATAGAATACTTTGTGCAGATTCACCAGATTACGTTCCTTCTGTACGGAACCAAACATACCAAGATCACATTTAAGAAAATTATCGAATACATACTGTGTCATATTCATATTCGATGTGAAGTTCTGCAACTTTTCATTGACAATCACTCCTTCACGATTCATTAGAGCGAGTGAAACACGATAATTGGAAGTATTCGTTCCTCCCGAAAACGCGATATGATGATTATGCTGTAATCCCGTTTGCTCGATCTCTTTCTGGAAATCTGTATTGTTTCCCATATCCAAAATTGAGATGCCACGCTCCTGAGCCAATGTCCGGAATTCATTTCCATTGAGCATCCTCACTGTTTTATAGCTTGAGGCAATGCCGAAACTTCCATTATAGTTAACGCTTGTACGTCCGCTGACACCTTTTTTTGTAGTAATCTCAATCACACCCGATGCTCCGCGCGAACCGTATTGTGCAGTTTCCGAAGCATCCTTCAGGATAACAAAGCTTTCAATATCCGCCGGATAAATAGATGTAAGCATACTCAGGTCACCAAAAACTCCGTCTACAATAATTAACGGGTCATTTCCAGTAGTCAGGGAGGTAGTGCCACGCAGACGAACAGCATCCAGCGCAGCAGGTCCATTCGAACCTTTCAGAATCGTCAATCCAGGTACCCGTCCACGGATGGCATCCAGCGGATTGGTAATCTGGTCTTTATTCATCTGATTTTCAGTAATTCTTTCCACCAGGCCAGAAAGATTCTTACGAAGTCCGGTGGCATATCCAACAGTGGTTATCGAATCGGGGAGAGCAACATGAAGTTTTGTTTGTGCGACAGCAGGTAAGCCGACTGCAACTAAAAGTAAAGAGAGACAGAATAGGTTCCTTATTCTCTTCATAGTATTCAAATTTAAGAGGTTCCGCAAATATATATGTCACTATATGAAACAAATATATTTGCGGAATAGTTCAACTCATTTCGGCAAATCGATATATGAGTCCTTGAAGCCTAAGAAATAGAGTACCCCATCCAAACCAATCGTGTTAATAGATTGCTTTGCATTGGCAACCACTTTCGGTTTGGCATGGAAAGCAATGCCCAATCCGGCAACGCCCAGCATCGGAAGATCATTCGCTCCGTCACCCACAGCAATGGTCTGAGCAATGTCTACCTTCTCTACCTGTGCAATGAGGCGCAACAGTTCGGCTTTTCGCTTACCGTCCACCACATCTCCCAGATAACGGCCGGTCAACTTGCCGTCCACTATTTCCAATTCATTGGCATATACATAATCAATGCCATATTTCTTTTGAAGATATTGCCCGAAATAAGTGAAACCACCGGAAAGAATGGCTATCTTGTAACCATACTTTTTCAATACATACATCAGGCGGTCTACACCTTCCGTAATGGGCAGATTCTCTGCTATTTCCTGCATGACAGATTCATCCAGGCCTTTCAACAGAGCTACACGCTCACGGAAACTTTCAGTAAAATCTATCTCACCACGCATAGCACGCTCAGTGATGGCTTTCACCTCATTGCCCACACCAGCGCGTATAGCCAATTCGTCAATTACTTCCGTTTCAATCAGAGTCGAATCCATATCGAAACAGATCAGTCGGCGCATCCGGCGATACATATTATCAAGCTGGAAAGAGAAATCCATTTCCAGTTCGCTCGCCAGCTTCATTAACTCTTCCTGCATAGCAATACGGTCTTTCGGAGTTCCCCGGACAGAAAACTCTATGCAGGCACGTGTACGCGAATCACATTCATCCAATGGAATACGCCCCGTCAGGCGTTTGATGGCATCGATATTCATCCCCTGTTCAGCAAGAATACGGGTAACGGCAGAGATCTGGCGGGCAGATAATTTACGCCCCAGCAGAGTAAGAATATAGCGGTTCTTTCCCTGCATATTCACCCAATCTTCATATTCCTTTACTGAAATAGGATAGAAGCGAATCGTCACTCCCAAAGAAGACGCTTTGAAAAGCAACTCTTTCATAATGAATCCTGAATGTTGTTCCTCTGTCTTGCATAAGATACCTAATGACAGTGTATTATGGATGTCGGCCTGACCAATGTCAAGAATAGTAGCGTCGTATTTAGCTAAAATTTCTGTAACAGATGCAGTCAATCCCGGACGATCTTCGCCCGTGACCCGGATAAGTATAAGTTCTGTGCTCAATGGTTGCATAAAAGTTGTTTATCTAAATTAATGAATAACACGATGCAAAAGTAGGCAAAATTTCTTTTGCGCCATTCATTAAACAGTAATAGTTCTGAAAGGTTCCCTCTTTCAGCCTAATGCTAATGAGAAAAACACACCATATCTATTCATCAAATGCATCATATATATCATGCTGAGAGATATCCTGAAATGCAAAACATGTTATATAACATGAAAAAGTTAACCGTTTACTTGATTTTCAATAATAATGTTGTACCTTTGTCCCCGATTTAGAACAAATGGTTCTATAATCTTAGTAAACGTTGATCGTATATTTGTTTGTTAAGACGTTATTTCATCGTCCGACAAACACTTATAAATCAACTAGTATTAACCAAAACCGCCTTACATGAAGCATGTAAAATGGATTTTTGTTGTATTACTAATTAGTTCCTTGACTTCTTTCGTAGAAAAAGACAAACCTACCGGAGGTTTAAATGTGGGTGACATAGCCCCTGATTTTAAAATCAAAGCTATGTCGACTGAGCAACAACCGACTCAAAATCTGTCAAAGATGAAGGGAAAATATGTGTTACTCAGTTTCTGGGCAAGTTACGACGCGCAATCCCGGATGCAAAACGCAAGTTTAAGCAATGCACTTCGTTCAACTTCTCAAAACAATAATGTGGAAATGGTTTCCGTATCATTCGATGAATATCAATCTATCTTCGAGGAAACCATTCGTAAGGACCAAATAGTTACGCCCACCTGTTTCGTGGAAACTAAAGGCGAGTCGTCCGGCATCTTTAAAAAATACCGTTTAGGCCGGGGATTTACTAACTATTTACTGGATGATAATGGTGTGATTATAGCCAAAAACATCTCTGCTGCAGAACTTTCAGCTTACTTGAATTAAGCTTTCACTGCACATTGCCATGAAAGATTTAAAGAACATGTAAGACGAAAGTGGGGTTGCTTCTAAATACACATACGATGAGAATGCATCGCTAAAGTTATGAAGAAGCAAAGACAAAAGAGGAAATGGATACAACAAAAAAGCCCCTCCTGCACTTGTGGTAACACAAGGAGCAGGAGGGGCTTCTTATTTTTATTCATTCGGTTATTCCTTATTTCGGTGCTTTCTGATACAAGTAGAATGCTATGAAAGCATAGAGTATATTCGGTATCCATACGGCAACTACCGGAGGTACATTACCATTTACAGCAAAAGTAGAAGCGATCGTTTGGAAAAGGATATATGAGAAACTTAATGCCAAACCTATACCCAAATGCAATCCCATTCCACCCTTGGTCTTTTTCGAAGAAAGAGAAACTCCGATCAGCGTAAGGATAAACGATGCAAACGACATGGCAATGCGCTTATGATATTCAAGTTCAAACTCCTTGATATTGGCAAATCCACGCTGCCGCTGCCTGCTAATATATTCACTTAATTCGGGACTGGTCATCATTTCCTGTTGATTTTTCATAATAAGGAAATCAGCAGGCTCCATGAAAAGGATACTGTCAATACGATCACCTTTAACTATATTTTCTTTCATGCCGTCCATCTCGCGTATCATGTAATCCTTAATGGTCCATTTATGAACAGATGCTGTATCATAAGTAATGGAACGAGCCGTAAGATGAGACACCAACTGCTTATCTTTAAATTTATCCAATGAAAAGCGATATCCTGTCTTACTATAATCTTCAAAACGTTCAATATAGGCAATCACTCCCGAATCCACTTCCAGCTGAATATTCCGGGCAGTATTTGATTTACGTTGCTTATAGTACTTATCCTCAAAATTGATACGTGTCACACTACCCTTAGGTATTACATAAGAGCCTAAGCAAAAAGTTACTACCGCAATAATGGCAGCCGATACCATATAAGGCCGGAGCATCCGCTTAAAACTCATTCCGGTAGAAAACATCGCAATAATCTCCGAGTTCTCGGCCAGTTTTGAAGTAAAGAATATAACCGAAATAAACACAAACAGCGGACTGAACAGATTGGCAAAGTAAGGAACAAAGTTCAGATAATAATCAAAAACTATGGCTTTCCATGGCGCTTCGTGTGACATGAACTTGTCCATCTTCTCATTAAAGTCGAATACCACTGCAATAGAGATAATCAATGCAATGGCAAACACATAAGTTCCGAGGAACTTCTTGATAATGTAGAAGTCGAGCCGCTTCAACCACTTCCAGTTATCCGGCAACTTTATACCTTTTATTTTCCAGTTCAGTTTTCTCATAACCTTGTCGATACGCGTTTTACCATCATCGGTTTCCATGTAGAGAAGTCACCGGCAATGATGTGCTTGCGGGCTTCACCCACCAGCCACAGATAAAAAGCCAAATTATGGATAGATGCAATTTGCATAGCCAGCAATTCTTGTGCATGGAACAGATGGCGCAGATACGCTTTACTATATAAGGTATCTACAGCAGAAGCTCCGTCTGCTTCAATAGGAGAGAAGTCTGTTTCCCATTTCTTATTGCGCATATTGATGATACCGTCTTTGGTAAACAACATACCATTCCGTCCGTTTCGGGTTGGCATCACGCAGTCAAACATATCTACGCCACGCTCTATGCCTTCCAGGATATTTACCGGTGTACCTACCCCCATCAGATAACGGGGTTTATCTTTCGGCAGAATCTCGTTCACCAACTCAATCATCTCATACATCTTGTCTACCGGCTCACCTACTGCCAAACCACCGATAGCATTACCATCCGCACCCTTCGATGCAATGAATTCCGCTGACTCCTTGCGAAGATCAGGATATACACATCCTTGAACAATGGGGAAAAGCGACTGTTGGTATCCATATTTTGGTTCCGTCTCATTGAAACGCTGAATACAACGGTCCAGCCAACGGTGTGTCAGTCCTAATGACTTTTTGGCATACGCATAATCCGAATCTCCCGGAGGACACTCGTCAAAAGCCATCATAATATCTGCACCAATCGTACGTTCGATATCCATTACCTTTTCGGGAGTGAAGATATGTTTGCTACCATCAATATGTGAACGGAATTCTGCACCTTCTTCCCGTAATTTACGAATACCCGACAATGAAAAGACCTGGAAACCACCACTATCCGTCAACATCGGACGGTCAAAACCGTTGAACTTATGAAGTCCTCCGGCTTTTTCCAATACATCCAATCCCGGACGCAGGTACAGATGATAGGTATTTCCTAATATGATCTGCGCCTCGATATCTTCTTTCAGTTCGGTTACATGCACACCTTTCACCGTTCCTACGGTACCTACCGGCATAAAGATAGGTGTTGCTATCTGCCCGTGATCGGTGGTTATCAATCCTGCACGCGCGTTACTTTTACTGTCTGTATATTGTAAGTCGAATGTCATTCTGCTTTCTTTTCTGTCTTTTCTTTCTTTACGGACAAGTCAATGGCATCGGCTACCTTTTCATTGGTCAGCGCAATGGCAAATACTTCTTTCACATCTTTCACGTAGTGGAAAGTCAATCCCTTGAGGTAGATTTCCTGTATTTCGTCAATATTCTTACGATTCTCTTCACTCAAGATAATGTTCTTGATGCCGGCACGTTTGGCAGCCAGAATCTTTTCCTTAATACCTCCTACGGGAAGCACCTTACCACGAAGTGTTATTTCTCCTGTCATAGCAAGATTCGCTTTTACCTTACGTTGGGTGAGGGCAGAAGCAAGAGATGTGGCCATCGTAATACCGGCTGAAGGTCCATCCTTAGGAATAGCACCTTCCGGTACATGTACATGAATATTCCAATTATCAAAGATTTCTTCATCCAGATTTAACAAAGAAGCATGTGCCTTGATATATTCCAAAGCCAGCATTGCAGATTCCTTCATGACGTCGCCCAGATTTCCGGTCAATGTCAGACGTCCGCCTTTTCCACGACTTAAACTGGTTTCTACAAACAAGATTTCTCCGCCTACGGCAGTCCATGCCAGTCCGGTGACTACACCAGCGTAATCATTACCCTGATATTTATCACGGGTATACTCCGGTGCTCCGAGGAATTCATATAAATCTCCCGGCTTAATCTCCTGTTTGGCAAAATAACCATCTGTAGCATACTGACGTGCTGATTTACGAAGTATCTTACCTATTTTCTTCTCCAGTTCACGTACGCCGCTTTCACGAGTATACGACTCGATAATTGCCTCCAGCGTATTCTTCGGTATCTTGATATCATTCTTCTTCATACCGTTAGCTTCCAGTTCTTTCGGAACCAAATGGCGGCGGGCAATCTCTATTTTCTCTTCGGTGATATAACCACTTACCTCAATCAACTCCATACGGTCGAGCAAAGGTCCGGGAATAGTATTCAGGTTATTTGCAGTAGCTATGAACATCACTTTAGACAAATCATAATCTACATCCAGGAAGTTATCATGGAATGTTGTATTTTGTTCCGGATCGAGTACTTCAAGCAGGGCAGAAGAGGGATCCCCCTGACGGTCTGAGCTAACTTTGTCAATTTCGTCCAAGATAAACACCGGATTTGATGAACCTGCCTTGATCAGACTCTTGATAATACGTCCCGGCATAGCACCGATATATGTCTTGCGGTGTCCACGGATTTCAGCTTCATCATGCACACCACCCAATGACATACGAATGTACTTACGCTTCAAGGCAGCAGCGATAGAACGTCCCAAAGAAGTTTTACCCACTCCCGGAGGGCCGTACAAGCAGATAATAGGCGACTTCATGTCACCTTTCAACTTCAATACAGCCAAGTGCTCCAAAATACGTTCTTTCACCTTCTCCAAGCCATAATGATCTTTATTTAAAGTCTTTTCGGCATTGATCAGATTGAAATTATCCGTAGTATATATTCCCCATGGCAAACTCAACATAGTTTGCAGATAATTAAGTTGCACACTGTAATCAGGAGATTGCGGATGTGTACGCTCCAATTTATCCACCTCTTTCATAAAGGTGTCTCTCACTTCTACACTCCATTTAGTAGTGAGTGCTTTGCGGCGCAGCTCTTCAATTTCCTGTTCCTGGCCACCGCCACCCAATTCATCCTGAATGGTTTTAATTTGCTGTTGCAGGAAGTATTCACGTTGTTGTTGGTCAATATCTTCTCGTGCACGCATCTGTATGGACTCCTTAATCTCGGCAAGCTGCACTTCCCGGTTCAGTATCTCTAATAGACGGTAAGTACGTGCCCGCAATGAGTCAATACGTAGCAACTCAATCTTTTCATCTTTCTTCAATGGAAGATTCGTGCAAATAAAATCTACCAGGAACATAGGATTAGTAATGTTCTTGATAGCAAATGCAGAATCCTGCGGGAACATATCAGATGATTTGATATATCTTATAGTCAGATCCTTACAAGCTTCCACCAAAGCATGGAACTCTTTATCATTTTTATCGGGAATATCTTCTTCCAGTGCCTTTACGCGTCCTTTCAAATACGGAGTTATATCTACAATTTCTTCCAACTCCATACGTTTGACGCCTTGCAGGATAATCGTTGTTGTCTGATCAGGCATCTCCAGGATACGGATAATCTTACCGATCGTACCAATGGTATGCAAATCTTCCAACATTGGCATTTCGGTTTCAGCCACTTTCTGACAGACTACTCCGATATATGCACTCTTCTTTTCTGCTTCACGCACTAATTTCATGGAAGTCTTTCTCCCGACAGATACTGGCATAAACACACCTGGAAATAAAACCATATTCCGTAAAGGCAATATCGGAAGTATCTCATTCACTTCAATATCCATCAATTGTTCCTCATTCCCCTCAAAATCAGCAATTACTGAGAAAGAGTTTCCTTCTTCTCTCGTCTCCATATCTTTTAGGTAAAGTCTTTTCTTCATTTTGTTCTTTTTAATTTTACGTCACACTGACAGGGCTTACAAAGCGCCTGCAAAGTTAATCTATTCTTCATTAATATGAAGCACCTTTTTTATAAAAAGACAAAAACAGTGCCAAATTAGTCGTAATATTCCTGACTTTGTCTATTTTTGCCTTCAAATAATAACTGTAAGTTATGTCAAATCCTTATTTTCAGTTTAAACAATTTACTATATGGCATGATAAATGTGCTATGAAAGTAGGTACCGATGGGGTTCTTTTGGGTGCCTGGGCAGAAACAGAAAACCCTCAACGCATCCTCGACATTGGCACCGGCACAGGATTGATAGCTTTAATGTTAGCTCAACGTAACCCACTTTCACAAGTTACAGCTATCGAAATAGATGAAGCCGCAGCAACTCAAGCAGAAGAAAACATAGCGCGTTCTCCATGGGCAAATAGGATAAAAGTTATCTGTAATGATTTCAGTTTGTTTCAAACAGATAATAAATATCATCTGATAGTTTCTAACCCTCCTTATTTTGTTGATGCTTTAAATTGCCCTGACAAGCAACGCAATATGGCACGTCATACCTGCGAACTGAATTACGAGATACTTTTCCGGCGTTCGGCACACCTTCTTGAAGATCAGGGGAGGATATGTATCATCATCCCTACTGAAGCAGAGAAGTTAGTAATTGACACAGCTTGGAAATACAAATTATACCCTTCACGACGCCTTCATGTTTTTACCAAGCCAGGTAAGTCGAGTAGGAGAGTACTTATCGCATTCGGACATCAGGAACAAAAATGTATGGAGGAAACTTTATGTATTGAGGTAGAGCGCAATCAGTTTACACCAGAATACATTGCGTTGACAAGAGAGTTTTATTTAAAGATGTAAGACCGTATCTCAAAGTTGTTATTTCAGAATGTTATACCATCATGGATAAAGATTCATGTTTGTTGAATTTCTTTTTCAATACTAAAAAAGGATCAACTAATAATTAGTTGACCCTTTAACCTGTCGGGGTAGCGGGAAACACTACTCAAACAAAAAAGGATTGGGTGCCAACCTGTTATCAATTTGTATATATGTTTATTTGCCGATAAATGTCTATTATTGTCTATTCAATTATTACACACTGCCGATAAAGTTACATTTTCCCTGAAGTGACTCTTCGACTTTATAATACAGTTTTTCTGTTTTGATTCTTAGCCCATTGACTAAATAAATCAAAGCCCTATCCTCATCTTTACGTATGACAACAATATGAGCTATATTTATAATAAGAATAGCCTCAAGGTCTACAATATCATTTTCCCAATAAAGCTGCCCCTTAAGTTCAATAAATGACTCTTGAGGTGTTTTGAAACTAATTCCATTTTCCATCTTATTCTTTTTCTTTATTTAATAATATTTGGATAGTCCTTTCCTTCTCATCAATGATAATCTGTTTTTCATGCAACAATTGAGTAAGGTGCTCAATCTCCTTTTGACATTCACTTAATGTAATATCACCAGAGACTTTATTTCCAGTACCATTCACATGATGCCCAATATTAATGCTCGACGGTTCAATTTCTCTATCATAAAAATAATCAATTGCCACTTTAAAGAAATCCGCAATACGCTCAAGTTTTCTTGATCCTATTTCTGACCCCTTCAATGTATTATCTAAAGTCTGCAAAGAAATATCTACATTCTTACAAAACTCTTTCTTTGTCAGCCTATTAGCTTCAATTAATATTTCTATCTTTTTGGCATTAAACATTTGATATCTTATTTATATTTTGTCTAAATATCAATTATTCTGTAAAGATAACAACAGAATACTTTGATTTGAACAAACAATGCTTTATGTTTGCAGTATAAATATAGCACTAAAAATTGTACTAAGCATGGAAAAAGAACAGAATTTAAACAAAATGGCATTTAAAGACTACTATGATACTTTGTCAGATGATGCCAAAGAGACAGTCCGAAACCGCATCCTTGGGGAAAGTGGGATGTCTTATACTACCTTTTATTATAAGCTTCGTAATAACACTTTCAAGCCATTGGAGAGAAAATTGATTGATAATATAATAAATGATGTAAATCCAAAGGTATTATGCTGACGAATATTGAATTCTACAACACTCCTGAAGGAGATGTCATGGTTAAAGGGGTGAACGAAGCTGCTCACTCTCTAAAAGAAAACGACCGGGATATAATAGATTATATGTTAACAGTCATTCGTGATCGATACCCCAAGGCTCATGCAGCTCTTATGGAACTATATTCAAAAAGAACTATGAATAAGACATATTTTGAATATAGCGTTGTTCATCGATTCATAAGATGCAATTTTGGTGAATACGACCAATTCAGCCACGATATTGACGCTAACGGTTACTTTGTTTTTGAAGAAGTAAAATGTCCTCTTCGTGGTGAATGCCCATTAGAAGGAGTAGTATGTAAACCTGAACTTGACACTCAGCTCTCTGATAGAGAAATAGAGGTTTTCAGATTAATCGCCCGAAATATGCGTTCTGGAGAAATTGCAGCAGAACTGTCCCTCTCAAAATTTACAGTTGACCGCCATAGAGAAAATATTAAAGCCCGACTTCGCCTTCGAGATATCCCCGAGATGATAACTTACTGGCATGTTAACCATCTTAAATAAAGCGGCGCAAGGTCATCCGGGTTCGATTCCCGGCTCCGCACGATGATTTACTAACTTAATAAACATTATTAAAATGGGAAAAAGAACAATGCAGATAGATGTAATAGGTTCAGTGGAAGGTACTGGATTTATGAAATGCAAATTGTATGCCGATGGGCGTGTATGTGTATTCTACATGACGGAGTCTAACTATAAAGCCTTGATGTATGATAAAATATTTATTCGTGATGGAAAAACTGTAGATTCTGCCAATGTGATAAATACTACCAATACCTTTATTGAAGAAGATATAATTCCTCATTAAAAATAGAAAGGAACATTTGTATGGATGATAAACAAGTATGTGGCGAATGCAAGCTATTCACCAATGAAGATTCATTCGGTAACGGATGGTGTGAATTTCATAAGAAATATTCTTTTTGTGAGAATGTAGCCTGTGAAGATGGTGAAGCAAAAGGGAAAGGTTTCTCTTCTCGTACATGCGGAGAATGTGACTCTTTTTGTGAATGTTGTTTAGGCGGTAAAAATGCTGCAGAAGCCGATGATGTTGCTTGTGAATATTTTGATAATACATCATTAAATCAATTAACGTAAAACAAATTAGAAATGAGCAAATATACAGCAAAGCAAATAGCTGAATCTGACGAACTATTTGAAAAGCAAATACATAAAGTCAGAAAGTTTTATTTGAGTCGTAATCCCAATAAAATGATGATGCTTGAAGAAAGAAAAGCAGTCGTCAAAGAACGGAATAAAGGTCTTTCCCCGGAATATGATAAGGAGTATTATTGTGGAACTTGTGGAGCTAAAGACGGTGCGGAACATCCTAAAAGTGGATATTGCTTTCACTGTGATACTGATAACTGGATTTCAAAGAATAACTAATAACAGAATAAATATGAATAAAGATAGGCGTGAAAGGATTCAGAATATTATAGATCAGTTGACTGATTTAGAAACCGAAATTGAAAAGATTCAGGATGAAGAGCAAGAAGCATACGACAATCTCCCTGAGTCACTACAAGAATGCGAGAAAGGTGAAAGAATGTCAGATGCAATTGATAGCCTTGATCATGCTTTTTGTTCAGTCGGAGATACAATTAGTTATCTTGACGAAGCTATACAATAATCTTCAATATAAATTTAGAAATGAATATGGATTGGGGAGGGATTAGTTGTGCTCTTATCTGTGCGATACCTATTGTAGCCATTATTTGTGATACAGTAAAGAAAGTGTTTGAGATGAAATATAAAAAAGAAGAAAGAAAGGAATATGAATATGGCAAAGATTTATGTAGCAAGTAGTTGGAGAAATGTATTTCAACAGGACGTTGTAGCTATTCTCCGTGATTTAGGACATGAGGTTTACGATTTTAAGAATCCCCCTCATGGTAATGGTGGCTTCCAATGGTTTGATATAGACCCTGATTGGCAGAACTGGACAACAGAGCAATATCGTGAAGCTCTTAATCATCCGATTGCACAAAAAGGATTTGATTCAGATTTTAACGGCATGAAGTGGGCGGATGTCTGTGTTATGGTTCTTCCTTGTGGTCGGTCAGCTAATACGGAAGCTGGATGGATGAAAGGTGCAGGTAAAAGGGTAATGGTTTATTCTCCGAAAAGGGAAGAACCGGAACTTATGTATAAGATATACGATTTTGTGAGTGATAGCATATTTCGTATCAATGATGAGATAATTGGAGTATAACCAGAACAGAAATGAAGAAATTAAAACGTCTACAATATGGTGATTTTCTTATAAAAGGAAAAAATCTGAAGGAGGTTATGATAGAAAATAAAATTTATAAAAGATATATCAACCATTTAGGAAGATTATCTAAGAACGCTTTACCTTTTTAATAAGATAGTAACAAATACAATGGGGCTCGATTCGCTACCCCATCCATAAAAATCAACACTATGTACAATACCACAATTTTTGAGCTCGCCATGAACGCATGCTCCTACAAATTAGACCATATATTCCTTAAGAAACGTTCCGTCTGCAAAATATATGGTAAAGTTCCAATAGCCAAGAGAGTCACCATCGATGGAGAGCGAAAAACGATTGTCAGATGGAAGCAACTCCGATGGAACGATGCCGGCCAATGTTTTTCCCGTTACTCCTCCAAGCGACAACGGAAATACGACCTTCCGCTTCGCACCATCGAGGAACAACAGAGAATAGCGAAACTATGAGTATGTATTTAGACAAGGACTCTCGCGGAGTATATAGCCTTCACGATATCACACTTGAAGAGCTATCCACCATTCTTTCCATACTATCCACTTATCGGAACCCTCATGTAAGCGAGATGGAATCAATGGCATTCCAGACTTTCATGTCTATTGAACATCAACTCCTTAAGATAGAATCCTATGGGCAGCCTGGTACAATACCGCATGAATAACCTTGATTGGATAGACAGGTTTATATCCGAAATGGGAATCGAAGAATTCAGTAGCTTCGATAAACGCGTCCGCAACGCCCTTGACAAGCTCAAAGTCAATCACTATTACGATATTGCTGAGTCTGTCATACCTTCTCAACAGGAGCTTTTCATAAAGCTATGTTGCTTACATATCGAGCAGCATCCGGAATACGAATTTAACGATGATTATACCCAAATTTGGAGGAAAGAAATTCATGAACAATGGGAGATGGAAACCCGAAGAAGAAGACTTCATTCGGAAATACGCCGGTAAAATGACACTCCAGCAGCTGGCCGACAAAGTCGGACGCTCTCGCCTGGCCGTGCAACTCTATATGCATCGAAAACATATAGTGGTTGGCCAGACCGTCAGGCGGAACCTGGTACAAGAGATGCTTCGAATCAAGTTCAAGCATCCGGAGAACTTTATGCCGACCCGGACTTTTTACAAAACAGTCGGCATCAATCAGATGCGCTGGTGGGATATTTTCTACGGCCGGAAAAGCATTACTCAACAAGAATACATCGCGCTGTGCGAATACTTCGGTGTCACCATGCAGGAAGCATTTGAAGCGCGTCAACTCTGCATATTCGAAGAACAATGATTGAACAGAAATTAAAAGAACAGATTTTAGACGCCAACAACATCGTTGATGTTATCGGCCAGTTTGTTACCCTACGAAAAAAAGGTATCAATTATCTGGGCATTTGCCCTTTCCATCCGGACAGGCATCCATCCATGACCGTCAGTCCCTCCCGTCAGACCTACAAATGTTTCGTCTGCGGGAAGGGTGGGGATGCCATCCAGTTTATGATGGACTATGAAAGCATGTCATTCAACGAAGCCATCACCTGGCTGGCCAACCGGGTCGGCATCGAATTGCCCAAGCCGGTGATGTCAGATGACGAAGTGAATAAAGCCAAGGAGCGGGAAGCACAGCGTATTGCCATCTCGGCAGCCGCTGAATTCTTCGAACGCCATCTTCCGGACGCCAAGGCCTACCTCGCATCTCGTGGATACGACTTGTCAAACAAGATACTTCATGATTTTCGGGTTGGATATGCTCCTGATGGCAATCAAGCCAAGAAAGAACTTCTCTCTGCCGGCTATTCCGAACGCAAACTGATAGAAGTCGATGTCCTGAAGGAATCCGACAAAGGCTTTGTCTATGACACCTTCAAGGACCGCATTATGTTTCCCTTCCTGGACCTCAAAGGAAACATAATCGGCTACTCCGGCCGATGGGTAACGCCGAAGGAAGGGACCGGAAAATATGTCAATACCGGCGACACCCCGTTATTTAAAAAAGGCCTGCACCTATTCGGCCTTTACCAGGCACGCAATTCCATTGCCCGAAATGACTGTGTGTATCTGGTCGAAGGCCAGTTTGACGCCCTGTCCATGCACGCAGCTGGAGTATGCAACACCATTGCCACCTCCGGAACCGCGCTCACTCCGGAACAGATACAGCTACTCGGCCGCTTCACCCGTAGAGTCACATTAGTATATGATGCCGATGCTGCAGGCCTAAAAGCCTCCCTCATCAATTGCGAATCCTTTCTCCGTGCCGGATTTGAGGTAAGTGCCGTTCCCTTGCCGGAAGGGAAAGACCCGGATAACATTGCCCAGGAGAACAAACTTGAGACAGGGAAATGGCTTATGAACCGTCATCAGAACTTCCTCCGCTATTTTGCGATTTCCTTGCGTGAAGATAATCCCGGCGATGACCCCAATAAGGAAGAAGAAGCCATACAGAAGCTGTGCAGCCTTACTGCAGTAATCCCCTCCGAAACCCTCCGCTTGAAGTGCGTCGAGACAATGGCCGGTATCTTTGAAATCAATACGGAAGTCATACAGCGGAAAGTAAACGAAATCCTCCGGAAGAAAAAGACCTCCTCAATCCAGCCAAAGGACCAGATGAAGCCTGGTATATACGGCATCGAAATGATTGCCGAAACCCGCTCCGGAAATGAACCTTGCATTCTTACTGCAGACTATCAGGAATTCCTAACCCTCTATGGTGATGCTCCAATAGCCTATGTGCATGGCATCCCATCCATGACTGACATCCAGCAGCTCCGCCAGGCTTGCCAAATGTTCGTTTCCGATAGCGACAACCTTACTATCGCCAAGGATGGAACCGAATCCGACTATTTATCTTCATTGGCCACTCTTTTCCGGGCTGGAATCTCCAACATTACTATCACAGTAGAAAAAACACCGGAGGAAAATGAAGATGACCCGGATGAAGAGGAAGATATTGACAAAGAAATGAGTGAGGGGGAGTTGATAGAAACCTACAATTTCGCCAAGTTCTACGTCCGTCTGCACAAATTCTTTTTTGATAATTACAATGGGGAGCGCGCCCCATTCATTGAGCGATGTGCCGAAATCATCAGCTATGCCGAAGATTCCGTGCGTATCATCAACTTCCAGTACTTCTATAATTGCCTCGGCCTGCTGAAGCTGTCTCTGTCCGAGATACTGAAACCTTACCTGGCCAAACGCAAATCCCGCATGGCCATCAATGCCCAGCGTACCGACAACGACTACGACGAGCAATACGACCCGGATGAGATACCGCGCTACGTCAAAGACAATCCGGAATACATGGAGATGTACAATCAATGCAATTTCTACCCCAAGATAAACAAGCAGGATGAGCCGGTAGCCTATCTTTTCAAAAACGAGAAGTCCGGGCACACCTTGGTCGGTGATTTCTACATGATACCGCTACTCCACATCTATTCCGACAATGACGATGAGAACAAGCGCGTCATCAAGATTAACCGGAGATATTACAAGACTCCCTTATACATCGAAGTGCCTTCCAAATCCCTTGTCAAGAAAAGCAGTATTGAAGAGAAATTAATCATGCTCGAGGCCGTCAATTTCACGAACGGCGAAGAGAAACATTGGACTAAAATCAGAGAATATATGAGCCGCCACTATGTCACATGTACAGAAGTCATTACCTACGGAAATCAGCAGGAAGATGGCTTTTCCCGCCGCGAAGACCAGCAGTTCTTCGCCTTTGCCAATGGCATTTTCCACGTCGTCGACGGGCTTCCCCGTTTCGACCCGGTCAACGAACTTGGAGTCGTCACCCACAACAACAAGAATTACTACCTGCCGGCATTCTCCACCATCTATGCCGGTAGCGGTCGGAAGTCTGACAAGTACGAGCTTATTTCCCAGCTCATCTATAAGGAAATCCCTGTCGAGAAACGCTGCAACTTCGAACAATGGGCCTCACTCATGGACCGCGTCTACAAGATTAACAATAACGGCAAATGGGCCATCCTCTTCGCCATCATGTGCGCCTTCCGTAGCAATATTCACTGCATCGACCGCCTATTCACGGCACCATTCTTCATGGGGCCTATGTCCTCCGGAAAAACGCAGATCGCGATATCCATCCGTTCTCTTTTCATCTCCCCGAAAATCCCCATTTTCAACCTGAATATCGGCACGGATGCCGCCATGTCCACACTGATGAGTACCTTCCGCGATGTGCCGGTTGTCCTTGATGAGTACAACAATAAAGATATATCAGATATAAAGTTCCAGGCACTGAAAGGTATCGTCTACGATGGTGATGGCCGTCAGAAGCGCAAGGGCACCTCCGGAAAAGAAATCGAGAACGATAAGGTCTATGCGCCGGTCATCATTTGCGGGCAGGAGACACCCCAGCGCGATGACAATGCCCTCATGTCCCGTATCATCGTCTGCGAGGTTCCCAAGCCCAAGAACCGAACACAAGAGGAAACAGATCTCTTCAATGAGCTGAAGGAAATCGAGGACCCGACGAAGATTGGCCTCTCCAATGTACTTTTTGAAGTTCTCCAGCTCCGCCCCTTGGTGATGCAACATTTTCGTTCGCTCAAGCAGCAGGCCTACGATGAGCTGAAGAACGCATTGCCCAATGCCGGAGAAATTGACCGCCTTATGAAGACGGCCTCCTTATTTCTGGCCACATGCAAACTCATCGAAGAGCACACTCAGCTGAAACTCCCTTTCACCTACGAAGAATTCTTCCAGATAGCTGCAGACAAGATTAAGTTCCAGGTCGAACTGATTTCCAAGACCGACAAGCTCGCCACCTTCTTCAAGGCTATGGATGTCATGATAGATACCAAGGCCATCAAGGAAGGCCGGGACTTTGCCATCGACACCCCGGACAAGATTACAATCAAGCTCCCTGGAGGCGAAAGGAAAGAACTGCCTATTTCTGCAGGAACCCGGGTTCTATTCCTGCGCGTCAGCACCATCTATACTCAATATGCCCGTTCTTCCTACAACCAGGAAGACTCTACTCAGTCTACCATCGAGCAGAACCTTCGTTCGCATCCCAGCTACCTTGGTTTCGTCCACGCCAAGCGTTTCAATTGGTATGATGTGGTCGAAGTACCCCGCGGTGGATTTGAAGAGAACCAGCTCAACGAAACCGGCATACCAGTCAAGGTCAACAACGATATGGTGCGCAAAATGGAGAAAAGGACTACCAATTCCAGCTGTATAGCTGTCAACTACGAAATTTTCAGAGAGCTCTATGATATTGACCTGCAGCGTACTCCGGAAGAGGACGTATATACTCCCAGTCCGGAGAATGACCCTCTTGGAGCAGCAGGTACTCCACAAAAATTGGATTTCTGATTTTTATTATAAACCTAAAAGCAAAAAGTTATGGAAACAAAAGAATTTGAATACAACGGAAAGACGGTTGGTTTTGAAATCGATGACAGAAATGTGATGGTTAATGCAACCCAAATGGCAAGCGTATTCGGGAAAGAACCCACACATTTCATCAGAAACGAGAGCACTAAATGCTTAATAGAGGCATTCTGTCAAACTGCGAATTCGCAGTTTGAAAACGAGTTTTCCCCTTCAGGCAAGTTTGTGAAAATAATAAAAGGAGGGCGTGGAAACGGCACCTGGCTTGACCGCAGAGTAGCTATAGCCTTTGCCATGTGATTAAACCCTTTTTTTTCTGTATGGGTATGTGACACCATCGACACCATTCTTTTCGGCTCTTATCTTGATGACGAGAAAAGTCTGAAAGAGATAGCCCGGATACAAACCCAAATATCCCAAAAGGAGCAGTATCTGGTCGATCATCCCATACAGAAGGAGATAGAAGAGCTCAAGAAAGCGGAGCAAAAGGAAAGAAGGTTGCTTGATTTACGTAAAAAAGAGAAAATCAACAACTTTAAAAGCATATTCTCGGTAGATGAAATGACTGGAGAATCAAGAGAGGAAACGAAAGAATAAAAATTATCCGGGCAAAATGTATCACCATTCAAAAATAATCACTATGTTTGCAGTGCTTATCATACATAATATCTCAAATGCGGGCTATCAGCTTGCATTTGCCGTGCAGGCATTTTTTATGCCCGGACATATAGTGTACCATATTTGGTATCCGTGTACCCCCGTGTGGAGTGTTAATGCATCCACAGCATTTGAGATATGTGATAAGCAACGGGACGGGCACGGATACTTTCATTTTAAAAACGTATTGTTATGCTTGACAATCAAAAAACTTTCAACGCTGATCTCAACAGCCTCGGAACGTCCACCCACGAAACGGGTACTTCTCTTATCGCCCTCACCGGCAATCCCTACATTGACCTCGCTGCCTATGGCATCGACCTGCATGGCTGCACTATCCGTTACCTGCGCAGTACCAATCAATCCGGCAATACCGTTACCGGACGCTTCAACATCTCCGGGCGTGAAGAGACTGCGGGAGCTACCAGCTACGAAACCCTTATCCTCTTCCTGGTGCGGAAGAACCGTGAACATCGCCGTTATGCGGCAGAATGCCGTAAACAGAAACGCGAACGGAACATGTCTTCATTCATCAGTCGTTATCCGGATGCAATGGTACTTCCGGCATATTTCTCCTGACTTGTACCTTTCACATCAATATTATTCATTATTCCCGGTGGCCACCTCATCGGGAATAATTGCTTTTTATATTCTGATTTGCGGACATTTCGTCGAATTCATCTAAACCAATGTCATACTATCTATTCTTATCAAATCCCCCGGACCCCCTAAAACAAAAAAGAAAGCAAAGTAGGCGAAGTTTTGAAAAGAAAACTTTTCAGAAATACCGTCCAACAGTCCAACAGTCCAACAAGGGAAAACATTTTAAAATGTAACTCCCTGTAGTATAGTAGTATATATTTTCTTTTTAATTATATATATATACTACATAGACGTTGTTCTGTAGGACGCTGTTGGACATGTTGGATTGACCGTTTTCAACCATCCAACATTCAGTATCCAACAAAAAAGGGAAAAAATGCAGTTTGTTGGACGTGTTGGACGTCCTCCAACACTATTTTTCTTTTGGTAAATTTGTGTAACTAAATAATAATCAGTAACTTTAATAATCCTGTTGGACGGTTGGACGGTAGGACGCGAAAATGAACAAAAACTATTTCAAAAATATCTTTAGAGGAAAAAGCCATGATTACAACGAGCATTATGATTACACCTTACCTTGCTGAATATCTGCGTGGAAAATATAACAATGGCGCAGATGAACCCATTAGAATTCCTGACAATACAGATTTGTATCACGCTATTTGGACCCTGATGGCCCGTCGTCATCAGAATCAATCTCCGGTTGATAATGGCAATCTCACCATTATTCTTCCGGACAGGCGAATAGGGAAGGATCCACAAGTCTATAACTACTTATCCCCACGTGCTGCCAAGGTCATAGAGAATGAAGTACGCCGTATGTTCAACCGTGATCTTCATACCGCTATGGATGAGAATGACTTGAACGGCCATGAACTTAACAATCTTGATATCGTTCATAAATTCCTTTGTTCCTATTGCATTGACAGCATTACTGAAGATGCTTTGCTAAAAAACTTCTATCGATGGCGAGAAAACATTCGAAAGAGAAAAAGGCGTCGGGACTATAAAAAGAAGTTAAAAAAGAGCTAAAAAATCACCGACCAAACTATGCTTTTTGTCCCAAAATGGCGGACAAAATGTCCTATGTGTGGCGAACTTGTTGAATATCAAATAAATATAATCACAATGAGAGAACTATCTATCCAAATCAATGTATATCCTATCGCCAAGATGCGCCAGGATATCTATCGTTTCACTGCCGATGAATTTACTTTTGCTCCGGTACCGGAAGATTCCGAAGCCGGCCGGTGCTTTAACTGCAACAAAGATATCACTGTCGATCTTCCTCCTGCAGATGTGATTCGTGATTTTTCTTCAGGCAAATTTGCTATCATTGAATTCAGGGATACCCGGTACCGGAAGTTCAACATCGGAGACAATAAGATACCGGCCATCGTCTCCATTTCCCCGAATCTGAACTCCGCTACTCTGAAAATCGAGTGTAAGATGCTCAAATCCCCGCTCCAGTAGCGTCCTTCACCCCCTTCTGTAAGCTGCCTATCTTCGCTGAAAAGATATGCAATGAACAGAACTTTTCTCCGCCAGCTTCTTTTATCAAACACTCACCAGCTTCTCATCACGGCAGAAGGCCTTTCTTCTGCCATGATGGATGCTTTTCCTTTGATAGTAAATGACTCGCCTACACCATCAGCCTTCTTTTTCGACGATGATCCGCCTACATATAAGGATTTGGCAGATAAGGCCCTCTCTAAAATCCAGCAGCAACTGCATGCTCTTTCCGAGTTTCAGGGAGTAACCCTTACCAGTGACTTCTCATCCGACGAACTTCCAGAAGGTAGCATTGCCTACCATCGTATTTGGGGATTTATCACGGCCGACAGCCGCTGGTATTTTTCTTCCAAGCAATTTGAGCGAGATATCTTGGATGCCGAAGCCAACCCGGCCATTTCCTGTCACTTCATTCATGCCAACTCTCCAGGTGGCGAAGCCTGGTATCTTGATAGACTCAGCGAAACCATGCGTTCGTTGAGCAAACCCATAATAAGCCTTGTCGAACAATGCAATTGTTCTGCCTGCTATTACATCACCTGCCACTCCAACGTAATTGCCGCACTTACGGCCAACGATGTCATCGGCTGCATTGGTACCATGATCGAGACCTACGACTTTAGTGGCTATTACGAGAAGCTCGGTATTAAAATCATTAGGGAAACCGCTGATAAATCAGACCTTAAGAATAAAAAGTATGACGACTTGCGTGCCGGCAATCCGAAGCAATACGTCAAAGATGTATTGAACCCGCTCACTGAGCAGTTCCTAAATGAAGTACGCGCAAGCCGTCCGGAACTGAGTGAGCTCCCGGAAGACGATCCTGTCTTCCGGGGCGAAACGTTCGATACTCCTCATGCCATCGAAAAGAAACTCATCGACGGCTCCATGACCTTCCTTGAAGCCGTTGCCAAGGCTGTAGACCTCGGACGAAATTACACGAATTTGGAAACTATCAAAAAGAACGCTCTCAACTATTTATAACTTAACTTTTTTCATTCACATGAATATTAAAGAAAGAATTCAGACCGTCCTGCAGAAATTGAAGCTGCTGGACAAAGCGAAAGCTAATCAGCTGACTGACGAAGAATGGAAACAGATTGTTGACTCTTACAAAAAGGAGTACCAATCAACTCTCCAGGAAGACTTGGCCGCTGACATGGCTGCACAGGCTGCCGCTGTTGCAGCTCCGATAACGCAGGAACAGATGAACCAGGTACAAGGTATCCTGGATAGCATTGTTAATCCGGCACAGAATGCCAATACTTCTGACGAAGAAGGAACCTCCAGTGCACCTGATCAAGCAACAGGCGAAGGTATGGTACAACTTGCTCAAGCTGTCCAAGGGCTGATTTCCACAATGGAAAACCGTGCCAACGAAGACCGTCCCATTCAGACCGTCACCGCTACCACTGCCACCTTCACTGGCCCGGCAGATCGTGCCAAGTTCCTGTTTGGCATCGAGAACCCCATGTTCTCCATGAGAGAACGCTGGAATCAAATCACCATCAATCCGGCAGCAGCTGCAGGACTTGGCAGTTGGGATGAGGAAACTGAAGGAGTTGCCTTCCGCAAGCAAGCCGTTGCTTTCTCTCGCTCTCTGCAGAAACGCTACGCTTACCTGCACGCCAATGGCATGCTCGACGCCAAGCGTTTGGCAGCCGGTGAGTTCGGAACCAACTACGAAGGTGTTAACACTGCCGGAGTTGGCGACCAGTATGTTGTTCTTCGCCAGGATGCCTTGATTGCGCGTGTCCTCGCGAAACGCGACCTCACCCAGTACTTCCCGGTACGCTACGGTATCCAGGACCATGACCTCGTATTCAACGCCTTCTTCTCCGAAGTTTCCCAGGCCTACCAGCAGGGTGAAATCTGGAAGGGTGACATGAAGCTCGAGAACGAGATGGGCCATGTAGACGACGCCATGATCAAACTCAAGTTCGGACCGATGAAAGAACTGGAGCGCATGTATATTGGCTACTTGAACAAAGAAGGTTCCGACCCGATAAAGTGGAACATGATTGAGTTCTGCATCCTGAATTCCTTGGAAACCGCTCAGGTAGAGCAGAACAAACGTCGTATGCGTGGTATCTATGTGAAACCCGAAACCGGAGTTGCAGGCAGCTACCTGAATGCATCCACCGGTATCATTTACACCTTGCTCCGCTACGTGCATGAGTTTAAGATTCTTCCTCATGACGACAGTGCATATCGCGGTTATACCGATGCCGATATGCTGGATGCCGTTCAGGATTTCGTTTCCGACATCATCACTTCCTGCACGGAAGATATGGACATCGACAACCATGTTCTATACCTGAACAAAACTCATCAGCCCTGGTGGATCAAGAATGTTCGCGCCAAATATGGCAAGGATATCGACTTCACCGGGCCGGACAGCTACAAGAACATTGTCCCCGACACGAACGTCCGCATCGTATGGCTTCCGTATCTTGGCCAGCTTCCCCTCATGTTCATGGATATCCCCGGCAATCTCCAGTTCCTGGAGTACATCCCAGGAGAGATGATGTCCGTCAAAGTCAAGGAAGACATGGAACTCCTCAAGGCATGGTCTACCTGGAAAGAAGGTTGTGCAGCTTCATTCACTGGGCGCCGTTTCGACAGTTTGGAAAAACTGAAAGCAAACAACTATGAATGGCAGCAAATCTTCATGAATAAACCTGCTGTCGACATGGCGGCTGATGCCACCACTGTAGATGCTTCCAAAGGCTTCTGGCAGATTACTGCAGCCAACACTGAAGCAAAAGCCATTACCGACATCACTAACGCCAAGGCCGGTGTAGCTTACATCATTGAGTGCGGAGCAACTGAGAATGCAACCACTATCGCCAAGTCTGACAAGTTTGCCGATATCACAGCAGCTTATGCTCCTACTAAGGTAGGTGATTACATCATGGTGATCTTGAATAGTAAAGGCAACTTCCTGGAACTTGAGCGTCAGGTCGGTGGTGTCCGTAAGGTCAATGCCGCACTGCAGCCCAACATTCCCGGCGTAAGATAACCTTTTTTTGCCAGGTAATTAGTTGTTTTTAGGTGACTGGGGCGGGTTTAGTAGCCCGCCCTTTCTTTTAACCCATCATTTTATTTAATATGAAAGCAAGAAAAATTTCAAATCCTTTTTATAAAGGCAACCAAGCTGCCCGCAAAATGCAGGTTCGCTTTTTTCTCTCACTAATGACATTGATTGCATTTATCTTCGTCATTGGCATGCTCCTGGATCCTGCATCCTCTTCCTTTTGTCTCACCGGATTTGCCGGTACCTCATTTGCCGCTATGATGGTCATCGGTGATATCGAAGACGTTTCCGATCGCAAAACTCATGGCTCGAATATAGCATATAAAGCCTATTTGATTGAAATATCCCAAATCAATCCCGATGTAGCTTTTCCGAAGCCTAATTCAAATCGGGAAGTCGGTACATTGCCGATGAAGGCCGGACAATACATGAAGTATTTCGAGGCCCACGACATTCCCACATATACATCAACAGGGGAGAAAGGTGATATCACCACCAGTGGAGAAAATAATTTTGTGATGATTATGGGAGGTATGCGCGATCAGCTTCTCACCTTTATTGAAGAACATGCCGGTGGTAAGTTCATCATCATATTTAAGGAAGTGGGAGAGGACCAATGGTATATTCTCGGCAATTACGACCGGCCGATGGTGCTATCCTCTTATGAATCCAAGAATGATAAGGATGGCCGCTATGTAACCTTTACATTCAAGCGCACCAGCATCGACCAATATTACAAATACGCTGGTGATATCATCCGCGTTCCTGCCGCCAAGCATACGGCTGACTCTACAACTTTAGCCATATCACCTCAGAACAACCAGTACGAAATCCCGAACGGATCAGCAGCGACTTACGCCATTAATGCGATATCAGGTCTCACGGCCAATGATAAAGGTCGCTACATCACTCTCGAAGGTACCGGTACCGACAAGGCTGCTACCATTGCTGATGGTGCAGCATTTACTTTGGAGGATGGTGCTACCTGGACAGCCAAGGCCGGCTCTTCCATCACGCTCCGTGTCATGGACCCGTCCACGCTTGTCGAAGTCCAGGGTACTCGTATCCAGACAGCTTAAAAATCATCATTAACAAGCTAACCTGCTGGTCTAAATTCAGTTGCGTTAGCTTGTTTCTTTAAATCCTACAGCTATGTACAATTTCAAAGAAAAGAAACTCCACTTCAATGCCCTGCGCAATCCGGATGCTGCAATATATGACCTTGAATTATTGCGAAAAGGGTGTCCCTGGCTTCCTCAGTTGAGAACTTATGCTCGCGATCCGAAGAGGTACGCAGATGAAATCCTCTATTCCTTGCTGGATCATACCACCAGGGAAAACATCCGCGCCTTCCGTCGTCAGAAGTTAGATGAACCGAAGGCCGTTGCAGAAGTTCCCGGTACCGGTAGCGAAACTCTTTCAGCCAACGCAATTACTGCCACTGACAATGACACCACTGCCACTGATGAAACTTCCGGTACTGGCGGCGAAACTCCTCCGGTCAGTGAAACTACTACTGATAATGGTATCCCTGCCACTAATGAGACTACCAGTACCGATACCACAAATCCTCCAGCATCTGAAAAAATAGAAGAGCTGGAGCAATCCCTTGAAGAAGCCGAAGAAAGAGCCGATGAAGCTGAACAGCGTGCCGAAGAAGCGGAAGAAGCCCAAGAAGAAGCCGAAACTCGTGCTGAAGAAGCCGAACAAGCTCTGGAAACTGAGAAAAAAAAAGAGCAGCCGGTAGCAGCTCCGGCAAAATCCAAAAGCACGAGGAGTACTCGCAAATCGACTGGGACAACCTCTTCGACCCGCAAGTCCAAATAGCCACACTCATCTACAATGACCGTGTGGTTACCTGGAAGCAAATGAAGCAGCTCGACGAACGCCTGGATAAAAATCCGGTCAAGCGTGACATCATGGACATGGTGGAACTCCGGATACGGAACTTACAAGCCTTCGACGAGCTGCAATCGTTCAACGACACTGGGAAGTTCCTCTACATTCATCCGCTCATAACTCATCAGTCAGAGAGAGCGCAACTGACGAAGTTACTGAAGACGGATCCGCATGAGTTTCTACGCTTGCACAAGAATGTAGCAGACAACATCCGCAGATACGAATCTTACCTGAAGCGAGCCGACCGGCAGACTCGGCGCATTCAGGATAAAGAGAACCTCCGTCGCCATCGTGAACGTGAGGCCCTATTCAAAGCAATATTGCAAGATTTTAATTCAAAGTAAAATGGAAAAGCTAATAGAAGTATTTAATTTGGGTGGTTTACCAACCGCCCCGCTGGATTCATTCTTGGAGCTTCAGGAAGACTTTAAAAAGTCGGATCCTGATAAATTATCGAAACTACAGATGCTCATCATCACTCGTGGTTTCAAGTACGCATTCAAAGCCTGGAAGGATCCTGACGGAAAACTCTGGATCATCGATGCTCATCAACGCCGCAAAGCACTGATCGCACTCCGGAAGGCTGGTTTCACTATCCCCGATATTCCTTACGAACCCATATTCGCCACAGACAAAAAAGAAGCTGTCGAAGAGATAGCCGCCTACAACTCCGAATTCGCCACTAAGAACCCGGACACCCTCTTATTCAAGAAGTACAATATCGACTCCGATACCCTCCAACGCTTCAACCTCGGATACGAAGTCAAAGCCACCGACTTTAGCCAGCTCTCCCCATTGTTTCCCCAGGAGCATGAATCCGATGCAGTAAATGAAGATGAAGTTGATTTCGACATTCCTGCAGCTGAAGATATCACCGCAGTTGTAGCTCAACCAGGTGATATCTGGTTACTTGGCAACCATCGCCTGATGTGCGGCGATTGTCGATCCAAATCAGATGTCTCTGCGCTGATGAACGGCCAGCATGCTGACTTATGTGTTACGGATCCGCCTTATAATGTCAACTATGAAGGCGGTACTGAAGATGAACTTACGATTCAAAACGACTCGATGGAAAATGATTTGTTTGCCACCTTCCTCAAGCAAGTGTTCTCCATCATGTTTACCATTCTCAAGCCTGGCGGCTCTTATTATATTTTCCATGCTGACAGTGAAGGGGAGAACTTCCGTGCCTCTCTCCGGAAAGCAGGTCTCAAAATAGCCCAATGCTGCATCTGGGTAAAGAATACGATGGTTATGGGACGCCAAGACTACCAATGGCAGCACGAACCTTGCCTTTATGGCTGGAAACCTGGCGCCGGCCATCAATGGAACTCCGATCGTAAGCAAACCACTGTCTGGAACTTCGACAAACCACAACGCTCAAGCCTTCATCCCACCATGAAGCCTATTGCTCTCATGGCATATCCGATATCCAATTCAAGCACTCCCGGCCAGATAGTAGTTGATCTCTTCTCCGGATCCGGATCAACCCTCATGGCCTGCCAACAGATTGACCGCATCTGCCACGCAATGGAAATCGATCCGCGTTATGTCACCGCTACCGTCCACCGGTACCGTTCCATGTTCCCGGAACAGCCTATCCGGCTAATCCGGAACGGAGAAACTTTCTCAACTGAGGAAACCAAATCCCTGTTAATATGAAAAAAGAACTCACTCCAACCTCCGACGTGGATAGAGCATCCCTTATTGGCGATGAATATGTATCTCAAGTGCGCACCTTCGGCGCACTGGGATACACTCCCCATCGCATTTGCTCTCTTCTCGGACTCCGAGGAAAAGAAAAGGTAGCCCTTACCATTCGCCTTGCCCTTCCTGGTGATGTGTACAACGATGCCTACCGCAATGGATGTGCCCTTGGTGAGTACAACATAGATGCCGAACTTGCCAAGAAAGCCGAAACTGGCGATGTCTCCGCCATCGAAACTCTCGAAACCCGGAAAAAAGAAAGAACAGTAAAAGACCTTAGAAATCAACTCTTTGGAATATGACTCAACTCGACACTCTTGACAAGATACACCCGGACCTGATATCCTCTTTCCTCACTACCGGGAAGTGTGATGGAATTCCTGCCGACGTACAGCTTTTCCTAAAGCAGCTCCAGTGGGCTGCTGAGATATACGAGTACGAACGCAACATCACCCGTGCCGCCAAGCAGCTACGCCAACGCATCAATGCCCAACAGCAGATAAACATTGATGACCGAACCTGCAAGGCCCGCATCTATGCTGCCATCAACTACTTCAACATCGACAACAACGTATCCATCAAGGTGTGGGAGTCTAACTATGCCGACAAGTACGAAGACCTTGCCAAGCTCTGCGCGGCAGCCGGCGACTACAAAACCCAGGGCAAGTGCTATGCCGCTGCCCTGGAGTGCCGTCGTCGCGCCTCTGAAATCGCTGAAGCTGATCGCGACCTTGGTATTGTTTTCCTTATCTCTCCGGAACTCAGCCCGGAAGACCTGGGCTACAGCAAGGCCTCACTCAAAGAAATCGCCTCCAAGCACAATAAAGGCTTCTACCTTAACCTTATCGATAGCCTTCCCATTGAGAAGGTTGAAAAGAAACGCCTTCTCCGCGATGCCGATATTCAGGAAGCAGAATACGAAGAACTAAACGAAGAATAAATGGGAGCAGAACTACACAACCAGGCATCCAACTCTCTGCCAACTTCAGAGACTACCTTCGATGCCACCACCTTCGAAAGCTATTACATGAACCAAATGCAAATCCTGGCTAATGTAATCGACCCTAATAACTTGTACGCAGAAGTAGCCCGTGCCGGTGGCAAAACCGAAGGTATCACCGGTCCCCGCATCATTCGCGTGGCCAACGACATGCCCGGTGAACTTTCTTTCCTGGTACATAAAACCTACGTCGCCCTCATGACCAATGTCTGGCCAAACCTTCAGGCATATTTCTCTAAAGAAGTCACCGTCGGCAGCAAAGTACGTCCCATGCTTGAGTACGGCATCGATTACGTAGTCGGCGAAGCCAAGCTCCCTTCACACTTCCGGCGTCCCCGGTACCCGATATCATACCCCAAACACAGCGTCGTCTTCCGCGATGGCCATCACATCCAGCTCGTAAGCTCCGACCAGCCGGAGTCCGTTGCCGGCCGCTCCGCCGTCCATGCCATCATCGAAGAAATGAAGCACAACAAAGGCGAAAAACTCAAGACCCGTCTGTTCCCTTCACTTCGTGGGGCCGGTGCCGAGACCCGTCGTTCAACCTACTACCAAGGCATCACCGGTGTGAGCGACACTGCCCGCGTCGACCTTGGCGAAGACGACTGGTTCGAAGAATACGAACGCCACATGGACCGTAAACTCCTTGAAGAAATATCCACAGTTGCACTTCATGTAAATGCCGCTATCTATCAGAAATACAGATTAATAAACTCACAGCGAGAAACCACCAACCCCGTCACTCTCGAACGCATCCGCCTTGAAATCATCAAGCAAGACCGCATCATCGCACTTTGGAAACCCCGTCTGGCCGACATGCGCCGGAACGCAACCCTATACATCCGCGCCAGCTCTTTCTGCAACAAGGACATCCTCGGTCCCAAGTTCTTCAAAACCCAGCTTGAGACGCTCGACATGGACGAGTTCCTTACTTCCATTTGTGCCATCCGTCACAAGGAAGTGATTAATAAGTTCTTCGCCAGCTACAACAAGGAAAAACACCAATTTTCCGATAGCTACATTTATGAGTCCATTCTGAAACTCGACCTTCGGGAACACTTCATCCTCACAGCTCGATATCTGAAATACTATAGCAAACACGATGAGCTTCTTGTAGGTTACGACCCCGGCCATTTCTCATCCCTGACTGTCGCTCAGGAAAAGAATTACGGTCGTCAGCTCCGGGTGTTGAAGGAGTTCTATTGTTGTTATCCGGACGAACAACCGGAACTCGCCCGCCAGTTCCATGAGTTCTTCGGCCCGGACTCCATCAACAAGCGCATTATCCTATACCCTGACCGTGCCGGTAACAAACGCCGGGAGGAACTGGAACAAATCACCACCGATAGCCGGGTGTTAAAGCGCGAACTTGAAAGTTACGGCTTTGAGGTCGAGCTGATGAACGAGGGCCAGTCTACAATTTACTATTGGCAGCAGTTCAAGCTGTTGTTACTCATTTTTGGCGGTCGTAGCAAAGTCCTGCCGGAAGTGTTGATAGATGAAAACGAGTGCAAGAACCTTTGCAGTTCTATCATGCTTTCACCATTGAAGAAAACAGAGGGACGCATCGAACTGGATAAATCTTCCGAAAAGAAAGTACCTTTAAAGAATCAAGCCGGATTAACAACGCAGCTCCCCAGCTCATTAATCTACCTCCTTTTCGGTCGCTATGGAAACAAAGTACAAGGCGAATTATCATCAATGCCGGATAATCTACCCGATAACTTGGCAGTATAGTAGCTATTTTTCACCCTAAAAATATATCAGCAAAAGTATAATAATGGAACCGTTTGACACCAAAAAAATATCTAACCCTTTGGAAAATACCCCTTTGCTTTTGAAAAATCAAATTGCATTTTTCTTGCAAGGCGGCAGTGTGCACGCACCGCTGAGTTTTCACCTTGCTGCTCACCCCTCCCGGAAATTCCGAAAATATGACAAACCTTGGGCGCGTCCTTTTGGCGCACCCCGAAACCTACTACTTTCGGGCATGGAAATGACAATGACAGGTATTCAGGCGATGCAATGGGCTAAAGAGATCTCGAAGCTCCCCAATGGATGCTTCACCATTGCCTTCTTCCCATGCTCAAGGCATAGAGGGGAGGCAATACCTAATCTAACGGTTAAGGAAGGATGCAAATGGCGCACCCAACTTCCGGAGGAACGGTTCAGCATTGATAGTGATAACTTCTTCCTCTTCAGTGATGCAGACGGTGAGCCAAAGATGTGCTACCGCATACTGATCCGGTATATGGGCTTTCCACAAGATGGTTTCAAACTTCATAAAATAGATTGGCTATGAGTAAAAGCAACCTTAAAATGGTAGGCAACTACGGTTACTATCTTGACGACGATAATGTGATATCGTTTCAAATCGGTGATACTCCGCTCTCGTCAGTGCTGGATCCTGATCCTATGTTTCCGGTACTTAATGATAGTAATTTTCCGGATATGCAATGGCAGAGCATCCAAGGATTCCAAGTCTGCAGTCGTGGCTTCAACAATCTGAAGTGCGAAGAGATCGCCTCAGATATCAAAAAGAACCGACTACTTCCTCGCTTGATAACCAAGCAGATTAATATGCTGTATGGGCATGGGCTTAATGTGTACAAGCCTACGATTGTCGATGGCAAATTGCAGAAAGAATGGGTTGATTGCCCTACTGTTACCGATTGGCTTAATAGCTGGAAGGATCGTGGTCTTGAATCGGATCATAAAGAGGTTGCCAAATCTATCATTAAGAACTACTACTATTTCCGTGATTTCTTTGTAAAATGGCGATTTACGATAGGGAAGGGTAGAGGAACACTCCCTGTTGCCGGTCTTGAAATAATGGAAAATAAGCATTGCCGTTTGGCGACAACAAAGAAAGATGTTGCCACCGATGTAGTTTATTATAAGGACTTTAGGCATATAGCGGTAGGGAGATGGGGCTACGGAACTTCAACTTTCCGTATCTATCCTAAATTCAATCCGGCGGAGGTTGGTAATTACAAGTTTGCAGCGATATCACACCATCGTGAAAAATCTGTAGATGAGTTCTATGGGGTGAATGAAACACATGCCGGAACGAAGTCGTATATTAAAGGCTCCAATGATACCGCCGATTATATAAACTCATTTCTCCGCAACTCTTTGGCTGCTAAAATTCATATAATTATCCCTAATGCCTGGCTTGAGTCAAAACGTATCCAAATCACCAAACTCTGTGATGAGAATAAACGACGCAAAAAAAACAATGAAAAACTCCTGGAATACAATAATATTGAGATTGGTACAGAATTCAAGGAATCCACGCTTATCAAATATTTGCAGTCGGAACTTCGCAAAATATCCCGCTATCTTTCCGGAGCGGATAACCAGGGAAAGGCCTACGCCACTATTAGTTTTAAGAACAGCCAGGGCGAAGAAGAACGTTGGAAAATAGAAACCGTCGATCTGAAATACAAGGAATATATTGACGCCCTAATAGCCTACGATAAACGTGCTGATGAAGTTTTACTCTCCAGTGTAGGCCTTGATTCTTCAATTTCGAGCGTCAGCAAAGATGGTGTTATTTCCAAATCAGGTGCTGATGCATACTACAACTATCTGATTTACATTATGTCGCTGACCTCTGAAGACGAAATTTGTACGGAGCCATTTAACCAGGCTCTGGAGATAAACTTTCCCGATTTATACAGTCAGGGATATCGCCTTGGCTTCTATCGTGAAGTTCCGGCTCGTCAGGAAGAAGTATCACCCAAAGACAGACTTAATAAGCAACAGTCATGATAATATTACAAGAACTATTTCCCACCATTGCGGAGTTTCGCAAATACGCTCCGTATGCCGAAAGTAATATTACTTTCGATCAACTCAACTCATCAGCAGTTTCAGCCAAAAAGATGATGATGATTATACTCACGAAAGATGTCTATTCTGAAATTGTGAAGGTTGACGGAGAGCTTAAGGAGGCCTTATGTATGGCTATGGCCAATTTGACAATGGCCAAGCAGCTCATTTTTGATATCGTTTCAAATCGCAAGAATGATGTCGATATCTATAAGCATGAGCAGGAAACCATGCGCCGTTCCTACATCGAAAACTATTTCAATGCAATGGATACGGTTATTCAATTGCTCGATAGTGAAGACAAATATCCTTCCTGGAAGGAAACCCGCTACAAGAAACTCCTTGACGGACTGAAAATTCAAAGCACCGAAGATTTCGATATTTTATACTCCATCGACCTCTCTTATCTCTTTTTCTTCCGGACAATACCTATTCAGAAAGAAGCTTTGGACGATGGCCTATCCGCCTACTTTGAACGAGCAGAAGATAAAGAGGATGTATTGCGGATGCTTCATCGATGCCTGGCGAAACAAACCATTGCCATTGCACTCCGACGTTTTGATATCATTGAGTTTCCGCCTACGATCCGGAGCCTGTTCGATGATTCCAAGGCAAGCCGATCTGGAAAAGATGAGCAGGAACGCATGCTTGCTTTATCCGCCTCATTAATGGATGAAGTGAAACAAGAATTAGCCAATATCGACCTGATACTCACTTCGGATTCTTCCGGATCCGTTGATACTAACACTTCTTTTAACCGTCCTGATGACATAATATTAGTGATGCCATGCTAAATTCAACCATTGACTTTATGGCGAAAGGAGTTCAATATAGCATTCCTAATTCCTGGGAAGGCCTTACTCCATATCTTTTCCGATCACTGATCCATGATATATCCTTGATGGCCAAAGGTAAACTCTCTATCGCTATGGTCCGCGTGAAATATGTGTGTCGTGTTATGGGGTGGCAAATCAAAAAAATAAAGGACTCTGACGGATTGGCGAACTTAGCCTGGCTGGCCGAACAAGTAACATTCCCATTCACAATTGTCTATCCGGACAACGATGCTGCTCTCCAGGAACTCGATCCTGAAACACGAAAGTTATGTAAGCGCATCCCTCCACATCGCTTAACAGGCATTACCATTGCCAGATATCTGAGTAAACAGCCTTATAACTATGCCGTTGACTCATGCTTTTGTAAACAGCAGATCCCAGCAATTCGCATCAATGACGACGAGCTATATCCAGCCTATAATATAGACACCTCTTTCAATCGGCTCACTTGCTCTTTGACAGCTCTTCAGTTTATCGAGGCCCGTTCCCTAATCGGCGGATCACTGGAGCAACTTCCACTCCTGGCCGCTATTCTTTACTATCCGGAGCAGTACTCTTCTGATGGAGCTCATGCCCTTGCACACAAATTTGCAAATCTGCCGGCGGATGAGTTAACGGCCATCGCCTTTAACTTCCAGGCATTCGTTAATTATCTATTTACCAAAACCGAATTCAAGTTACTTACAGAAGCCGAGAATACCAAAGAGTCTGCCATTTCTACCGGTGCTCTTGAGTCTCTGTATAACTTGAGTTCTGATGGTCTTGGCGATGTTTATACCGTCGAGCGAATGAATATTCTCCAATACTTGACCATTCTTCGTAAGAAACTCATTGATACCGTCCGAAGCCTTCACTCAGCTAAAATGGAAAAGATAGACATTGCGAATGAAACCGGCTTACCCATTTACATAATAAATGATATACTATGATTCTGAAATTATTAAAGTACTTCGCTCAATACCCTCAGAAAGAAGGGGTGATCTCCATGTTTAGCAATGGGGCAAGCCAGTTTTCACAGTACTCCGCTCTGCTTGAGTATGTGAAAGGACTTCCAGAACCGCTCATGCCGGCACTTGAGAATCTTGTTTTCGGCCAATCATACGATGATGTAAAAAGGCGTGTGAATGATATCACGGGTAATTATCTCTTCATTGATTTTGGAGAATTCTCCTCGTCCCGGGATTCCCGAAACTCCATCTTGGATCAACAGAAGTTAGCGGCTACCATCGCCATGAAGGTCACCGATTCAGCCGATATGATCGAAGTAGCCATTGCCTCGGATATCACCTTATCCCTTCTTGCATCTCTCCGGAAGAAACTCATCCTGGATTCTCGATCGAATTCTTGGCTGGATAAGATATCCGATAATCAAGATATCGTTCCTTTTGTTTCTCCGGAGTTTAAATCCATAGGCTGGACACTCATGTTCAGTTCCTCTGCAGCTGATCTTTTCGAAGTGAAGATACTACAATAAATGTCCTTTATCCGTTGCTGAGAACACTGTACTTTTGAAATAAAAAGAACGCTATGGAACTTTTTCTTAGATCAATTTTAGACCATTTGTGCCATATATTTTCCACTTTCTACGGTTGGTTAGTGGCCTTATTACTTCTTATCTTCAATTTTTTTGCGCCTGCCTATTATCCTTTTCTTATAGTATTTATCCTCATCTTGGTAGATTTGGGTTGGGGAATTGCAGTTTCACTGAAAAAGGGAGATTTTGCTTACTCGGAAGCTGGGCGTGAAACCTGCATCAAAATTGCAATATACGGATGTTGTTTAGGTTCGGTCTATATGATTGAACACATGTTCCATCCAGGCATCACCATCACTTCTGTCGCTGCAGCCGTAGCCGGAGCCTGCGAAGTCTGGAGTTTTAGTGCGTCCATGCTTATCATATACCCAAAGATGCCTTTCCTACGTATCTTCCGTGCGCAACTTCGTGGGGAAATGGAGAAGAAGTTAGGCCGTAGTATTAATACATTTTTAAAATAAAAATATATGAAGCATTTCACAATTGCGGAATTATGCCGCTCAAACACTGCCGATCGATTTGGAATCGACAATCGATGCAAAAAAGAACATGTTGCGAATCTCACACTGTTGGTGGAACACGTATTGGATCCACTAAGGGAGGCCTATGGGAAACCAATTATAATTAATAGCGGTTTCCGTAGTGAAGCGTTGAATCGTAAAATAGGTGGTTCTGCCACCAGCGACCACATGAAAGGAATGGCTGCCGATATCACTGGTGGCAATCCTAACGAAAACCGTCGTTTATTCTATCTCATTCAAGAGCTTGGTTTGCCATTTGATCAACTCATTGATGAGAAAAATTTTTCTTGGGTTCACGTTAGTTATCGAGGGGCTACTAATCGAAACCAGATTCTGAAACTTTAAGATAGTGTAATCATGAATTTTGTTAGCAATATATTGATTGTGTTGTTTATGCTATTCCTGGTCGTGGGCTGTCGAAGTTCGCGATCAGGAACCTCACATTCCGATATCGAAACTAACCACCTCAAAGAAACCCGGAAAGATTCTATAGACTTCAATGCAATGTTTGCCCGCTACCTGCATGAGCAAGAATCGAACCTTGCCGTCCGGATCGTGGAGTACTTCCCACCGGAACCAGACGACACTGCTTCACACGGTCCGGTCAAATCTGTAACCGATATCGACCTATCTTCCAAGAGCAAATCCGATTCCACAATCAATCAGAAACAGTTTACCACCAGTTCCGATACTACCTCGGAGCATTCTCATGAAATAGTAAAGACGGAAACGACCTACCAAGTGAAATCCCAACCTTGGTACGAACCCTTCATTCCCTACCTTGTTTTAACCTTCCTGGCTACCATTATTTATTACTTCCGACGCAAAAAATAATCATTTTTTTGCTCAAGCTAAACAAAGCTAAGTCGCTGATAATAAAGATAATATTGCTACGACATGTGCGTTAATAGTGTTACCTTAGCTGTACAATAATAAAGGTAAAGCATTATGAACGAACAAATTACAAACATTCTCAACCAAAGCATAACGAAGACAGCGAAGATTCAACAGCTGCTTCTTTTAGGTCTTACCCGCCGCCAGGTGGCCGACTTAGTAACCAACGGAAACTACGGTTTCGTCCAGAACGTCTACAAGAAGATGCTTGAGGCAGGCACTTTCAACCAACAACAACCTACAGCTGCAACAGCCATCCCGGAAATAGACTACACTTTCAACCGCCGCTTCGGCATCGAGATTGAAGCCTATAACTGCAATAAACAACGCCTTGCCCTCGAACTTCGCGAAGCTGGAATCGACGTAGTGGTTGAGGGTTACAACCACGACACCCGCAACCACTGGAAACTTGTATCAGACGGAAGCCTTAGCGGAAACGACACTTTCGAACTGGTTAGCCCGATTTTGGAAGGAGAGGCCGGATTGCAGGAGCTTCAGAAAGTTTGCTGGGTACTTGACTATTGCGACGTAAAGGTAAATAACAGCTGCGGCCTGCACATCCACATGGACGCCGCAGACTTCACCATCGAAACTTGGCGCAACCTGGCAATAACCTACCGCCACCTTGAACCTGTAATCGACGCCTTCATGCCGAATACCCGCCGCAATAACACCTACTGCAAACGCCTTTCCGGTATTTCAGAAAGCCGCATTCGGGAAGCTCAAACCATCCAGGACCTTCGCGGGGTTTTCAGAAACGACCGCTACCACAAGCTGAACCTCGAAGCCTACGCCCGCCACCGCACGGTTGAATTTCGCCAGCATGGCGGTACAACCAACTTCACAAAAATGGAGAATTGGATACGCTTTGCCGCAAACATGATTACCTTTGCAAAACAAGGCATGGTTAACCCAGGATGCTCCCTTGCGAACATTCCTTTTTTAACCGCCGACCAAAAAATATTTTTCAAACTCAGAACCAAAAAATTAGCATAATAATGACAACAACCTACACTTTGCAGGACGGCGGTAAAATTACCGCCACCTGCGCCGCCGATTTTATAACCAAGTTACGCGAAAGCAGCCGCTTCGATAGTGAATGCACCGACCAGGAATACATGTACCAATTTGCCGACCGATTCCACGATCAGACTGGGAGCGTAATCCGCGCCGATTCCCCTGAACACTTTTTGGAGGATTTGTCTACTTATGGTTACGTAAGTGTTAAATAATCAATCTAAAAATATTTTTATTATTGGATTACTTGGATACTAATAATAAAAATGTTATTTTTGCATTGTCATTAAGACAAGAGATCTCAATGAGTAATGACAAAGAGCTAAAGGCTCGGATAAAAGAGCGAGAAGAAGACTTGCGATTTTATCTCCGCAAGTATCATGAATTAGCTTCCAGGAGCAGAAACATGAAAGCGGTGGTCGATGCAGAAATCAAACGGCTCGAAGAGGAAATCAAGAGTTTGGGTGCTATGCTTCATTGACCAGAAGGAAAACCGCCCTTGTTGGCCACAAGGGCGGGATTCCTTTCGTTGAACTTAATTTTTTGTCACAATGGATAAGACTGAACGTTTTTTTGAACTGAAAGAGCTTTGGAAAAAGAGTGATGAAGCTCATCGTGTTGAAATTGACAAAGAGATTTCAGCATTATTGGCATCTATGAACGATGAAGAAGATGGAAAGCTGTTAGAAGGCGTAAAACAGGACTTTGCTCATATACATAACGATTTGGAAGAAGTCCGGCAAGAAGTATTGCGTGATAAAATGAAAGAAGTATTGCCAGCAATATCCGTCTCATACATTGCCCGCAAATACTTTGGTAAATCCTCTTCTTGGTTTTATCAACGCCTCAATGGCAACAGGGTAAACGGTAAAGAGGCTACTTTTACTCCTAATGAGTTGAGTACGCTGTCTGCTGCATTAAATGATATAGGAAAGAAATTAAGTGCTATGAGTGCTGTATTGTAACAATGCATCCTGAAAAGGAGCATCGCTTTTAAAAACACCAAAATTTGAGGGTAAAGTTCGGATAAAGAACGCTGAGTATTAATTGAACACTATTATTCTTCCCTCTGATTAAAAGGCTTCCACGAGTTGGAAGCCTTTTTCTTTGTTAATTAAATACTATTCACTACATTTGCCTTTGCCAATAATAAACCACTTCATCAACTCCTCATATCGTGTAACTCGTAAAATCGGGTTCCGGGTGGTTCCGGTTGGCGCACGGTATGAGGAGTTGAGTTTTAATTATACTATGGACAACAGTGATAAAATAGCTGATATAATCTTGCAAGCATTACATCACATTCCTGACTATTTATCGGTTCAAGACAAGATTTTTACGCCACTAAAAAAATCTGTAAAATTCATGGGAAATAAATACAATCATATATGAAATAGAAGCTATTTTTGGGGTAGAAATCAAAAATGGTACTCGTGAGAAAGAGTGTTTTAATAGTGAATTAAAAACATATATAGAAATAAAATAGCACATGGAGGTAAAAAAAGGTTTCTGGATAAAAAGACCTATTGATATTAGGAATAAAAAAGTTGGCTGTTATAATGTGAATCTTATATATAAACAGGGAAACATCTATATAATGGATAATCACTTAGCGGCAGCATATTGTTGGCTAAATGAATTAAATAAAAAAGAAAATCTAAATTTTTTTCATATTGATCAACATCCAGATTTATGGAGAAATGCACCAATCGAATCATATGAAAGAATTAAAAATCATACTTCTATACTTTTAGACGAATTTATTTCTATGTCATATCAAAGAAATAATGAATTAATTCAATGTTTCAATTATGGCAATTATATTCTTCAAATTCAGCGTTTATTTCCAAATTGGTTTAAGAAATGTTGTTTTGCTTGTCCAGACATTATTGATGATGAAGATTTAATTATTAAATATCAATATGATAACATTCAGTTATTAGGCTGTATAAATGATGCAGTAGAGGGATTTTCTGAGTTTAAAGAGGATAAAAATAACCGCTGGATAATAAATATAGATTTAGATTATTTCTTTTATCATAATACTCTCCAAATGTTGAGCTATGAATATATACATTTCTTCTGTAATGAACTTAGAGAAGCTTTGGAAAAGAGTGATAAGATTGCTATTGTTACAATAGCTTTAAGTCCCGAATGTTGTGGTGGTTGGGATAATGTTATTCCTGTAGCTAACTATGTTGCTAAAGAATTAGGATTAGATTTTAAACTATAAGATATGAGAAAAGTACTATTTATCTTTGTGCTAATGAGTTTAGCGATGTCTACTCATGCACAACAATTACATCGTGTTTATTGTGAACTTCTTGGTACAGGGAAGTTCATGAGCAGTAAAGTTAATGTCACTGTCGATTTTGGGCAGGAAGCTAAAGGATGGAGTTCACGCCTTGTTGATGAGGATGGTAATCCTCTTTCTTTCAACTCTATGGTTGATGCAATGAATTACATGGGACGACTTGGATGGAAATTCGAACAGGCCTATGTCGTAACATCTTCCAATCAGAATGTTTATCATTGGCTTTTAAGCAAGGATATCCCGGAAGGGGAAGCTATTAACGAGGGATTTAAGATTCGAAAGGATGCCAAAGAAATAAAAGAGGATAAAAAAGAAACCAAGAATAAAAAATCGTTTATCCGAAGTGCAAAAACAGAAGACGATGTATATAACTAAATATTCAGAGAAAGCGGAGCCTAAAAACTCCGCTTTTCTTGTGTCTCTCGCTGTGGATTTTAATCATCCTCACTAAACAATGACCGCATCCCGGTAACCGCTTCTGATGTCAGCGATTTACGTACCGCTTTTTCGTGCTTCAAAGCTCTGTCAAGTTCCAGATATCTTTCAAAGTCTTCACCTGATTTCTGAGGTTTGTCTTTCAACTCATCCAGTTCTTTCTGAAATTTCAGAGTACGTTCAAATGATTGCTCTCGTTGAACATGTTTTCCGAAAAGAAGGTTCTCAATGGTAGAATAAACCCAAAGTTCAAATGCGGGATTTAACCAAGCTGCGAATTTAAGAGCCAAAATACGATGCATCCAAGTGCCGGATTTTTGTCTTGAATCGACTAAATCGCTCTCATCTTGGACACCTAAAAAGCGAGAATTCTCGCTTTTTAAAGCTTCGTTAACAAATTCAATTGTGCTTTCATTTCTCATAAAAGCTTCTACTTTCTTCCCGAACGGCTTTGCCATTTCAGTAGCATTAATCATCATCCCGTTACTCTTTTCCAATGCAAAAGTGATTGGATTCTCTTCAAATACACAAATTTTTGTTTCCATGTTTGATTATGTTTGAATAAATAAATAATAAATACGCTACAAAAATAACATAAATAATTGATAATCAAATGGTTATATATATTAATTTTAAATACAAAGTAAAATTATAGCGTTTTCTCGTGCTATTTGTGATAGATATTGAAAGAATTTATGTTTTTCTTTTTGCTTTCTCAAAATAAATCCCCATATTTGCAGTGCCAAACTATTACAGAATTAATCTGTACCGAATGAGCCCGGTTAGATGCTCAATACGAAATTGGGCTTTTTTTATGTCCATCGGTCTGCATCGCAGATTCATATACGAAATAGTAGAAGTTTACTTACGTGAACGAATACGGCTGTCTTTCCCATACATTTATAATGCTCTTCGGGGATTATACTGTAATAGTTTGGCGACTCGGGAATAGGCAGCCGTTCTTGCATCCATACGGGTGCAAGAGAACTTGCCTTTAACAGCCAAACTATTACAGTATATGAAAACTTTAACCCAAGGCACGTCAACCGTGCCTACATCCCGCTCAACGCAGGATTACAACACGCTCCAAGAGCGTTACTACCGCAGTCTATGTGACTGCGAAGTTAAATCCACTTCCGACCGTTGGTACATTGCTACCATCGCCAGTATCTGCGCCACATTTATCTGTTTACCCTGTATCTTAGTCGTAGCTTATTGCTGCCTTATGGCACGAAAATCAAAGAAAGGAGATTCTAAATGAGAAAGAACCTGCCAATTACTGAACGTGATATCTACGTCACCAGCGAACGAGCTTATTCAGATAAAGAATCCGGAGAATATTTGTATAATATCTGTTATTGTGGTAATATTGAGATGAGCGCAATCCCGACAGATGATGTTCGTGAAATCATAGCTTGTCTTCAGCATGCACTTGATGTTAATGAGAAAGGAGGTTCACATGAATAAGCCAATATTCAAAATTTTAAAATATAGCTATTATACTGGCGGTAAGAAGACTTTGGAGCAATTTGATGTTAGCATGGGAGGGAATAACTCTTTTATGTGTACCAGAGAAGAACTCATAGATCTTCAGGAACAAATAACGTTAGCACTTAATGATCAGAAGGAGGTACAAAATGAAAAATGAAGAACAAGAACAGAAAATAACCGATATTAGCATCCACATCGCAGCTCTGTCTGCATCATTCAAGCCTGCACCCGATGCCCGTCATACGACTCACTGGTTTACCACCGATGAAGTCTTCGACGCCATCCGTCGCATTGATCCGGGTGCTCAGATCACCAAGGATCAAGTTCATCAAGCCATGCACGATGCCGGTTATCAGTACCAGAACCGTCCCGGCTCCGCCGGCTTAGACTTTCGCTGGATGCTCCAGGCCAAAGATGTAAAATAGAGCAGGACTCCGGGAAACCTCCATCGTATTAGTTACACAGAGAATACAGGGTTTCCCGGAGCTGCTTTTGTCCTTTCCTTATCCTTCTCCTCTTTCTACATTCGCTGCAAATAAGCAGCGTATATGATTACAGAACAACTCATTCGCAACAAATTTATAGCTGATGTCATGTCCCAAGGCATCAACAAAATCTACGAGACACAAGAAAACGTGGTTCGTACTTATCTGAACACTCGTTCCGGAGACCTGGTAGCACACCTTCAGCGTCGTCCCTTTACATCCCAGAATTCCGATAATAAGCAAGTCTACTATATGCGCATCTTCCCGTACCTTCGGTTCCTGGACATCAACTACCGTCGTGGATCCGACCGCATCTCCCGTCACATCCGTAGCAATCTTGCACTCTACAACCGCGTAGTCTGGGGAGTCCTCTATCATGAAACCTTCCCGGAAATCAAATACGGTTACACTCAGGAAATCCGAAGTTCCATCCGTCAGGAGCTGGAGCAAGCTCTTCAACAACCTTCTAATTAAATCGACATGGCTAAGAAACATCTATCCGAAGACGAAATCAGGTATATCATTTCCGGCGACAGTTCTAAGCTGCAGGAAGAGATCCATGCACTCACTAAGGATACTAAAGCCCTTAAAAAAGAGGAAAGTGAACGCCGTAAAGCTATGGTGGAGCTTGAAGCTCAAGGTAAAAAGAACTCAAAAGAGTACAAGAATCTCTCCAAGGAGTGTAGTGAATACAGTAAGCGCATTGCCGAGAATAACAAGAAGATCAGTGCTCTCAACAGCAGCATGAACGTCAATGACATGACTATGGGCCAACTCAAGAAAGAAGCCAAGCAACTTGCCGCTGTGCTGGACGACCTTTCTGAGTCTGCTAATCCGGAAGAGTATGCCCGCTTAAACTCCAGGCTCGCAGATGTTCGCAATCGCATGGGTGAACTACGCAATGCCGGCAAGAAAGTCAACCAGGAATCTGATATGGGCGTGGCCCTGATGTCTAAGTTGAAACTTGCCGTCAAAGCTTTCATAGCAGTGAAACTTCTTGGATGGCTCAAGTCCGCTCACGATCAGGCCTACGAAACCCGCAAGGAGTTTGCCAAGTACGAAGCCGTCCTTCGCAATACTTTCCAGTCCCAGAAAAAAGCCAACGACGCAATGAAGATGCTCCAGCAACTTGCTGCAGATACACCCTCTTCAATGCAGGAATGGACCGAGGCATATATCAAACTCATCAACCGGGGTCTGAAGCCCACCAGTCAGGAGCTCGTAAATATGGGAGACTTGGCTTCCTCTCAGGGTAAGTCTGTCGACCAGCTCATCGAAGCTATTCTCGATGCAATGACTGGCGAAAATGAACGACTGAAGGAATTCGGTATCAAGGCTTCCAAATCTGGAGAAACCACTAAGTACACTTTTCGTGGTGTCACCACCGAAGTCCGTAACTCCGAAGATGCCATCAAGGATTACCTGCTTTCACTTGGCCGCATCGATGGCATTGCCGGTTCTATGGCTGTGCAGATGCAGGAACTTGAAGGTATCCAGTCTAACCTCGGCGATACGATGGACGCCTTTTTCAACAAGGTTGGTAAGAAGTTAGAGCCATTCTGGAAATGGGCCATGAAACAGGCAAACGGTTTCTTCAGTACTATGAGCGATTTGCTGACGTCCTACACCGAAACCTATGATTTGCATTTCGATAAAATGGTGCAGCTTGAAGGCACTCTTCCTGGTCTTGTTTCTCGATATGAGGAGTTGGCTGGCAAGTCATCACGGTCTGCCGAAGAACAAAAAGAGTTGGCCAGTGTCATTTCACAGGTTCAGGCTATGGTTCCCGGTGCTGCAACAGCTTTCGATAATTACGGTAATGCCATCGCCATTTCCGGAGAGAAAGTCGAGGAATTCTTGGCAAAGCAACGCGCCTTGCTGAAATTCGAGAATCAGAACGCAATTAAGGAAACCACTAATCAGCTTGAGGAATATCGCAAAACCTACGACAATCTCATTGCACAGCAGGAGCAAGGTGGTGCAACTATAACCCAGACTAATGGCCAGTTTGGCGGCAGCACCTCTTATATCGATACCACCACCATGCCCCAGATTGAGGCAAATATCAAGAAGTACGGTGAGTTGATTCAGGGTGCTGAAGAAAAGCTGAAGCAATTGAATGGCCAGACGGTCGAAGACGCGATTCACTCCCAAAAGAAAATGCTTGAGGCGCGGCAGAATTTCAATAAAATGGATGAAGTCCAACTGAAAGCCTGGATAAAGAACAATAAAGACACCTATAAGGAATACGCGGAGATTGCTCAGGAGATTTATAATAAACGTTTTCCTGAAGAGGACCCGGAAGCTGCAAAGAAGAAAGCGGAAAAAGCAGCTAAGGCAGCAAAAGCAGCGGCCGAGAAAGCCAGAACTGCAGCCGAGAAAGAACAGCGGGATAAGGTATCCACCGAACAAGCCGCCGTTAAATCCCTTGAAGCTCTCCGCGAGGAAGACCTGCAGAATCAGCAGAAGACGTACAACGATTCTCTTGCTGCTCTGAACTTGGCCCAGTCCACCGGCAAACTCACCCAGCAGCAACACGAAATGATGCTGCTGGAGCTGAACAAACAAAATGCCGATGCCCGTCTCAAGATTGAGCAATCCTACTACTCTGATGCTCAATCGATGGCCCTTACCGATGCGAACACCAAGGAAGATATCATCCGGAAATCCAATCAACGTGTCATCAACGCCGAAAAAGAAGCCACTGATACTCGTACCGCTCTGCAGACACAACTGAACGAACTTATCAAAAGTTTTAAGGATCAGTTCAAGCTGACTACTGTTGATGAAGACTATGCCATGCAACTCAAGGTTCTTGAAGCATCTTACCAGGCTCGGAAGGAAATGGCCGAAAAGAACAATCTCGACACCACCGAGCTTGACAAGGCCTACTATCGTGCCAAGGAGCAACTTGAGTCCGAACACCAGCAACGCCTCCTGGCCATTCGCAATCAATACGGTCTCACCACTCAGCAGGAACGTCATAACTCCGAGTTAGAACAACTGAAGCTCGCCCGCGATCAGGAATTACTAACCGAGGAAGAGTACGAACAAGCTGTTCAGAATCTTAAACGAGACAGCTACAAGAAACAGTTCGACTACTATGCCGATCTCTTCTCCGGAGCCATCCAGGCTTTGCAACAAGCCGAAATGGACCAGATCGACGCCAAGTACGATGCTGAAATAGAAGCCGCCAAGGGCGATGCTGATGAAGTCGAACGCTTAGAGAATGAAAAGGCTCAGAAGAAACTCGATATCCAGAAAAAGTATGCCGATGTCAACTTTGCGATCAAGGCCTCCCAGATCATTGCTGATACTGCAGTCTCTATCATGAAAGCCTATGCCGATCTTGGACCTATTGCCGGATCCATTGCAGCCGCACTCATGGGCGTCACCGGTATTGCCCAGCTGGCCAGTGCCAAGGCCGAACGCGACAAGGTCAAAAATATGACTCTCTCCGGAAGTTCTTCCTCCGGATCCGCCGCCGGTGCCCGCGTTGCTACCGGTCGCCAGGAAGGTGGTAAAATCGATGTCCGCCGTGCCCAGGACGGCAAAC
>ERZ791915.89-NODE-89-length-115345-cov-31.190407_pt1 | contig 115345 bp, 91 predicted proteins | sample MGYA00510139_ERZ791915 | MGnify/ENA primary metagenome ERZ791915 (study PRJEB30046, sample SAMN00792117) | human gut metagenome | study: EMG produced TPA metagenomics assembly of the A metagenome-wide association study of gut microbiota in type 2... | reverse complement strand
CTCGCCGCGATTGGCTACCAATATCTTCTTTATCATTGTTTTTTGTTAATTATGTCGTTATAACATAGGGTTTAAAAAATATAAAAAAACAGTCCGGCATTTTCCGGACAAGATTTATGTAAATATTTTAAATGATTGAGTGATCGGACGTAAGAGTTTTGCAGATCGTCCAGTTTAGTAAAAGTATGTAAATAATTATCCGCATTATCGGATCGGTTGATAAAAGAAATATCACATCGCGGACATATCTTTTTCATAAATTGCAAAAATTGAAATCAATAATTTTTTCGCATTTACACTCTAATCCTCGAGAATGTAAACCTTTAATGAATGGCAGGTCTTCTGACTTACTCCCATTCTGAAGCCTTCCCGGTCATAGACCAGTGGCTCAGTTTTTTCAGAATGTTGAATAGAGCTTCACAGCAGCGGGACTGTTCGGGATTTGCACCCGATTCCCTTTTAATTTGCTTTTACGAAAAGGAAAAGCAAAACCGATTCAGCAGCAAATATAGGGATAAATTTTAATTTATAAGAATATGTCGGGAAATATCGATGGCGGAATATAGCGTATGGTATAGCACTTATGAGGCTTATTCCCTGATTATAATCGGTTTATTTTTGAATTGATTTATGAATATTTTTTGTCGGAAAATTTAGATATACTCTACGATATTTTTCGTATATTTTTTTTCTTTTCTTTTTCAGGATTTTCTTTTAAGATGTATTTTTGATAATAAGCCAACACGAGCGATGTGAGAGGAAGTGCTATAATCATGCCGATAACACCGAGCAGAGTTCCCCATATCGATAGAGATAGAAGTATAATTGCCGGATTTAATCCTGTGACATGTCCCATGATGCGAGGGACGAGAATTATATCTTGAATTAACTGTACTATGATGAAAACAGCCATGCATGCTGCGAACAAAAGCCAAAAGTTTTGTCCCGATTCAGAGGCTTTTATCAGACATAACAAAACTGTCGGGATAACTCCGATGATTTGCAGGTAAGGCACCATATTTAGTAGTCCGATAAATAATCCCAATACGATGGCAAGGGGTAGTCCGACGATAAGAAATCCGATACTGAAAAGAATGCCGACTAAAAAGGCAACGAGAGACTGACCTCTGAAATACCGGTTCATGCTTACTTGCACGTCGGTGAGTATTCCTAATACAGTTCTGCGGTAACGGCGAGGAATGAGACCTCGAAAGCCGACGATGATCTTTTCATAATCAAGTAGGATAAAAAACAGATACAACAATACTATAAACCAACTTACAATGGTGATAATTTGGTTTACCGATCCGGTAAGAAAAGACCAGGCTTGAGTAACAGTTGTTTCGATCAATTTTTTCCAGTCTTCTTTATTCATCATTTGTGCGATCTGTTCGAAATCGATTTTTTCCCGGATATAATCGTGCCAACTTTCAGGAAGAAAAGGTATCGTATTATCCGTTGATATATAATTATGAATGAGAATTTTCATTTTATCCATCTCTTCTATAATAGATGGTATGAAAATCCATCCGAGCAATCCGAAAAAAAGAACGACCGACAATAAAGTTGCCGAGATCGCAACTACTCGGTTCTTGATGCGGCATTTATTATGAAAAAATTCTACAATCGGATGCATGAGGTAGGCCAGTAGCCATGCAACGAGAAATGGTAGAAGTGCACCTTTCAGCAAATTTATCAGATAGAACGTTCCGACAAGAATTGCTATACTGAATATGATTCGGGTAACCCGGTCAAAAGTGTAAGGACGGCGTGAAAGATACATGATTGCTCGATTTTAATTATACTTGATAATGAATTGATATAACGGGTGTGAAATCTATTCTTGCGATGCATGTTTTTTATTATAGCACGTACGGCAAAGTGGCTGATATTCTCCTTTTTCACCCAATAAAACTCTTTTATCATTGTCTATAAGTCGGTGGGAATAATTAGCTAAATGCCCGCATTCTACACAGATGGCATGAACTTTGGTCACTTCATCGGCAATTGATAACAAATAGGGCATAGGCCCGAAAGGTACTTTTTTAAAATCCATATCTAATCCCGCTACGATAACCCGTGTTCCTTGATCGGCAAGCTGGTTGCAGATATCGACGATGCCTTGATCGAAAAATTGAGCTTCATCGATGCCTACGACATCTACACCGCTTGATAGTAATAGTATGCTTGCAGAACTGTCTACCGGAGTCGATTGTATGGAATTGCTGTCATGAGACACGATCTCTTCTTCCGAGTAGCGTATATCGATAGACGGCTTGAAGATTTCGACTTTTTGTCGAGCTATTTTTGCACGTTTGAGCCGTCTTATCAATTCTTCGGTTTTTCCTGAAAACATCGATCCGCAAATTACTTCTATGCGGCCGCGTTTATGGGTTTCGTAGTTTTCTTCAGAAAATAACATTTCGATTCTCTTATATTAAATAGTTCAAGAAGTTTTATATCTTGAAACAAATGTACGATACTTTTTTATTTTTTTGAACTATCCATTTCGATTTTGGGATATAAAATTGGAGTGAGATTGTATATTCTTTGAAAATCGGTTATTTTTGTTTTGAAAATCAGACATTTTATATGAGTGCGATTATAAAACTAAAATATATTATTGTTTTCCTTTGGTCGGGATTATGCTATTTTTCTTATGCCGGGATGGGCATATCTCGTTTTGTATCTTTGCCTGAATTGCGTTCTGCATCGGTAGGTTTTTGTATTATGGATATTGAAACGGGAGAAACAGTATCATCTTATGACTCTCAACGGCTACTTCTTCCGGCTTCGGCATTGAAGTTACTGACATCTGCAACAGCTCTCGGAATATATGGGGGAGAACATTGTTTTTATACCGATGTACAATATTCGGGGCATATCGGAAAAGACGGTGTGCTTTATGGTGATTTATATATTCAGGGATGCGGAGATCCGACATTGGGTTCGGAATATGGTACACGCCAGGTTTTTGATTTCCGGAATCGTTTGTTGAAAGAGCTTGAAAATGCAGGTGTTCATCGTATAGAAGGGTGTATTATTGCCGATGACAGCCGGTTCGGCACAGAAGGAGTTTCGCCGAAATGGCTATGGGAAGATGTCGGGAATTATTTTGCGGCAGGTTGCTATGGCATTAATTATAGAGACAATACTTATCGTCTGATATTGCGTTCGGGGGCAAAAGGCTCGACGCCTGTTATTATCGGAGTAGAGCCGGAAATATCCGGATTAAGTTTTTCTAATCATCTTGTTTCGAGCAGTAATGCGATTGATAGTGCCTATATATACGGAGCTCCTTTTTCTTTACGGAGGTATATTTATGGGAGTATTCCGGAAAAAAGGGATCGTTTTGTCATAAAAGGAGATTTACCTGATCCTGCTTTGTTTTTTGTAAATGAAATAACGTCTTTTTTAAAAGCTTCCCGAATCGAAGTAGCAGGTACACCTGTAACGATGCGTATATTGAATGAAAATAACAAAACAAAACCTTTATCCGATAGGTCTATGCTGTTTCGTTATTCTTCAGACCGTTTATCTGATATTATCCGCATTGTAAATCATAACAGTAATAATTTGTATGCCGAAGCTCTATTGCGTTGGATCGCTTTGTCTCGTTATCCGGAAGCATCGGCATCGAAAGGTGTCGAGATATTGAAACATTTTTGGAAAGAGAAAGGAGTGTTTGGGGATGATCTTGTTATGTATGACGGTAGCGGTTTGTCTCCGGTAAACCGTATCTCTGCCGAAATGTTATGTCGGGTACTCGATTTTATGGCTTCCGATAAAAATTTGCAGACAATATTTTATTCTTCGTTACCGTGTCCGGGAGTAAGTGGTACGGTACGTTCGTTTTTGAAAAATTCGTCTCTTTCGAAAAGAATGCGATTGAAAAGCGGCAGTATGGCACATGTGCAAAGTTTTGCCGGATATTATGATTCGGGGAATAAAAGATATGCTGTGGCTATTATTGTAAATAACTTTTCCGGCTCTCGTTCTTATTTGCGTCGTGTGTTAGAACAGATGTTCGAGGACGAATTAAAATCATTATAACTTTGTTGTTTTTTGAAATAAACCAATTTAAATTTTGTTTGGTCTGATTTGAGAGTTTTTTTGAGGATATTCTCTTGTTTTTATGAGGATGATAGCGGCTTATCTGACGAATAAGAACGGAAAAGTAGACCGAGAAAACCTCAAAGTTGAGCTGATAAGATTTCTTGTATTGGAAAATTTGAATGGCTTTTCAGAATACAAATGAAATAATAGATGTTTTATTATATTTGTGAATTATTAACCTTAAAGTAGCTTTTGTGAGAAAAACTTGAAAAATAGATATATAAATATAGGGAAAAATTTGTTTTAATAATTTTTTATTATTGCGGATATTCTATTGCAAATATTGTCTTTACCCTATATTTACTTTTATTTTTATCATAAGAAGAACAAGAATTCATAGTTTATTTGTCTGAATTCTTACGTTTTTTTGAATATTATTAGAAGAAATTATTGGCCAACTCACATGAACGTTTGTTAAGACGTAAATATTTTCTAACTTTGTGGAGTCGGAGTAGAGTAGAGACTTTTTATCCGATATACATGTTAGAGAAGCGTTTAGTTTTATCCTCGCTTTGAAAATCGCCAATTTTTAAAACATTGAAGGATAGACAGAACAAACGTTCATGCTTTTCCATTATAATCACGAGAGTGAATATATAAGGTTAGGCGTGGGTTGGCTGTTTATTTCAATGTGGGTGTTTGGCGATACCTCAAAGCGAGTAAACTGACAAATTCCCACGCTTTTTTTATGTTTTGTTTTATCTTAAGTGAAACTGCTGATTTGGGGAATTTATGGCAAAAAATCTTTAGATCATGAAAATAGTTTTGTCATTTAAGATGAAGAGTCCGATACATGGTTTACATGAATTAGTTGTGGCAGTAAATTCTTTGATGAAGTCTGTTGGTATCGTTAAAGCCCACACCTCTGGGAGTTATCTTGATAAGCCTATTTTTTTTAATCTGTACTGTTATTGTTAAAAATTAAGAAATGACAAAAGTCTTAATTACTTGTCATTTAGTTGAATATATTATTATATAATTAAATTGTGAAAAGATATAAAAAAAGGTGGGGCTTATTGTTGATAACCACATTATTTTTGTCGGGTATTGTATGGGCACAGGAAACATCTGAGACTCTCACTTCGTGCTTGAATAAAAATTACCCTGATTATGTGATTCTTTTGTCAGATAAAAAAATCGATTCTGTTTTTTATTATGCCAATACTTCGATAGCCCCGGTTATTTTTAAAGTAAATAAGTACAAATTGTATCCCAACAAACAGTTGGAAAGTATTGCTGATATATTACGACGAATACAACAAGATACTATAATCCGCTTGTCGCATGTATGGGTCGGAGGGAGTGCCTCACCAGAAGGACCTCCGAGTTGGAATTATCGATTAGGTGAGTATCGTTCGCGGGCTCTTGCCGATTTTTTGTTACAAGAAACCGGTATTCCGGAAAGTAAACTTAAAGTTGAGAACCTTTGTGAAGATTGGTATTCGTTCGAAGTTGCATTAAAAAATGGAGCGCAGATTCCCAATAAAAGTAAGGTTCTTGATATTTTAGCAAAAGAGACTGATAACGAACGTCGTAAAAAACAGATTAAAGCTCTTGACGGAGGATATACTTGGCAACGGATTATTCAGGACGTGTTTCCTCCATTCAGAAATGCACGCATTGCCATTGTCTGTCTGGAAAAGCAATTTCCTCTGCCTCCGGTATCAAAAAATTTACAAGTTGCAGAGTTTCGCATGCCTGACTTAAATCCTGCCGCTCCTTTTCCTTTACAGCCGTCACAACAAGAGAAATGGGTAATTGCTATTAAATCGAATTTATTATTTGTTGCGGCATTGACCGCTAATTTGGGTATTGAAATTAGTCCGTTTTCTCATTGGTCTTTTGATTTACCGGTGTGGTATTCTCCATATAATATTACTCCAGAGCGAAAGTTGCGTTTATTGGCTGTACAACCGGAAATACGCTGGTGGTCGAAAGAGGCCATGAAAGGACATTTTATCGGTTTGCATACCCATGTCGCCGGTTTTAATGTAGCAATTAATGATCATGGCCGTTACCAAGATCCTAACCATGCTTTGTGGGGAATGGGAATCAGTTATGGTTATGCTGTTGATATCGGTAAAATGAAAAGATGGACTTTAGAATGTAATATAGGGGCGGGTTTTGCTGAATTTGATTATGATGTTTACCGTAATTGGAAGAATGGTCCGAAATTTCGTTCAGGGTCAGACTGGTATTGGGGTATAACGAGAGGAGGCGTTTCGATATCCTATAAATGGTATAAACAACGGAAAAGGTAAGAATATGAATGGAAGAAATCTAATGATTGCTGTATTATCCGTGTTTATGGGGTTAATGATGGCTTGTGATGCGACTGTTCATGAGTATCCTGTTCCCGATAAATCGTTTGTTGTCATAGAACCGAATGTTGATCGGTTGCCGCCTCTTTATTATAAAGAAGTTTTTTATGATGAAGAATGGAATTGTACGATTAAAAATCTGGAAGAAGAACACTCCAAACCGTATATCCCGGATGAAGATTTTGCAATGCGCATTATTCTTGATGTTTATGAAAAAAAATCGGGGAAGAATAGAATCGTGCAGCAGAAAATCGAGCGACGAATGCTTTTGGTTGATAAAGACGCATTGCCTCCACAAGATACAATACAAGTTTATTTGCCGAAAGGTGACTATCAAGTATTAGCGTGGGCAGATTATGTTTATAAAGATAATCCGGTCGATCGATTTTATCAGACTGATATGTTAACGTCCATTAAGACGAATACGGATATTTATCCTGTTAATACGCATCATCGAAGTACCGCAGTCGGTCAGGAGATGTTTACGATCGGTTCAGATTTTGGGCCAAATAGTTTTTCCTTTGAAGAATCCGGAACTTTCTCTTCTATGGTTATTCCGGTTATGATGGAAAGACCTTCAGGACGTTACAGAGTGATTGCATCCGATTTTGATGATTTTATCCGGGCTGGAGGTACACTGGAGGGGTTGACTGTAAAAGTAATTTATAAACAATATATCGGAGTCGGGTATAATGTAGAAGCCCGAAAACCGAATCTGTTTACGACGATGTATAGTTTTAATACGATTCTTTCTCAAATAGTTTATGATGGAAAAGAGGCGGTCTCTTTGTTCGGAGATTATTTATTTACTGATTGGGAAAATGAAACGAATATTTTGGCCGATTTTTATTTTTTCGATGCTTCAGGAACAGAAATCAGCCATTGCCAGAATATCGAAATTCCTTTGAAGCGTAATCATGAGACTGTATTGAGAGGATTCTTTCTTACTCGAAAAATAGGCGATGGTAATAACGTGAATATTGATGATAGTTTTGATGGAGAATATGTAGTGGAGATCAACTAAAATATATTGTTTAACAAAAATGTAATTGTATGAGAAAATTTAAAAATTTAGTTATGATCGGATTTTGTTTGCTATTGGTAGCGTGTCAATCAGAAGACTTGTTTACTGATGCTCCGGTCGCTGCAGGAGAAGGAAATGTAAATTTTACGGTTTCTGCCCCTGATCTTTTACAAATGACGCGTGCAACTTTAGGTGAAAATAGTAATAGTATGCATGGGGGAATCACTAATGTAGATTTTGCAGAATATGATTTGCGTTATCAGTTAGCGGTTTATCGCATAGATGGGGAAGGGGAGAATATCTCTTATACGCAGGTAATTTCTCCTCAGAAAAAAGTTGTGGATAGTTATCAAGCTGTCAATTATTCTTTACGTCTGACTCCGAACCGGAATTATAAATTTGTAGTTTGGGCGGACTTTGTAAAGCAGGGTACTGATACGGATTTACATTATGAAACCGGTAATTTTGAAAATATTACTTGCATAGACGACGTCGATAAACAACTGAATGATGAGAGTCGGGATGCCTATTTTACGACAGAAGAGATTACGGTTGGTAGTGACGGGGTCATGAAAGATTTGATATTGAAACGTCCTTTTGCAAAACTTCGTGTTGTCGCTACTGATTGGGGTGTATATAATCTGGAGATGCCGGATAATTTTAAAATAACTTATTATGGTTGTAAACGCTTTACTAATATTAATGCAGTGACCGGTTTATCTGAAGGAACAGATTTGGCAACTGATTTAACGGCAGTTACTGAAATTTATACAGGTTCGATTGATAAATCTCAAAAGGACTATGCTTTAGGTTATGATAAAAGTGTGAATAACCGAACCTTGACGGTCGATTATTTAATGACCGATGCAACGGAACAGACTCCTATTCATTTCAAGTTCGAAGCATTGGACGGTACTTCGCTTATCAGTTCACATGATTTAAAAACAGATATTCCCATTCAACGTAATTGGTTAACGACAGTAATGGGTAATATTTTAACTACGGACGCGCAGTTAACTATCTCTATTGATGAAAATTTTGAGAATGATTGGATTGATGCTGAAGAATGGTGGAATCCGGCTGTAATTGAACCGAAAGAACCTGTCTATGACGAGAGTACCCGAACTTATCATATCTATACGAGAGAAGAATTTGCCTGGCTACCGGATAATATCCTTGATATGATTACTAAAAAAGACGAGAGCGGTAAGTCCGTGAACGTTACTATCCTATTGGAAAACGATATCGATATGAGCGGTGTTGAATGGAAACCTATTTATACTTCAGGAGAACCGACATACACAGTAGATGGTCAAGGGCATACTTTAAGGAATTTTTCTTTAAACGGAAAATTCGGAGCAGTGTATGAATATCAGATTTGGGGTATTACTCTCGGTAAATATAATGCGTATACGGGAGTTTGGGGTAAGTTTGAAGGTGTAATGAAGAATTTGACATTCGAGAACATTACTATTAATGGACTTGCCGATGATGAAGTGCATACGGATGTTGACGGAAATCCGATAGATCATAGTAAAGAATATGCTTATTTTGCCGGTTGTGTGGGATATACCGGAGCAAATTATAGTACCGTTGCTCAATTTGAAAATGTACATGCAAAGCATATACATATTAAAGCCTCTACGGGTTTGACTACCCAAAATGTCGGAGGTCTGATCGGGTGGATCGGTGTAGGCGGAGGAGCTACTTGGTTAGATAACTGTTCTGCCAAAGATATTTATTTAACTGGTTATCAGGCTGGAGGATTAGTCGGCCAAATTGTCGGTGGAAGGGGTGTCGCTATTAAAAATTGTCAGACGGAAAATATCCATATCCGTTTGAGAAGCCGTTCGGGAATATCAGGATTTATTGGACAATATAACGATGGTGCAGGATCGAAAATAGAAAATTGTATTTATCCTACACAGCTCGAATATATAGATGATAAGAATGGTGTGTTGACCGATTATAAGCCTGAAGACAATTTTTATGGCAGATGCAGTAAGAATAAAGACAAACTTATCATAACTACCTCAGCTACTTTACCATGAGGAGTGTGCCAAACTAAGGTAAAGTTATAGATTGTAACTAATAAACATAAAAAGTCGTATCACTACTTGAAATGAAGTGCACCCCAAAAGTTAGACACAAAACTTTTGGGGTGCACTTCATATTTTTTTTAATGTATATTTTAAAGTTAAATTGTATTATTTGTTTCGTATATGTGAGTATATTTTTATAAAACTCCCGTTTTTTAGACATCTTAAGTTAGATTTGCTGATATCATGAAAGAAAAAGAGCAGAATATTATACTGTGGGATTGTTTCCTTAAGGGAGATGAAAAAGCCTATGTGAAGATATATAATCTATATGCGCAAGAAATGTATGCCTACGGCATGCTTTTTACTACAAATAGTGATCTTGTGAAAGATTGTTTACATGATATTTTTGTAAAAATTTATCGTAATCGAAAAAAGTTGTCTCCAATTGACAATATCAGACTTTATCTTTTTAAAGCTATGAAAAATTGTCTGTTTGATGCATTTGATAAAAAGAAAGAATTGTTTTATAATGATACGGTTGAACCTGTTTTTTTACCGGAGTATTCTATTGAGGAAAAAATCATATATGAAGAGGAGTTGTTTTATCAATCGAAAAAGATACGTAGAATGTTGGAGATATTGACTCCGCGTCAGAGAGAAGTTTTGTATTACAGATATGTAAAAGATATGACATGTAATGAGATCGGAGAGATTATGCAAATGAATTATCAGAGTGTTTTGAATCTTATTCAACGGTCTATAAAAAAGATACGTGCCAATTTTGCCAAGTCGAAAATATACTTGTCGATTATTGTTTTGTCGATCTTGTCATATTTTTGCTGCTATGATATATGATTTTATGTTTCAGATTGAGTATGAATAATGCATCTTTCCGTTAATACATTGAATACATATTAAAATGCCTGTTTATATGAAAACTGATTATACGAATTATAGAGCTGAGCAATTATTGGAAGATGATTTTTTTGTTAGTTCTATGTTGCATCAGACTGAAGATACAAAGCTTTTTTGGGAAATACAGATTGCTAATAATATTGTAGATGAAGAAGAAATAATGATAGCTCTGCGTTTTCTACAAGCCATGCAGGTCAAAGAACAAAAAATGTCTTTCTCTGATTCTTCTCAGATATGGGAAAGGATAGAAAGTACAAATAAGAGTGTAAATTCTTATAAAAGAAAGGTCGTTTATAAGCTATTTATTGCAGCTTCTTTAATATTGTTGATGACGGTCAGCAGTCTCTTTTATTTTTTTGAAAGTGATAACAGAAATGATACATTGTTTATGATTGCTCAATCTTCAAAGCCTGATTCTGAAATTAGTGATGTGCAATTAGTATTGGCGAATAACAGGAGTATCTCGATAAATAAACAAGAAATAGATATACAGTATGATGAGGATGGGAATGTTCATATTAATGATGAAAAGATAGCGAGGGAAAGTTATGTGGTGGCAACCGAAAAAGAGAGACCGTTTTATGACGGGATTAACCAATTGATAGTTCCTAAGGGAAAACGTTCGACTTTGACGTTTTCTGATGGTACGATAATTTGGGTGAATTCAGGAAGTAGGGTGATATATCCTGAGTTATTTGAAATAGATCAAAGAGAGATATATGTAGATGGAGAAGTTTATTTGCAAGTTGCTCCGGATAAAGAGCGACCTTTTATCGTGAAGACTAAAAAAACGGATATAAAAGTTTTGGGAACAATATTTAATGTGTCAGCGTATGAAGAAGAAGACACACAGACCATAGCTTTGGTCGAGGGCAGTGTAGAGGTCATCGTAAATCGAAAAAAAGCTGCTGTTTTGACTCCTAATGAACTATTTCAGTATAAAGATAGGCAGATAAATATTAAGAAAACAAATTTAACACAATATATTTCGTGGGTAGAAGGATGGTATATTTTTGATAGAGAACAATTATCTGTTATTTTGGATAAATTGAGTCGGTATTATGGAAAAAATATCGAATATCATGAGGATATGGGGTCGATACGATGTAGCGGAAAGTTGGATTTGAAAGATAATTTTGATGAAGTTTTAAATGCTGTGCTTAATGCGACATCTGTTCATTATACAAAAAAAGGCGATGTATATTTATTATTTTGAAATAAATTATTAAAAATGTAATTTTATTGCATTTGGTGTGTAATATTCATCTCAGATATTTGTAGCAGAAACATGAAATATAAAAACTGAATCCGATTCTATGTTAAAGTGATTTTTGCTTTTGGAGATATACGAAACGTTTTATCTTCTATATATACGCTTTGTAAATTAAAATAATAAAATAGTACTATAAATATAAGTTGCAACTAAAAAATCTTAATTCATTAACAAATAAATATTTTTAGCTTATGGTATATTTTTTATAAAAATATATAATAATATTAATTCAATATTATTATAATAATTAATAAAAGTATATAATTCAATAATTAATAATTACATGATATTCATTGAAAGCACAATTATAAGAAACGTTAGATTCTTTTGTTTTATAAAGAAATCTGTATTATTTATTTTATTATGCATAACAATTCATACATATGGTGCAGAAAAGATAGGTCGACAAGATTCTATATTTTCAATAAATATGACAAATCGTACATTAGAAGATGTTATTAAAGAAATTGAAAATAAAAGTAAATACATATTTTTTTATAAAGATGATGTTGATCTGAAGAGAAAAATAAGTGTCAATGTGAAAAATGGGACAATTAATGCAGTTCTGGACAAAGTTTTTGAAAATAGTGATAATACATACTCAATTCATGAACGACAAATTGTAATTACAAAGAAGACGAGTGGTGCGAAAGAGGTTAAAAAACAACAACTTACAATATCGAATAGAAATGTCTTAAGCGGTAAGGTTTTAGATAATCTTGGTGAACCAGTAGCTGGAGCGAGTATTATTGTTGAGGGCAGTACTCGGGGAGTTTCAACAGATGTAGATGGTTCATTTACTATCGAAGTAGCTCCTGATGATAAAATTTTAGTACAATTTTTAGGTATGGAAACTCAGACGATTATAGTCGGAGATCAAAGAAATATTACAATAAGATTGAAAGAAAAAACGGATATATTAGATGAAGTTACTGTGGTCGCTTTTGGTAAACAAAAGAAAGAGAGTGTCATCGCTTCTGTATCTACTATAAAACCTTCTGCTTTAAGAGTACCATCTAGTAATTTAACCACATCTTTTGCTGGACGTATTGCCGGTTTGATCTCTTATCAGCGTACCGGTGAACCGGGAGAGGACAATGCCGATTTTTTTATTCGCGGTATAACGACATTTGGTGCAGAGAGTAGAGCTAATCCTCTTATTTTGATCGATGGTGTAGAAATGACAAGTGATGAACTTTCACGCCTGACAACGGATGATATAGCCTCTTTTTCGGTTATGAAAGATGCAAATGCTACTGCTTTGTATGGCGCACGTGGAGCTAATGGAGTTATTTTGGTTACAACAAAAGAAGGAAAAGAGGGAAAAGTGCGTGTGCAATTTCGTGCAGAAGGATCTATATCTACTCCTACAGAAAATATTGAAATCGCTGATCCAGTTACATACATGCGGTTGCATAATGAGGCGGTACGTACACGAGACGCTATGGCAGCTCTTCCCTATTCAACTGCAAAAATAGTTAACACCGAGCGTGGAACAGATCCTCTGAGATATCCTGCAGTAGATTGGTATGACGAGCTATTCAAAAATCAGACTTTTAATCAAAGATATAATTTGAATATCAGCGGTGGGGGAAAAATTGCTCGTTATTATGTCGCAGCTTCTTATTCAAAGGACAATGGTATTCTTAAAGAAGATAAACGGAACAATTTTAATAACAATATAGATATTCAGAAATATTTGTTACGTTCTAATATTAATATTAATTTGACCAAAACGACAGAAGCGGTTGTCCGTTTATATGGTTCTTTTGAGGATTACTCGGGTCCGTTGGATGGGGGATCTGATTTATATACGAAAGCAATGCATGCTAATCCTGTATTGTTCCGCCCTTATTATGCTCCGGATGAGGCTAACCGATATACAAATCATATTCTTTTTGGAAATTATGATACGGGAGATTATTTAAATCCCTACGCTGAAATGGTGAAAGGTTACACGACAAGGGATCGTTCAAACATGTATGCACAATTCGAGTTGAAACAAAATCTTGATTTCATCACTAAGGGGTTGTCAATCAGGGGGTTATTTAATGTTAGCAGGTATTCTTTGTTGAAAGTCAAGCACTCTTTTAATCCGTTCTATTATCAGTTAGCAAATACTGAGAATCCGTCTGAATATAAATTGACAGCTTTGAATCCTGATACGGGAACGGATTATTTGGTTTACGATAAACAGCCTCAGGTTTTGAACAGCACAATGTATTTTGAAGGGGCAGCTCAGTATAACAGAACATTTGCCGGTCAGCATGATGTGTCGGGTTTGTTGGTTTATACCATAAGAGAATATCTGGATGGGAATGCCGATAATTTACAACTGTCTTTGCCTTATCGGAATATCGGATTGGCAGGCCGTTTTACATACGGATTTGATAAACGTTATTTTTTAGAAATGAATTTCGGATATAATGGATCCGAACGTTTTGCCAAAGACGAAAGGTTTGGATTCTTTCCCTCTATCGGTGTAGGCTGGTTGTTGAGCAACGAATCGTTTATGCAACCTTATTCTGATATTATCAGTAAACTTAAGCTAAAAGCGACATATGGGTTAGTCGGGAATGATGATATAGGAGATGATACTGATCGTTTTTTTTATCTGTCGGAGGTAAATATGAATAATTCGAGTAGAGGATATACGTTCGGTGAAGATTTCAGTTATATCCGAAGTGGTATATCTATTTCCCGATATTCTGATCCTTATATCACGTGGGAGGTCAGTAGGAAAATGAATTTAGGTTTTGAATTGGGTTTGTGGAACGATAATCTGGATTTACAATTTGATTATTTTACGGAATACAGGAAAAATATTCTTCAAACTCGTTCGGATATTCCGACAACAATGGGCTTGCAAGCAAGTCCTCAGGCTAATATAGGAGAAGCACGAGGACATGGAATAGACATTTCCCTTGACTATAATAAAAGCTTTACAAAGGATTTCTGGACGGTATTTACAGGAACTTTTACTTATGCGACCAGCGAATATGAGGTTTATGAAGAACCCGACTATGTTAATACTCCATGGAGATCTCATATAGGTAATAAAATCTCGCAACGTTGGGGATATGTTGCTGAACGTCTTTTTATAGACGATGAAGAGGTTAAAAATTCTCCTAAACAAATGTTCGGAGAATATGGTGCTGGAGACATAAAATATAAAGATATTAACGGAGATATGATTATCGATGAGAATGATCAAGTTCCTATCGGATATCCGACAACACCTGAAATTATTTATGGATTTGGATTGACTGCCGGTTATAAGAATTTTGACTTTTCGTTCTTTTTTCAGGGCTCTGCTCGTTCTTCGTTTTGGATAGATCCGGTCGCAACTGCACCGTTTGTTAGTAATAGTTCATTAACGGGTAATAATCAGAGAGCTTTACTCCAGTATTGGGCCGATAGTCATTGGTCTGAAGACAATCGGAATATTTATGCCCTTTGGCCGCGTTTGTCCGCTTCTGCGAATGAAAATAATCAACAGGTCAGTACTTGGTTTATGAGGGATGGTTCGTTTTTGCGCCTGAAATCGGTTGAATTTGGTTATTCTTTACCTCAAAAGTGGATTCGTCCGATGTCTCTTTCAAATGTAAGATTTTATCTAAGCGGAACTAATTTGCTCCTCTTTTCCAAGTTTAAAATGTGGGACCCTGAAATGGCAGGAAACGGGTTGTCCTATCCTTTGCAACGTGTATTTAATTTCGGCGTTAGTGTTGAATTCTAAGATAATTATCTGTTATGAAAAAAATATTTAAATTCTGTTTTCTATTTATTATTAGTATAACTCTTAATACGAGCTGTGCCGATTATTTGGATATCGTCCCTGATGATGTAGCGACGTTAGATAATGCTTTTACAAATAGAGCATCGGCAGAAAAATTTTTGTTTACCTGTTATAGTTATCTTCCGGTTGTCGGTCATCCGTGGGTAAATCCTGCTATGGTGGGTGGAGATGAGCTTTGGTGGAATATAGATCAAACTTCTTTTAATAGTATGAATGCGTCCCAGATAGCCCTTGGCTACCAGAATTCTAATGATCCGTATCTGAATTTTTGGGATGGCAGGAATAACGGGACACAAATGTTTATAGCAATACGAGATTGCAATATTTTTCTTGAAAATATTCATAAACCTGTAGATTTGGAAAATTATGAGAGAGAAAGGTGGATAGCTGAAGTAACATTTCTTAAAGCCTACTATCATTTTTATTTGATGAGACTGTATGGCCCTATTCCCATTATTCGGGAGAATCTACCTGTTTCCGCTTCTGTTGATGAGGTTCGTGTATATAGAGATCCTGTTGACGATGTGGTAGACTATATAGTTGAATTGATAGATGGCGTCAAGGATGATCTTCCTGATCAGATAGAAAGCACGATTACCGATGCCGGGCGAATAACGAGGCCTATTGCCTTAGCTACTAAAGCAGAGGTTCTTGCTTGGGCGGCAAGCCCTTTATTTAATGGGAATCCTGATTACTTGAATTTTAAGGATAAAAGGGGAGTACAGCTGATTTCGACGGAAAAAGATATCAAGAAATGGGAGAGGGCGGTAGAAGCCATTAAATACGCTGTTGAAGAATGTGAAGCTGCTGGGCATGGTTTTTATGAATATATTCCTCCGCGTCAAATGTCGGAGGAAACAGAATTAAAATTTAAACTGAGAGGTGCTGTTACCGAGAAGTTTAATAAAGAGATTGTGTGGCCGTCTACAGGAGATGTGTCGGTTCTGCAATTATATGCTATGCCACATCTTGAATTAGGTAATTTGGGAAATAAGGGTAGTGAACTTGGTGCGACATTAAAAATTGCGGAACAGTTTTATACAAAGAATGGAATCCCTATCGATGAAGATCCGGAATGGAACTATCAAGAACGGTATGGAACTCAAGTAGCCGATGGGAAACATATGTTCTATATTAAAACGGGAGAAACAACTGCCAATTTGAATTTTGACAGAGAACCGAGATTTTATGCTACGTTGGGATTTGACCGAGGCATATTTGAAGGAGCGGGTAAAACGAGCGAGATTGATTTTTATTATTTGCAGGCCCGGAAATCTGAGATAGGAGGTTTTAGAGGAAGCGGAGAGCATATTCCTACTGGTTATTTTCTAAAAAAACTTGTAAATGCTGAAACAGTGACAGGTACTGCTACGACTACTACATATTCGGCAAAGCGATATTCATTTCCGATTATACGTATGTCCGGTTTATATTTATTGTATGCAGAGGCTCTGAATGAGGTAAAGTCTGTTCCTGATGAAGATGTGTATAAGTGGATCGATAAAGTACGAAATAGGGCGGGTTTAAAAGGCGTTGTCGAATCTTGGTCGAAATCGACGAATCCTAATAAACCTAAAACACAGGAGGGCATGCGTGAAATCATCCATCAGGAACGGTTGATCGAATTGGCTCTTGAGGGACAGCGTTTTTATGATTTGAGAAGATGGAAGAAAGCTTTAGAATATTTTAATGAACCCGTGCAAGGGTGGGATTATAGAGGTGAAACAGTCGACACGTATTATACGGTGACAACTTATATGAATACGCGTGTTTTTACGATGAAAGATTATTTGTGGCCTTTAAAAGTCAGTACTCTTATTAATAACTCGAACTTGGTACAGAATCCCGGTTGGTAAAATAAAATTTAAAACGAATTATTATGAAGAACCTGTTTATAATTGTAACTTTTTTATGCATCGGTATCATATCTTGTGATGAAGAGAAAGTGGGACAGATACCGACAGACAGCATTCCTCCCTCTCCTGTAAGCAATATTTCTGTGGAAAGCCTTCCCGGTGGAGCCAAGATCAGTTATGAATTGCCTAAAGAAACGGATATTTCGTATGTTAAAGGCGAGTATTTGTTTCAAGGAGAAAAGCGGGTCGTCCGTTCTTCTATATATAATAACTATGTACTTGTAGAGGGGCTTGGAAATACAGATCCCGTAGATATGGCTTTATATACGGTTGATCATAGCGAGAATGAGTCTGTACCGGTTACAATATCTTTTACTCCGGATACTCCGCCAGTCTATGATATATATAATTCGATGGAGTTAAAAGCGGATTTTGGCGGAGTCAATGTTTCATGGAATAATAAGACCAAGACAGAGGTGGGCTTTACTATTTATGCGACAGATGAAAATGGAAATTTGGAGGAAGGTGAAACGTATTATAGTAATCTGGAGAACGGAAACTATTCTTTTCGCGGGTATGATTCCTCTGAACGCGTATTTGCCTTTACTGTTACGGATAAATGGGGTAATGTGTCGGATATGATAAAAGAGACTTTCACGCCTTTGTATGAGGAAGAGTTGGATAAATCTAAACATAAAAGATTGGTTTTACCAGTAGATAATAATACAGATTATAATTCGGCTTGGGTATTCTCCAATTTATTCGATGGGGTTATCGGAAATAATGGCTGGCATACAAAACAGAATGATCCCAATCAAGGGATACCTTTATATTTTACCATAGATTTGGGATGTGAGGCAACATTAAGCCGTTTCAAACTTTGGCATCGTATGGGGAGTAATGTCTATAAAAACCATAATATAAAAACTTTCGAAGTCTGGGGAACTGCTAATTATAAGGAAGGGATGAAAGAGGACTATTGGTCTGATTCCGGAGAATGGAAGAATGATTGGGTATTGTTAGGCGATTATGAGACATTTAAACCTTCAGGGGAAGATAATGCCACCGTTACTAATGAAGATATAGAATATGCAACGGCAGGATTCGAGTTTTTAGTGCCGATCGAAAAGCCCAGTGTGCGATATCTGCGTTTTGCGATGAAGAGTAATTGGTCTGGTAGCAATGCATTGCATATCAGTGAAATAACTTTTTATGGAGATGATAGAACTAATTAATGAATAAAAGATATGAAAGTGATAATAAAAATTCTTGTATTGGTTTATGTATTCATAGCCTTTATATCATGCGATGACATGAATAGTTTACATGAACAATATTTGGAGAGAGGAGAAACTATTTATACAGGAGTTATCGATTCGTTAAAAATATACCCGGGTGATAATCGTGTAAAATTTACGTGGGAGATTAATTCTGATCCGCGTATAACCGAGACGGTCATCTATTGGAATGAAAGACAAAATTTTGCGGTTGTCCCGGTTAAGCGGACTTCGTCCGGTAGATTTCCGATGGAGTCTGTACTGGATTTGCCGGAAGGAACTTATGTGTTCGAGTTTATAACGAAGGATAATGAAGGGCATCAGTCTTTGTTTGTAGAACAGTCAGCTGTGATTTATGGAGAGAAGTATAAACAGACACTGCGAAATAGAAGCATCAAGACCATGTCTGATATTTCTTCTGGAAGTATGAAAATCTCTTGGTACCCGATAGAAGACCTGACTATACAATACGTAACGGTCAAATATACAGACTATTCGAATGGAAGCCCGGTAGAAAAAGAAATTAGAGTGGAGAATAGCGAGATGGAGACAGTATTGTCAAGTGTTCGGTCTGGTGATATTTTAACGGTCATATCAACACATTTACCTACTGACGGACTTGATCCTATTGATGCTTTATCGAAAGAATATGAATTGCCATGATTTTGGTTTATTATAAATGTAATAATTAATGTCAGTCCCAAATTCATAGATTATATGATTCGAATATTTAAAATAAACTTTGTTTGTTTGTCATTTATATTCTTCATTTCTTGTTTTCAGGGAAATGCTGTGGAGGTAGAGAAAGTAAATGCCGGAATATGGAAAATATCGGTGGGTAAACCAGACAAAGTAAATTTGTTAAGTGAACTGAATATAGCCCCGCGTACTGAAGCAATCCTCGAAATGGGTGAGGCTTTTATGCCTGTTTCTGTGGAAGATTTGGAATTTAAGGTTGTAGATGGGAAAACATATATCCGTTTTCCGTTAGAGAAAGATGAAAAAATCTATGGTTTGGGATTGAACTTTAAGACTGTAGAACAACGTGGTCGTGTTATGAGATTGCATGCCGATCACTATGGCGGCCGAGATAATGGCCGGACGCATGCGCCTGTTCCGTTTTTTGTATCTTCTCGGGGATATGGAGCTTTGATAAATACGGCACGTTATATTGATGTATGGGTGGGTACGGGAATACGCAAAGATAGCCGGAATGTTCCGATTGCCCGTGATCGGAATACTGATCCTGAATGGACGAGTCGTCCTTATTCCGACAATATGGAGTTCCTTGTTCCGGCAGAAGGTGTGGAAATTCTGTTGTTCTTAGGTCCGACAATGTTGGAAGTTGTGCAGAGGTTTAATCTTTATAATGGCGGAGGCACTCTTCCGCCTCGTTGGGGGTTAGGCTTTTGGCATCGCACACCTACGTTATTTACCGATAAACTGGTAATGGCAGAAGTGGAAGAGTTTAGAAAAAGAAAATTCCCGTTGACTGTTATAGGATTAGAACCTGGTTGGATGTCCCATGCCTATCCTTGTACCTATGAGTGGGATACTGTACGTTTCCCAGATCCGGTCGGTTTTATTAAAAAATTGGATGATAGACATATTAAAACGAATGTATGGATTAATCCTTATATATCGCCAGCGACAAAACTTTATGATGAGATTAAGCCTTATACCTCTTCACATTTAGTATGGTGCGGTCTTGTCCCTGATTATACGTTATCAGAAGCCCGGCAAATCGCTACCAGACATTTTGAAGAGAATCAAGTAAAAAAGGGTATCAGCGGGTATAAATTAGATGAGAATGATGGGTATGATTATTGGTTATGGCCTGATGTAGCAATTTTTCCGTCCGGAAATACAGCTGAACAGATCCGCCAAATATACGGATCTCTCATGCAGGATATGACTGTTCAGATGTATCGGAAACAAAATAAGAGAACTTATGGTCTGGTAAGATCTGGTAATGCAGGGACGTCTTCTTTCCCGTATGTGATATATAATGATTATTATGACCACAGAGATTTTATTACAGCCTTGATTAATAGTTCTTTTATCGGAGTTTTGTGGACACCGGAAGTTCGTGCGTCGAAAAGTGCGGAAGAGTGGTTGAGAAGAATGCAGACTGTATGTTTCTCTCCTATTGCCATGTTAGATGCTTGGGCAGATGGCACTAAACCTTGGAGTTTTCCTGAAGTGTCTCAACAGGTCAATGAGATTGCCAAATTGAGGATGCGGCTTATTCCCTATTTATATACGGCTTTTGCCAATTATGCTTTTAAAGGCATTCCTCCTGTACGTGCGATGAATTTAGAACAAGGATACAAGGATGAGGTAAAAATGGAAAAGGGTAAATTAGACGCAACGGAAAATCCTTATGCAATGGCATTGAGGAAAGAGATAAAAGACCAATTCATGGTTGGCAATTCATTGTTGATAGCACCTCTCTTTGCGGGAGAAACAGAGCGTCGCGTAGTCCTTCCAAAGGGGAAATGGTATGATTTTTATACTGGAGAATTTGTCGGAGAAGGAGAAATTATTACAGTAGCTCCCGGATTAGATAAAATCCCTGTATATGTGAAAGATGGGGGGATTATACCGCTATGGCCGGGTATCACCCAGTTGGAGAATAGACGATATCCGTTAGAGATTCGACATTATGGAGAAAAAGCTTCGGTTTATGATTTATATGATGATGATGGTGAGACCTATGATTATGAAAAAGGTGAGAGAACATGGATAACGCTAAAAGTGGACATTGAAAATAATGGGAAAAAGAAGGGTACTGTTATTATTCCGAAAAATTCGGAAGTGTGGTCGTTCAGTGATTACAAATTTCGTTTTATGTCATCTGTACCGCCGAAATCATCGTAAAAATGATATTGTAGAGTATAATAAAGTACAGATTATAAACGATAAAATCAAAAAAGAATATTATGAAGAAAATATTTGCTTTCGTCATTCTAATATGTTTCTCTTTTCAGTTTAAAGGAGCAGCGAAAAATATAGAACAAAAAATAGGAATAAAAGAAATTTCGCTCTCATCTCCGGATAGTCGGGTAAAGTTTACTCTTTCTTTGGGGGAAAGCCTTTCTTATTATGTCAAGTACGATAATACTCAACTCATGGACTCTTCTCCTTTAGGTATCGACCGAGAAGATGAAGCGTTTTCTTCAAACCTTCAGTTTATCTCTAAAAGTGAAGTACTACTCATTGATGAACAGTATGAACTGAAATCCGGGAAAAGATTGCTTTGCCATAATTGGGCAAATGAACAAACTTATCGATTTGAAAACTCTAACGGTAAAGTTGTTGAGCTTATTTTAAGAGTGTATAATGACGGGGTCGCATTTCGTTACCGTTTCCCCGATGAGAGCACAAAATTCTATAAAATAACGAAAGAAAATACGGGTTTTAAATTCTTTACTGACGGAAAGGCGTGGATACATCCATATGATTGGCGGTCTAATAAAAGTCCGTGTTATGAGCAATATTGTCAAAGCAATATTGCCATCGGAACTAACTCCCCAAATGCACAAGGCTGGGCTTATCCGATGTTGTTCAATACTAAAAATCATTGGATAATGGTCACAGAAGCGGCTTTGGATGATACCTATTGCGCTACACATGTAAAAAGTGACAAATCGGGTTTATATACGGTCGTATTTGCCGCAAAAGAAGAGGTTGCCATACCAGATGATCCCGAACCAATGTCCCAGTTACCTTGGGCATCTCCTTGGAGAGTTATTATAATAGGCGATCAATTAGCCGATATAATAGAAACTAGTATTATTCAAAATTTGAATCCGCCCAGTGTTATTGAGGATACAGACTGGATAAAACCGGGACGTGCAGCATTTAGTTGGTGGTCAGATCAGCCTTCGACCTATGATTATGAGGAGCAGATAAAATATATAGATTTTGCAGCGGATATGGGTTGGGAGTATATATTGATAGATGCAGGTTGGCATAAAATGACAGATAATGAGCTAGATTATATTATGGCTTATGCGCAATATAAAGAAGTCGGGGTTTGGTTGTGGTATAAATCAGGGTTGGCTGAAGAAGATAGACCCAATACTTTTTGGGATGTGATGAGTGATCCCCAAAGGAGGAAAGAGCAATATGATAAGATCGCTAAATGGGGGGTAAAAGGTATTAAATTTGATTTTTTTGATTCAGACAAGCAAGGGGTAATAGATTTGTACAAAGAGTTTTTGGAGGAGGCCATGGAGCGTAAATTAATGGTGACTTTTCATGGATGTACGCTGCCTCGCGGATGGGAACGTACATATCCTAACTTAATGACTATGGAGGCTGTGAGCGGTTCTGAAAAGTTTACAAGCCAATACGGTTGTAACCAGGCTCCGGCACATAACGCTACTATTCCTTTTACTCGGAATGTTGTTGGGTCGATGGATTATGCTCCCTTGACTTTCTCCAATAAAATTTATGATGGAGTAGAATCTCAAAATATTACTACCTACGGGCATCAATTGGCTCTTTCTGTAGTTTTCGAGTCTGGAATACAGCATTTTGCCGATAATCGGATGGTGTATGCTGGATTACAAGCAGAGGTGCTTGATTTCTTAAAAAAAGTGCCGACTGCATGGGATGACACTAAATTGGTTTGCGGATATCCTGGAGACTATGTCGTTATAGCTAGAAGGAAAGGAAATGATTGGTATATCGGTGGTATAAATGGAAACAATACGGAGCGGGAGATAAAATTAGACTTATCTTTTCTTCCGGAGAATTGTAAGATCAGAATCATAAATGATACAGGAGAAAGAGGCAATTTTATTGTTAAAGATGAAGAATATAAGGGAAGTTTGTCGATATTGTTAAAACCTTATGGAGGTTTTACCATAAATACTTTGGAAGGAGTTTCCGGGCTTTCGTCGCAAGAACGTACTTTAAAAAAAATAGGAATACTGAATACTTATCCGAATCCTTCGAATGCAGGAGAAAGTGTGTCGGTGAGATTGGATATTGAACCGCAGCTATTGGATAATGCTTCCATTGAAATTTTTAATATTAGCGGGATTAATGTAAAAAAGACACCGCTAACCGGAAAACTCATATCAGTAACAATGCCTTATAATCCGGGGATATATGTTTTTAGGGCAAAAGTAGGGAATTTGGTAGATACGAAGTTACATGTGGTAAAATAACAGCAGGTGCGTTACAATGTATGTTTAAAAGGTTTTTTAATGGGAAATATAAATAATAAAACAAATTTGTTTTGTTTTTGTACAATATTATTTTTCTTGTGTATTTGTCAGGAAAATTCGGCTGAGACGGCGTTAAAGTTATGGTATGACCGCCCGGCTGAAAAATGGGAAGAAGCTCTACCCATAGGAAACGGTCGCATGGGGGCTATGGTATTTGGCGGTATTGTGGAAGAAAGATTGCAGTTGAATGAAGAAACTGTCTGGTCGGGAGGACCGAATAGCAATTCAAATCCGGACGCTTTAGCGGCAATTCCCTATATCCGGCAATTAATTTTTCAAAATAAATATAAAGAAGCGCAGAGGCTGGTGGATCAAAAAGTCATATCCAAGACAAATCACGGAATGATATATCAACCGGTGGGAGATCTTAAGCTTATTTTTCCGGGACATGAGGCGGTCGAAAATTATTATCGCGAACTTGATATCGATTCGGCCATAACCCGGACGTCTTATGTTGTCGACGGTGTAGAATTTCGAAGAGAGACATTTGCCTCTTTTCCCGATCGCGTTATTGTAATGCGCCTGACGGCATCACAAAAAAATAAAATCTGTTTCTCTGCAGGCTTGTCGAGTCCTCATATAAGTCAAGTTGCGGTGTTGAAAGACGAACTTTTATTACGAGGTGTCTCCGGATCACATGAGGGTTTAGAAGGGAAGGTCAAGTTTATCACCCGAGTGAAGATCGTACCTGAAAAAGGAATATTGAAGACCGATGAGTCTCGGTTGACCGTGACGGATGCTGATGCTGTGACGATCTATATTTCTATGGCGACAAATTTTGTAAATTATGCCGATTTGAGTGGAGATCCTGATAAAAGAACAAAGTCCTGTCTCAGAAAAGTTATACATAAAAATTATTCAAAATTGAAGACTGCCCATATCAGCTGTTACAAAAATTATTTTGACCGGGTGAAATTGAAACTTGATGTAACGGAGTCTTCTTTAAAGACGACAGATGTACGTATAGCAGAATTCTCTGATGGTAAAGATCCTGATTTAGCAGCTCTTTATTTTCAATTTGGACGTTATCTGTTGATTTCCTGTTCTCAACCAGGGTCACAACCTGCAAATTTACAAGGAATATGGAATGACCGTATGAGACCAGCTTGGGATAGTAAATATACGACTAATATTAATTTGGAAATGAACTATTGGCCGGCAGAGGTAACTAATTTGAGCGAATTGCATGAGCCTTTGATCCAGATGATAAAAGAACTGGCTATAACTGGCAAGCAGACCGCAAAAGATATGTATGGTACAAGAGGTTGGATGTTGCATCATAATACTGATTTATGGCGTACTACTGGTGCTGTAGATCGTTCCGGTCCTGGTATGTGGCCCGTATGTGGAGCTTGGCTTGCCAGGCATTTATGGGAACATTTTCTTTATTCTGGAGACAAGTTATATCTGGAAGAAATTTATCCTGTAATGAAAGGTGCGGCACTTTTCTTCCTCGACTTTGTTGTAGAAGAACCGCTACATGATTGGTTGGTCATTGTCCCGTCGAGTTCTCCTGAAAATACATTTGACAAGCAAAACAAATTAACTAATACAGCTGGTGTTACGATGGACAATCAGCTGATGTTTGAGCTATTTTCTAATCTTATAACTGCTACTGAGATATTAGATAAGGATATAGAGTTTGCCGATACTTTAAAGTCGGTTCGTTCACGGATAGCTCCTATGCAAATAGGTCGTTACGGCCAGTTGCAAGAATGGTTACAAGATGTGGATGATCCAAATGATCGACATCGCCATATCTCTCATTTATATGGTTTGTTTCCAGGGAATCAGATCTCTCCTTATAGGACTCCGGAGTTATTTGATGCTGCCCGTAATTCTTTAATTTATAGAGGAGATGCATCTACGGGATGGTCGATGGGCTGGAAAGTATGCTTGTGGGCGCGTCTTATGGATGGAGACAGGGCATATAAACTTATAACGGAGCAATTGCGGTTAAGTGTGAATACTGCGACAGATTATAAAGGAGGGGGAACTTATCCTAATTTATTGGATGCTCATCCGCCTTTTCAAATTGATGGTAATTTCGGCTGTACGGCCGGTATTGCAGAAATGCTCTTACAGAGCCATGATGAGGCGGTGCATATTCTTCCGGCTCTTCCCTCCGCTTGGAAAAATGGATATGTTCAAGGCCTAAAGGCGAGGGGGGGATTTCTTGTAGATATAGAGTGGAAAGACGGTCGGTTGAAGTCTTTGAAAATAAAATCTTTATTAGGTGGAAATCTGAGGATTCGTACGACTACACCTTTGATGTTGTCAAATGGAATACGTTTACAAAGGGCTCGGGGTAGTAATTCCAATTTATATTATAAGGTAAATGAGATACCTTTTCCTGTTATTTCAGAAACTGCAAGGCTTAAATTGCCGGGAGTACCTTCTGTACTTGAGTATGATATTTTAACACGGCAAGGAGAAGAGCTTGTTTTCGTTGTTTTGGAGAACCTGACTGAGAGTTAAATGAGAGTTGTCGATATTTAAAAGAAAATAGAAATGAAAAAATTTTTTTTAATTGTTTTCATCTGTGTATTTTGTTTGTTTGTACAGAATAAGTCTGTAGCGCAGAATATAGATAGGGTGGATAAGATACGGACAGAACTTATGAACCCTAAGAGTGAATCTGTATTGGTCGTTGCCCATCGGGGAGACTGGAGGTATGCACCGGAAAATTCATTAAATGCTATTGAGAATGTTATTAAAATGGGTTGTGATATTGTAGAGATAGATGTCCAGAAAACAAAAGACGGGCATCTTATACTTATGCATGATAATACTCTGGAAAGGACCACAACAGGACGTGGTCGGGTTAGTGACTGGACATTGAGCGACATAAAGAAATTGAAATTAAAAAACGGTTTGGGTATTCATACAAGGCATGGTGTCCCGACTTTAGAAGAGGCTTTACTTTTGGCTAAAGGTAAAATTATGGTGAATCTGGATAAAGCTTATCCTTTCTTTGATGAAGTGTATGAACTGTTAGAAAGGACAGGAACTACTCGGCAAATAATAATGAAAGGTAGTCAGTCGGTACAGCAGGTAAAAAAAGAGTTCGGTAAGTATTTGGATCAAATTATTTTTATGCCTGTTATTAATTTGGATAAACCGGATGCTTTACAGCGGGTAAAAGATTATATGAATGAATTATCTCCTGCCGCCTTTGAGTTTTCTTATGTTTCCGATACAAATACATTGCCTAAAGAAATGGCCCGATTGTTAAAAGGAAAAAGCCTTATTTGGTATAATACCCTGTGGGATACTATGTCAGGAGGGCACGATGATGATATGGGACTTATAAATCCGGATAAGGAATACGGATATTTGATCGACACATTAAATGCCCGTATTATTCAGACGGATGTACCGGCTTTTTTGATTGAATATTTAAAAAATAGGAAATATTAATATAAAATTATATTGAAAATGAAAAATGTATTATCGATTATTATTCTTTTTTTGATGCCATTTGCTTTGTGGGCACAGCCCAAAGAGCAAATGATAAAAGTTCTTGTTGCTCCTGATCACGAGGATTGGCGATACGCTTTGGGCGAAAATGTGAAATTTGATATAAAAGTGGTGAAAAATAGTGTTTTATTACAAAATGTTGATATATATTATGAAGTATCGTATGATATGATGACGCCATTAAAGAAAAAGAAAGCAAAATTAAAAAATGGAACTCTTACGGTCAATGCTGGATCGATGGATATTCCGGGTTTTTTACGTTGTCAAGTTTGGGCGAAATATGACGGGAAAACGTATAAAGGGCTTGCTACTGCAGCTTTTACTCCGGAAGAGATAAAGCCTACTGCTGTTTTGCCGTCAGATTTCGATGCATTTTGGGAGAAAGCTAAATCTGAAAATGCTAAAATTCCGCTTGATTCTCGATTACGGTTGATTCCCGAAAGATGTACAGGAAAAATTAACGTGTATGAACTTAATATCCAGAATTATCGTATGGGGAGTCGCATCTATGGTATATTATGTATTCCGAAAGCCCCTGGAAAATATCCTGCTTTACTACGAGTGCCGGGTGCTGGAGTACGTCCGTATAATGGTATGGTAGGAGAAGCTGAAGACGGGATGATAACTCTTGACATTGGTATTCATGGGATCCCTGTAACGATGGATCCTGTTATTTACAATAATTTGTTGAATGGAGCATTGTACCAATACCAATATATCAATTGGGATAATCGGGATGAGGTATATTTTAAGAGAGTCTATTTGGGTTGTATTCGGGCTGTAGATTATATTTTTTCAATGGAAGAGTTCGATGGTCGTAATATTATGGTATACGGAGGTAGTCAGGGGGGGGCTTTGGCAATTGTTACGGCAGCTTTAGACCCACGTATAAAAGGACTGATATCATTTTATCCGGCTCTGTGCGATTTAAACGGTTATGTGCATAATCGTGCCGGAGGATGGCCTCATTTATTCCGAACTTCGACAGATACTCAGGAAGTGTTGGAACAAAAAATAAAGAATACCCCGTATTATGATGTCGTGAATTTTGCCCGTAAAATAAAAGTTCCGGGATTTTATTATTTAGGATTCAATGATATGGTATGTCCTCCTACATCTACATATTCGGCTTATAATGTAATAACTGCTCCGAAAACCTTAGAAATAATGGAAGAAGCCGGACATTTTTTCTATCCTGAATTATGGGCAAAAGTTAAACCTTGGTTATATGGCAATCTTCATATGTCTCAATGAAAATCAGGTGTCGGCTTAAAGTCTATTTTTTCGGTATTGGAAAAAAGTCGTTTCTGAATGTTATTTAGATAATTCTTGCTTTTTGTAAAAACTTGATTACTATTAATGTCTCTGCTTTTTCATACATATTTCTTTAGAAATAATTATTGAAGTTGATTGTTGGTAGTATATTTGAATGCTGAATTTTTAATTTATAGTTATATGAAAAGATTGATGTATTTATTGTGTTTTGTCTTCATAACTGCCTTTGCGCAGGGACAGGCCAAATATGTATTTTATTTTATTGGGGATGGAATGGGTGTAAATCAGGTGAATGGTACGGAGATGTATCGTTCCGAATTGCAAAACGGACGTATTGGAGTGGAGCCATTGCTTTTTACTCAATTTCCGGTAGGAACTGTGGCAAGTACGTTTTCTGCTAAAAATTCTGTAACAGATTCGTCTGCGGCAGGTACGGCTTTGGCTACTGGAAGCAAAACTTATAATGGAGCGATAGGGATGGACGAACAGCAAATTCCTTTACAGACAATAGCAGAAATGGCTAAAAAAGCAGGTAAAAAAGTAGGTATTGCTACCAGTGTCAGTGTCGACCATGCTACTCCTGCTGCATTTTATGCACACCAGCCTCATCGTAATATGTATTATGAAATAGCAACAGACCTTCCGAAAGCCGGATTCGATTTTTATGCAGGTGCAGGTTTTTTAAAACCGACGACTTCGGCAGATAACAAAGAAGCTCCGAGTATTTTCTCTATGTTTGAAGACGCCGGATATACATTGGCACGTGGATATGATGATTATAAGGCAAAATCTGATCAGGCACAGAAAATGATATTGATTCAGAAAGAGGGTGCAGATGCCTCCTGTTTACCTTATGCGATTGATCGTAAAGAAGGGGACTTAACGCTCGCTCAAATTACTGAAAGTGCAATTGATTTTCTTACTAAAGATAAAAATAAGGGCTTTTTTTTGATGGTAGAAGGTGGCAAAATAGATTGGGGATGCCATTCTAATGACGCTGCTGCGGTTTTTAGTGAGGTGATAGATTTGGATAATGCGATAAGAGTTGCTTATGAATTTTATAAGAAGCACCCTAAAGAGACATTGATTGTCGTTACGGCAGACCATGAGACCGGAGGATTTGTGCTTGGCAATGGTAAATATGAGCTGAATTTGAAGGTTCTGCAATATCAAAAGAATTCAGCAGATATATTGTCGAATCAGATCAGTGCGATGCGAAAAAATAAAAATAATAAAGTCCTTTGGAATGAAATGAAAGCTTTTCTTTCGGAAAACATGGGATTTTGGAAAGAGATACCGCTTACATGGGAACAAGAAAAAAAATTACGTAATGAATTTGAAAATTCTTTTGTGAAAAATAAAATCGTATTTGAAGAAAGCTTATACTCAAAAAACGAACCTATAGCTGCGCGTGCAAAGGAAATAATTAATGAAATTGCAATGATTAGCTGGGCAAGTGGAAATCATTCGGCTGGTTACGTCCCTGTGTTTGCAGTCGGAAAGGGATCGGAACTTTTTCATGAAAAAATAGATAATACCGAGATCCCTAAGCGAATAGCAAAAGCTGCAAAGTATAAATAGTGCGGATGTCTGCTGTTCATGTACAAATAGCTGTTTTTTATAATGCTTGTTTAAAAGTCTGTCTAAATTTTCCAACAAAAGTATTTTCAGAAAAAATTTCTGAATTTGATATAGGCTTAATTTAGAACAGTATCTAGGACTATAAAAAGAGACCGTCTCAAAATAATTCTGAAACGGTCTCTTAACATGTGTAGTTGTGTATTTGTGTGTGAATTGTATATCTTATTTTAGTTTCGTTCCGGCATTTTTTTTGTCAGAGGTATCTCTTTTCGTAACATTTGAGTCGCTTTACCGGTGAGCCATAGATAATGATCCGAAGGTTTTCCGTCCATTCCGATAAACTGAGATATTTTAGTTACAGGAGGTGTATCGGTACATTTAAATATTGCAGTGCCTTCGTCTATTTCATCGAACATCGCCACATAGATCATTTCTCCTCCGGCTTTCATGGCATTATACATTTGATCCCAGAAAAATTTTCCTCCTTGGCGCGGTATCGAACCTGAAGGCTTTATATCATCGGGAAATTGAATCGTACTTAAATTGTGCCAACTAAACCCGGGTGTAACGCAAGGTACATAATCTATTTTATTCTTTTTACACCATTGGATATCGGCTTTGGTCTCGTCATGATATCGGTCCATATCATTATGTAACAGTGGTGTGTAGCGTTGTACGGTCCATGGTAATAATAAATCTGCTTTTTTGATTATCGTATGCAGATAAGGATCGTTGGTACAGTCAAAATTCAAGTCGCGCCAAGCCGTAGGAACTCCTAACATTACAGCACAGCCTCCATATACCGGATCATTTTGTAAAAAATCGATTAATTTTTCTATACCTATTTCGTTAACCTTATATGGACGGTCTGTAAAGCCTAATCCCCATATGGCAACTACCGGTTTTTTGTTGTGGTGCAGATATGTTTTATTCCCTTTTTGGTTTGTAACATTTAGTTTATCGACCAGATATTTCCAGTCTTCGATAATAACCGAGCAATCTTCTTTTTTGTGTCTTAATCCTGACAAGTCGTACATAATAGCTATGGCTCGATCATATTTCGAAGCAGCGTCAAATGCATTTTTGAGAATGATATCAGGTAGTGATTGTTCACCTCTTCCCCGTGCATAATCAAAAAAGCGCTGCATAAATACTCCGTCTATGCCATATTCTTTCATCCATTTGAAATGGAGGTCTGTCGTGCTGACATCATAGGAACTGAAAATACGGGCTGTAGAGCCGTCAGCATTTTTAAATTCTGTGGGATAAGTTTTTGAATATTCCCTCACATCGGGCCAAATATCTATGTGGCAACTTCCATCTTTAAACCCGTTTTTACCTGCCATGTGACGGTAGCTTCCGCTTTTTCCGTCTTCAGGAGTTCCGAACCAACCTTGATATCCCGCCATAATCATCCCTTTATAACTTGGATATTTGGTCTCTTTAGCATGTTTTGTCGCACCTTGCATGGTTGGGATTATAAGGAAAGAACACATTGCAAGAGTTAAGATTTTCAGCACTTTCATTTTTTATTTTTTGTCGTGTTGTTAGTAAATTTTGTGTTTCAAAGGTATTGGGGAACACTTAATAAAAGGTCATTAACTCTATTAACAGAAGTATAAAAAAGCGATTAAATTGATTTTTTTACTTGATTAATAATAAAAACCGCTCTTTTTATCATTGTAAAGAGCGGTTTTTATTATTTCTAAGAAAAATTTTTCTTTAAGGCTTTTCTAATACCGAGTCCATTTCTTCAGCGAGGTAATCCGGCTGATTGCAAATTAAACGTCCGTTGAAGGACCAGCCGCCTCCACCTTGAATAGCTTTAATAAGAAAATGATTCCAGCCTTGGTGCAAAGGTAACCCTTTTGATACGGCTTTACCACCCTCGATAGGTCCTTCACGAAGGTTACTGATGATCATTTTCCCATTCAACCATACTTGTACGGCATCATCAGCAGCTACTTCGAGATCGACGACAGGCATGTTCGGTTCTATAAGCAGGTCATCTAATGGTCTCGGGCTGAATACCCAGAAACTCATGTATGTTTCGGCATTTTGAGTAGGTCCGTCCAGTTTTGCTTGTTTAAAATCTATCAGACCGCTTTGCGAATGGTATTTTTTCCAAGCTTTCCCATCGAGCATCGTATTTTCCTTAATACCATCGGCTTTCGATAAATCTACACGATTAACCTTTCCTGCCTCTTTTACAGAAGCGACAGGATAACTGCCACTCATTAGAACACGTACGATTTCTCCTGATTTCAATAACGGTTTACCTGAGTCGCTACCTGATCCTAATTCAATGCCCATATTGGTAAGAAGTGCCCGAACGGCTTTTTCTGCTTTAGCGCCACGGGGTGCAGCAGGAATAGTCGTAACGACCAAGTTTCCTTGTCCCATTTTCTTTTTGAGCATTACGACGCCTTCGGGTTTGCTTTCTTTTTCGGTACGTAAAATCATACCTGTCTTGGCATATTCCGGTTGTTTGTTCCATTTCGTCCAGTCCGTATCGCATGCCTTAAGCAATGTCGTGCTGTTTTTTACTAAAGAACCACCTAATCCGACGGTCGTAAATTCTGCCGGATGTAATTCAGAGAAATAGAGATCGGCTTCGGTAAGCCCTGAAGTAATATCGTCCGGAGTACCGAATACCAAAGACGTTGCTTTACGATCGGTTATTACTACCGGAGACGGTAATATTTTATTCAGTTCGTTTACTTTTTTCGGATCAGCTCCCCAAACAACTACCGTACCGCCTTTAGCATATACTTTTTGCATAACAGATGTAGCATTTGCCGGAATATTTGCACCGTCGATGATCAGCAGTTCGGGTACGGTTTCGGTGTCCATTTTCTTTACAGGAATGCCGGTACGGAACAATTCACTACTTAATTTACCGTTTTCGGGTAATATTTTTATCGATTTTACTTTTTTCACGTTAGCGGCTTTTGCCGGAGTTACGTTTTTGACAACCCATTTGCATGGTTGCATGGGTTCGGCATTTGCTGCTTTTATTGCATCGAACATCGGCCAGGTTTTATATAGAGGCAGAGACGGGTCGTAACCCGGATTAACAGTTGTGCTGTATGGTCCGATACGTTCCGGTTGAACTCCCGGTTTCCCTTCTACGAAAGAAGTAAATGCTATACCGTCTTTTAATGTGGGAGCTTTTGTCTGGTCTTTTAATCCGAGAGGCAGAGGTTGTAGCCCGTACCAAATTAAATTAAATACGCTTCTATAGCTGGCGTTGTATTTACGTTGGTTTGCTAATGAGTTATAAGCATCTACGGCAACACTTTCCATACGTCCTTCAAATGAACGGTAAGCTCGACCTCCGTCTTTTGCTGCGTTAGAAACTTGTTCAGGAGTTCCGTAATATGCATTACAAGCTTCTCCGACACCCCAAGGTTTTCCACTTTCATAAGCTCTTTTCATAGCTCCTTCTCCACCGTAGTGAACCATGTAGAACGGAAGTAGTCCGCGACCATCGTCTTCCCCGTCAGCGGAAGCCCATGCACGTGAAGGATCATATTTGAAACAGATGTCAGACCAAATTTTGAAATGTTTTACCAGATTATCTTCTAAGCCAGGTGCGTTGCGCATGACACCACGAATAATAGGCATGATTTCGTTCGAAACACTCCATCCGAATACCGAAGGATGATTGCGGTCACGCAATACGAGTTGTTTCATGTGTTCTTCACTGCATTTCCAGAATTCTTCACTGCCCAGTTTTTGACCTCCGTCACTGGCCCACATCGCACTTTCGTCCAATACTAATATACCCATTTCATCGGCAACATCGAGATAGAATGATGGAAACGGTTGTGCGTGCAGACGAACAGCGTTGCAATTAGCATCACGTAATGCGGTGTACCAAGCCCAGGGATAACGACGTGTCATTTGGGGAATACCCATATAATGCCATGAATCGCCTTTTAAAACAAAAGGTTTACCGTTTAACCAGAATTTTCCGTCTTTCAGCTCGGTTTGTCTCCATCCGAAACGGGTGTATTTGCTGTCATTTGTCTTTCCGTTTACCGAAGTTTTTACAACCAGTCCATACAAATTGGGAGATGAAGGCGACCATAATTTCAATTTATTGTCAACTGTCGTTTTCAGTGTCGTTTTTATCTCTTTTCCTGCAGGTATGGTTACTTTCTGAGCCGGCATTTGCAATGCTGCTTGACTCCCTAACTGAGAACTCGGATTTGCGGCTGTAAGAACAGTTTTCCCTGCTTTCGAAATCCATGGGTAGGCCGCTGCGCTGATATTTACTTCAACCGGTTTATTTTCATCATTGCGAAGTGTCACTTCAACTTCTAATGTGTTTTTATTTACAATAGGTTGAATATATACATCTGCTACACGGGTTTGAGGTAGTGCTACGAGATAGACATCTTGCCAGATTCCGGCGATGTGTTGTCCCCAAAATGAACCGCCTTGATATGTTCTCCGTCCCAACGGACTTTTTCTGTCATCGAAAAGAGACGATTTTTGAATACCTACGTTAAGAGTATTTTCCTGTCCGAATTTGACGGCATCGGTAATATCTATGTCGAAAGGCATGAAAATATCAAAATTGTTGCCTACGGCTTTTCCGTTAACATATATATCTGCTTTCCCGGCAACAGCTTCGAAGTGGATTTGAATTCTTTTACCTTTCCAAGAAGCCGGAACGGTAAACTTCTTCTGTAACCATCCCATTTTTATCGATTCCCATTCTTTAGGGTAACTCGGATATGTGCGGTGGTCTCCACCTAATCCGTTTTTATCGGCAAAACTGTTGACATTCCAAGGTGACGGAATGCGAATTGGGGTTTTGCTGAATGTTACTTCATTAACTCCGGGTAAAGCTGGTGCAGGGGTTTCACCTTCTTTAAATCCAGCCGGTAATTGTACAGGGGCAAAGGCCCATGTTCCGTTTAGACAGATTTCTTCCCGATAAGGTTTTTCTACCGGTTTGACCCAATGCTCCGAAGGAGCGAACTCCATACTGCTCTTTATTGTCTGTCCTGTTATAGGAACAGCAGCAAACAACAAGCATAATGCAGTTAAAAAACTGTGTTGTTTCATAATGATTTATTTTTGTTAGTGTGTATTAAAAAAAATAATATTTCGATTTAATGTTTACAAAATAAGGAGGAGTGTATTAAGTAACCTCATTTTTCGCGATTAAATTTGAACTAAAAAATTATTTATGTGCTTTTTAATTTCTATTTTTATGAATAAATATTTTTTTGATACTGTCATTGCCTGTTTTATAATGAAACTTTTGGGTCTGTTCAAATTTTTCGATAAATAAACATTAGCCGGCCTTTTCCCCATTTTTACGCTCCGGATAAATTGTTATTCTCCTCATGAGAACATTCTTAAAAGGAACTCTCAACCCAGACCCGACCAAAATCTCAACAGGGACTTAGATTCTTTATTTTATTGATTAATTTTTATCCTAATGTGATATTAAGAACGATTTAAGGCATTATTAATCCAAAATTTAAGATAGTGCATTTTTCTTTGTATCTTATTAATAATGCATGGAAAACCTCATTTGTTTTGATCATTCTTTAGGTTCATAGAACATGTATCGAATTATATTAGAAAACACTAAATATAAACATCTTCAAATAAATAATAACTAATATGCAAACACACTTAAGAACTCTAAGTTTGGGATTGGCTCTGAGTCTGGGACTCGGACAACTAAGTGCCCAAAATGGCGTTTTCAAAGAAAATTTCGCGACCGATGGGATGACTCTTAAAACTATCGGTAGAGGTGATTGCCATGTAAAAAATGGCGTTTTTAGCAGTCGGGAATCTTATGCTCTTTTCGGAAATCCCGAGTGGAAAAATTATTCGGTGACTTTTAAGGCGCGAGCTCCTAAAGGCAGTGAGCAGGTGCAGATATGGGCAGGTTTTCGAGCTCATAATCGTAATGACCGTTATATTGTCGGGTTAAAAGGCGGACTGCAAGATGATATTGTTCTTGCCCGTCAGGGATATATGGGTACTGATGAGTTTTTTGCCGTAAAACCTCTCGGATTTCACCCGATTCCAGGAGAATGGTATAAATTTAAGATCGATGTAGTCGGGGATCGTATAAGGGTTTATATCAATGATGAAAATACTCCCCGTATAGATGTGACTGATAAAAACTCAAATTTAGCTCCCAGTGGTCAGGTTTCTCTTGGTGGCGGTTGGTTGACTACCGAGTTTGATGATCTTGAAATTAAAGAGCTTCCTGAGAATTATTTTCAGGGAATAAAACGCCAGGAATATAAATATGCTATGTCTCCGGCTGAAAAGGAGGCTAAACGGCAAAGAGAAAGAAGCCAATATAAGGCAATTGAAGTGGGAACTCTAAATTCAGGGCGTACAGAAATCAGTCTTGACGGTCAATGGTTATTTATGCCTGAATATCAGTTGAGTGATCAGGATAAGGCCGTAAATCCGGCTGTGGAAGATAAAGATTGGCATTCGATGAGCGTTCCTAATTTCTGGAATCCTATTCGAATTTGGCTTCACGGAGAAACATTCGGCTCTGAACATTACCCGAAAGGTGTTTCAGATACCTATTTTCAACAAGAGACCGAACGTTGTGAAAATTATACTTTCGAATATGGAAAAGTAAAAGCAGCTTGGTATCGTCAATGGATAGAATTGCCCGAATCGATAGAAGGTAAACAAATTGAATTGCATTTTGATGCTGTGTCTAAGGTTGCAGATGTATTTATTAACGGGAAAGAAGCCGGTTCGCATATTGGTATGTTCGGTGATTTTTCGGTCGATGCCACTCCATATTTAAAGCCGGGTAAAAATCTTATTGTTGTTAAAGTAGTTCGTGATTTTATAAAAAATATAGCGGATGCAGATAAAATTGTGGATGTTGCCGTGACAGTTCCGGTAACTAATAAAATGTTGAAAGATATTGCTCATGGTTTCTATTGTATCGATAATGGAGGAATATGGCAACCTGTGCAAATGGTAATTACAGACCCTGTAAAAATAGAGGATGTATTTATCAAGCCTTCTCTTACCGGAGCTGATTATGAAATCACTTTGAAGAATTACGGTAAGAAAAAACAGTCATTCGATATTAACGGTAAAATTATCGATAAGTCGAACAATGTGCAGTTGAGCGATGTCCTTTTACAGAAAGGGGTAACATTAAATCCGGGAGAGGAAAAAATTGTTATGGCGAGTGTGAAAGGTTTACAACCTAAATTGTGGACACCACAGCACCCTAATCTGTATAATTTTAAGTTTTCTTTGAGTAATAAAAAAGGTGCGATCGACAGTAAAACTATTACTTCAGGATTCCGTACTTTCGAAAAGCGTGATGATGGTTTTCTGTATTTGAATGGCAAACGTTATTGGCTGAGAGGTGGAAACCACACTGTTTTTGCTTTGACGCCGAATGATCGTCGTATGGCTGATACTTTCTATCAAATAATGAAGAGCGGTAATATAGAAACTACCCGTACTCATACTACTCCTTATAATGAGTTATGGATTACTGCTGCCGATGAAAACGGTATAGGTATAAGTCATGAAGGAACTTGGCCTTGGCTGATGATCCAGTCTTCTATGCCAGACCAGAATTTGATCGATATGTGGGCAGACGAATATATCGGTATGTTGAAAAAATATCGTAATCATCCGTCTATTTTCTTCTGGACTATCAATAATGAGATGAAATTCTATGATAATGATCCGGATAAAGACCGTGCGATCAAAAAAATGCAGATTATCGAAAAAGTAGTAAAAAGAATGCGTGAAGTAGATCCTACTCGTCCTATTTGTTTCGATTCTAATTATAAACGTCCGGAAAAACGCTTTGGAAAGGATTTTTTCAAAACGTTTGATGATGGAGATATAGATGACGATCACTCATATATCAATTGGTATGATCATACTGTGTTTAAACAGTTTAATGGTGAATTCCAGAAAAATAAACGTGAAGGCCGTCCTTTGATCAGTCAGGAGATGTCTACCGGATATCCGAACAATGAGACCGGGCATCCGACAACATTCTATACGTATGTACATCAGAATCCTCAGGTATTGGTGGGAGATGATGCTTATCCTTATGGAGATCCGAATGCATTCCTTGAAGCACATCGTTTCATTACCGCCGAGTTGGCAGAAGCTCTTCGTCGTAGCAATCCGGAGGCATCAGGTATTTTACATTTTGCATTGCTTACTTGGTTTAGAAATGTGTATGACGCAAATACCATCGATCCTTATCCTGCATATTATTCTATGCAAAATTCATTGAGCCCTCTTTTGGTTTCGGCCGAATTATGGGGTCGCCATTTATATGCCGGATCTACATTGCCTGTTCGTTTTTGTGTCGTGAATGATTTGGAAGATGGTAGTAGCGTACCGGCTTCTACTATTACATGGAGTCTTATAAGTGCAGGACAGGTGTTGGCAAAAGGTAATGTTGATGTTCCGGTTGTTGAACATTACGGACGTCAGTGGATGACTGCCAATATCAATGTGCCTTCTAATTTACCTGAGTCTCGTGTGGATGCTAAATTAAAACTTGAGTTGAAAGATAAAGGTGGAGTACTATTGAGTCAAAATGATTATAATATTACTTTGGCAACCCAAGAATGGAGTAATAACGGAGAACTGAAAGATAAGAAAATCGTTTTGGTAGATAATAACAATACTGCTAAAGTATTTGACCAATTGCAGATACCTTATACTAAAGTTGCTACTGTTGCAGAGGCTGTAAAAGCAAAAGCCGATCTTTATGTTTATGCTGGATTGGATGATAAGAATTGTTCTGCAGAAGAATTGTCAAATATGAGAAAATCAGTTCAAGGTGGTAAGAATGCTCTTTTCTTGAATTGTGAAAAAGCGATGTTGAAAATGTACCCGGAACATTTTACCGGATTCCTTGTCCCGACAGAAGGGGACATTGCTACGATGGAAGTTCCCGAATCTCCCGTATTCGATAATATAGAAAAAATGGATCTTCGTTATTTTAATAATAACAAGCGTGAAATTCCGACAGTTTGTAGTGCTTCGATGCAAACTGTACGGAGTGAGAAAGTCGTTCCTTTAGCAGCTCAAATGAAAATCCACGGTTACATTAATGGAGACATGCACAAACGTTCTGAATATGTGTCGACAATTAAAGGTTTCCCTCTGTTGATGATTCAGGATCAAGGTAACGTTATGATCTCTACTATGCGTACCGATAAAGCTGCAACAGATCCTATTGCAGGAAAATTACTTTCAAATATGGTTAGTACCATGCTCAAGTAAGATATGATAACATACAATTAGTTAGAACTGTGTCACGACAATTTTTTAGGAAAGAATCGTGACATAGTTTTTTAAATAGTACACACACACTTTTATATTTAATTTTATTGATAGATGAAGAAAACTTTTTGTGTTTTATTGGGGATACTTATTTTTTGTACTGCCGGAATTGAGGCCAAAAAGAAGTATTCTTCTTATAAAGGGTTGATAATGGCCGGCTATCAAGGTTGGTTTAACACTCCGGATGACGGTGCGAATCGAAAATGGAGACACTATCCCGGAAAACAGGGATTTAAACCCGGTTCTTGCAGCATAGATATGTGGCCTGATGTCAGTGAATATGAGAAAGTATATTCTACACCGTTCCGTTTTGCAGACGGAGGTGTGGCCTCGGTATTCAGTTCTTATGACGAATCTACGGTCGATACGCATTTTCGTTGGATGAAAGAGTACGGTTTAGATGGGGTATTTATGCAACGATTTGTAGGAGAAGTGAAAAATCCTTCGGGAAGAAACCATTTTAATAAGGTTTTGGCTTCGGCTACAAAAGCTGCCGATAAATATGATCGTGCAATTTGTGTTATGTATGATCTTAGCGGAATGAAGGGAACGGACGCATCGTTTGTTTTGGATGATATAGATGAACTTACCCGTTTGTTTAATATCGGAAATCGGAAAAAGAATCCTTCTTATTTATTCCATAACGGTAGACCGCTTGTCGTGATTTGGGGAGTGGGATTTAATGATCGTCGCAGATATACTACTGAAGATGTCGAGCTGATTGTCGATGGACTTAAAAAACGGGGTTTTAGTGTGATGTTGGGAGTTCCTACTTATTGGAGAGAATTGAGGTCTGATACGGAGAATAATCCGAAACTTCATGAATTGATTCGTAAAAGCGATATTATAATGCCTTGGTTTGTCGGACGTTATAATGACCGGAGTTTTGAGAAGTTCAAGCATTTAGTTCCTGAAGATATTGCTTGGTGTAAAAGCAATAAGATAGATTATGCACCTTTGGTTTTTCCCGGATTTTCATGGAAGAATATGAAAGGCATGAACAGCCATTCTACACCGAGAAATAAAGGTCAGTTTTTATGGGATCAAATGTATAATGCCGTAAGTTCCGGAGCTGAAATGATTTATGTAGCTATGTTCGATGAAATGGATGAGGGCACGGCCATATTTAAATGTGCAACAAAAGTACCGATTGGAGAATCTGTTTTTGTCCCGATTGAAGAAGGCTTGTCGAGTGATCATTATTTGTGGTTGGTAGGGCAGGGGAAAAAGATGTTGAAAAATCCGAAAGGCTTTTCTTCGGAACTTCCTGTCAGAAAATGATGATATTATTACTTGAATATTTAGTTTAATAAAAAGAGTCGATTCATCAAAGTTTTGAATCGACTCTTTTTATTTTTGTTTATTTACGGGAATAATTGACTATTCAGTGAAAGAAAACTTAAGAAATACTATTCCGAGCACTTTATTATAAAATTGGGATAGCTATTTACTCTTCTTTTGTTACATCATTGAAAGACAATCCGTATTTTTCACCTAAAAGGGTTTGATATTCTTTGCAGAAGTTATCATATATGCTTTTAGCTATACCCATTTTATCATTTCTGCAGAAGATAGAACACTTGATGCGTAAAGCTTCTTCATTGAAACTGTCATGTTGAAAAATGGAGTCTGCTATTTTTAATCGGAACTTGTCATTATTCTGGAATTCCTCTTTATGTAATAATAGATGTAACAAATCTATCGTTATATCTGAATAATGGCTTTTGAAACTGTCGAGGTAATCGCTTTCTGTATTAGGCAATAATGGTCCGTATAGAAGTAATTCAAGAACTTTGTTAAAAAATTCTTCATCATGTACTGTTGTTTTGGTTGCCTCGTCTATATAGTTTAAAGCAGTATGATAGTCGCAGAAAACATCGTCCCCTAAAACTATTTTCCAAAAATTATTATCATTGACGATTTGTATATTACCGACTTTTTCAAGCAATAGACGCAAACGACTGATAGAGACGTTACGGTTATTCCGGGCAGACTTTTCGTTTTTGTCTCCCCATAAAAGATCATCCAGTTTTTTGCTTGTAATACCTCTGTTATCTTTTTCGGTATTGAGCAATATTAATAATAGAAGAGATTTTAAAATAGGAGTAAATGAAGAGGTTATATTTTCTCCTGTTTTACTTTTTACGTTGAATGACCCCAATAGACATATACATGCACGATCACGATTAAAATACGGTTTATCCGGGACGGTAAAGATCAAAGAGTCTGTTTCAGATTTGCTGGTAGAGAATTTATTATCCTTTTTCCGGTTTTTACCACGTTTCCGTATGAATATACCCGTTCCTACCAATAATATTATTGCAGGAATCAAATACCAAAGGAAAGAAAAATCTTGCTTTTTTTTGTCTTGTTGCAAAATCTGAGAATATACCATTGGAGGATAAGATAATGAGTATATTTGTATTTGAGACGGTTGCCCGTTTTTATAATTCTTCGCATAAAGACAATATAAATGTTGTGAACGAGGGGCATGATATAATTGGGAGAATGAAAAGTCTGCACCCGAATCGAAATGTTGTATTTCCGATACAGGAATAATTCCCGGTTCATTTATAGAAATTTTCAGTAATACTCCGCCCATATTTCCGGTAATAATATAAAAACAAGACTCCTCTTTATTGTAAACCATATTGCTCCCCGGAAGGAATTTCTTGTCGAAGTTTGGCACTTCCCACAACTTTTTTGTTTCGAAAGAATTCAGATCTATTGCATATAAATCGGAAAAATCGCGTGGAGACAACTCCTGATGCCCGGAAGGGCATCCTTTGCCACCGAATATATAAAGTGTATTATCTACGATTGCCGATGCGGGAGAATATCTTGGATATATCTCAGGTATGATCTTTTCTGTAAATTCTCCTGTTTGAGGATTGATTTTAAATAAGGTGTTTTTATATAGGAAAGAGCCGTATCCTCCAAACGTAATAATGGTAGAATCGGGTGCTATGCCCGATGTGTGATGCCAAAATCCGGTTTCTTTTTCATTCTTTGAAGTTTGAGTCCATGCCTTGTCGGTGAAAGAAAATATCGATATGGTTTGATCATCTAAATTATAAGATTCTAAACGATTTGTTTTTGTGTTGAAAATCATTTGGTTGGTGCTTGTGGCTGCCGGATGTCCGGTGATACCCCTGATTGTATCTTGATGATTTGTAAGAGGATTATAGATGAACATTTCCTGACCACCGGTCGTAATATAAAACAGTTCTTTTTCCGGGTCGAATGCATACTGAGGGTTCCTTTTAAATTGGTAGTTGTATATATTTTTCCATACTGCATGATCATCTGTGAGCCAATGAGGGTTTATGGCTTTTGCCGGACTATGATTGACAAGATCGTAACATACTCCTTTACCATGCTGACTTAATTCCCAATGGCGAAATAACTCTTTTCCGTTGTAAATGCGAATGTTTTTTACATTTATAGGAGCGGCATCCGGAGTGTTATAATTCGGATGGTCGCAAGCACCGAAATAGATACGGGTGTTTTTTATCTGGTTGAAATCATAATCATACACTCTTTTTATTGAGTTATAAGATAATTCTATTTTGTTTTGTTTAGTCAGAAATGTAATACCGACAGGAATCCATTTATTTCGTATTATCGTATCACTGATAAAAAAACGTTTGTCTTTTATCACAATAGCCGGCCGTTTTCTTTGGAGAGTATCTATAGAAAAAATAAGATCAATGTTTTCGTTGTTGTTTGTTATGATACGCATGGCAAAACCGAATATAAGTTCGTCACGAATATTCATTTCGAATGAAATTTGTTGTTTGTCTTGTATCTCTATCGGATTTCCGTTGTCTAAAATCAAAGAAGTCCGTTTATTTCCGTCATGCAGATGACTGTTAAAAAATAATCCTGAGGTCAACTCTTCAGCTGATACTGATAATATTTGGATAGATATAAGGAAGAAAAGTCCAATTATTTTTTTCATGATGTTCTAAAGTAGTGAGAACGTGACGTTATAAATCTTAGTATGCAAAGAAATAAAAAAAATAAGAATCTTGAAAATTACGTAATGAAAATTCACTTGGGTACACTGTTCTTTTATAAATAGATGAATATTTGGAAATGAACCTTATTTTATAGAGAAAACAGTAAATTTGCATACAACGATGCCGAACCACCGCTTTTAGTGTTTCTTTTCATCGTTATTCCTTTTTTTAGAGGCGAGGGTGTTTTATAGTTTCTTCGCCTCGATTTTTGCCGATGCAAAATTTCTTGTATATAATCTTATGTTTTGATAATGAATATATTATGTGGTTTAATTCTGTTTATTAGCAACGAAATAGCAACGGTTTTGCAGAAAACAGGCTGCATATAACCTGTAAATATGAATTTTTTACTGTCCTGCTTCAGGTCAAATATATATAATTTATCTTACGTGCCAAAGTCTCTGATGATTTCTCTTGTATAGTGCATGTTTTCTCTAATATCTTGATTTATGTAGTAAGCGATTTGCTAAATTCGTTTGCAATTGCTTTTTGTGTATCTGTTTGCTTCCATTCGCCCCCATTTGGGGCGATTTGCTTCACGAAAGCGAATTGCTTGTTTTGTTTCAATTTGCTTGCTTTGCTGCCTTTTGTCATATTTGCTATAAAAATAAACCCTCGATAGAAACTTTGTCCTACCGAGGGTATTCAACGCAACTGACACAAATGTATCAGTACTGCAAAGATAATGGATTTATGGCAATTTCAAGGTATTTATATAAATCGTCTGATAATACTTAACAAAGGCTTCTTGAGCATGTAAACGATAAGTATTGTCAGCACGACCCAAAATCCCCTCATCTGTGTCTTCTGCCATTTGGACAGTTCACGTTCTATCGGGACAAGTTCCTTTACAGCCCTGTCACGGTAAACTATGCTGTCTTTACGTATAACAGGTGTTTCAACGGGGACGGGTTTCTTCTGTGGTTTGGTCTTTAAGTTGTGATATAGACTACCGTCAGAGTTTACCCGTGCGTCGGATGTCGCATAGTCATTTTCAAGGTGCGAAGTTGTGTCACGGGTTGTTTGTTCTGTTGTCTGTGACGGAATTTCAACCAATACCGTATCAGGAATAAACACAACTTTTTCCCGGATTTCGATATGGGTACTATCCTGTTGCGTGGTTGTTAGCTTTTGTGGTGTTCTGCAAGCTGTTAATATTCCCAAGATGCCTAAAAATAGAAATTTAAGTTTCATGATTGTTTTTATTTATGTTACTTTTGTATAGTGTTATATTTTACCTATTTATGGAAACTAAAGAGTATTACCATTCTTTTATGACTGTTATCAAATATTTGATGGCAGGACATAATGAAATCTCGCGTGAAAAAGGCGAGGAGCTATCCGGAGAATATTGGACTCGCATTTTTAAAGTTCTTCAAAATGAACATGTCGGTATCGGTTTAAATGGAGGATATTTTTGTGTAACACAGGCTCAATATCTTAATCTACTCTATGCCGATTGTGTAAATGCCATAGAAGAGATAGAAAAGAGGGAGGCAGACAGGAAACTTGACAATGATATGAAAAAATCCAACATGAAATATGCTCGAAAAGCATATTGGATTTCAATAGCTGCACTTGTAGTAGCTGCGGCTTCCCTCGTTTGGCAAATTTTTACATAAATGAAATTATAAAAAAGCTTTGGCTATTATTGCAATGATATAGGCTTTATCTTTTATATGATCGTAATTCTTATTTGTTTTCATCATTCTTCAAATGTCAATGCGTTAATACGATTTTTCCACCCTTTGATAAACCGGGACTGAGAGGGGTTACGCCTTACAATATTCTCTACGAACTCGATGCGTCTGGCATGGATTTTATCAAACAGTGCCCTTTGGTCTGCTATGTTGATTGCGGTAAGGGTGTCTTTGCCTACAATGCCGTCCACGGCCACACCGAGAATTTTCTGTACCTGTTTGATAGATGTTCCTGTTCCCGAAGCCCAAGCCCAGTCCACACAGGTATTGGCAATAGATTGGTTGGCGATATTATCCGCTTTCCATTTATCCCAATAGCCGCTTTTGAAGATGTGCAGCCATTGTTCGTCTGTGATGTTCTTTAGTTGTTCGACTGTCGCTCCTTGTCCGTAAAAGCTACGGAATGTATCGATAGTTATTCCTTTGTTCGTTGCACCTCCTTTGTCCAGCGGATCATCAACGAAACCGCCCTCCCAGCGCAGGATGAACGGTTTCAATAATTCTGCTTTTGCCATAGTATTTCAGTTTATAAGAACCACCCGATTTGTGAGCCTATCAAAGCACCTACAACTCCGGCTAACAGATCGTACCAATCCCATTTGCTGTTAGGGTTGAAATAATCTCCCATTTCCTTACCGATGGCAAGGCTTACCGCTGCTACAAATCCTGATAGAACAGAAATGTAGGAACTTGAAATAATACCGAACAACACGGCTACCAAAATTGCCGCTATCAAGCAGCAAACAAGGTGAATAATTTTGTCTGTTTTCATACTGATTTGATTTATAAAGTGAAACGTTTTATTTGTATTCCGGCAATAAGTATTGTATATTCATCGCAGCTTCATGCATGATAGTCCGGGCTTCATCCTCAGACACCTCCATAGGACTTGTGAACTCACAGAATATGCTGCCTACCCAATCATATTTGCTATCATTCAACCTCTTTATAATTGCTGCCTGACAACCGCATGAAGATAACAGGGATTTGGCATATTTATCATCTACCTGCTCGTCAATGTTGGTTATATACATGAACAGATTCTTGCTCATGTCCGCACTGAATTTAGCCACTTCCGACATCTTGAGATTCTGTATTTTATCCCTCATTCCCTCAATGCCCTTGCGTTTAACCTCGTAATATACCGATAGCAAACATTCGTTACCAAGAGGATGGGGCTGAACGATATATACTCTGTCCGCCTTCATTTGATATAATATGCTCCATAGCTCACCGAACACGATAGCAGAACTGTCATTGCGTCTTTTGTTTTTAATCTCCTGTTCCTGTTTGAACTGCTCAATTTTCAAGTCCGTAAGTTTGTCTTTTGTCTTCTGATTGTACTTAAACCAAAGCCCAAGCACCCCTGTTATTATCACACCTATTGCACTAATTATAGCTGATGCATCCATATCTGTATTATTTAATTATCGTTATACTTGTTTTGCCAATAACTCAAAATTTCCGTTACCAATACTTCGGGCATAAAGCTGTAGATTGTATATGGCATCTTCATTTGCTATATCCCTCACGTTGTAGAATCGAACACGGCCTGTAGCTTCCAGTGCTACATCATCTTTCGGATTTGTAGTTTCAAGTACCAGAGCTTTGGCTACCCCGTTACCACCTGATTTATCCACCTTGCACCGAATGCCATTGAATCCTCCGTATTCTCTCAAGACAATATTTATCCCGTTGTCTATTTTGTCATTCCCGGAGATGTCATAATTATGAGTTACGTATATGGCATTATTTGCTAAACTCTCACCCTCCTCACTGATTATGCCTGAATTTGAAAAAGAAGAAGATCCGTGTTGTGACCATGACATAAAAGAAGCATTGCTTATTATCGTACCAAAATAACCGTTATATTCGGAAGTCAGGTATCCGTCATCGTCTATATTGAATTTTCCTATTTTCCCGGATGTGGCTATGATAATACCCTCAACCTGTGCCTTTTTCATTATTACTGTTCCGTCCTGAAGTACCCGAAAAGGAGCATCAGCACGGTTATCGAAAGAAGTACCGGCCCATATTCTCACAGAATTGTCGTAATTCCCTTCTCCTGTAATTCCGGCTTTGATGTTGGTATCATCACCGGCAAGCTGGACAGTACCGGATGTAATCAGCCCTCCGTCAATAACCGTTTTTGTGTTGTCGTAATTTACGGCCTTTTCCCAGTCCGTAACAACATAAGAACCTGTTTCCCTTGCTTTCATGCATCGTTTCATCTCTGTTCCGTTCACCCATAAATCACCTATATCATAAGGCGGATAGGGAGTTGAAACGAACACCCTGCGTTTGCTGTTTGCTGTATCTTGGGCCTGCCCGGCTTTCTTTAAGGCTTCCGTTGTGGCTGTATCGGTTATTTCCGTCCATTTGAACGTGCTGCCCGATTTAGTCCAACGCCATGAACGTCCGGATTGCAGATTGGTAAACGTATCGTTCAAATGCTTGTTCTTATCTTCGTCTGTTTTCCATGATGAAGCGGGAGCATTACTTGTAGTCGGGTCATACTCGTAAAAAAAACTCTCTATAGCTCCGTCAATCTGTGATTGCAAGTCTCCTATAGCTTCTATAAAGTCTGCCGTTTGGTTGTTGAACTCATTCTCGAAATCGCTTAAATCTTTCTCTGTTCCGTTTAGACTTCTGAATTTGATACGTCCACCGATAACGGAGTTAGCCAAATCAAAATAGGTAGTTCCGTCTGCTGAAACAATCTTGTCGGTGGTTATGCGTCCGGGCAAAATCTCCGTGAAACCGTACAGGGTTACAAAGGAGCGTTCCCCATCATACTCACTATTGAGCAATCCAACGAGCAGATGATAGAACCCAGCAACATCATCCATGCCTATGGCTTTTGGAGACAGCACAAATTCGCCCTCTCCCGTGCCTGTCGGTACTTTGGCATAGAAATAATATTGCTGCGATAATTGGTCTAATACAGGGCTTGTATAGCCTTTGATGTTCCAATTCTTGTATTCCGTTTTGCTTCTGTTTGATGTTATGGTATCTATTCCGAGCGTCATGTGCTGGAGTATGGTTTTAGGGGCTATCAGTTGTTTTGTTTCCTGATTGTAGGTGATATGGTATTGAATAGGGTGCAACGAACTGTCTACGAAGCGAAATTGCAAACTTTCATCACCGACCAACATGGCCATAGTCTGTACCGTTATCGGAGTTATGGAATTTGTGAAATTATCCAATAGCGCATTTTCAAGCATTTTCATCGTTTCCACAGCATCACGGAATCTACGTTTGGTAAAAAGTATTATTTCCTTATCGTTATTCTCCACTATCACATTCTCGTTCTGTATATCTTCTATGGTAGAAGACAAGCTTTTTCCTGATACGTTGTTGGACAGTTCAATAATTGGCGAATATGGAGAAGTAATATAGTCTTTAATACCGGTTATCCTGATGGGCACTCCGTCAGGTGCAAACTGATTGTCAGAAAACAGCACATATCCTCCCACGACAAGACGTCCACCGACCTGAAGCCAATTACGTTTTGCCCACATTCCTTGCAGCTCTCCCGTGAATGTGAATTTCACATCTTCATGTTCATACAGATGCTTGGCAGCCTCTTTGAACATGTCCCACGATGCTCCGGTTTTCGTTTCGTTGTCACACACATAGGCATCCGGAAGCATTACACCGAATATGACATACGTGTCCTCCTCTTTAGGCACATATACACCGCCAGGCATGGTCTGACCGTCTATCTCCTGCGGGACGATCTTGAAACGCCGTTCCGAATGAACATAACCTGTGAGTTTGTTTTCCGTCTGCTCCAAGTCAAATTCCCTACCGGCCAGCATCCCACTCTGGAAAATGATCGTTGCTGTCTCTCCGGCTATTCTGTATTTAGAATAATCAAGACTTTCGGGTATTGTATCATCGAAGATGTCGTAAAAGTTTTTTTCTTCATCCACAACCTCTACTTTAGTCACTTTACCGATACGTGAGGGATATATTTCCGAACAATCTACGCTGTCCTCTGTTTTGTATTTCAGAGGTTTGTCCTGTCTTCGTATTGAATAACCCTCCTCATCTGAAATATAGGTACGTCCCTCGTATTCCAAAGTCTGCGATTTCGGAAGAAGAAGCTCTGCAGATCCATATTTTGAGCGGTCTATGTTTCTTGAACCACCTTGTACAAACATTATTTCAATGGGTCTGCTGTCCGTTTCGGTGGAACGTCCTAAACCAGGCACAAAGCCGTTACCCTTGCCGTATGACAGAGGTAACGGTTCATCCTTGAAATACTCGACTTTATGCAGATGAATGACTTTGCCGACTATTTCCCACTCGGTACTGAAAGTGTCTGCCACACTCTGTAAGGCTGCGTCAATATATGAGTGGTCAAACGGTATGATTTTTTCCGTTGAAACGATACAATCCCCGACACTCCAGCCGCTATCACGCTGATTGAGGTTATCCACGATGGTTTGAAGAAATTCCTTTGGTGTGGCACACATGGAGAATTTGAGACGCTTATCTACTGTGTTACGTAGCTTGTATCGTCCTAATTGGCTCTGTACACTTTCCATTATCAGGGTATATTCAAAATCTCGTGTTCCGTTCTTCTTGAAGTTGGCAGGAGTTTCAAGCGTGTATTTTTCTGCCATATACTCACACCAAGCTCCGATAGGAAACTCAATGTATTCAGCGAGAGAAAATTTGAGCGTAATGTTATGTTCCCCCATAAGAGAACGATAACGGTAGCTATTGTCGTCTTCTTGTATATCAATAGTCGTATTGTTGAAATGAAGTGTAATCATATTTTATCTATTTTACCTCCTTAACCAAAGTCTGTAACATATCTAAATCCGCATCATAACCGTTTGGAGCATCCAAAATTCCGACATAAAGTTTTCCGTTTTGGGTGTAGTATTTGTCTTTCCGTATAATCATCATACGCTCGTATGGTATCGGATCATCCTTTGTACCGTCATGTTCGCTTACAATACCGTAATTGGCAGGGACAATGTCTGGGGTTTGATGTTCCAATACAACAGGTATTGGCTGTAAAATTTCATAAAGTTTATCTTTATGATTAACAGTAAATCCAACTTCATTAAGACTTTTACCGATAAAATCTTCCCAGTTAGGATAAAACTCTTTGACATCATTTTTCTCTTTATTAGAAAGTTTCATCTTATTAATATCAGCAGTGGTTCGAGCTGTAAGTATCTGCATCGCTCTCACTTTGGCAAAGTCCTCGTTTGGCTGTTCATAATCCTCACCGTGCATCCATTCCTCACTATTCATGAGTTCAGAAAATTCTCGGCTGTTGTGTTCATATCTCGGAAGCACATTGAACTCGTCTGTATATCTCACACATTCATCGTGTAAGACTACTTGTGTTCTATCGACACTTTGACGCATAGTGGGTATTATTTCTATACCATGTGCTTTTGCTTGGTTAATCGTACAAATTACAAATCTCATTTTTTATTCCTCCTCATATTTATTTCCTGTTTTTAATTCATATTCTGCTATCATTCTTTCTTTTACTTTAGCTATCTCTTCATCGGTAAGATCTCGATTGTAGATTTCAATAGCATAAAGGGCGATAGAAGATAATTCCAATTCTCCTTTATAACCAGTGAATAAGTATAACCAATTAGTATCTTCTACTTCGCCTGCAATGATATTATGAGACAAATATTTTGTCAAGGTTTGACTTATAAAAGATAAATCAGAATTATATACGCTTGTTATCTCCGTAGAATTTCCAAAAGACCCTGCCGAAAAATATCCTCCTTGATATGTAACTTTTCTTTCTACATAAAAAGCCCCATCGCTTACACTTCCTGATATTCTTTTTGACAGAAAAGTCCCAAACAAATCAGTATTAAGGTTTTTTCTTATCGCACAAACGGTATATCCTTTTTCTTTAGTAAGAATAGGAAAATTCTCACACAATCCATAATCATCTACACCGTCTGAAACAAGCGCACCTTGATAGTCGGGGATTTGTTCGATGGTTAATCCTGTATAATCAATAGATGAATCATATTCAACTTGAAATCCAACTTGAATTATATCTTCTGTTAACAAAGAACTTGGAAGATCATGAATACCATTACTTCGTATAATAATTGTTTTCTGAGTATAAGAAGAATCTACATATCTATAATAGATAATTAAATTTTCAGGTAGATTTAATACACGTATTTTTGTAGAATTTAATTCTAAATTCATAGAATACGAAAAAGTTAAAAAAGAATTTTTTAGTTTCCCTATAACTTCGATTTTATTATACTTATAAACAATTTGTCCTATATTATCTGGATGAACATTAAATTTAGAAAAATCATTTGCATACAGCCCATACCCACTTCCTTCGCTAAAAGCAAAATTATGTAGCTGAATATCATGTCCATTACCGGATAGATCTTTTAATATATCCCTATCTTCTGCTTCATTTGTTTTGTCATAAGTTCTATATGAGGCGATCAAATTTTGTTCAATGGGATCAAATGAAAAATCTTCTCCGTTGTACTGACATGAGACTTTGTAATTATGCAGTATCTCTTCTTCGGTTAAAATACGTTCATATAATAATACATCATAGATCTTACATTTGCACGCATATGTACTTCGATTCAAAGTTGATCCTATGGTAATATTATCTATTTGTTTTGTACCTATATCATCCGCTGCCCCTGCTACATATATATTATCTCCTTTATCAAGAATATTGAAATTGACATTAGACACAACTCCGTTCATGATATAGCGCCCTGATTGAGTGAATCCTGTTCCGTTATTAATACCCAAAAAATAATTCTGTCCGTCGATAAGCCCACACCATGCGTTGCTATTTTCGTTTAATCTATGTATGTCGCTAACGGTAAAAAGCACTGTTCTTTTTGTTGCGGGAATAGATGTTTTAAGACCTGAAAAGTCATCTATCCCGTCATATTGAATATATCCGTCTCCGTAACCTGAATCGACTGTATATGCAAAGTTTTTGTTTTCAAGGTCGTTCCCGTTGCCGGACAGATCCGGAAGAATGTTTTTATTCTCATCCGTGTTGCTTCGTCCTCGACCGGTATAGTAACCGATCAGACCCTCCCGGATGTAGTCCAATGCTTTCGATACTTTACATCGGGCTATCATACGGGGTTTTACTTCGGCGGCATTGCTGGCGAAATAGGTCTGTTCGTCATAGGTCGTTATCACCGGTAAGTCAAGCGGATATTCTGCCGGAGTAAATAATACATAATAATAGATAGTACTTTCATCCTCGATTATGGCTTTTAATGTTTCTTCCGTTGGATAGTCGGTTATATCATATATAACTGTAAATCCGTATCTTAAAGAATTAGTATATACTCCATATACATTATTCCACTTATTGGATGTGGAATCTCCTGTATAATAGAATTTATTGTTGTAAAAAGTAGATACGTCAGGGGTTACTTGTGTTCCTTTTACCGATCCTCTTATAAGGACTTCTCTTAAATCTCCGTTACTATTAAGTGTTGAGATTGAAGTGACGGTGAATCCTGTACTCACACCTATCCGCTGTATCAGTTTCCATTCTTTTCCGTTATACACTACTTCATCGTATATGCCGTTTACTGACCGAAGTATACCGTCATGTCCCGCCTTTTTCATTGCTTCTTTGATGTTCAACAACTGGTAATCGCTTCCCGCTTTGTCCGGCATGACTGACAATAACAGCCCGGTGTCTCCTACCGATCGCATAGGTACGGGATTCGCAGGGGTCGGTGTGTCACTCTGTTCCGTTCGTCCGTGTATCGACAGGGACATCAGTTTATTGTCGCCCGATTTCGTGTTCCAGATCGGAAAGGCTCGGCCGGAGGCAGAAGCCGTCTGCAACCGGGACTTCTGATAAAAAAGCGATTGCTTTCTCTTACCTATGGATATGAATATGGAATTTATCATGTCTATGAAATTTGAATATAAGAACCGCTTCCCCAATAGAGGTCGCATGTTTCGAGAATGTCATTATTGGGAGCAATTTCCGTGATCGCCATTGGAGACCAGCCGTTGAAAGCCACAGGAGCATCGGAAAATTCGTCATCTTGATAGCATTTTACATTCAGTACAGTGTCTAAAGATGATGTATTCTCACTGTTCTTTGGCCTGATATAGATTGAAAACGGAGTTCCGTTTGGCAGTCTGAATCCGGATTCAAGACTTTCTATTTTCCCGTGCGAAACAATACGTCCGCCATTCATGAATTCGCTGATGTAACCTTTTTGAGCCATAGTTTTATTGTTTAAAAATTAGTCATCTTTATTTTGTATACCGGACAACGTGAGAGTGACAGAAAACTCACACCATACATGTCCGTTCTTTAAAATTTCAAATTTTGATACCGAATTGCTTTTATAGAAGCAACGGTACTGTTTTTTGAGCGTCCGAACATTCAGCACTCTTTCTTCCGGTTTTACAAGTGCGGAAAACAGAGCATTCCACCGTACCCAAAAAGTCAATATATCTTCTGACCGGATAAACAGTTTCAACGTTACATCCCTTGCCTTATACAGGACTTTCCCGTCGTCATATATTATCCCGTTTTCCGTTTTCGGACTTATGATAAGATTTTGCCTTACATTTGAAATTTTCCTTAGATTGTCATCTGTTCCATTCAAGACAAAAATGCCGAATCTCGAAAAATCCACTTCGTCTAATTCATATCCTCTTTGCCAAACGTCAGCTGCCCCTAAGTCGTAAGGTTCGGTTATCGTTACAGAGGGAAAATCATCTGCAAAAGACAATGTGAGTTTTCCAATCCGTATTCCGAAAGACAGAGAACTATTGTTTACGAGCCTTAGTCTGTACTCCTTTTTCAAATCCGTAAATACGAAATCATGGTATACCGTATCGGACAGGTGCAAAAACAATTTGTCATGTCGGCTGTTGTCTATGGTGCAGAACGGTATGGGGAATGTCCTTGTGTCAAGTACGGGATTTGAAAGATCATATTCCGCCCCGTCATATTCCGGCCATTCCGTGCTGTCTATACTCTTGAACGGCGGCATCTGTATCAGAGCCTTATATCCATACTGCTCTACAAATACCCCGTATTCGAGAAACGCATCCTTTTCATCGATGAGTAACTTTCCTACCATAACACTTTTGCATGGTCGTTAATTGAACAATCTATGTTTGATGAAGCATCCTTTTCCACTTTCACAACAGAATACCCGGAAGCAGTAACGGAAGCAGTCGCTCCGTGCATCAGATAGAGGCGATTCCCTGCCGTTTCACGATAGTTCGCTGTTGCTGAGGTGTTACCCACCAGAAAAGCTCGGCGAACCTCCGTAAGCGAAATTTTACCGCAATCGATGTACACTCCAAACCGTTCAGGGTGGTACTTCTTGAACTTTCGGAAAGTCTCAAGGTCGGGGAAATTGTATTTTGTCATAAATTCAACTCCCCGGGGAGTGAACATCAGTTTTACCAATTCTTCCAAATCCTCGTTTCCCGTGAACATGGAACACGCTCCGAGCTTCTCTGCCATATCGTAACGGGCTGTTTTATTGCATAAGGATTGAGCCGCTGACTTAGCGGTTTTCCATTGTTTCCAAGTATCGTTTATAAGCTCATCCATCGTTATTATTTTTTTAATTTCAAACCCTTTGTATTGATATCTTCAAGTGTGTCGGACATCCTGTTTATCTTTCTATCCATTCCGTCAATTTTGACATTTGTTTCGTCCAATCGCTCGTTTGTACCTGCCGTATTGCTTTCAATTTCGGCAAGATGTTCAAGCATCCGGTTGGCCGTAACATTTAACGTGTTTAGCCCATCCATAATGGAAAATGTATGTCCCTGTATGGTAGTAAGACGGGCATTGTTTTCGTCCACGCTGTTCTGTGACGCCGTGGCAATGCCTTTTTTCGTACCCTTACGCTCTGCATCTTCTTCATCATCCTTAAACAGATAATCCGCCCAACCGAATTTCTCTTTCAGCATTTTTTCGTATTCTTCAGCGTCACGCATCAACGCCTCGTATCCTTTTTCGGTAAGTTTTCCGTTATTGGTTTCCAACTGCCATTTCAGCTCACCTCGGATTACATCCATCATACCCTCATTGGAAATATATTGCTTGATTTGTTCCATAACGCTATTTTTCGCCATATCCTTTATAGCGTCTTTTAGCGAATTCACGGACTTCTCTCCTGAAGCCAATGCTTCTGCCCACGCTTCTGCAAAACGATCTATCGCCGTTTGCACGTCCTCTCCGAATATTGCGTCAAGCATTTTTTCCTTATTGTCCGCAATAGCAATGTCAATCTCATGCAGTTTATCCTGCCACTCCTTTATGCGCTCATCGTCTGTATCTTTCTTGTCTTGCTCCTCTCGTATCTGCTGTTCAATGAGTACTTTCTGCTGTTCAAGCAACGTATTCTGCTGTTCAATAAGTTTTGAAGCATCGGAAGAATAAGCCTTTTTTATTGCCCGGTCGAGGTCTTCGTATGATGTTTCCAGCGTATCTACTTGTTCCTGTAGCCGCTGTATGTTTTTCTCTATCTTGGCATCGTGTATCTGCGCTATTGAAGAAACGAGAGAACTTACAAGACCTACTGCCGCACCTGCTGCTGCGCCGATAGGACCAAGACCTAACATTGCACCTGCTGCTGCACCTGACATTGCAGAGTTGGCCGCATCCATAGCCACGTTTATACCTTCAGCAATTCCGGATAAGGCATCAGAACCGAAAGCGTCTCCGAGATCAGAAAATGTATCGGATAAGAAAGATCCGACCTGCATGATTTCATTCAATCCCTCTTGAATATCAGCTAAAGCCTCATTCAGTTTTTTTGTATCGTTACCTGAATTAAACAACTTTTTTAGCCCGTCCGCTATCTTTTCGTATGCCGGACGTAATTCATCTGCCGCCCTTTTGTTGTCACGGAGAGCGTCTGATATGTGTTTCAGTTTTTCAGGAGACTTGCTCCAAAGGTCGAATGTTTCTTTGGTGATACCGAACTGCTTGCCTTTATCTTCGTCCCATTCTCCCGATTTGAGAAACTCCAACGCTGCCTGTCCTCTTTCATTAATAGCGTCAAGTTCGTTGATGGTCTTATCCCTCATGTCTCCGAACAGCTGACTGATAGCAGAAGTACTTTTGTTCGCTTCAATATCAAGGTTTGACAAAGCCTCCTTGTATTGACGCATTGCTTCTTCCTGAAATTCAGCCGGGATTTTCGCTATACGTGCTTCCCATTCCTGTGCAAGTCGCTCGCGTTTTTGATAGTAAGTACCGTATGTGGAAAGCCAATAATCGGTCATTTCCTTTGCTTCTGCGGCGTTTATTTTGCCGGACAGATCATTATATTGTTCCTGATTGATATTGCCCCCTGCAAGGTCTTTACCGAGTTGCTTTCGCTGTTCCTGATAAGTACGTTTTATGGCATTTACCTTACGCTCTTCCTCTGACATGAAAACATCTGCCAAATTCTCGTACAGACCTTTGATGTAGGACGCATTTTCTTCTTCGGCTTTCCGGGTTTCTTGTGTGGCGTTGGCGTTTGCAGCATCACGTTTTGCTTGAAAGCCCTGCTTGTCGCTTTCCGAAAGTGTCTGGCCGACTTTATCTAATTTCTTTGCAAGGTCGGCTTCTTCTCGGTCAATAGCAGCCAAAGTCTGTGTACGCCGGTTTTCGATTTCTTTAAGTCTTTTCTTTAAGCCATCCTGCAGGGCGGCTGTCTCTACATCTGAAATGTCGTTCAACAACTGCTGACGCTGTTTGGCGATGTCTTCAAGTATCTTTTTGCGTTCCTCTGCGGTCTTTTTGAGATTGTCATTCTCTTTTGTATCACCTCCGAGGTCTTTGTACGCTTTTTCTGCCGTGTCGTATGCGGCTTTAGCGTCCTCGTATTGTTGGGAAGTATAATTCTGCCTGTCCTTGTTAATCTTTTCAAGTTCAGCCTTAGCGTTTTCCCAGGCCTTTTTAGCTGCTTCATAATCCTGCTTAAACGTGGTCTGATTTGCCTTTTGTGATTGCAGGGTTGCGACCTTTGCATCTGCGTTTTTCAGGCTATCCTGCAAATTTTTGAAATGTAGATTCAGGAATATATCCACGTTCCACAGACCAAATTTGCTTTCAGCCTTTTTCTGCTGTTCCTCAAATTCTTTCTTGACCTTTTCAAATTCGGTTTTGATTTTATCACGATCTTTGATTGCAAATTCGAGTTTGGTTTCAAGCGGTAATGCGTTATATTCGGCTTCTTTACGCAAACGGTTCATTTCATCTACATTCTTTTGCAAACCGTTTACGTATTCTTGCACCTGCTCTTGCTTGTTTTTAAGTAACCCTGTACCAAATACTGAGCGCAACAGGTCGGCATTATCGTCTGATAATTTAGTCCAATCCTCTTCTGCCGCTTTGATATTTTCAAGCAAGGATTTATATTTTTTTAGTTCATCAATCTTATGTTGGTATTCTTGTTGCTCCTGTATTTCATTCAGTTTCTTTGTTGTGGTTGCAAGATTGGCGGTTGCCAATTCCTGCATGGTGTATTCGTTGGTCAGTTCCGGGCATAGTGCCTTTAACCGTTCATACGCTGCTATCTGCGAATAATCGGTTTCTGTCTTGTCCCTGATGATATTAATGCAGTCCTCTATGGACTTACGTTGTTCGTCCAATTTCTTGCGGTACTCATCGCTTTCTTCATTCAGCTTAGCCTGTGCTTCTTCCGCATTGGTGGCATTGTCAGTAAACAGTACCAAAGCCGTAACTACCCCGATAATAGCGGCTGCGAGCAATACGTATGGGTTTGCCCAAGCCGTGATGTTGAATGCCTGTTGTGCAGCCGTGAGAAGTGTCATTTCCTTTCGGAACATCATAATGAGGCGTATGTTATCGGTAAGGTTTCGTGCCTTTTCCACCACCCATACAGCCATGAGAGCGGCTTTGTAACTCCCGTATGCGGCTGCAACAGACAATATGGCGTTCATAAACACATCGTAATGCTCTACCAATCCTGTAAGCATATTCACGCCACTTACGAACACTTCCTGTTGCTTGTTGCCTATATCATTGAGCATTGAGTTCCATGCGCCCTCCAAGTTGGATAACGCACCGTTTATGCCCTCCGATTGCTTTTCGAGCATACCGTAGAACTGACCGCCCTCTGCCGTTGCAGAAGCAAAGGCTTTTTCCATGTCTTCTGCGGATATTGCGCCCTGCGACATTTCATCCCGTAGCTCTGCGATACTCTTTCCCGTGTCCTTTGACATTTGGTTTAACGGGTTGAAACCTGCATTTACCATCTGCAGCAGGTCTTGACCCATGAGTTTGCCGTTAGCCGATGCCTGTGCAAAAGCCAGCACAAGGGACTGGAAACGCTCGGCATTGCCCATAGAGATGTCGCCGATTTGTTTCAGGATTAGCATTACTTTTTCAGCCGCCACGCCGAAACCGAGAAGCGTCTGTGCGCCTTTGGCAAGAGGTTCGAGCGTCATAGGTGTCTTTACCTCGAAATCACGGATAGCACCGAACAGCTCTTTGGCTTTGTCTGTCGAGCCGAGCAGGGTGGCAAAGGAGATTTCAAGCGACTCGATTTCGCCCCTGACCTGCACAACGCTACGTGCAAAATTCGTCAGGGCGGTAACGGAGAAGTATGCTGCGGCGGCAGTGCCGATAGTCCTCATTGCGCTGTCTATACGTATGCTCTCGTTCTCTATATTGCCGCCCATGTTCTTGAACTCGTTGGATGCTTTTTTCGCTGCCGCTTCCAACTGTGCCGTATCAAGAGTTATTGCATAGGCTAATCTTTCTTTATCACTCATACCCTTATTATTTGCTCATCTTCAAAATCATTGAAATTATCCACATTGTTTGCATCGAGTGTATCATCATATAGGGGGTGTTCTTCGCTTTCGCTCTTGTCTACATACATCGGAACGGTACGAGTATACATGATGGCATTCGTGTAACTGATGTCGTACAGGGCTCGTTTTTCCGTTATTCCGAAAGTCTTTGCTATCCCAAGTACGGTAGCCCAAATGCTGTCGTTTAGTTCTCCACTTCCTTTGTCGGTTTTAGAAGATTTATTTCGCTTAGGGAAGTGGTAATACCGAAAAAATCGCCAATCTCCAAGTCGTTAAGCCTGCGGATAATGATGTTTAGCATTACGGACGGGCGAATGTTATCCAAAATGATTTTTGATAACTCTGCTTTCCTGTCAACGATTACAGTTTCTTCTGTTTTGACCTTTTTCAGCCCGAAGAAGCGACTTTTTACCGTCTTGTGTGTCTTTGTTTCGGTCAGACCTTTTGCACCTAAAATAAGTACCGCTACAATATCTCCAAGCATACGGTAGTCCTTTGCATTATGCAAGACAAACGAAGTAATATTATCTCTACTTATCGGCTCAACCTGTGGAAGTGTAGATACGATTTCAGATACTAATATCAATGTCGCAATAGATGGTGGTGCAATGTTGTATGTTACCCCATCTAACTCTATCGTTGCGATAGGTCTTTCAAGAATAGCCGATGCGACTTTGCTTTCAATGGTTTGTTCTGTCATAACTGTCTGTATTAAAAATTAGCGGAGAGTGGGGGATTCGAACCTCCGGTGCGTTTCCGCACGCCTCGTTAGCAATGAGGTGCAATAAACCACTCTGCCAACCCTCCGAATGGCTGTTCTATCCTACCGAACAGCAAAGGGGTGTCTTTCCACTCGTCAATTATCCTACGATTCCGCTTTCTTCTGCTTTACGGTTACCTTAGTCGTAAGGTTTCCGGCAGTTACCGTGATATTGGCCGTGCGGTCAGACCCGGTACTGTTTGCGGCGGTGGTTGTCACAGTTCCTATATCCCCGCTCATGACAACTTTCGCCCACGACTGGTCAGACTGAGCTGTGGCGTTGATGCCGGATGGCGATACTGTGAACTTTTTTCCTGTACTATCCACCGTAGATTCAAAATCGAGGCTGGCGGGTGACGCTTGTATTGTCTTGGCCCAATCATCAGCCGCAACCTTGAACTTGGTGTAAAGTTCACCGTCTTCACACGCAAGGATTTTGAACGTGACGTCTACATACTGACCCTCTTCCTCCGAAGAACCGGGACGGAACGAGATATGCGCACGTCTAACCTTGACACCCGTTGCCCCGATATTTTTAGGGGTCAGCTTCAATGAGTAGTCGTCAGCTATGACATTGGTTGTCACTTTCAGTGTTTCACTTCCTGACGCTCCGGATTTCTCTGCTCCCGTCAGCTTGCTTTCCGTATCAAAGTCCATTTCCATGATACGGGTGGTAATGCTTACTTGAGGTTCTCCCTCTTCCTCTGATACCACTATACCCCCGGTAGCAACCGCTTGCAAGGTGTCTCCGTCCTCTGTGGTCATGGAGGTACTTTTGTCCTTGATCGTGCCGATGTTGAAGAGTTCGGTAGCCATTGCTTCATCTGCACCTGTCTTTCCGACTTCAATCTTGCACTTTGACCAAGACATGATTACTTTCTTTGCCATATTCTTTGAGAATTAAATTGTTATTCTTCTGTACTTTATTCTTACTTGAATGAAATGTTGCTCTATGCCCTCTGCTTCCAATGACTTTGGCGTACCGTCTTTTGACAGGTCGTATTCGTTGCTGTCGTTGTTCTCAACAAATGACAGTGCAAGTTCCTCCAACTCGTCTATGCGCTTGATGTCTTCCACCTTTGCGCCCGTGCTTCGTATGGTCGTGTCTGGTACATAGATATTCAGCACCATGATACCACTTTGTACCTGTTCGTCCATTCCGGCAAGGAATTTTACTACTATATCCTCCTTATTGGAATCGGTTGGTCTCATGCCTTTACGGTAAACTGTTCCGGATATGGATTTTGCAAGTTCGCTATTGCAAACAAACTCGTAAAAATCACGTTCTATGCGTTTCTCCGTTTTTGTTGCCATACTATACTTTCTTAAATCCGAGTTGTAATAAAAGGCGTGGCACTAATTCATCGGCAAGCAATTCAGACGATGTAAGTACGTTCAAATTATGTATTTCTTCCACGTAAACAGCGTATTTCATACCTGCCGCCACTATCAGGACTATGCCTTTGGGGTATTTTGCAGCAAATTCTTCTGCAAGTTTATCCAATACGGCTTGTCCCTCTTTCACTCCGTTGTCCCCCTTGCTCCTTACAAGTCTTCCTTTGGAGTTTTTGACCTTTTGGCGACCACGATACGTTTTGGGTTTGCCATACTGGTATGCCCTGCCATTTAGCAAGACCACATAACCGATAGAGCTTCGCAGGTTGCCCGTGATGTCATTGTATTCTCCAGCTTTCCGGGCTTCCGTAACACAACGCTCGCCCACGTAGCAAAATATCTCAACGCAACGCTCTTTAAGGTTGTCCGTCTTGGCTTTGATATTCTTTACAATACCAAGTATGGAGTTATTCCCGTGTATGGTAATCGATGCCATTATACCGTGATTTTAATTCTGCCTGATGCTTCCAAATCTTCGATGTTCTGCACTCGGTATTCCCCAAGTTCCCTGCCTGAGCGTTCAAGCCGTATTCGGTTGGCGTTGAAATCCTGTTCTTCTATCAAGACCGTGAAAGAAGCCATGCGAAATTCTCCATCTTCGTACTTTCCCTTGCGGTTGTCGCTGTTGGTTTTAATGGAACATGGTATAGGCTCGCTCCACTTAACAGAAGCCCCCGTAACAGGTTCTCCGTACTTGTCAAAGTCAGAGCCTTTTTTGATAATCTCGTATTGCAGAAATCCGTTTGTTCTCATAAAGCATTACCATAAGTTTGAACCGTTCTCAATCGTCTTTACCGACAACAGGTAATCATCAGCATCAAGACCGTAATCCTTGCACCAAATTCTGATGTTCTCGTTGATTGCATCTTCACGGACCGATATTGAAACGCCGTTTTCGTTCCGGCTGCTTTCAACGTAGCCCTTGACAAGACGTATAGCCACACGAAAGAGTTTTACGTCTTTCGGTGTGGCTTCCGCATCAATGCTTATGCCCTCATTGAACAACATAATTTCCATTGTCGCACGGTCGGGATAGAACGTGTTGCAAATGGCGTTGCATATACTTCTCAATGCTTTCAGGTTATCCATATTAGGTTTTTGTTTTGAGGGTATAGATACCGTTCATTTCAGTAATAACAGGAAGTGCGTATGCTTCAGCTTTGGTGAACTCAACGCCTTTTGAGTTTTGAGTTTCACCGACTCCCCATTGAGATACACGGATACGACCGTAGTTTGAATAAGCGACGCCCGGCTCTGCTTTCAGTTCGCTGTTCGCATAAGCATTCTTCACGATACCCAGTTTGCCCTCCGGGATAAATACCATGTTTTTGGCGTTCCAAGGGGTGTACGGTGTACGTGAAGTACCGTTCTGTATCATAACCTGTCTGCGGATAGGCTCAAACAACGGGTAACTGTTCTGTGACATATACTCGTTGATGTCCTTTAGCTGCACCATGCGTGATGATTTGTCAGTACCCCAAATCATCTGCTTCATCTTCTTAGAGCGGCACATGAAAGAGATAAGGGACGGGGCGCACAATACTTTGTCGAATACCGTCTTGTCCTGAGCCGCATCAATGATAGCCTGAATGTCCTCGAAACAATCAACGGTATCAATGTTTCCGTCAGACCATTCTTTCTTTGCACTTGCGATGTTTTCATCAGGCTGATTGAATTTGATAGACCCACGTACACCGCCCTCAGGGTTTGTGTTTTCATCAAGGGTAAACACTCCCTCGTTTGATAAAGCTCCCAAGAAAATCATATCCAACTTTGCCAATACGCCTTTGACGGGTGTCTGCACGTTACCCCACATGAGCGTGATAAGTTGCTGTTTTTTCTGTTTGTCAGGGATTGACTTGCTGTCAAGGATTTGCAGCACCTTACGGTATTCCTGAATGGTCATAGGCAACGTGATGGCGTGGTTGATAATCTTATCTTTGAGAGTTTCCAAGCCATTAGTACCGAGTATTGCTTCATTTGAGCTGTCGCCAATAGTCGGAGCGGCAACAGTCAAGTTATACTGCCCGATAAGTTCCTCGAAGTCAAGACCGATTGTAGGAGTGTCCCAGTCCATGAAACGCTCGAAAATCACGTTGTCGAAGAGCTTTTTATTCAATTCGGATGCAGCGTCAAAGCGAATTTGAACGTTTTTCGTCAATTCGCCGAAAATTGAACTATACAAGAAAGGAGGCATAATCTTTACTGTTTAATTAACACAATGTTAGGGTTAGACTTCAAGCACATTCCTTGCTGCCAATCGGCAGGAATAGGGTGTGAAAGGTGGTTGAACATGACAACAGCTTCGTAAGCCGCATCAATGGTCGGAATGCCTGTACCCTTAAATTCAAGGTCTGCACCGATAACCGCATTTGGAATGTAGGCAGGTTTGGCTGTTCCCTGTCCGTCACTTTCAATCAGAATGTCTTTTGCAGCCAATCCCGTAATTTCTGCTGCCAAAGTAATTACATCATAGTCGGCATTTGAGGTATCAATGCTCTGTACGGTGGTATGTTTGGTATCGCCATACTTCTGCACCTTATCCCCGACAGCGAAAAGATGTCCTTTGGGAACTCGTGGTGCTGTGGTTGAACCTCCTGTCTGAACTTCTGCGAGCTTCAATACACCTGCGGTCATGTCGTTAAAATCCACCTGAATAAACAGACCTCTACGCAATACAGTACCGATAGGAAAGGTCTGTTTCGGCTTGAAGCCGCCGGGCAACATCTTACATTCTCCTCTCCAAATTACAGGAGTATTGCCCGAAAAAGCTGTTTTCTTAAATTCGATAGCCATTGCTTCAAATTTTTAATGGGTTAAACAATTAGTTGTTTGGCAGTGATTCCGCCCACGCTTTGGCTTCTTTACGCATAGCTTCTTCTGAACTGCTTAACTCATGTGCACTGTCTTTTGACATGAGTTTGTTGTTTACCAAGTCTTGCGCATATTCCGTCAGTTCCTTTTCAATGTCTGCATCGTCAGCGATGCTAAAACGCTTCATCAGAAAATCGGGAATGCCCAGTTCCTTAGCTTTGGCTGCAATTTGTTCCGAACGGCTTTTCTTTGTTTCATTCGCTTTGAGCGTTTCATTCTCTTTAATGAGGTCTGAAATCTGCTTGTCTCGCTTCTGCATTTCAGTTTTGAACCATTCAGGGACATCATTACCGCCCTTGTTCTCGCCCTCACCGTTACCCTCTTCCTCTTCGGTAGATTGTTTCGTGGTTGATTGCTTTTTCTGTGTCTTCCTCGTTATCTCCGCTTGCATAGCCTTTGCAAATGGCACAAGTGAATCCACCTTTTTTACGATGTCTTCATCAGAAGCATCGTCAGAAAGACCCTCCGAGCCTAATTCTACAAGCTCGCCGAGTGCCTTTTCTGTAAGCCCCATATCCTTGCATTTGCCGGTCAGGAGCGTTAATAACTTCTTCTTCATACTCTGAAATTTTCAATGTAACGTTTGTACTTTGTGCAAATATAACCATAAATCCTATATATGTGCTTATTAAGCACATATATTTTTTTAATCTTATAAGTAGTGGATTAATGCGTTATTTATTGTTTTTTAGTTGATTGAATGGATTTTTTTTGAAATTTTTCTCACAAAGGTTGCAGGTATTAAATACAACCCTTATGTTTCATTGATTAAATGCTTATTGAGCATATATATAAATAAAAAAAATCCTGCTCAATGGCAGGATTTTTTGTAGGGAACAACATCGATTCCGATTTGTTCTGTAAGTTATTAATTAATAAAATCTTACAAAGATTCAGGATGTTTCCGATACTTCAAAGGTATTAAAATGAAAGCAAATCATAACCAATCAACTAAATGTTTATTGTTCAGTGTCACCCAATATAGACAAATACCGCTGTAAAGAAGCCCTTTCCGCTTCCGCTACGAGTTTTTGGAACGCTTCCGGCTGTTTCTCAACGTGCGAAGCCTCCAAAGCCTTGTAATAGCCTATTTTCGCATCGTCAGAGCCTTTGAGGTTTACAAGCGTGTAGCCCTTGCGGAGCAGGTACAGGTTCATCAGCAGCCGGGACGTGCGCCCGTTGCCGTCAATGAACGGATGAATGCGCACCAGCTCATCATGCAGATAAGCGGCTATCAGGACAGGATGCACCTTTTCAGCCTCCATTTCATGGAACTTAATCATAAAGTTCTCCATCTGCTTTTCAAGCAGGTAAGGCTGCGGCGGCACGTGTCGGCTTCCTGAAATCATCACGGGGACGTTACGGTATTTCCCGGCGTTCTCTCTGTTTATACCACGCAGCACAAGGGCGTGTATATCCTTTATCGTACGTTCGCTTATCTCGATGTTCTGTTTTGCAAAGTCCTTGATGTAGTCTATCGCTTCCGCATGGTTTATCGCCTCCAAGTGTTCACGCATGGATTTTCCCGAAATGGTCACGCCCTCGTTTACCACAAGCTCCGTTTCCTGAAGCGTGAGCGTGTTCCCCTCGATACGGTTGCTCTCATAGGTGTATTCTATGGCCAGAGCGTCCTCAATCTTTTTCAGAGCCTCAACAGGCAAGGGGCGCATTGCCGAAAGACGGGCTTTCAGCGTGTCGCATTCCTGTAATATGGTTTGTAATTCCTGATCCATAATTTTCTATATTGATTGTTTATAAACCTATCCCGAAATAATTTCTCAAAATCCGAAAGACGAAAAAGACTATAACGCCTATACATACCAAAATAAGGATGATTTTACCGACATTGATAGAGCTTTTATCCTGCTTTATTTCGATATTATGTTTGTATGCTACAGCGTGGATATAGTCCATAGACTGTTTGAAGCCCTGATGCGTTTCTTTTCGGTACAATTCAAGGGCATTAACCAGCTTGTCCTGTTTCAGAAAGTCCACTATTTTAGCTTCCATTTCATTTTTTGCCGTATCGCCTTTCTCTATGAGTGCTTCTCCGGCTTTGAAATGGTGTCCACATTTAAGACAGGTTATCCTTACTTCTTTGCTTCCGATGGTGCCAGCCAATATGCCAATGCCTCCTGTAAGCACTGCACCAGCTAACGCCTTTCCACCGCTGAAGCCTTGATGCTCTGAATGCAACTCTTTGGAATGGCATTTCGGACAGCACAGGTACTCATTCTCATCTGCATTATTCGTGTGCTGTTGTTTCAATGGATAGCCGCAATTTGGGCAAGAAACAGCCCTATCACTGATTTGCTTCTTGCATTCGGGACATTCTATAAGTGCCATAATTCAATTATTTTTCAGGGTTTAACTTTACATCTTTTCCACAATAGGAACAACGTATTATACTTTTCTTTACTTTGTCGTTAATCATGATTGTTGTCCAATATACATCTTAATCTTTTCAAGTCTTTTCCTATACTTATCATTTTTTTTTAACGCTGAAATTGCAAGTTCGCATACTCGACGCTCATTCTCGTAATCTTTCTGCCTCCTGTAGATGACTAAAAGGCGGTCGTAAGCGTGACATGCTGGATAAGAACCTGGCTTAATATTTTTCTCGTATACCTCTATGGCGGAGGCAATGTCTCCTTGTTCTTCATACTCAGAACCTAGATTGTTATTTTCCATACATTGAAGAAGCAGAACATCATATGTATAATTATCTTCCTTATACTTCTTACGCCACGAGTTCAAACTTTTTTGGGATACCATAATATAAGATTTCCCTTGAGACTTAGCATCCCAAACTTTTTGCATTGTTGAAAAAGGAATATAGGCTTGCATTTCTTTGGCTTCGCTTATTGTCAATATGTCCTTTGATGGGTCTTTTAGCTCTTGTTCTTCTTCATATCGTTGAGTTTCCTGTTTTATTGGAGCTACATATATTGGATAATCTGTCTGTTTTTTATTACGTTCTTTCCATATAACTGCCGATATTCCACCGGTTATTGCCATTGCTAAAATAAACCCGACTACATAGCCATTAACCAATAATATAATAGATAAGACTGTCCCTATCACAAACACCCATGGGGCTGGAGAATTATTATTTTCCATATCACTCACCTTTCTCTATTTTTATTTTCTTTCCGCAATGGGGGCAAGAGATTATACCCTCTTTGGGTGCGCCAAATAAATCCACTACCTCAACGCCCAATGCGTTGGCAATTTCTTGCAGTTTCCCTATTGTCGGATTTCCCGATACTGCGGCATATAACGCCTGATTGGTAACATTCATTTTTTCAGCAAGCTCTTGCATTGTAATACCTTTGCTTTTACAAATTTCTTTCACTCGTAACATGACTATCCAAATTATAATTTGACGCAAAAATAGGCATTTTATTCAAATTATACCTTTGTTTACGGATTTATTTTCAAAAAATAATTTTGAAAAAATCGCATCAATATCTTGTGTATTCCAAATTATACCTTTATATTTGTGGAAGAAATCAAAAGTATAGTTTGGAATTATGACACCAATCAACGAAACAATATTGAGTGCAATAGTAAATAAAAAATCGAAAGGATATGACACAGAAAGAATTTGAAGACCGCACGGGATTAAAAGTAACAGCGGAAGATTACAAGACAATAGAGGAAACCTACATGAACACTGACCTTGAAAAAGACGCATTTTGTAGGTTATGGGTAGAGAATCCTGCGGTATTGAAAGAAGTGGAGCGTAAAACGGTGCAAGTGCGCACCCTCTATGAAGAACGAAAAAAACTTGCAAACATCCTTATTGGAAAAGCCACGCGACTTTGACCCTTTTGGCCAAACAGGATTGCCCCCTTTGGCTACAATATGATTGACCCTTTTGGCCAAAATAGTATTGACCACTTAGCTCACCTATTGTTATAGATTTTTTTGTGTAGATTTGAGTACCCGAGTCCTGGTGTAACGGGGGTGATAATAAAATCTATACAAATGGATAAACGAATCAAAAACATTTTAAGATGTTATGCGGCCGGCATGGGAATCAAGGAAACGGCGTCCACGTTTCATACATCCCGTAATACTATCCGCAAGTATGTCCGCCTGTTCCTTTCAAGCGGTAAGAGTATTGAACAGCTTCTTTCCCTGTCCGATGTGCAGTTGGACGAGTTGTCCGGCTGTACGGCATCCCGGCATCGGGAGCCTTCCCCCAGAAGGATTGAACTGGAGGCCTTGCTTCCCGGATATGTATCCCGCCTGTCACGCAAAGGCATGAGTGTCCGAAAACTGTTCAAGGAGTACCATGCCGAATATCCGGACGGCTATCAGTTGTCTTCCTTCAAACGGATTGTCCGCGAATACAGATTTCACATCAAGGTCGTCGGCCATGTCGAGCACTATGCCGCAGACCAGATGTATATTGACTTTGCCGGTGACAGGCTTGAAGTCGTTGATGAAATGACGGGCGAGACGAAGAAAGCCGAGGTGTTTGTCGCCATCCTTCCGTTCAGCCATTATACCTACTGCGAAGCCGTGTGGTCTCAACGCAAGGAAGACCTGATAAAGGCATGTGAGAATGCCATGCGATATTTTGAAGGCGTTCCTGCGGCTATCGTCCCCGACAATCTGAAGGCTGCCGTCACACGAAGCGACCGCAACGAGCCTGTCATCAATGATGATTTCGCCGCTTTTGCCGAATATTACGGCTGTGCGGTCTGTCCCGCCCGTGTGCGTCACCCCAAGGACAAGGCTTTGGTAGAGAATGCCGTAAAGCTCCTCTACCGTTCCATTTACCTTGACGTAGAGGGAATGACATTCTCCGGCCTGGAGGAACTCAATACCGCCATCCATGTCTCCCTGCTTGATTTCAATGAAAAGGTGATGGCCGGACGGGAGGTGTCACGCAAGGAAATGTTCCTTCAGGGAGAGAGGGATTATCTTCGGCCGCTTCCCGTGAAACGTTACGTAATGAAAGAGAGGAAACTGATGACTGTGGGAAAGAACTCCTACGTTTCCTTGTTCAAGCACCATTACAGTGTTCCCAAGGAATATATAGGAAAGCGTGTGACGATTCTCTATGATGCCGACACGGTGGAAATCTACTGCGGCATGAACCTTGTCGCCATCCATGACCGCTGTGACATTCCCTACGCTTATTCCTGGAAAAGGGAGCACAACCTGCCGGGACACTATGGCCCCTATGACAAGGACTTGGAGGAACTCTTCCAACGTGCCTCGGAAATAGACAATATCGTATTGAACTATCTACGGGAAGTGGAGCGTGCCATGCAATATCCGCCAAAAGCGTTCAGGTCATGCCGGGGTATCTTGACGTTGGAGAAAAAATACGGTCGCGACCGTCTGGTTGCGGCTTGCGCATGTGCGGACCAGAAGTTGCAATACGGGTATCAGGCCTTGCGCGAGGTGCTTGAACTGGGAGAAGACGCGGATTTCCTTCCCGATGAGGACGGGAAAGTACAGCCCGGCATGACTTCCCCAATTCCATTGACCCACAAAAACATACGTGGACGTGAATATTACAGAAAGGACAAACAATAAAACTCATATGTATGGAAGTAAACAATAAAACAGCTCCCGTTACGGGACAACAGGACCAGAATACCATATCACTGGATTTAATGAACCGTATGAAATTGCATGGCATGGCAGAGGCTTTCAGGGAAAGTCTTGCCGGCACCACTCCGCAATCCATGACTGCGGACACGTTCCTTTCCATGCTCCTCGCGCGCGAATGGGACTATCGTGCGCAGGCTGCCATTGCACGGCTTACCAAGAATGCGGCATTCCGTTACAAGGCCTATATTGAACAGATCGACTATGCCACGAACCGGGGGCTGGATCGCAACCAGATGGAACGTCTCGCCACCCTTGATTTTGTGCATAAGGCACAGAACCTTTTCATTACCGGTTCTTCAGGAACGGGGAAAAGCTATCTGGCCTGCGCCCTCGGCCACGAAGCATGCAAAAGGGGATTCCGTACCTTATATGCCAATGCCCCGAAACTGCTCGGAGCGCTGAAAGTCGCCAAAGTCAAAGGTACACTTGAGACGGAACTCAAGAAGATTGAGCGATGCCAGCTGCTCATCCTTGACGACCTGTTCATCGTGCCTCTTGACGCCAAGGAGCGTCCCATACTGCTTGACATCATCGAGGACAGGCATGAACGGAAATCCATCATCATCACATCGCAGTACCCGTCCTCCAACTGGTACGACATGGTAGGTGACCCGACAATAGCCGATGCAATCCTTGACCGCATCATACATACGGCTCATACCATAGAGTTATATGGTGAAAGTATGCGAAAGTTAAGGGCTAAGAAAAACGAGAAATTTTAAAAGGGTAAAATAAAATTGACCCCCAACACCAGGACTTTAAAGGGTCAGTCATATTGTAGCCAAAGGGGGGCAAATCCTGCTTGGCCAAAAGGGTCAAAGTCGTGTGGCTTTTCCATTTGCTGTCATTTTGTTATTTTATTGCTATGCGCTTGCTTAATAAGCACGATATACTTATATTTGCTCGCATGTTTTACCTAATTGTATCAATATCTTTGCTTATTGTTACGACAAATATAAACAGTTTTGTTTGTATTTACAAATAAAAATATTTGTTTTTGTAAACAAAATCGTATATTATTTTATAACTAATTGATTATGAGCGGTGAGGAAGTAAAAGAAATTTTAAAGCAAGAGGGGATTGTCCTGTCAGATTTGGCTCGTTTGATGGGTTTTGATAGCGATCAAAGGCTACATTCTGCATTAAATGCAAAGGATGTCAAAAGTGGTTTGCTTGAAAAAATAGCTCATGTTACCAACAAAAATATTTGTATGTTCTATCCTGATACAGCCAAGACTATAGCCAATGATAACAGTATAGCCGTGTCAGGAAATGGCAATCAGATATCGGCTATATCTGAAAAGTTTATCGGTCTGCTGGAAAAGAAAGACGAACATATAGACCGTCTTCTTACCGTAATAGAAAAATTGAACAAACAATGAATATGAAAACGATCAAAGGTCAGTCATGTTGGGCTTATGAGTAGGCGTAGGGTTTACAGGGATGAGACAATGGCGGTGATGGAGCGTTTTTTTAAGGCGCTAGAAGCCATTATTGACGTAAAAGCCATTAGGGGAGTACAGACCTACTGCAATGACTTTGGCATAGACAAACGTCATTTATATGCGCAAAAAAAAGACCTTAACAAAGGTTTTTTTGAGGTCTATTGGATTTTGCCAATGATTAAAAAATTTGGCGTTTCTTCTGATTGGTTGTTATTTGGTGAGGGTGATATGTTTTTGAAAATATCTCCATCAAAACGGAAAGCGGCTGTAAAATGAGAAATTTTTCTCTTTTCCCCCATACCCCCTTATCTCTTTATATATATAATATAAATAATATATATAATATTAGGAAAGAGGGTATAAGGGAGAAAACCAAAAATTGTTATTCGATGATTTTGGGTATCATGGCTACCGCTTCCTGTTTCTTCTTATCAAGCACTTTAGCGTAAATTTGAGTGGTGGATAATTCCTTGTGTCCTAATAACTTTGAAACGGTGTAAATATCAGTTCCCAAATCGAGCATGAGTACTGCGAATGTATGCCTAGCCAGGTGAAATGTGATTTCCTTGTTTATTCCGGCTCTAAGTACCCACCTTTTGATTGCTTCATTTGTGCATGTAGGAGAATATATGTCCGTGAAAACCTTGTCGTTAGGCTTCCCTCTTTCTCCCATGAGTTCCGCTGCCTGTTGTGTTATGTCAAGGTATTCCTGTCCTCCCGTTTTCTTCTGCCGAAAGATGATCCGGGTAAAATCTCCTTGTTGGTGTACTTCTCCCCATGTGAGTTTCAGTATGTCGCTGCGTCTTAATCCGGTTAGGCATGAGAACAGGAACGCACGTTTGATTTTTGGGTATTCGCATTCAGTCTGCGACAGTTTCTTCACTTCTTCAAGTGTCAGGTACATTCTTGTACCTTCCTCTGCTTTGAAGCCCTCTATGCCCCTTATAGGATTGTGCGCTATGATTCGTTCATCGAAAGCCTGATTGAGACAGGCTCTTAACTTGTTGAAATAGCTTAGTTTGGAGTTACGGGACAGGGGGCGGTTTTTTATCCTTTCCCTCTCGTCATTTTCCCACGCACAGGCTTTGTTTTCAAGATAATCCTTAAATCCTTCTACCCATTTCGGGGTGATCTGGGCAAATGTTATCCTGTGATTGCGCTCATATTTTTCCAAGTGTTTCAGACATGAACTCCAGTTTCCCCAATTACCTTTAGACCCCAAACGCTTTTCGCACATGGATTTGTAGTAGTCAAAGAAAAGCGTTTCTTCCGCATAAGCCGACTTGAAGCCGTATTCGTTGTTTTGTATTTCAACGGTACGTTTCGCCCTTATGGCTTCCGCAAGTTGCATTGTCTGTCTGTTTTTCTCCTTGTCGGCACGCGTATGTTCTGGTACGAGGTACAGCTTCAGGTACTCGTATTTGCGTTCACCTTTGATGAAGACATCAAGATATAGGCTTGTGTTGCCTGATGGCATTTTGCGTTTTCGCAGGTTTACCCGTTCTTTCTTGTTCTTATCCATAATGCGGTTGTTTTTGGTGCTTTTGGTGCTTGTTTTTTTTTTGAGCAACGGTTTAGCACCAAATATACGGCAAATTGTCAACATAGCCATAGCAAATAAGGATTGTTTTCTGATATTTTATAAATAATTGAGATTCAATACTATTTTGTTGTTATTATTACCCATTTTTGTTGCTTATTTGCTATTTTAAAAACACCATTTTTACCGTCTTACTTTCCGATGCAAAATTTACTAAAAATATTTCCAAGTATTTCATCGGTAGAAATTTGTCCGGTTATTTCTCCAAGATAATGCATGCACTCTCGTATGTCTTGAGCCAAGAAATCTCCGGAAATACCCGAATGTAGTTCATCTAATACACGAGATATAGCTTCTTGAGCATGAAGTAAAGCTTCATAATGTCGGGCATTGGTAACTATTACATCATCTGTCCCCGTTTCCGGCAATGAAGCTACTGATACCAACTGGCTTTCCAAATCGTCTATTCCTTGATTTGTTTTGGCTGAAATGAATAGGATTGAATGTTTAAGAGGAATTAAAGATTCCACTAATTCTCTTTTTTCTTCACACTCTTGTCCGGTTAGTTTATCCGTTTTATTTAGCAAAACAAATAAAGTTTTTCCTTCACAATGCTGTATAATACGCCCGGCAGAGCGTATAATATTTTCATTCATCCCGGTAGCATCAATCATCCACAATATTATAACAGCCTGATCAAGTTTTCTAAAAGTACGCTCTATTCCCATACTTTCTATTTTGTCCTGGGTATCCCTTATACCCGCCGTATCAATAAAGCGGAATGTGATACCCTGTAAAACAGTTGTGTCTTCAATGACATCCCGAGTCGTTCCATGTATGTCCGACACTAATGCCCTGTCTTCATGCAACAAACAATTAAGCAGGGTAGATTTTCCGGCATTCGTTTCTCCGATGATAGCTGTAGGTATTCCGTTCTTTATGGCATTACCTACCTTAAAAGAGTCTGCTAATTTACAGATTACCATTTTTATGTGTAATGCAAGATCTATCAGTTTTGAGCGGTCGGCAAATTCGACTTCCTCCTCACTGAAATCAAGCTCCAATTCTATTAATGAAGCAAAATCGAGTAATTGAGTGCGAAGTTTTGCCAATTCATTACTAAAACCTCCCCGCATCTGATTCAATGCCAGGCGATGTGCAGATGCTGACGTTGAAGCGATAAGATCTGCTACCGCTTCGGCCTGAGAAAGATCCATTTTTCCGTTGACAAATGCCCGTTGTGTAAACTCTCCTGGAAGTGCAGAACGACATCCGTTTCGAATCAATAATGCAATAATTTGTTGTTGAATATAGAGTGAGCCATGGCAAGATATTTCGATCGTATCTTCTCCAGTAAAAGAATGCGGAGCAACAAATCGAGCTACCATAACCTCATCTATAATCATGCCTTTTTCATCTATAATGTTACCGTAACTCAGTGTATAAGGCTTTTGATCTGTCAACAGGCGCTCCTTTCTTACGGGCTTATATACACGTTCAGTTATCAAAACCGCATCTTTCCCGCTTATACGGATTACTGCGATTCCGCCTATTCCGGGTGCAGTCGATATTGCACATATAGTATCATTCGTTATCATAAGTTATCTTATTTTATAATTCCCAATCGAAGATATTGTTCTGCGATTCCAAACGGTTCTCAAGTTCATCAGGAAGTTCCGAAAAAAAATCCATTCCGGTAAGCGCTTCCACACTATCTATCGATACGACATATGCAGACAATGGCGCGTCTTCTTTTTCATTTTTAAATACAAATCCGATTCCTCTCGGAGTAGTTACATAAGGAGATACGATAACTTTAAAAAAGGCATGAGGTATTTTTACTTCATTTCGTCCGATCGTTGTATCCCGTTTATCGACCAATGGTCCGCACACTATTGCTATAGCACTGTCTTTTTTCACCCATTTTCGGATACTCTCCTCCAAGTCTTTCCATGCCCCTCGATTTAGTCCGGGATTTTGCGGACACATATTCGAGAAATAAAAAGATTCCTTCATTGCTGTTTCACTCCATGTCATGTCTGCAGCGGGAGCCATGTGTCCTCGATCAAAACCACTTCTACGATAGTCGGCATTTGTCGCGCTGACACCGTTTACATAGGGGTCTACTACAAATTTATCTGTTCTAGATACCGTTCCCCGTAATTCATCACGAGTCAATTCATAAGCTACCCAATTAGGCAGACGCCAATTTTTATTGTACGATACAGTATAACCTTCATGCTTAATAATTTGTTCTGCCCGATCTTCTAACGGAAGCGGCAGTTCCAAATTTTTATACCTAATATCCGGTTTCCGGTTCGCTTCACCTAATCGCTCAATTTTAGTAGAAAAAGTTGATAATGCAGACTTTATTTCTAAGCGGAAATAATAAGCAAACAGGAGTAAAATCGTGATCCAGAAAAATATCCAGAGAAACCTGACCGACCAGTTTATAGATTTTTTCTTTTTCCGTTTTTTTTTAGCCATTCAAAAAATCCATATTTAAAAATTATCAGGTACAAATGTACAAAAATTTGTCTTAGAGCCTGTCTGAGTTCTCCGATAAAGAAATTATCAAACCTGACCTGAGTAAAATTAAACAGGATTTAAGTCTGCTTTCATAGAAAAAATTATCATATTGTAGGGAGTGTAACTGATTGATAGATAGAATGTCTGTACAATATTTTCAGGATATCTACAAATAATTTTTGAAAAAGAGTAATTATTATTGATTTACCAAAAAATATCTCGAATATCGGTTTTTTAGAAAAATTTGAATACCTTTGTATCTGAATATTAGATGTGTAATTTTAGATAGGGTGTGTGATAATTTGCAATAGCGAATATAGGACACATCTTTTAATTTGGCATAAAAATGTCTTCATATAAAAGTGTCCTTAAGAATGTTAGCCTGTTGGGAGGGGCTAAGATTATATCTTTAGCATTGAGCATAATCCGTAATAAATTTACAGCTTTATGGTTAGGTGCTGATGGTATGGGGGTTATGGGAATGTTCAATGCGATTATTTCTCCGGCTACTACTATTGCAGATATGGGAGTTTCTACATCTTCTGTGCGGAATATTGCTTCTTCTGAAAGTGAACAGGAAACAGCGCGTCAGGTCTCAGCCGTAAAGATGTTTTATTTGTTGTCAAATTTTCTGACAATCTCTGTGATGATCCTTTTAGCCGGATATTTAAAAAGGAAAATGCTGGTAGAATCATTGGGTACATGGACTATATATGTATTGGCTTTCGTTGTAGCTTTTTCTGTGTTGGTAAATTTTTTCAATTCTGTTTTGCAAGCCAAAGGAAAGATTGCAAATTTAGTAATGGCGCAAATTTATGCCACAGTTTTAGGAAGTATCTTTTCTTTAGTCGTAATTTATTTTTTTCGAGTAGAAGGTATTGTTTGGAGCCTTCTGATTGGAGCAATGTTGGGACTTCCTATTGCATGGTATTTTTTTTCTAAATTAAAGATTCCAAAAGTTAAAATGACAGTAAAAGAATCTTTTGCTATTATTAAAGATTTGCTGTTTACAGGAGGCTTGGTTACGCTTGCGGGATTTTCTGCTACTATGTGTATTGTCTTTGCAAAAGTCTTTTTATTAGATCACTTAGGATTGAAAGTTGTAGGCTATTATGATGTGAGTGTTGCTTTTTCAAATGTCTATATCGGTTTGATTTTGCAAAGTATGGGTACAGATTTTTTCCCTCGTTTGTGTAAAGTAGTATCTGATAAAAAACAAATGTTCCGATTGGTGAATGAACAAATGGAAATAGGTCTATTATTTGCAACAATCGGAGTTGATATTTGTTTGATTATTGCACCTGCAATTCTGATAGGTTTTTATAGTTCTGATTTTTTGGAGGCTACAACGATGTTAAGATGGCAATGTGTAGGCGTCGGCTTAAGGGTTTTAGGGTATCCATTGGGTTATTTATTAATGGCTCAAAGACGAAATTGGGCTTATTTTGCCCTACAATTGTCTTTTTGGGTGAGTTATTATTTGGCAATAACGACAGGTGTTTCATTATTCGGTATGAAATTTATAGGTATTGATTATATCGTTGCTTATGCTGTTTATTTGTTTTTTGGTTACAGTTTGTCTTATAAAAAAGGACTGCGGCCCTCTCCATTATTGATAAAGGTATTTTTGTTTTCGGTTATTTCCGAAGGGATAATACTGTTATTGCTATTTTTTCTCCCTAATCCGTATTCTTATATTGGGTCATCTGTTTGTTGTGTCTCGGTTTTGGGAATTGCTGTTTATATTTTGAAAAAAAATTTTGAGATAGATGTTTTTGCAAAAATCTTAAGTCTATATACAAAATTTAAAATAAAAGTGAATAAAAATAGATTACAGAATCATTAAAAAAATGATGAAAATTGGTATCATAACATTTCATTGGGCAGCAAATTATGGCGCTGTACTTCAAGCCTATGCTTTATCGTCATATCTGAAATCAAAAGGGTATTCAGTTGAGATTATCAATTACAGACCACAGTGGGCAAAAGATGTAAAACCTATACCTTTTTCATTTCATATAAAATCTTGCATTACTTATCTTGATGAATTATATAAACGGAAGGTGTTTAATAAATTTAGAAAAAAATATTTATCCGTTTCTGAAAAAGAATATGTAAATATTTCTGATCTTTCTTTGTTAGATGGATGTTATGATATTATTATAACGGGGAGTGATCAAGTTTTTAATCCTGATATTATAGCATCAGGAGCAAAATTGGACACAACTTTTTTATTAGATTTTACAATGCAAAAAGGGAAAAAGCTTGCATATGCGGCAAGCTTTGGTAACTCTTTTCTGGCGGATGAATACAAGAATATATTTAGTGAAAAATTACAAGACTTTACCGCGATAGGAATTCGTGAAAAATCTGGCCTCACAGTTTTAAAGCATTTAGGCCTTATGGGAAAATGGACTCCCGATCCTACATTGCTGTTGGACGCGTATGATAATTTTGACATTCCGAAATCGGATGAGAAAGATTATATATTCGGGCTTTTATTTCAGGTTACACCTGAATCTTCAGATTGTATCCGACAATTAGGCCAATATTATACTAATACTGAAGTCCTTAGACTGGTTACTCTTAAGGACAAAATAAGAGGTATAAAGGGAATATGGCATCCTTCTCCTGAGAAATGGGTGTCTATTATTAAAAATGCCCGGTTTGTTGTAACAGACTCATTCCATTGTACCGTTTTTTGTATTTTAACTCACCGACCATTTATATCGTTAGCATTAAATGCATGGGGCACAGATTGGTGTGAGCGGATAAAATCTTTATTGGAAAGAGTCGGATTAAATGATCGTTTTGTCGCTTCTTATAATAGAGAAGATATTGACCGGATCATTAAAACAGAAATTGATTGGAAAAAAGTCGATGAAAAAGTTGCCGAATGGAAAATGGAAGGACAATCTTTTTTAGAATTTTATTGTAATGAAGCATATTAATCTTACTTCAGAAAAAGACTGTTGTGGTTGTGGCGTTTGTCGTGAAGTCTGTCCGGTAAATGCAATAACTTTGAATGTCGATAAAACAGGATTTTATTACCCGGTATTTGATGATGATATTTGTATCGATTGCGGATTGTGTGAAAAAAAATGTCCTGTTATACACTCTAATAATATAATAAATACAAAGCAACCCTCTTTTTGGGGAGGTTTCAATAAAGATGAGAATATTCGTGAGAATAGTTCTTCGGGAGGGATGTTTTCTGTTTTTGCAAAATCGGTGCTGCAAAATAACGGAATTGTTGTTGGTGCAGTATTTGACAGAGAATTTGGTGTACATCATGTGTGCATATCTACGGAAGTAGAACTTGCTCGGATAAGAGGATCTAAATATGTAGAGAGTAGTCTGTTTGATGTGTGGCCGGTTATGATATCTTATTTGAAGCAGGGGAAATATCTTTTGTTTTCCGGTACGCCTTGCCAAATTGCTGCTGCAAAAAACATATGTCAAAAATGGGTATCTCAAATTGTATTTATAGAAGTAATATGTTTCGGTGTTCCATCTTCTCTATTTTTTCGAAGTTATTTAGAGTGGAGGGAACGGAAAGCTCATGTTCGAACCATTGATTTTAAATTCCGATATAAGAAATATAAAAATGATAGACAAGTTTTAAAACAGATTGGAGATACAAAATCTGTGTATTATGATCATGGAAGAGACCCTTATATGAAAGCCTTTTACCGTAAACTATCTTTAAGGCCAAGTTGTTATGCTTGTCGTTTCAAGGGTTTCCCTCGACATGCAGATATTACGTTGGGCGATTTCTGGGGAATAGAATCTCGTTGTCCGGAATTCGACCATCAAAAAGGTGTTTCATTGGTTATTGTCAATACAGATAAAGGAGAGTCTTTATTACAACAAATCCGGGATAGTTTATCAATTAAAGAATTTGACAAAGATTTTGCAATAAAGAAAAATCCTATGGTTATGGAATCTGCAAAAGAGCCTGAAAAACGAAATAACTTTTGGACAGATTTTAATAGGATGAAATTAAAAAAATTGTTTGTAAAATATGATTTAATGCCTTCTTTCTGGATGAGGGCATATAGTAATATTCGTATTTGGGGTGGAAAAATCTTTCGTATAATAAAATAGATAAAATGATGGATCATTTAATTTCTATAATTATTCCGGTTTATAATGTTGAGAATTTTTTGCCTCTGACATTAAATGCTAAGTTCATTAATAATAAGAGTATTAAAAAAATTGAGATAATTATATTTTAATAAATAAGAAACCATAATCCTATTATAGAATAATGAAATCGATTATAGTAATTCATCTGTATTTTGGAAAACTTCCTTCCTTTTTTGAATTGTGGTTGAGAAGTTGTGAAATGAATAGCACGATTGATTTTTTGATTTGTACTGATCAAAAAGTTGATTCGAATGCTGCGAATATTAAAATTTTTACGACGAATCTTCTTGAGATAAAAAGAAGAATAGAAGAGTTGGTTAAATTTAAAGTTTGTCTATCTTCTCCTCGGAAATTATGTGATTATAGAAGTTTGTATGGTCTTGTTTTTCAAGAATATACAAAGAATTACGATTTTTGGGGATTTTGTGATTCTGATTTGATTTTTGGAGATATTCGTTCATTTCTGACGGATGATATTTTGAATAATTATGATCATATTCTTGGCTTGGGACATTTTCAACTTCAAAGAACATCTGATACAAAATATTTTGATGTTATACAACAGTCCCATGGAATGGGTAAGAATCCGTATTGGTTGAACAAATTCAGCATAGAAGGTTTTGTTTTAGATACAGGTTTAGATTGGAAATCTGTTTTTACTACGGAGAAAAATCAGATATTTGATGAATTGCCGTATGGGGTTGCGGCAAAATATTATGAATTGTATCCCAATCTTTTTTGGAGTGGACATAATGAAAATAATAGATGCTTTGATGATGTCGATAGTAGATACTGTTATTTTAGTGATATTTACAATACATACAGCAAATATTGTGATTCAGGGTATTTGCTGTTATCTAAAATCTTCCCTTTATGGAAGAGAGAAAAACCGTCTAATCCAGATTTAAATGCTGTTATTTATCGCAAAAAAGGTAAGCGTTTATTTAGAATTGGGAAAGGTTATAATGGTAAACTCATTGAGCAAGAACTATTATATGTCCATTTTTTGCATCGAAAAATGAAAGTAAAAACGAATGACTATGTTTCATTTTTAATTGTACCGAATCGATTTATTAATGATAGAAAGTTGAATCTATTTTTATTCTTTTTCTATGCTTTCAGAATCGAACATAAGTGGAATATATATATTACAAAATTACAAAATTTTCTAGGTCGAATTAAGGAAAAAGTATTATGAATAATCGATCTGCTATAATAAGCATTATTATACCTGTATATAATGTCGAATCGTTTCTTTCACAGACAATAGAGTCTGTTATCAATCAAACATTCAAGGGTTGGGAGTTGATACTTGTTGATGATGGAAGTACAGACTATTCTTCGGTTATTTGTGATGAATATTCTGATAGAGATAACAGAATCTATGTAATACATAAAAAAAATGGAGGTGTTAGTTCTGCCAGAAATGTAGGTATTGAACATGCTGTAGGAGATTATATTGTGTTTTGGGATTCTGATGATATTTGTTCGGAAGATTATCTTGAATCTATGTATAATTATGCTTGTGATACAAATGCTGATGTTGTTTATAGCGATACTATATTTATATCCGAAAATGAAAAGGTCGCTCATTCTGAAAAATCAAAACAACCTCTGACTATCTATACTAAAGAGTATTTAGTGCAACTCCCTTTTGAATTTTATAATATGGTATGGGGTAAAATTTATAAAAAGAGTATCATACTTAATAATAATATAAGATTTGATAATCATATAAATAGAGGAGAAGATACTCTATTTATATATATGATAGCTTTATGTATTGATACTGTTGTTCATAGTAGGGATAAATTTGTGAATTATAGGATTCGTTCTGGGTCATTGATGCGATCGGCTATTACTAACGTTCCATCGTTATTTATTCAGAGTCTTGCTAAATATAAAAATTTATTATGTTTTGTTGAAAAACATAATGTAGAAGAAATAGCATTATCATCTAAATTGAAGTGGCATGCTGCCTATTTGGTAATATGTGATTTTAATCGATCGGTATCGAATTTCTCTGAATTTCGTTTGAATTTAGAATTGTTATTACAAGAGAAAAGTTTATGTTATTGTGTACAACAGAATAAAAGAGAATATCCTCTTAGGGTAAGGATCAATATAATGTTAATACGATTAATGCATTATAAGATTTTATGGCCATTATTATATTGTTGCATTAAACAAATTAGATTGTAGAGTAAGGGATTAGATAAATTAGAAAATTTATGAATATTGCATTCTTCTTCGAATCAGATATAAACCCGATAAAAGGTGGTACGGAGCGTGTTACATGGTCTGTTGCCAAATATCTTATTTCCAAAGGGATGAAAGTCGTTTTTATTGCTCATCAGAAACGAAATGATTTTGACCCTTCATTACTATCTTATCACCGTTTCCTTCCCGATTCGGTAGGGTATGATACTCTTGAAAATATTCGATATTTACAAAATCTTATACAAGATGAGGGAATTGATATTTTGGTCAATCAAGGAGGTTTAAGTGATGAGGTGAAGTTATGTAATAAAAAAATTTTGCAAGATCAGGTAAAAATCGTATCGGTAATTCATTATGGGATATTGGAAGATCTCTATTATTTTAAAGAGTTCTTACGGTTTCAGTTTATCTGGAATAAGCCTTTTATATTTATTAAATCATTATTGCGATATTTACGTATGCCCTTATTGAAAAGAAAGGCTGTAAAAAATCGCAAAAATCAATTATCATTTCTATATCGTAATTCAGATGCAATCGTATTGTTATCAGAAGGTTCTAAAGACGATTTTTTACAATTTGTAGACAATGCGAAAAAAGAGAAACTTTTTGTGATTCCTAATCCGAATACATACGAGAAAATTCATGAACAATCTTTAAAAAATAAAGACAATATAGTATTATATGTCGGCCGATTATCTTATTCTCAGAAAAGAGTTGACCGATTGATAACAATATGGAAAAATATCGAGTATCAATTCCCTGAATGGAAATTTTTAATTATTGGTGATGGCCCGGAAAGGACGCGATTGGAGGCTCTAGTCTTGAAATATAAATTGAAGCGTATCTCTTTTTTAGGTTATCAAGATCCCGAAGTTTATTATCAAAAAGCCCGTATTTTTTGTCTGTCTTCGACTTGTGAAGGTTTTGGTATGGTATTGACCGAGGCCATGCAACATAAAGTTGTTCCTATGGCTTTTGATAGTTATAAAGCATTGCATGATATTGTAGAAGATAAGAAAAATGGTTTTGTAATACCTCCATTCGATCTATCTGCTTATGCTTCTCGCTTATCGTTATTGATGAAAGATTTCCGGCTTTGTGCTCAATTGGCCGAAAATGCACAAGAAAAAGTCCTGGAATTTGATGTAGAGAAAATTGGTGAAAAATGGATGAGTTTATTTAAATTTTTATGCCAAAATGAAAAATGTTAAGGTTTCAGTTATAATTCCAGTTTATGATATTCCAAGTGAGATGTTAAAAGATTGTGCTCAATCTTTATTAAATCAAACGTTGGAAGATATGGAGTTTATATTCATAAATGATAATTCTCCAAATACCCAGAATAAATCATATTTGTTGGCGTTGCAAAAGGAAGATCCTCGTGTTGTGTTTATTGATTTATCTCAGAATAAGGGAGTTTCGAATGCTCGAAATGAGGGATTACAAAAAGCGTCGGGTCAATATGTCGGATTTGTTGATGCTGATGATACAGTTGAGAATAATATGTATGAGCAGATGTATTTGAGGGCGGAGTCAGAAAAGGCAGACTTTGTAATATGTAATACTAGATGTTATATAAATGATAAAGATGATTTTATTGAAACATCTAATTCTCCACTGTCCCTAAATATTTGTACCGAAAATGATTTATTGTATTTATTTAATAATGGAGGGCTGGGTTCTTGGGATAAGTTATTTAGGACAGATTTAGTCCGGGATATTCGTTTTAATGTTGATATCTCCAATTATGAAGATTATCTTTTTAACTGGCAAGTATTTTTATTATGTAAAAAAGTCATTTTTGTAGGAAATGTTTTTTATAATGCGAGATTTCGGACAAATTCGGCTTCAAGAAGTTCTATGTCTTTTCAAAAATGTAGAGGAATATTTTGTGCTCTTTCACATTTGTCTGAAATTAGTAAAAGCTTCTACCAAGATGGGTTTAAGAAAGTGGGGTTGTTGTTGTACTACAAGATTTTATTTTTGGGAATTTTAAATAAAAACATATTGGTATATATTGGTGAGAATGTATCAAAAGATTCTTTTTCTTTCTTTTTTGATTATATAGAGAAATCTCTTTTATGGGGATACTCTTATTTACCTTGTTTCATTAGATTTATTTTAAAAAGACATACTATGAAATGTATTTGTGGACATCCTTCAATGTATTATTATATTTTATTGCGGTTCTGTTGTTTGATCGAATTGTCTTTTATTTCTGATTCAAAAAATAGTAGGATGAATTCTCTAATAAAAGTTTTAAAAGAAAAGCTGCATTAGTTATATGAAAAAGAAAATAGTTTTTATTGACGGTAATCTGAATCCGGGTGGGGCGGAACGGATATTATGTACGTTGATACGAAATATAGACCGAGAAAAGTACGATGTCGAGGTTATAATAACGGGGTGTCCGGGAGATATGTTAGCATTGTTGCCCCAAGACGTGAAATGTACAGTGTTGAATATCCGAAGAAGTCGTTATGCCTTTTGGCATTTGGGTAAAATACTAAAAAAAATAAAGCCCGATGCCGTATTTTCTGTCTCACTTAATTCGATGCAGGCGGCATGGCTTGCTCGGTTTATTTTTCGGCTACATTTCCGTATATCAGTGCGTTATTGTCTGATGCCTAAGCAGATGATTAGAGAAGGGTTTATGAAGCCGACCTCTTTAAGACATAGAATTGATTCTTTCTTTCTTCATCATGTCGATTGCGTTGTTGCCGAGCATCGGTATATGAAGGAAGAACTGAAGGAAATTTACCATTTGCCGGATGCCAAATTGACCTCGGTGTTGAACCCTTTGGATGAACCGTTGATCAAAAAACAATTAGAAGAAGCGGCCGATTTTTCGTTGCCCGGAGGTCAGATAAATGTCGTAACTGCCGGTCGCATAAACCGGGAAAAAGGTTTCGATTTTTTGGTGAAAGCATTTGGCGAGGTGGTAAAACATGATTCGAGATTTCATCTTTATATTGTCGGTAAGAATATCGGAGATAATCAAGCAGCTTTGGAGAGTGATGCAATAAAATTGGGCTGTTCGGGAAATATTCATTTTGAAGGATTTCAGGGAAATCCGTATAAATATTTCAAAGCGGCCGATTTGTATGTGTTGAGTTCTCGTTGGGAAGCTTCTCCGAATGTTGTGTTCGAGAACCTTTATTTGGGCAAGCGGATTGTGGCTACCGATTGCAGTCCGATATTGAAAGATGTATTGGGAAATAATGGGATATTGGTGCCGTGGGGAGATATTTATCAAATGGCTCATGCCATATTGAATTATAAACAATATAAAGAAGAATCGAAAAAATTCTATTCTTTGTCTGAGTTTTATAAAGTCATCATCGGAGAATAATAATTGTTTTTTATGAAACCGTGGGTCAATTATTTTAATATGATAATTTTCAGGTTATTGCCTGAGACATCCTGTTTTGCTTTAAAACGAAGGCTATTTCGTTTTGCCGGTGCAAAAATCGGAAAGAATGTCCGTATTTGTTCTTCTGTACATATAATGGGATGTGGAGAGTTGATAATCGGAGACGATGTGTGGATTGGTCATGAGGTTTTTATATCGACGACATCTCGTGTTGAGATCGGCAATTATGTAGATATCGCTCCGATGGTTTATATAGGTACTGGAACACATCGAATCGATGCCAAAGGCTTGCATTCGGCAGGAGAGGGCATATCCGAAAATATAAAAATTGAGGATGGGGCATGGTTATGCGCCCGTTCTACCTTATTGCCGGGAGTTGTTATCGGTAAGAATTCTGTTGTTGCAGCCGGAGCGGTTGTTGCCAAACCATTCCCGTTTTCTCGTGTATTGATAGGCGGTATTCCGGCGGCAGAAATAAAGAAAATTTAGTTATATGTCCCGAAAAGTAAATATATTAGGTACATTTATAGCATTTATTGCCGTAAATAATATTATAGCTTTTTCATTCAATTTGGGAGCACCCTATTATGTTATTATGGGTGGATCGTTGTTGTTTGCCTTGTTGCAGTCGCAAGTGCTTTCTTTTGATGTACCTATGTTATTACTTTATCTGGCTTGTGCTTTGAGTATTATTGGAAATCCTGTACCGGCATTTTTTCAGCCGTGGGGACGTCTTACCAGTTTTGTAATGATGACCATGTTGATTTCCCCATTTATAAAATCAGAATTTTTATACCGTTTTCGGGTAGTTACATTTAAGATGGTTCAATGGCTGTTGCAGCCGGTCGTTTTGGGATCATTGTTGGTCTATTTTTTAGGAATTTCGTTCGGTCGTCGTGATTTTGCTGGCATTACTACCCAGTCGATGTTGATAGCCCCTGTATCTGCAAATGTGATGATTACCGGTATCTATTTTTTGACAAGAGGGAAAAAACTAAAAAGAAATTATCGAATTTATTTTGTAGTGTTGGCTATTGCGTCATTTATAACTTTACTGTTGGCTGCTTCCCGGACGGCAATTATTGCGGTTGTTGTGTCATTATTATTTTATTTTTATGTGGTCAATAGGGCCAATTTTATCAAGTTCTTTAAATATATATTTCTTTTGGTGATTTTTCTATCTGCTACATATTCGTTTTGGAGTCCTTATTTAGAGAATGTGACCAGAAAAAACGAGGGATCCATGGCCGCTGGAGGAATAACCAGTTCGCGGGAAGAGCATTGGGATACCCGTTTATCGGAGTTTAAATCGAGTCCTTGCATCGGTATCGGTTTTGCATCGGTATCTATACAATCGAGAGATGGAGCGACTTTCGATCAAAATAGCGGTCAGGTAGAGACCGGCAGTTCTTGGTTAAGTGTACTTTCTATGACCGGGATTTTCGGTTTCAGTGCTTTTATGGGTCTTTTTGTCAGGGCTTTCGGGCAGTTGAAAAAAGTAGGGCGAAATGATTTGTGTCATGCCTCATATCTCTCAGCACTTCTTATATTCTGGTGTTTCCACATGATGGCTGAAGGGTATATATTCGGAGCCGGAGGTTTTTTATTTTTTAATGTTTGGCTATTGTTGGGTTGTATAGATGCGTTGGGGAGAAATAAGAGTTTAATGGTGGCTGGCAATAATATTATTTGAAAGGAATGGATTCGACGATAAGTTATATAAAGACAAGTGAATCGACAGCAATTAAAGGCTTTCTTATCTTTTTAATTATATTGGGGCATAATATGATTTTTACACATTATACAGAGCCAGTTCAAGGTATGGGGTATCTGTATTGTTTCCATATACAGGCATTTTTTATATTGCCATTTTTATATGGCGCGAAGCCGTTGACTAAAGAACGTTTGGCAAATTATTTTATCCGATTATATTGGCCATATTTATTGCTGACGACAATTTTGTCGGTTATCTATTCTAATTTCTATTTACAAAAGGAGTTCGACTTTTGGGGAATTTTAAGAATGTTTATTACGGGAGATGTTGATTTAATAAAACAATATTGTGGAATCCAGATATTCTGGTTTATGCCGGCCATGTTTTCATTGTCGGTTTTGAAAGATTGGTTTTATAATTCGAATAAAGTTGTTCGGGCTGTTTTACTCCTGTTTTCATGTATTGCCAATGTCTTTTTGTTTTTGGCTTCTGATTACGGGTATTATTATGAAATATCTACCGATATTAGGTCTGTTATTCCTTTCGGTTTGTATTTGGGAATTTCTTATTTAGTATTTGGAGTGTTTGTCCGTTGGATTGTCGGAAAATTGAAAGAACGCGAGATAAAATGTTGTCCCTATTTGATAATTATTTTTATCGGATGTTCATTTTTATATTTTATGAACGAGCTTTCATCTCATGAACAGATGATTCATGTTGCCTTGTTGATTGTCATGCCGGTAATTTTCATGCTTATTTTATGGTATAATGGTCGGCATATACAACATTTGTTTTTTATGGAAAAGGCCGGAGATAAGACTTTCCCGATGTATATTATTCATCCTTTTATCGGTTATATGTTATATGCCTTTGTCGTTAAATATACCCATATCTCCTTGCTTTGGGCCATTGTTGTCCAAATTGTGATGTTTTGGGGAAGTTACTATTTATCGGTCGGACTATATAGAGTGGATCGCATAAGGAAAATATTGTTGCCACGTTCATTTTCGGAGTTGAAATCTGTTTTTAAGTAAATATTGTTGATTATGAAAAAAGAATATGATATAATATATTTGACGAATACACCGTCGTTTTACAAAATCAACCTGTGTAATGAGATTGCAGAGAGCGCATCTGTATTGTTGGTTTTTTACGGTTATGGAAGTGAAGCCGTCAACAAAATGCTGAAATCGGAAGATTCTTATAAGTTCGATTATGTATTTCTCTTTGAGGGAGATGCTTCGAAACGTAATCGATTGAAAGTATTCGGTCGATTATGTCGGCTGATGTCGCATATAAGGTGTAAGAAGATATTGTATTCGGGTTGGTTGGCTCCGGAGTATAATTTACTTTCGTTTTTTACACCTAAAAAAAAGAATTGCCTCATTTGCGAATCGTCTGTTTTAGAATCTGATTTTTCGGGAGGAAAAGGCTGGTTGAAAAAACAGATTATTGGTCGTATGGCAGTGGCCTTACCTTCGGGTGAGTTGCAAAAAATGATTTTTGAAGAAATCGGTTATACAGGGAAAATTGTTATGACCGGAGGAGTCGGTATTTTTAATAAAATAGAGAAGTCTGAATTACAAGGGGAGGATAGAAAGAATAAAAAGTATCTGTATGTCGGTAGGCTTATTCCGTGTAAAAATCTGAATTTTTTAATAGATGAGTTTAATAAAAACGGGAGATGGTTGACTATTGTCGGAAAAGGAGAGTTGGAACAACAATTGAAAGCGAAAGCAAAAGAAAATATCCATTTCGTCGGATTTGTAGAAAACGAAAAATTAGGCACGGTTTATCAAGATCATGATGTCTTTATCCTTCCTTCTCGTTCGGAAGTTTGGGGATTGGTTGTGGAAGAGGCTATTTATTGGGGATTGCCTGTCGTTGTAAGCGATCGAGTAGGGGCTTATCGGGATATGGTCGAAAAACCAAAGACCGGATTGGTGTTCGAGTTGGATAATCAGGATTCTTTTAACAATGCATTGAAAGAAATCGAAAATAATTATTCGTTTTATAAAAAAAATGCGGATAGGTTCGACTTTGATAAACGGGATGAATGTCAGGTTAATGCCTATCTAAAATTAATAAAATAGATATGAAAATATTGCATACGATATCGGGATTGAATATCAGTAGCGGTGGGCCTACGTCTTGTACTTATAATCTTATTAAAGGTCTTCGGGATGAGGGAATAGAAGCAGATATTCTTACATTGATGCCTCGGGACGATTCGGATAAGATCATTGCAGATGATTCATTTATCAAGGCTTTGCCGAATGATGCCCGCACACCGTTGGTTTATTCGTCCAATTTCAGACGTTATTTGAGTTCTCATATCGGATACGATTTGTATCATGCGAACGGATTATGGACATGTCCGACGCATTTTACAGCAGAAATAGCAAAAAAACAGAATAAACCCTGTGTGATAGCTCCCCATGGAATGCTGTATCCGCAGGCTTTGCAAGTTTCTGCATGGAAAAAGAAAATCGTATCGACAATATTTCAGCGTAAAGATTTGGAAACGGCATCATGCTTGCAGGCTACTTGTATGGCAGAGCTGGAACATATTCGGGCATTCGGTTTGAATAACCCTGTTGCGGTTATTCCCAATGGTTTGGTAATAGATGGTTCGTTAGAAATACGTAAAACTTCGAATTCGGTCCGTCGTTTTGCTTTCGTCGGGCGGTTAAACCGAATCAAGAATGTAGATCTCCTATTGTCCGCATGGAGCAAATTAGGAGACAAGACATGTAATTGCGAATTGTTGATTATCGGTGATGGAGATGCTGCTTATAGAAAAGAATTGGAAGAGTTTGCAACTGCAAATAAACTGAATAATGTTCGTTTCTTGGGGTTTATTACGGGGAAAGATTTGCAAAACCTGATTCATTCTATCGATTTCCAGATATTACCGAGCAAATCCGAAAATTTTGGAATGGTAGTTCCTGAAGCCCTAATTCAAGGAGTCCCGGTAATAGCCTCTAAAGGTACTCCGTGGAGTGACTTGGAAACATTCGATTGCGGCTGGTGGGTTGATAATGACATCGATACGTTAATTAGTACCTTGTTGATTGCGATTAATTTGTCGGAGCAGGATCGTTTAGGAATGGGAGAACGAGGTCGGACATTAGTATTGAGACATTATTCTATAAAATCGGTTTCATTGAGAATGAGACAATTGTATGAATGGTTAGAGAAGGACATTAAAATGCCGGAATTTGTGCATGTATAATAACTTGATCATATTATGGAAAAAGTAGTGGATTTATCAAGATATAAAAATGCTCTGACAAGAAAACATCAGATGATCAGGATGCTTTGGTCTGTTGTTTGGGCAATTTTTGTCCGACCGTTACCACGTAGTATAGGGAGTGGCTGGAAACGTTTTTTATTGCGGTTGTTCGGTGCGAAATTAGCTTCGACGGCAATTGTATATTCTTCTGCTAAAATCTATTACCCTGCAAATTTGATAATGGATGAATATAGTTGTCTTGCTTCCGGAGTGGATTGTTATAATGTAGCTCTTGTTAAAATCGGGGCTAATACGACAGTGTCCCAAGGGGCATATCTTTGTACGGCAAGTCATGATATATCGGATTCTTTAAATCCTTTGATCACTGCACCTATTATTATTGAAGATCAGGCATGGGTCGCAGCCGATGCGTTTGTCAGTATGGGAGTGACGGTTGGGCAGGGGGCTGTAATCGGTGCTCGGGCTTGTGTATTTAAAGATGTAGAACCGTGGACAGTAGTTGGTGGAAATCCTGCCAAGTTTATAAAGAGAAGAGAAATAAAGAAATAAATAGAAGAATATGTTAGATATATCGGTAATCATATTGACTTTAAATGAGGAGCTTCATATCCGTCGTTGCATAGAAAATGTAAGATCTATAGCGAAACAGATATTTGTTGTGGATTGTTTTTCTACAGATCGGACATTGGAAATAGCTAAACAGTATAATAATGTTATTATTTTACAAAACAAGTGGGTTAATTATGCAACCCAATTTAATTGGGCGTTAGAACATGCTCCGATTCAAACGGAATGGGTTTTGAGATTAGACGCTGATGAGTATTTAACACCTGAACTAAAGCTTGAATTAGAGGAAAAAATTCCCTCTCTTTCCAATAAATATACAGGAATTGTACTCCCTTTAAGACGAGTCTTTTTAGGAAAAACAATAAGAAGGGGAATGCCACAAATAAAATTACTACGTCTTTTCCGTTATGGAAAGGCTGTTAGTGAAATACGCTTGATGGACGAGCATATCCAATTGATTGACGGTAAAACTATTGAATTTAAATATGAATTTGCTGATGATAATTTGAATAATTTAAGTTGGTGGTCACAGAAACATATTGGATATGCTATTCGGGAGGCTGTAGATTTGTTAGATATTGAATTCAATTTGACCGGAGTTGCAGAGGCAGATGCACACAAGCAAATCAGTGCACAGGCATTACAGAAACGAATGAAAAAGCATCAGTATGCCAAGCAGCCACTGTTTTGGCGTTCATTTGCTTATTTCTGTTACCGCTATTTCTTCAAATTAGGTTTCACTGAAGGAAAAGAAGGCTTTTTATGGCATTTTCTGCAAGGTTGGTGGTATCGCACGCTTGTTGATGCAAAAATATTTGAGATAAAACGGGCTTGTGGTAACGATGTTGAGAAAATGAAAAATTATTTAAATGATAATTATCAGATAAAAATTTAGAAAATGGAGAAAAATAAAGTTCATTATTATTGGTTGGATTTAGTCCGTTTTACTGCGGCATTTTTGGTTTTGATTTGCCATTTCAGAGGTGCGTTTTTTGTCGAATATACATTGCTGCCTGCAGAGCAGAAGAATCCTTTGACTTTTGCGTTTTATTCATTAACAAGGTTAGGAAACGAAGCTGTTCTTATCTTTTTTGTTATGAGTGGATTCTTAGTAGGCGGAAAGGCGATAGAGAGGTTGCAGCAAGGTGTCTTTGATATTAAAGGATATGCTATTGACAGAACTGTTCGTATCATGTTGCCTTTAATATCAGCTTTATTATTGTTTATTCCGGTTTCTATTATCCGGGGGCTTGATATCGATTGGTGGGCATGGTTGGGTAATCTTTTTTCCTTACAAGGTATTTGTACTTATTCTGTAATAGAACCGCTTTGGTCGCTTTCGTATGAAGTTTGGTTTTATATTTTAATGGGAACTATATCATTGTTTTTTATAAAACAGAATATAATATCTAAGAAAATTTATGCCGTTTTATTTTTGCTAATTTGTTCTCTTGTTTTTACCAAGTTGCATCCTCATTATTTATTTATGTAGTTTATGGGGGCATTTGCATATTTGATTATTCCGAAAAAAATTAATAAGTTGTTTTTGTGGGGCAGTTTTATTGTGATGATATGCTTTATTATATTGCTTCAATTAACAAGCGGATCAAGATTGAATGAGGGCACTGATATATCACAATATTTACCTAATCGACAAGCTCTTGAGCTTCTTTTTGCTTTTTTCTTTTGTTTATTCCTTCGGCAACTTATCATTATTAAACCAATAAAAAAATGGACTCTGAAGATTAATCAAATAGGTACAAGATTAGCGGCATTCTCTTATACTCTTTATTTGACACATGTTTTAGTATTGCGTATGTTCGAATATTTTCATGTGCCTAAAAGTGAAAGTGTTAATTTTATTTCTATTTCTTGGTACATAGGAGAATTGACTATAGCTTTATTGGTTGCCTATGTAGTGTATTGGTGTTTTGAGAAACGGACGGCAGAAGTGAAAAGTTGGATTAAATCTAAATTATAATATAGTAATTAACTTATAAAGTATTGAATTTGTAAGATCGATGTTTTTAGCAATATTAATATAAATAAAGAATGAATTAATGAAAGATATTCAAAAGACGAAAAGATTGCCCGGATTGGATATAGTGAGATCTTTAGCTATTTTATTTGTTGTTGCACAGCATTTTAATTTGAATACAGAGTTCCGCCAGACTGTTTTTGATGGAACAAATCTTTTTTTTCAAGGAATGTGTGCATCAATATTTTTTGTTGCAGTGCCGTTATTCCTTTTGTTGACGGGATATTTAAATATCAATAAACAATTATCATTCGGGTACTATAAAGGAATTGTACGTGTCTTAGAAGCATATTTGATATATTCATTGTTGACGATTGCGTATAGATATTTTGTTAACGGAGAACATTTGAGTGTTTTATTATGGATACGCCAGATTTTAAATTATGAAGTGATTCCTTATGGTTGGTACATTGAAATGTACATTTGCCTGTTTCTTTTGATTCCGTTTTTGAACCTTATATACAAATGTTTGGATACACAAAGAAAAAAACAAATATTGATTGTTACTTTTTTAGCTCTGACAGCGATTCCAATTTCTCTTAATTGGTCGGCAACTCAATTATTCCCAGCTTATTTCACTTCATTATATCCGGTATCATTTTATTTTATAGGAGCTTATATTCATGAATATAAGCCAAAGTTTAGAAAACTTTGGCTATGTGTTATACTTATAATTTTATGTACCGTAGATCCTGTTTTTAATTCGATTGTACATTTAAGAGAAGGTTTTGTCTCGTTGTTTATGATACGGAACGGTCTTTTTAATACGATAACTGCAGTTATTGTTTTTCTGTTGTTTTACGATGTCGATTTCAAGTCGAAAATGATAACGAAAATATCACTTTTGTCGTTGGATATGTATCTGTGTTCATGGATATTCGATAACTTATATTATACCTATTTTAAGGCTCATTATTTTGAAAGTCAACAACAGTTTTTCGCATTTTTCCCGATTATCGTACCGTTGGTGTTTTTTTCGTCTTTCGGAGTAGCATGGTTGCGGGAAAAAGTAAATTGGGGAATAAAAAAAATTTTGTAATATGAAATCTATGAAAGTTTCTATCATAACATGCACATACAACAGTGCGGCAACAGTAGCCGATACGATACGTTCGGTCAATCGGCAGACCTATGATAATATCGAACACATTATCGTTGACGGGCTTTCTAAAGACGATACCATAGCCATTGTAAAAGCCAACGCCGGAGACAGACAACGGATTATAGAGGGAAAAGATAAGGGAATATACGATGCTTTCAACAAAGGAATATTGGCTGCTACCGGAGATATAGTGGGAGTACTCAATTCCGACGATTTCTTTACCGATGATTATGTCGTAGAGATGGTGGTGAAAGCGTTTTTATTACGTCCCGGAATCGATGCCGTGTATGGGGACATTCATTTTGTAAACCCGGATAATCTTTCGAAACCTGTGAGATATTATTCTTCGCGGATTTTTCGTCGGGGATTGATGCGTTTGGGATTTATGCCGGCACACCCGTCTTTCTATGTTCGCAAAGTTTGTTACGATAAATTGGGAATTTATAAGATCGATTATAAAATCGCTGCAGATTTTGAGCTTTTGTTACGATTCATTTTTTTGAACCATATCCGCATTCATTATCTTCCTATCGATTTTGTAACGATGCGTACGGGAGGGGCAAGTACCGAGTCGATGGGAAGTCGCAAATTGATCATGAAAGAGCAGTTAAGAGCTTGCCGTGAAAATAATATATATACTAATATATTTATATTAAGTCTGCGCTATTGGTACAAAATTGCAGAACTGTTGATCTCTAAATTGTTTTTCAGATTATCCGGCAAATAGTTTGATCTATAAATATTGTAAGAGCCTGTTTAAATTTTGCTCGGGTCAGGTTTTGGGAATTTCTTCCGAGCATGTCTTTCTGTTTTTACGAGGATGATAGCGGGCTATCATCTGACGAGTGAAAACGGGGAAAAAGACCGGAAGAAAACGCAAAAATGACCTGATCGTATTTTTTTATTGGAAAATTTAAACAGGCTCTAAGTATCTTGTCGATTTGGGGATAGTATTCGTAATCGGATAATATCTTACTGACATTCATAAATTGCACATATTTAGAAATCGTTTAAATGTTATTCGGGTTAGTTTTAGCTTTATAAAAGCAATAGAACATTCGTAAAAGAAATTTTCAGAGTTGATCCGGACAAAATTTAAAACAGTCCATAAGAATATTTTAAAAAAAATATTTTTTTAAGATTTGTGAAATACAAATTAAATATTTTCTTATATTTGCCGACGGTGTGAGGTGATATATGATTTTGGAGCATTTTTTTTGAGTTTATCCGATTTTTTGTAGGAAATTAAGGAGAACACAGGTACTTAGGAAAGACATGAGGATGTATTTTTTTCCTGAGTTCATAATGTGAAAAGATAATTTCTTGAGAAGCACGCTCAAAACTATTATCTGTGAAAATTGTTTACCAAAAAATAGGGATAAACTCTTAATATTATTAATAGGTGTGTGAAAAAAATTTGATAGTATGTTACAACTTTTTTCATTGTTGGCTTTGGTGTTGTCTGCCTATCTTTCATTTTTGGTAATACCGAGACTTGTGTTCGTTTCGGTAAAGAGAAGGTTATTTGATGTGCCGAATAGCCGGAGTTCACATACGAGGGCAGTTCCCCGTTTAGGTGGAATAATATTTTTACCTTGTATGATGTTTTCGTATGCTTTTGTATTAGGGCTTCGTGAGCTGAATGGAGTCGGTGTCGCAACGGAGTTGAGGGAGTCGTTATTGCTCGAAATGCTGTTTTTGATATGTGGTCTGACAACTATCTACGGTATCGGTGTTTTGGATGACCTTCGAGGTGTCTCTTTTCGTAAAAAATTTGTGGCGCAGATTCTTGCTGCGATCTTTTTCCTTTTCGGAGATATTCATATAGACAATTTGCATGGAATATTCGGGATATATGAGTTGCCGGTGGCAGTATCTTATGTGTTGACGATATTTATAACGGTTTTAATTATAAATGCGATCAATTTGATCGACGGTATCGATGGTTTAGCGTCCGGATTGAGTAGTGTAGCTCTTGCGGTATATGGATTTTGGTTTCTTTCTGCGGGATTGTATGCCTATGCTATGTTGGCATTTTCACTATTAGGATCGGTTATGATATTTTTCCTGTATAACGTTTTTGGTAAAAGAATGAAGCTGTTTATGGGAGATACCGGATCTTTGATTTTAGGTTACTGTCTTGCATTTCTTGCCATTCGATTCTGTCAGCTTAACGCTACACCCGAATTCGGAGTAGTAGGTGCTCCGATTGTTGCATTTTCGACACTGTTTATTCCTATTTTCGATGTTTTCAGAGTGTTTATTGTCCGGATAAAACACGGTAAATCACCTTTTCTTCCGGATAAAAATCATATCCATCATAAATTATTGGCATTAGGTATGTCCCACCGGCAGGCGATGTTAACGCTGGTGATAGCATCCTCTATGTTTATAATTCTCAATTGGTTTTTAGTTAAGATTCTCGGGGAAACCGTAATGTTTCTGTTCGATATATTTTTGGGATTATGCTTGGTATATGGTTTGCAGCGCTTTATAGTCGATAAAGAGCGTAAATTGGTAAAGCGTGAAGTCCGGTAAGAAAATTTTTATTCCTAAAAATCGATTTTTCAAAATATTTTCGATTGTTTTAAAACATAGAAATACGACCAAAGCTGTATGTTAGTTAATCAGAAATTTGAAAATGATTTTGTTAAGCTGAGATTGGGAAGTAAAAAGCGTTTTTATAAAATTGGCAGTATCCGGATTTTTAAATATGTCGGTTTTTATTATTTAGGGCCTGTCTAACTTTTACTCGGGTCAAGTTTGGGAATTTCTTTCGAGGATGTTTTTCTGTTTTTACGGGGATGATAGTTGGGCTATTTGACGAGAGAAAACGTGAAAAAAGCCGGAAGAAAACACAAAAATGACTTGATAATATTTTTTGTTGAAAAATTTAGACAGGCTCTTAAACTTTTATTTATATCTTTGAATATTTTGAGATAAGTATATAATGCAAAATAATCATGTGGTAATAATGGCCGGAGGAGTAGGCAGTCGTTTCTGGCCGATGAGTACACCCGAACATCCCAAGCAGTTTATCGATGTGTTAGGATGCGGACGCACATTGTTACAGCTTACTGTTGACCGTTTCAGCGGGCTTGTTCCCATGTCCAATTTTTGGGTAGTTACCTCTGCCCGATACAAATCGTTAGTAGAAGAACAACTTCCGGATATTCCTCGTTCCAATATATTGTTAGAACCATGTATGCGCAATACCGCACCCTGTATTGCTTATGCCGGTTGGAAAATTAAACGACGTTATCCCGATGCTAATATAGTAGTAACATCTTCGGACCATGTGGTAACCGATGTTGAAGAATTTCGTAGAGTTATTGTAAAATCGCTTGATTTTACATCAAAATCGGAATCTATACTTACATTAGGAATGAAGCCTACCCGTCCCGAAACCGGATATGGATATATTGCGGCAGAAATAGAGGACGGTAGCGAGATAAAACCTGTAAAGGCATTTAAGGAAAAACCGACTCTTTCTGTTGCAAAAGAATATTTATCGGCCGGTAATTATTTTTGGAATGCCGGAATTTTTATATGGAATGCACATACACTTGAACAAGCCTTTCGGACCTATTGCCCGGCTATGGCTTCTGTTTTCGATCTGTTGACACCTTGTTTTTACAGAGATGATGAGCAAGAAAGGGTTGATGAACTTTTCCCGACTTGTGAAAGTATCTCTATCGATTATGCCGTCATGGAAAAAGCGTCCGGAATTTATGTCTTCCCGGCATCATTCGGTTGGTCAGACTTGGGCACATGGGGATCTCTTCATACCCGTTTGCCCCATGATAATCATCATAATGCATGTGTCGGAGAAAATGTGAAGTTGATAGAGTCTCAAAATTGTATAGTGCATGTCCCTAAGAATAAGAGGGTTGTTATTCAAGGATTAGACGGATATATTGTCGCGGAAAAAAACGGGACGCTTCTGATTTGTAAACTTCAAGATGAACAGAGAATTAAAGAATTCTCAAAATAATTTCCGGTATGGGAAATAAAAAGGTTTTTGTATCAGGCTGTTATGATATGCTGCATAGCGGACACGTCGCTTTCTTTGAAGAAGCTGCCCGGTATGGCGATTTGTATGTAGGCATAGGTTCGGATAAGACAATATTTGAATTGAAAGCCCGGAAAACGATCAATACCGATGCTGAGCGTCTTTATATGGTAAAGGCTCTTCGTGTAGTTAAAGATGCGTGGATCAATAGCGGAAGCGGACTGTTGGATTTTGAAAAAGAATTGAGAAAACTCAAACCTGATATATTTTTTGTAAATACCGACGGCAATACCCCTTTGAAAGCGCAACTTTGTAAAGAATTGGGTATCGAATATATTGTGAGTAAAAGAATTCCTCATGGAACTTTGCCTGTACGTTCGACAACGATGTTGCGAAAAGAATGCCGCATTCCCTACCGGATCGATTTGGCCGGAGGATGGCTCGATCAGCCTTATGTCAGTAAATATTATCCGGGTCCGGTATTGACCATTTGTATAGAACCGGATTATGAATTTAATGATCGTAGCGGGATGTCCACAAGTTCGCGTAAAAAGGCGATAGAGTTATGGCAGACCGATATACCCGAAGGAGATAAGGAAAAATTAGCCAAAACGCTGTTTTGCTATGAAAATCCGCCCGGAACTCCTTATGTAAGCGGTTCTCAAGATGCTTTGGGAATTGTTATGCCGGGATTGAATAAATATGAATATAACGGAGACTATTGGCCGGAGTCGATAGAAAGCAATCTTGATTCGGATATTTTGGAATGGCTTGAAAAATATATTTGGTTAGTACCTCTATATCCGAGAGGTCAGTCTTATAATGTTCTTGCCGATACGCATATCGATGCGGTTTCGGCAAAAGCGTTGAGTGATGCTGCCCGTTGTTGTTGGGATGCAATCCTTAATAAAGACTTGCAAAATTTCGGTGTGCAAGTAAAGGCTAGTTTCGATGCCCAAATAGCAATGTTCCCCAATATGGTGAATGATGATATCTTGGCTCAGATAGAAGAATATCGGGATTCTGTATTAGGTTGGAAATTAAGTGGTGCAGGCGGTGGAGGATATTTGACCTTTATCAGCGAAAAACCTGTGGAACATGCTTTGCAGATTCGTATTCGCAGATAAAAAATTTTGCTTTTGATGTGTATAGATTTCTTATATTTGCAACGAAAGTTCGAGTATGGAAATTTGAGGGATTAATAATTAATTTTTAGCTTAGAAATGAATACTAAAGTCGCTTTGATTACGGGAATTACCGGGCAGGACGGTTCGTTCCTTGCTGAGTTTTTATTGCAAAAAGGATATGAAGTTCATGGCATCTTGCGTAGATCTTCGTCATTCAATACCGGACGCATAGAACATCTTTATTTTGATGAATGGGTGCGCGATATGAAACAGCAAAGAACCATTAATTTGCATTATGGAGATTTGACCGATTCAAGTTCTTTAATTCGCATTATACAAGAAGTGCAACCTGATGAAATTTATAATCTGGCAGCACAAAGTCACGTAAAAGTAAGTTTCGATGTCCCCGAATATACGGCCGATGCCGATGCGATCGGTACGCTTCGTATGTTAGAAGCCGTTCGTATTCTTCATCTCGAAAAAAAGACCAAAATATATCAGGCGTCCACTTCGGAGTTATTCGGATTGGTTCAAGAAGTCCCGCAGAAAGAAACAACACCATTCTATCCCCGTTCTCCGTACGGTGTAGCGAAACAATACGGGTTTTGGATTACCAAGAATTATAGAGAAAGTTATGGCATGTTTGCCGTGAACGGTATTTTATTCAATCACGAAAGCGAACGTCGCGGAGAGACTTTCGTTACCCGTAAAATATCCTTGGCAGTAGCCCGTATCAAACAAGGAGTACAAGACAAACTTTATATGGGAAATCTCGATGCCCGTCGGGATTGGGGATATGCCAAAGATTATGTACAGTGTATGTGGATGATTCTTCAACATGAAACACCCGAAGACTTTGTGATAGCGACAGGAGAGATGCATACTGTCCGTGAATTTTGTACGCTTGCTTTTGCAGAAGTCGGCATTAAGATTCGTTGGGAAGGGACAGGAGTCGAAGAAAAGGGAATAGATGAGGAGACCGGACGGATATTGGTCGAGGTCGATCCCAAATATTTTCGTCCTGCAGAAGTCGAGCAGTTGTTAGGCGATCCTACTAAGGCCAAAACTTTATTGGGATGGAATCCTACTCAGACACCATTTCCCGAATTAGTGAAGATTATGGTAAAACATGATATGGAAAAAGTTGCCCGGATGATCAAAAATAAACATTGATGGAAAAGAATGCCAAAATATTCGTAGCCGGTCACCGTGGATTGGTGGGATCTGCTATATTGAAAAATTTGCAAGAAAAAGGATATAAAAATTTTGTACTCCGTACCCATAAAGAATTGGACCTTTGCGACCAACTTGCCGTAACCCGTTTTTTTGATGAAGAAAAACCCGAGTATGTTTTCCTTTCAGCGGCTTTTGTCGGTGGCATTATCGCAAATAGTCTGTACCGAGCAGATTTTATTTATCGTAATTTGCAAATACAGAATAATGTAATTTATAATTCGTATCGTACCGGAGTAAAAAAACTGCTTTTTTTGGGAAGTACTTGTATCTATCCTCGGGATGCCCGACAGCCTATGGATGAGAACGTATTGCTTACTTCTCCACTGGAATATACGAATGAGCCTTATGCAATAGCCAAGATTGCCGGATTAAAGATGTGCGAAAGTTTCAATCTTCAGTACGGTACTAATTATATTGCGGTCATGCCTACGAATTTATACGGGCCTAATGACAATTTCGATTTAGAACGCTCCCATGTTCTTCCTGCTTTGATTCGTAAAATTTGTTTGGGACGTTATCTCGAGACCGGAAATTGGTCGGCTATACGTTCCGATCTCAATAAACGTCCGGTAGAGTCGGTCAATGGAGAATCTTCAGAAAAGGATATCCTTGCCATATTGAATAAATATGGAGTGCGTAAGACAGAAAAAGGTAATGTTCAGGTCGAAATATGGGGAACAGGAAGCCCGATGCGTGAATTCTTGTGGAGTGAAGAAATGGCGGATGCCTGTGTTTTCGTAATGGAAAATATCGACTTTGAGGATCTTAAGCCTAAAAATACGAAAGAAATCCGAAATTGCCATATCAACATCGGTACCGGAAAAGAAATCAGTATTGGAGATGTTGCCCGTTTGATAAAAAAAACTGCAGGATTTGAAGGCGATTTGTATTTCAATGCCGATAAGCCGGACGGGACGATGAAGAAACTGACTGATGTTTCGAAATTAAATGCATTAGGATGGCATCATAAAATCGATATTGAAGAAGGTGTACAAAAAATGATCGACTGGTATAATAATAATTAGAAAAGAGCCTGATTAGATTTTTCGATAAGAAAATATTATCAAGATATTTTTGTGTTTTTTCCCGGTTTGCTACTTATCAGATAGTTCGCTATCTTCCCGGAAAAATATATGAATACACCCCAATCCTTTCTCGGAAGAAGAGGTTGGGGTGTTTATTGTAGTAAATTTTCTAATGGTAGATTTTGTCGATTGTCGTAATATTTTCTTTTCCTGATAGAAAATTTAGACGACTATCTCTTGAAGTATTTAAAAAAGCACTTTCCCTTTTTCTTTTCCTGCTGTAACGAAATATAACCCTTTATTAAGAATCGGAATACGGTTGATTCCGGTATTCCCTTTGACCGAGAAAAGAAGTTTTCCGTTTATTCCATATATGTTTATCTGTTCTTCTTTGGGTAAAGTTATGAAGATATTTTGAGAATCTTTCTTGATTTTCAGTCTATTGTTTATTGATTCTTTTGATATCCCCGATGAGGAGGAAGATATGATACTTTCCCATGTAGTACCAACTCGTATTCCATCGACAATAATATCCTGCCCGGTATGGCTTGCACGGAACATCAATCCGGCTGGGTATATATCTCCTTTAGAAGCATTATCGGATAACGGCCCTAATAAAGGTTGCTCTGGTTCTTGATCCTGTATGCGATCTAAAAGATATAAAGAAACTTTATCATTGTTATCTCCGGGTACTATTTCATATTTGATTACGAGGAGATAAGTTTCTCCGATTACAACAGGTTTATCGGTCGTGTAGACCGCTTTTTGATTATCATAAAAAGATAAGCCGATATTTAACCTTGAATCGAAATCAGAATTCTTCTCACCGTATATTCGTCCGTTAAAGGCAAATTTGGTATCTGTCCCGCCAGCCCAACTCGGCATATTTCCGTCCCATAAAGTGAAAAAATACTGGCTTTTAAGATTGCTGTTGAACTGAACGAGAAAAGATACATAGACACACCCTTCCGATATTTGCGGGAATGTATGCCGGGCGGCATCTTTATTTTCCTCTTCTATCTGTAGTCCGTTTCCGATACCTGATCCGGCATATCCTTCGAATGTCAGTCCCGGACAAACTTTCAGATATGGATTATCGTTTTCGAACAACCAGCCATGTTTACCTATTTCATCACCTATGGGATATTCAAAATTTTCTGTCCATACAGGGGTTTGAGCGATGATACTGAAACTGAAAATGAAAAAAGCGTGGAAAAGCCACGCTTTTTTCGAAAATATAAATTGACTCATTATTTGACAACTTTAACTACTTTAGAACCTACTTTTACAAGCGTGATATCATAAACTGCATCAAGAACATTTATTCCGGAAACAGCGACTTTTTCGGCAACCTTTTGACCGGTAATGTTGAATAGTTCGATTTTTTCACCGCCAATGGCATTGACATAAATTTTACCATTCGAGCTGTAAATAGTTATATTGTCATCTGTTGTAGCGGCTTTTACTCCGTCAAGTGTAGATTCTGTGATACTTATCGGATATATTTGAGGTGTTCCTTGGTAAACCGATACGAATCCGATAATATCCCATTTCTTCGATGCTTCGAAAGTTCCGTCAATAACTCTGAAACTGTTACGGATAGTCATTTCTTTATCACCGCTTACTACTATTCCATTAGTCGTTTTGCCGGTTTCGAATGTTGCATCTTCCTTAAATACAGCTTCTGACAATTTAATATATTTATATACGTCAGCGGTTGTAATTTCTGAAATGTTCATTGTTACAGGTTCAGCCGGTGTTCCGCTTACAGCATCAGGTGCATATAGAGGGAGCATTTGAGTTATATCTTGATAAACTCCATATTCTCCGATTAATCCGGTTATTACATCGCCTTCTTTATATTCACCGACAGCGTCTCCATAAACTAATAAACTGCCACTTTCATCTTGTATATAAAGGTTTATGTCGTTTTGATAAACTACAGTTACAGGACCGGTAATTTTATATGCTGTATTTTCTTTTGCTGTTGACATGTATTCTGCTATGTTAGCTACATTTTCCGGAACAGAATAAGTTGCTTCGGCGATAGAGCTGTTGGTAAGTCCTTCTTTTATTGCGATAGCTTTTACTGTGCATGTTTCAGAAACAGGGAACGGTCCGTTGTAAAGAGTTGCTGACTCTGATGGTTCGCTTCCATCAGTAGTATAGTAGATTTTTGCACCATCAGTGGAACATTCGAGAGTGACTTCTGTCGATTCTCCAAGAATATAACTTGATCCGGGAGTTATTGTCGGTTGTGCTACCTGACCGGCTGCTTCATCATTGGTTGTGATGGTAATCGATGTAAAATCGAGTTGACCAGCTTTTCCTGAGTCGGTACCGAAATCAGCTTTATCTCCGACAGTTATGGTTACAGATGCGGAAGAACCGCTCCATTCGCATGTAAAATCGGGGTCACCTTTAACGGTAACAGTACCTGGTTCTGCCGTGCAAGAAGCAAGACGTTTTTTCCCTGCAGTACTGATCCCGAAAGCAATATTTGTAATGGGTTTTCCGGAAGTTGAAGTAATCGTTATTGAACCTTTGGCGTATATACGCACATCTTTTGCTGATGTATTATACGTAGGAGGTGTTTGTCCGTTGTTTTTTACTGCAGAAATATCAAACCCTTCTGCAGATCCCGATATTTCGTTCTTTACAGAAGTGTTCCATGTAACTGTACTACAATCTATCGTAGTAACTGTGGCGTTGGAAAGAGAAGTCATTCCTGCCAGACAAAGAATGAAAAGTAGAGTTTTTTTCATAATCGTTTTATTTTGGTTAGTAAATAAAAATACTTTTAATTTTTAATTTGGGCTTAAATAAAAAAGGGGAAGAGAAACAAAAGGAACAGGTATTTTGATTTTTTTCATCCTATCCAAACAATCGTTCGTTTTTATCATCCCTTTAAAATCTAAAACACATTCTTCAATTGTTCAGAACAATTATCTATGCATGAATAAGATAAAGTTCTGTATTTACCATATACAACTTTTATTTAGACTGTCCAATTAAACGAAGGTTTATTTGGACAAGAGACTATTTCCTGTAGTCTGTTCATTTATTTTACAAAGATAGCATATATTTTTATCTTTTTTACTACAATTTCATTGCAATTTTATGTCATTTTTGTATTCCTGTATGATGATGAACTTTAAATTTTGTTTGGGATTTTAGAGCCTTTCTGAGTAAAATTGATCATAAGTTTTTTAGAAAGTCTAATAAAAATTTGGAAGGCTTAGAGTCGGTCGTATAAATGTACGATAATAAAGGTATATTTGTTTTCAGAATAGGTAAATTTTATGGATTAAGGAAGTTTCTTAAAGTAAATATTTTGTATATTGAAACATTTAACGTACCTTTGCGCCGCTAATGCAAGTAATAACAATTTAAAAAATTTCAAATGGCAACTAAAATTAGATTACAGAGACACGGTCGTAAAGGTTATCCGTTCTATCACATTGTAATCGCCGATAGCAGGGCACCACGTGATGGTAAGTTTATTGAAAGGATAGGTTCTTATAATCCGAACACTAATCCTGCTACAATAAATTTGGATTTCGAAAGAGCTTTGTATTGGCTTCAAACCGGTGCTCAACCCACCGATACAACTCGTAATATCTTGTCTGCACAAGGCGTGTTGATGAAAAAACACTTGTTAGGCGGTGTCAAAAAAGGTGCATTCTCTTTAGAAGAAGCTGAAACCCGTTTCCAAGCCTGGTTGAAAAACAAACAAAATGCTGTTGAAGCTATAAAGGCTAAGCTTGCCGATGCTAAACAGGCTGATGCAAAGAAACGCCTTGAAGCAGAAAAAGAAGTTAATAAGGCTATTGCTGAGGTTGTCGCTAAGAAAAAAGCTGAAAAGGCTGCTGCTGAGGCAGAGGCTGCTGCGGCTGCGACAGAAGAAGCTCCGGTCGAAGAGACTCCTGCTGCTGAAGCTGCTCCTGCAGAAAGTGCTGAATAATATTTACAGCATATACAGAAAAACGCTCCGAAAACGGAGCGTTTTTTTTGTGGCTTGTTTGGCGAATTTGGAAGATTGTCAATATTCCCGGATAGAATAGTTTATTTGGGAGTAAGATAAATATATGATATATTTGCCGGTTAAGAACCTGTCGTCTAAATTTTACTCAGGGCAGGTTTGTGTGTTTCTTTTAAGGATGATAATGGGTTATCTGACAAGTGAAAATGTAAAAATAACCTTATTAAATCTGTTTTATCGGAAAATTTTAAACAGTCTGTAAGATAATTTTATGAAGATGAGTAAGATTTTGATTGTCGATGATGAAGACCAGATACGGAAGCTATTGGCAAGAATGCTCGAATTAGAAGGTTATGAAATTTATCAGGCTGCCGACTGCAAAACAGCTTTATCCGAAATGAAAAGAGCTGTCCCGGACGTCGTGTTGTGTGATGTTTTTCTTCCTGATGGGAATGGCGTAGACTTTGTTGTCCGTCTGAAAAAAGAGTTTCCTATGTCGGAGGTGATATTGTTGACGGCACATGGTAATATTTCTGATGGTGTACAGGCGATTAAAAACGGTGCATTCGATTATATAACCAAAGGGGATGATAATAACCGGATTATACCTTTATTGAGTCAAGCTTCGGAAAAAGCTGCTAAAAATAAGTCGGTAAATAAAGAAGACCGAATGGATGAGAGACAATATTCGTTTGACTCTATTATCGGAAGTTCCTGTTTGCTTTCAGATGCGGTATCTTTGGCGAAGAGAGTAAGTATGACCGATGTTCCGGTATTGTTGACCGGAGAGACCGGAACGGGAAAAGAAGTGTTTGCTCAAGCAATACATAAAAATAGCTTGAGAAATAAGAAGTCTTTTGTTGCAGTCAATTGTTCCGCTTTTAGTAAAGAATTATTGGAAAGTGAAATGTTCGGGTATAAAGCTGGAGCTTTTACCGGTGCATTAAAGGATAAAAAAGGTTTATTTGAAGAGGCTGATAATGGTACTATCTTTTTAGATGAGATTGGAGAGATGGCATATGATCTTCAGGCAAAATTACTTCGTATTTTAGAATCAGGAGAATATATAAAGATTGGGGAAACGAAGCCGACGAAAGTAAACGTCCGGGTCATCGCTGCAACCAACAGGGATTTGGTACAAGAAATCGAAAACGGAAGTTTTAGGGAAGATCTCTTTTACAGGCTGTCGGTTTTTCGGATACAGTTACCTGCATTAAGAGAACATCCCGAAGATATTCCTTTATTGGCAGATAGTTTTATACGATCATTCGCTGAGAAACTACGTATGTCGATTCCGAAGATCGACTCTTCTTTTTATGAGGTGTTGTGTCGGTACACATGGAAGGGAAATGTACGGGAATTAAGGAATGTAATAGAACGTAGTATGATTGTTTGTAATGGGGAGATTCTGACATCGACAGACCTTCCTATTGATATTCAACAGATAAGTGAAAACAAGAGTATCGGAAGTAGTTCATGTTCTGATTTTGAGTTGGCGTCAATAGAAAAGCTACATATTATTCGTGTTCTCGAATATACTAAAGGAAATAAAACCGAAGCGGCTCGATTACTTAAAATCGGGTTGACTACCCTTTATCGCAAGATAGAAGAGTACGGGTTATAGAGTGAAATTACATTTTTCAAAACGGGGTGCAGCCTTTTCAAAATGAAAAGGCTGCACCCCGTTTATTATAATAGCCTAATTATATAAAGTGTTCATTTTTAGTATAGTAGTATTTTGCTTCCCATTTTGGCACATCATTCGCTATAAAGCTGGCATGTTTAATTAAAAAGAATGACAATATGAATGAAGTGCTATCATTTATTATTATGTGTTTAAGTGGAGCTGCATGTTTTTGGCTCTTTTTAAAGTGTATAGATTGGTTTGAGAAAATCTGAAAAGAAAGGAGTTTTTATGTACACAATTTTATTTATTATTAGTTTGGTTTTGTTCGGGTATTTGATGTATGTGCTAGTCAATCCCGAAAAGTTTTAAAATTCGTAACAGTTAATAGAAATGAATACGGAAATATTAGGATCTGTTTTGCAAATTGTGATTTTGCTGGTATTTAGTTATCCGCTGGGGAAACATATTGCAAAAGTATATAAAGGAGAAAAAAGTCGTTGGGATTTCTTTACTCCTGTAGAAAATTTTATTTATAAGCTGGTAGGGGTTGATCCGAAAGAAGAAATGAACTGGAAACAATTCCTGAAAGCATTATTGGTTTTAAATTTAGTTTGGTTTTTCTGGGGAATGATATTGTTGTGTACCCAGCATTGGCTGCCGTTAAATCCGGACGGGAATGCTAACCAGACGGCTGATCAGGCATTCAATACATGTATCAGTTTCATGGTAAATTGTAATCTTCAGCATTATAGCGGAGAGAGCGGTTTGACTTATTTCACACAATTGTTTGTCATTATGCTTTTCCAATTTATAACTGCGGCAACCGGTATGGCGGCAATGGCAGGAATAATGAAAGCGATGGCAGCAAAAACGACAAAAACAATCGGGAACTTCTGGTATTTCTTGGTACGTAGTTGTACACGTATTTTATTACCTCTTTCCTTACTTGTCGGTTTTGTTTTGATTCTTGAAGGAACACCGATGGGATTTGACGGAAAAATGGAGGTAAATACATTAGAAGGCGGAACACAAATGGTTTCGCAAGGACCTGCCGCAGCAATTGTTCCTATTAAGCAATTGGGTACTAATGGAGGTGGATATTTCGGAGTGAATTCCTCTCATCCGTTGGAAAATCCGACATTCTTGACCAATATTTTCGAATGTTGTTCGATATTGATTATTCCGATGGCTATGATATGGGCTTTAGGATTTTATCTGAAACGGAAAAAGTTCGGAGCAAGTATTTTTGCCGTAATGTTCTTTGCTTATATTGTCGGGGTAGGTATTAATACCTATTACGAAATGAATGGGAATCCTGCAATCGATAACATGGGAATAGCCCAGGAAAATGGCGCTATGGAAGGTAAGGAAGTTCGTTTGGGTGCTGCCGGAACAGCATTCTGGAGCGTTACCACAACTGTAACATCGAATGGTTCGGTAAACGGTATGCATGACAGTACGATGCCGTTGAGCGGATTGATCGAGATGTTGAATATGCAGATCAACACTTGGTTCGGTGGAGTCGGCGTCGGTTTTATGAACTATTATGTATTTATTATCATTGCAGTCTTCATCAGTGGTCTTATGGTAGGGCGTACTCCTGAATTTTTAGGAAAGAAAGTCGAAGCCAAAGAAATGAAAATCGCAACGATCGTGGCTTTACTTCATCCGTTCGTTATTCTGGTAGGAACAGCTTTAGCATCTTATTTATATGTTCATAATCCGGCTTTTGTAGAATCGGAAGGAGGTTGGTTGAATAACCCGTCTTTCCATGGGTTGAGTGAAATGTTGTACGAATATACTTCTTGTGCAGCCAATAACGGTTCAGGATTCGAAGGATTAGGAGATAACACGATGTTCTGGAACTATACCTGTGGTATCGTATTGATTCTTTCTCGTTTTATTCCGATAGTCGGACAGGTTGCAATTGCCGGATTGCTTGCTGAAAAGAAATATATTCCGGAAAGTGCCGGAACGTTAAAAACCGATACTGCAACATTCGGCGCTATGACATTTGCCGTTATCTTTATCGTTGCAGCACTGTCTTTCTTCCCGGTTCACGCATTAAGTACTATTGCCGAACATTTAAGTTTATATATTTAATTAAGAGTCTGAGATGAAAAAGAATATTTCAACTTCGCTCTTTCAGAAAGAGCAGGTTTTAGCAAGTATAAAACAATCGTTCGTAAAACTCGATCCGCGCATGATGATTAAAAATCCGATCATGTTCACTGTCGAAGTCGTTACGCTATTAATGTTGCCTATAACGTTCTATTCGTTAGTTGATCCTACTCAGGGTTCATTTGGGTATAACATGACTTTATTTATAATCTTGTTTGTGACTTTACTGTTTGCCAATTTTGCAGAAGCGATAGCCGAAGCAAGAGGGAAAGCTCAAGCCGATAGTTTGAGAAAGACAAGAGAGGAAACTCCGGCAAAGAGGTTGTCTGGAGATAAAATTAAAGTCGTACCGAGTTCTGAATTGAAAAAAGGAGATATCTTTTTGTGCGAAGCCGGAGATGTTATTCCGGCAGATGGGGAAATTATCGAAGGTTTGGCTTCTATCGATGAGAGTGCAATAACTGGAGAAAGTGCCCCAGTCATTCGTGAAGCCGGAGGAGATAAGAGTTCTGTAACAGGCGGTACTAAGGTCCTTTCCGATGTTATAAAAGTTTTGGTGACGAGTCGTCCCGGTGAAAGTTTTTTGGATAAGATGATTGCCCTTGTTGAGGGGGCTTCTCGTAAAAAAACACCGAATGAAATAGCTTTGACTATATTGTTGGCAGGATTTACTCTTGTTTTTGTGATTGTTTGTGTAACCTTAAAACCGTTTGCAGATTATAGCGGTGCTACAATTGCAGTCGGATCACTTATCGCACTGTTTGTCTGTCTTATCCCTACGACGATCGGAGGATTGCTTTCTGCAATCGGTATAGCCGGTATGGATCGTGCTTTGCGGGCTAATGTGATTACGAAATCGGGTAAAGCTGTTGAGACTGCCGGTGATATAGACACATTACTTTTGGATAAAACGGGTACGATAACGATCGGTAACCGGAAAGCGACGAAAATGTATTGTACAGATGCTTCGGTAGATTTTAAAACATTTGTTTCATGGTGTGTGCTCTCTTCACTTTCTGATGAAACACCGGAAGGTAAATCTATCGTTGAGTTAGGTAAAGGGCTTGATGTAAATGCTTCAAGACAAGGTATGATGGTAGAACGGATGATCCGGTTTACTGCCGAAACAAAGTGTTCAGGAGTAGATATGAAAGACGGTATGCAGATCAGAAAGGGTTCTTTTGATGCAATCCGTACGATTACTACTCAAGCCGGATATACATTCCCGAAAGATGCCGAAGAATTGGTCAATGTGATTTCAAGTAACGGGGGAACTCCTTTGGTTGTCAGTGTAGATCGCAAAGTAGTAGGAGTTATTGAGTTGCAAGATATTATTAAGCCGGGAATACAAGAACGTTTTGAACGTCTGCGTAAAATGGGAGTGAAGACCGTTATGGTGACCGGGGATAATCCTCTTACAGCTAAATATATTGCAGCAAAAGCCGGAGTTGATGATTATATTGCAGAAGCTAAACCGGAAGATAAGATGGAATATATCAAGAAAGAGCAAAACAGCGGCAAGTTGGTTGCAATGATGGGAGACGGAACAAATGACGCTCCTGCTCTGGCACAGGCTAATGTCGGTGTTGCTATGAATAGTGGGACACAAGCTGCTAAAGAAGCCGGTAATATGGTAGATTTGGACAACGACCCTACAAAATTGATAGAAATCGTGGAGATAGGAAAACAGTTGTTGATGACACGTGGAACTTTGACAACTTTCTCTATTGCGAATGATGTGGCAAAATATTTTGCAATTGTCCCGGCTCTGTTCATGATTGCCATTCCGCAACTTGCAGCGTTAAATATAATGAATCTGCATAGTCCTGAAACGGCTATCCTCTCGGCAGTGATATTCAATGCATTGATTATTCCGGCGTTAATTCCTCTGGCTTTGAAGGGTGTAACGTATAAGCCGATAGGGGCATCCGCTCTTCTTCGCAGAAATCTGTTGATATACGGACTTGGAGGTATTATCGTGCCTTTTATAGGAATTAAATTGATAGATATGTTTGTAAGTTTATTCTTTTAAATAATAATGATAGAGATGAAATCAATAGTTTGGAAATCGATAAAGATAACGCTGGTATTCTGTGTATTTTTTTCTTTATGCTACATCTTCGTTTTATGGGCTTTTGCCAAAGTAGCAGGACCGGGAAACGGAAATGCCGAAGTTGTGACGTTGGATGGAAAAGTCGTTGGAGCGGCGAATGTCGGGCAAAAATTTACTAAGGATATTTACTTTTGGGGACGTCCTTCTGCTGCCGATTATACAGCAGATGCGTCTGCCGGAAGTAATAAAGGTCCTACAAATCCCGAATATCTCGAAGAAGTAGAAGTACGTATTGATACTTTTTTGGTGCATCACCCTTATTTAAAACGGAATGAAGTACCTGCAGAAATGGTAACAGCCAGCGGTTCGGGACTTGATCCTCACATAACACCGCAAAGTGCAGAAGTGCAAATAAAACGAGTAGCAAAAGCTCGGGGTATGCAAGAAGATAAGGTCCGTAAAATTGTAGAGGAAAATACCGAAGCTCCATTATTAGGACTTTTTGGAACGGCAAAAGTAAATGTCTTGAAACTGAACGTTGCGTTGGACCAACAAAATAAATAATTAATATTAATAATAGAATATATCAAAGATAAGAAAATTGGAAATGAAAAAGTTTATAATTATATTGTTGAGTGTTATATCTCCCGTAGTTCTCAAAGCACAAGAAGAAAATAAAGGAGTAAGTTTTAATGTACAGGGAGATTTAGTAAGTTCTTATATTTGGAGAGGTATGTACCAATCTGGAGCTGCTGTTCAGCCGACATTAGGTCTTCAAGTAGCCGGGTTTTCTCTGACAGCATGGGGTAGTGTCGATTTTACAGGACAAGGTCATAAAGAAGCCGATATTACGGCAGCTTATACCATTGCAGGCTTGACTATTTCTGTTGCCGATTTATGGTGGGCAGGTCAGTCTGGCATTTATAATGACCGTGAAAACGGTAAAAATAACTATTTCAATTTTGATAATCACACTACAGATCATATTTTTGAAGCGGGATTGTCCTATGCGCTTCCGGTTGAGAAATTTCCGTTGAGTATTTCTTGGTATACGATGTTTGCAGGAGGTGACCGTAAGACGATTTCTGATGGTAGCCGTGTCAACGCTTATTCTTCTTATATGGAATTCGGGTATCCTTTTACCGTTAAGGGGGTACAGTTGAATGCTGCCGTCGGTTGTAGTCCTTGGCGTTCAGAACAATATAAAAATGATGATTTTGCCGTTACGAATGTGTCATTGAAAGCGACAAAGGAGATCCATTTTAATGAGCGTTTTTCCTTGCCGGTTTATACGCAAGTAATTTGGAATCCTAATCGTGAAGACGTACATTTCGTTTTCGGGATTACTATACGATGATAAAGTTGTGTTGTTCTATTTAAATATGTTTTGTTTATACCCCTCGGTGATTAGCGACACCGGGGGTATATGTATTTTATAAAGCGGTGGAGATGGATAAAGAAAAAAGCGTCCAGCATTTTTTAGATTTAATAAAGCAATCGAGACGGGGTAAGTTTAAGATATATATCGGCATGATTGCCGGAGTAGGGAAAACTTATCGGATGCTTCAGGAAGCGCACCAATTGTTGGAAAGCGGTGTAGATGTACAGATCGGTTACGTTGAGACTCACGGTCGTACGGATACGGATGCACAATTGAAAGGACTGCCCGTAATACCACGCCGGAAAATCTTTTATAAAGGCAAGGAATTGGAAGAAATGGATGTAGAAGCGATTATCCGAATACGTCCTGAAATTGTAATTGTCGATGAATTGGCGCATACTAATGTGGAGGGAAGCTTGAATGAAAAAAGGTGGCAAGATGTTCTTCAGCTTCTTGATGAAGGAATTAATGTAATCAGTGCGGTTAATATCCAGCATATAGAGGCGTTGAACGATGAAATTCAGAGAATTTCGGGAATAGAGGTAAAAGAGCGTATTCCGGATAGCGTTTTGGAAGAGGCAGATGAAGTCGTAAATATTGATTTGACGGCAGAGGAACTTTTGGCACGTCTGAAAGCAGGGAAAATATACCGTTCAGATAAAGTAGAATGGGCGTTGTCTCATTTTTTTAATGCCGACAATATTCTGCAATTGAGGGAGTTGGCATTGAAAGAGGTTGCTTTGCGTGTCGCGAAAAAAGTCGAAGATGAAGTCGTAGTAGGTAATGTAGGAGTAAGACATGAAAAAATATTGGTGTGTATTAGTACCAATGAAAAAACACCTCGTAAGCTGATACGGAAAGCTGCACGGTTGGCAATTCATCATAATACGCAGTTTTCGGTTTTATATGTTCAGACACCGAAAGAAAGTGCCGATAGAATTCCGTTGGCGGTGCAGCGACATTTGTTGAATCATTTTAAATTGGCGACGGAACTTGGGGGAGAGGTAATTCAGTTGCAGAAGTCAAATGTAATAGACGGAATTATAGAGGCATGTGCAAATAATCATATTACTAAATGTTGTATAGGTAAACCTGAATTATCCTTTTTCTCGGCAGTCTTTTCTATTATGAATTATAAAAAATTAGTGGACTTTTTATCAAGTTCCAATATAGATTTAATTATTTTGGCTTAGATTTGGATTTCAAAATCTGAAAGAGTATGAGAATAAAAAATAAACTTACGTTAGGCATTTGCATCCTTTTTGCGATGATTCTTATGTTAGGTACGCTTGCCATAAGTTCGGTATATGAATTAGACCGGAATTCAAGAAATATTTATGATGCGAATAATAATTCTCTGAACTATGCCCGTAGTATGCTTGTGGCATTGGAAAAGATCGATTCAGATCCTGCCGCTTTAGATGTTTTTATTGAAAATTTTAGGTTGCAGGAGAAAAATATTACAGAAACATATGAATTGCAGGCAACCCGTATTTTAAAAGAGCATTTAGAAGAATATCAAAAAAATCCGGATCGAAAATCTATCGGAAAAATGCGTGCCGATTTATATCGTATCATGGAGTTGAATATGATATCTATTTCTCATAAAAACCAGATGGCGGAAGCGGCGGCAGAGAACTCTCTACTATGGATTTCTGTTTTGTTCGTTTTCTGTATTTTGGTTTCTATAGCTCTTTTAGCCTATTTCCCTAAATATATCGTTAAGCCGATAAAAGAGTTGATCAAAGGAATTCAAGAAGTTGCTGATCAGAATTATAAAAAACGGTTACCGGCCGGGTTGGGAGTAGAGTTCGGAGGTGTTGCAGCTTCTTTTAATAAAATGGCGGAAAGGCTTGAAGAGTTTCATGATAGCTCAATATCCGATATTTTGTCGGGGAAGAAATACATCGAGGCGATTGTAAATAGTATTACAGAACCTATTATAGGCTTGAATGAAGAGATGCAGATTGTATTTGTCAATGAAGAGGCACTTAATTTATTACATTTAAAAAAAGGCGACTTGCTGTATCGTTCGGCAACAGAAGTTGCATTAAAAAATGATCTGCTCCGTCGCTTGGTGAAAGAGTTGGTGTCTCCGAATGAAAAACAAGAACCTCTGAAAATTTATGCAGATAATAAGGAAAGCTATTTTCAGGCAAAATATATCCCGATTCGGATTGTTGAAGCCGGTGAAAATGAACAGAAGAATATAGGAAATATTATCTTGTTGAATAATATCACGGAGTTTAAAGAACGGGATTCGGCAAAAACGACGCTTATCTCTACTATATCTCATGAGCTGAAGACTCCTATCTCGGCGATTTTAATGAGTCTTAAACTATTAGAAGACAATCGGGTAGGAGAATTGAATGATGAACAGAAACAACTCTCTGAGAGCATAAAAGAAAATAGTAACCGGCTTTTGAGTATCACGGGAGAGTTGTTGAATATGACTCAGGTAGAGACCGGCCGATTGCAACTGATGCCTAAAATAACAAAACCGATAGAATTGATAGAATATGCGATAAAAGCAAATAAAGTTCAGGCAGATAAATTCGGTTGCCAGATAGAAGTCGAATATCCTGAGAAAATCAGTAAATTGTTTGTCGATAGTGAAAAGATTGCTTGGGTGATCACGAATTTGTTAAGTAATGCAATACGCTATACTCCGCAAAACGGACGTATAATTATCGGAGCGAAACAAGAGGGCGATATTGTGGAAATTTATGTGCAAGATTTCGGGAAAGGAATAGACCCCCGTTATCATCAAAGCATATTCGACCGTTATTTCCGAGTTCCGGGAACAAAGGTACAAGGTAGCGGTTTGGGGTTATCTATATCTAAAGATTTTGTCGAAGCCCATAACGGAACATTGACTGTGGATAGTGAATTGGGAAAAGGTAGTCGGTTTACTCTTCGTTTTAAAGTTTAATAAAGTATTCAGCCAAATGAAACAATACACCATTTAATCCTCTCTCGAGAGATTGTATAAAAACTCAAAAACAAATAATAATCCATCTGTTTTCATTCCTATTTTAGAAGGGATATTCAGTAAATGTCCCTAAAAAATAAGATGGCATATGAAGATGATGGCG
>ERZ791915.68-NODE-68-length-132950-cov-10.962670_pt1 | contig 132950 bp, 119 predicted proteins | sample MGYA00510139_ERZ791915 | MGnify/ENA primary metagenome ERZ791915 (study PRJEB30046, sample SAMN00792117) | human gut metagenome | study: EMG produced TPA metagenomics assembly of the A metagenome-wide association study of gut microbiota in type 2... | reverse complement strand
CGCCTATCGAATTTCTTAATAATAGTGTCCAATATGATTGACAAACCTACATTTAAGGAGAAATGTTTACAGCGGGACGTCATTGGACAGGAAAGGAGCTTTTAAAAGTTAAATTTCTGTAAATTTTCAAGCAGAAACAGAGCTGTGCTTGACTTTTGGGGGCGGATATGTTATGATATTAAAGCCGCATATTCACGGTCATAAGTGTTTGTATTTGCAGACCACCGTGCGTAGCGAGTTTATTTAAAGGTAGGTGCATTCGTAATGTACGCAGTAATTGAAACAGGCGGAAAGCAGTATCAGGTTAAGCCTGGTGATGAGGTTTTCGTAGAAAAGCTGGACGTAAACGCTGAGGACGCTGTTACTTTCGATAAGGTAATGGTTGTTGGCGCTGACGACGGTATCAAGGTTGGCGCTCCATATGTTGACGGCGCTTCCGTAACAGCTAAGGTCATCAAGAACGGCAAGTCCAAGAAGGTGACTGTATTCACTTACAAGCCAAAGAAGGGCGAAAAGACCAAGATCGGTCACAGACAGCCTTACACTAAGGTTATGATCGAAGCTATCAACGCATAATGATCTGTGCTGATTTTTTCAGAAATGAGCATGACAGGCTTGTGGGATTTCGTATAACGGGTCACGCAGGTTACGCAGATTATGGCGAGGACGTATGCTGTGCAAGCGTATCGTCTGCTGTAATGTTGACGGCTAACACTGTCACGGAGGCTTTTAAGATAAAGGCTGATGTCGCAGTGGAAGAAAACGAAATAATATTAAGGCTTGAAAATGACAGCTCAGAGGAGGGGGACAAGCTTCTTTTAGGGCTTCTCACTCATTTATATTTCCTAGCTGAGGAATTTTCAGGCAGGATCAAAGTCACGGTCAGAGATAACTGATCGGACGGATTACATTTTATGGAGGTGTAATTTAGATGATTAAGATTTCAATGCAGTTTTTCGCTCATAAAAAGGGAATGGGTTCTACAAAGAACGGACGTGATTCTGAGTCAAAGAGACTTGGCGTAAAGAGAGCTGACGGTCAGTTCGTACTGGCTGGTAACATCCTCGTTCGTCAGAGAGGTACTCACATTCACCCAGGCGAGAACGTTAAGAAGGGTTCTGACGATACTCTGTTCGCAACAAGCGACGGTGTTGTAAGATTTGAAAGACTCGGTAGAGACCGCAAGAAGGTTTCGGTTTATCCCAAGGCTTAATTTTGTAACATATGACCCTGAGCCTTAGGCTTGGGGTCTTTTGTTGGTTAATGACAACTAAATTTACGCATAATATCATTTATAAGGAGGTTTGATCATGTTTGTCGATCAGGCGAAGATCTATATAAAAGCCGGTGACGGCGGTGACGGTGCAGTTTCATTCCACCGTGAGAAATACGTTGCGGCAGGCGGTCCGGACGGCGGTGACGGCGGTAAGGGCGGAGATATTGTTTTCGTTGTTGACGACAATATCTCAAACCTTATAGATTTCAGATATAAGAGAAAATATGTTGCCGAAAAGGGACAGAACGGCGGCGGCAAAAACTGCTCAGGCAGGAATGCTCCCGACCTTGTGGTGAAAGTTCCTAGAGGCACTGTGGTTAAAGAAATAAAGAGCGGCAGGATACTTGCCGACCTTTCTACCGATGAGCCTGCTGTTATCGCTCATGGCGGCAAGGGCGGACGTGGAAACGCTCATTTTGCCACTTCCACAAGGCAGATACCGAAGTTTGCAAAGCCGGGTTTCCGTGGTGACGAATATGAGGTAATGCTTGAACTCAAGCTTATTGCAGACGTAGGACTTGTGGGCTTTCCAAACGTTGGTAAATCCACACTTATCTCTGTTGTATCAGCGGCAAAGCCAAAGATAGCCAACTACCACTTCACTACCCTGACGCCTGTGCTTGGCGTTGTTAAGATAGAAGAGGGAAAATCTTTTGTTATGGCAGATATCCCAGGTCTTATCGAGGGTGCGAGCGAGGGCGTCGGTCTTGGTCACGAATTTCTCAGACACGTTGAGAGGTGCAGACTTATCGTTCACGTTATCGACGTTTCAGGCAGCGAGGGCAGAGATCCTATCGAGGATTTCAAGGCGATAAATCACGAGCTTGAAAACTTCTCAATGGAGCTTGCGGAAGCTCCGCAGATAGTTGCCGCAAACAAGAGCGATATGGCTACCCCTGAGCAGGTAGAAAGGCTGAGAAACTATGTTGAGGATCAGGGACTTCTCTTCTATGAGATCTCTGCCGCTACCACAAAGGGTACAAAAGAGCTTATGTATGGCGTATGGGAGCGACTTTCTGTTCTTCCGCCTGTTAAGCAGTTTGAAGCTCAGCCGCTCACTCAGGAGGAGCTTGACGATAAGCTCATCTCAAAGAAAGACTTCCGTGTTACTGTGGAGGACGGCGTTTATTTCGTGGAAGCAGATTGGCTTCTTGACATACTCAGGACGGCTAATATGGACGACTACTCTTCCCTCCAGTATTTCCAGAACGTGCTCAGGACCAGCGGCATAATTGACAAGCTGGAAGAAATGGGTATCGAAGAGGGCGACACTGTTTCTATATTCGACTTTGAGTTTGAATATCTCAGATAGGAGGGAGCGTCACGGGAAAGCTTTCTGATATGGACGCTATGCAATACTCCCCTCTGGCACTGGCTTTTATCGGGGACGGCGTTTACGAGATAAGGGTAAGAGAAAAGCTTATCCTTGAAGCTAATATGCCTGCGGACAAGCTGCACAAGCTCACTGTTGAGAGGGTGTGTGCGGAATATCAGGCAAAGGCTGTTCGCAAGTGGCTTGACGAGGGGCTGCTTAACGAACAGGAAATGGATATTTTCAAAAGGGGCAGAAATGCAAAGGGCATAAATGCTCCGAAACATTCCACTGTGGGGGAATACCGCATGGCGACAGGTTTGGAATGTCTTTTCGGTTTTTTATATCTCACGGGGCGTGAGGAACGTATAGGTGAACTGTTCGAGGCAGCATGGTCTGTGGGCAGCATCAATGAATAATATTACATCAAGGAGTGAATCAAATGTCAGGTCATTCAAAATGGGAAAACATTAAAAGAAAAAAGGGTGCAACAGACGCTGCAAGAGCTAAGATATTTACAAAGATAGGCAGAGAGATCGCTGTTGTAGTTAAGCAGGGCGGTGCTGATCCTGCAGGTAACGCAAAGCTGAGAGATCTTATCGCAAAAGCTAAGTCAAACAACGTGCCTAACGATAATATCGATAGAATTATCAAAAAGGCAGCAGGCGACGGCGACAAGAACAGCTACGAGTCAATGGTATACGAGGGCTACGGTCCAAGCGGTGTTGCTGTTATCGTTGAGTGCCTTACAGACAACAAGAACAGAACAGCAGGCGATATCCGTCACTTCTTCGACAAGTTCGGCGGAAACATGGGTACATCAGGCTGTGTATCTTTCATGTTCTCTGATGTTGGTACTGTTGTTATGGAGAACAACGGTGCTGACGAGGACAAGATAATGGAGGACTGCTTTGAGGCAGGTGCTGACGATTTCAACGTTGATGACGATGTTATCGAGATATCATGCGACCCTAATCAGGTTTCTTCTGTAAGAGAAGCTCTTGAGGGAATGGGTTACAAGGTACTTTCTGCTGAGGCTGAGAAAGTTCCTTCAAACTACACAACTATCGAAGACGAGGACGCTATCAAGAAGATGGGTCTGCTTCTCGAGCATCTTGAGGACGATGACGACGTTCAGAACGTTTACCACAACTGGGAGAATATGCCGGTTGAAGAGGAAGAATAATCAGGAAGATTTCTGACACTTTACTATTGACATTTACATATAATGTGGTATAATAGAATTAGAAAGATTTATTCTTTTAATAGGGGTTGCGAATCCGTCTAAAATCGCTTTAATAGAGGTCACAGAGCCTTTAAAAATACTGTTTTAATAGGGGTTGCGAATCCGTCTAAAATCGCTTTAATATGTATTTAAAGGGTCAATTTGTTTTGACCCTTTATTTTTTGTATGGAGATGTATGAACGTGCAGAAGTGGAAAATAATAAACAAGGATTACCTTGACTATCTGAGAGAAAATTATGAGTCGAGGATACCAAGAACAGACTACGGAAATGATAGGCTGAAGCCGTTCTTTGGAGAGCTTATGCGTGTGGGTGACCTTGCATATGTGACGCAGGTATCTTCTGCAAAGCCAAGACACAATAAAATAAAGGCAAATATAGATTTTCAGAAAATAATACATAATGACGTGCTTATAGCTGTTGTAAATCTTAATTATATGTTCCCTGTGCCTGTGTCTGAAATGACAGACCTTGAATACGGAAAAATCGAGGAGTATGTTGATTTCAAAAATGATACTGCCAAAAGCAAATACATTGACCTTCTGAAAAGAGAAATGAAATATATCAAAGAACTTCCTCTTGAAAACAATGCACGCTCATTGTATGCTCTCAAATATGACAAGCCTGAACACGTAATATCAAAGCGTTGTTTTGATTTTAAAACATTGGAAAATGGTGCGCATAATTGGACAGAGAAGCTCATAAAATAATCATGCAGATATGGGGGACTGACGCTTGCAGGGCGACAGTCCCTTTTAAGCTTTAAACGACGATTTTTCGGGGATTTTCGTGTTAAAATCGCTGAAAATCCTTGCAGCTTTGCGGTGCTGTTTGTAAGTTGTGCTATTGACATAAAAGGGGTTATAGTATATAATAATCGTATGTGTAGATATTGCCCTGAAAAGATAAAAAAATACAGATAATGGGTGATAAGGAAGAAGTAGAGAATGATAGGAGGAAACTTATGAACAAGATCTTTTGTTCTGCTCTGACAGCCGTTGTTGCAGGTGCTATGCTCACAGGCTGTGCCATGCCTTGGGAAAAGGGTGCTGATGACGACGTTGCCCCCGGTGGTTATTCCTATACGGCTGACTCAAATTCAGAACAGAAACAAGCTTATCGCTGGCTCATAGAGCCGACTATAAACGCCGATAATATCATTTCTTTTGACGGAAGTCAGGTCGACCCTAACAACGAACAGAACACAGCTTATGCCAACTATTCTGTTATCAGACAGAGCGGCAAGTATGGCATTATAGACTACAGCGGAAACATGGTAGTGCCTGCGGAATATGACGATTACTACACCTGCTGGTGCGGAGAGGTCACGCTTTTCAATATTATAAATGAAAAGAATGATGAGTATGAGTATTGCAGTATCGACAGCTCAAATCAGGTAGTATACTATGCGGCGGAACATCATGACAGCTCACCGAAATATTACTGGAACAGCAATGAGGAAAAGATCTATGTAAAGGACGCTGACGAAGAACAGGGCGAAGAATACACCGGCAAAAAGGCTGTTGTGGTATGTGAAGCTGACGTGAAAAAGTCTGACAATGGTTTTTATGACATTTCTCCTGTGAGCGAACCGCTTTACGGGCTTGCTAAAAAGAACAAGCTTATACTTGATATGCAGTATACTGATTTCTATGCCCCTGCATACAAAGGCGCAGGACTTACCTGCATCGCCTTTGAGAACGACGAAGGCAAGTGGGGATATGTTGGTTCTGACGGCAAAACTATAATCGACTTTAAGTGCGACGGTGACATGAGTGCCTATTGCGGAAAGGTGATAGATGACGAGATGGCAGTTCATCCTTATCTTTTCACTGACGATTATCTGCCGGTATCCATAAATTCATCATATGGTTATTATGACATAGACGGCAACTGTATCGTAAAGCCAGGCGAGTTCGATCAGGCAAGACCTGCTCACAACGGCAAGGCATGGGTAATGAAGTCCGGAAAATGGGGCGTTATAGCATTCGGTGACGCACCTGTTGAGGAGGACTCATCGGAGGAAGAGACCACCACAACTACGACCACCACAAGCTACATCACCACGACCACAACTTCAACGACCACCAAAACAACTTCGGTTTCAACAGAAACGAAAAAAGCAACTGAAACTACTCCATCTTTGACACAGCCAAGTGAAACCACTGAGGTGTCAACGAACACGGAAACTGTTACAGAAACAGTAACGGAGCCTGTAACGGAAACTGATCCGCCTGCTCCTGAGCCTGAGCCTGAACCGACACCTGAACAATAATACAAATATAGAAAGCCCTCAGTCGTCAGGTATTTACTCAGGTCAATATGATTCATCACTTCACAAAATGTATATACCGGGTCAGTTGTTTCAATTATTTTTTTCAATTTCTATTGGAAATTTTAATTGATATGGTGTATAATATTCTTGTGGTTGGTTATTCATGATACTTTAATTATACCACAAAAAAAGACTGCTGTCTTGCTTTTTGGCAAGATCGCAGCCTTTTTTCTTGGGGACTTTTTTTACAGCCCCTTTTTTGTATAAAAAAAATTATATTAAAAACGCACAAACCATGCAGGGGACGAGCCCCTATATTTTTGCACATAAAAAGCCCTGCCGAAGCAGAGCTTTTCTTTTTTACTGGTTATATATCTCTTTCCTGAGAAGTGCTTTGCAGGCTTCAAAATCCACTTCGAGAATTGATTGACCGTCAGATGATGTGCCATATGAATAGGAATCATCATCAGGTATTCTCATGGACTTTATCTCGTAATTCATGGAGAATATCGCCTTATAGGTAAGAGCAAAAAGCTGTGTCTGGGACATATTGGTTGTAAGATGTGACATTGACGCTTTTGCGAACTTGTCTATAGTCAGCGGATCTGAGCTTTTCGCCTTTTCGATTATCTTTGTGATAACTGTTCTCTGGCGTTCTGTCCGCTCGAAATCTGCGTTGCCAACATATCTAAGTCTTGCATAGGCAAGCGCCTGATTGCCGTTTACATGGAGCTTCTTTCCGCCCTTATCAAGATAGTCTGTACCCTTTTTATTGCCAAGAAGCTTGTTTTGCTCTGCCATTGGAGGCTTCATGCCCTCGGCTTCTTCGTCGGAAATGTCAAGCTCGATACCGCCAACTGCGTCAACGATATCAACGAATGACAGAAAGTCGATATAAACATAATCGTCAACGGCAATATCAAAATTATACTCTATGGTATCCATAAGAAGCTCTGCACCGCCGTAAACATACGCTGCATTGAGCTTTGACCATGTGTCTATATCATTTCCGTCAGCGTCAATGCCCTTGATATTCACATACATATCACGCATGAAAGAGGTCATTGTTATCTCTTTTGTGGTGCTGTTAATGGAGAGAAGTATCATAGAGTCTGTTCTGCCACGCTCGTCAGCGTTTCTTGTATCAGAGCCTATAAGCAGGATATTTCGCACATCAGAGCTGTCCATGGAAGCGTCTGTGTTCGTTCGCTGACCTCTTTCCACCTTGTTCACCATGCCTATGTATCGCCATATAAGCACGTTCGCCAATATGAAAACCACCAAAAGTATGATGATAAGCACCTTGAAAAAGGTTTTTATAGGGTGTCTTTTTTTATTTTCCACTTTGTTTTTACCTTTTTTGTTCGTCTGACCGTTACGGCTTTTATTGTTTTTGCCAAATTGCAGGTCATTATTTCGTCTTTGTGCTGAGGTCTTATTGCTTTTTGCCGACTTGCCTGAACCTCTCTGCTTGCTCTGTCCGTTCTGTGGACGTGACGTTTGTCTGCTCTGTGTCTGCCGTCTTGGAGTGCTTTCTCTGTATGAGCCTGCGTGATCTGATGATGAACGGCTTCCCTGCCCGTATGGCTGAGCTGTACCCTGTGTATGATCATCAGGGTAGCCAGCGTCATAGTAATCGTCAAAGTCGTTCACGCCCTCGTCTATTTGCTGAACACGCTGTCCGCCCGCACCGCTTATGCGATTGAACTCGTCAAGCTGTCGCTGATATTCCTGTTCGTAGTAGTCCTGAGGCTTATTATCGTTTGTGTAGTTTTGTTGTCTGTCTTTATTAGCCACCTGACTGCACCTCCGTTCATTTTTACAATACCAATATTATAGTACATATCAGGCTTATTGTCAATGACAGAAAAAAGGCGGAGCTTTTTCCAGCGTCCGCCTTTTTATTTTTACGTTGTTGTGGAGAAGCGGGCGAACACTGTTCGCCCCTACAAGCCAATGCCGTTTTTATGGGCATTTGCAGGTCTACACATAGCCTTATTTTATTCTGCTGCTTCTTAGGGCATTGAGGATAGCTATTACGGCTACGCCAACGTCTGCGAAAACCGCAAGCCACATTCCTGCAAGTCCCAATGCACCAAATATAAGCACAAGGGCTTTTACTCCAAGGGCAAAAATTATATTCTCTCTTACTATTGTCATAGTCTTTCGGGATATCTTTACTGCGTCTGCTATGCTTGACGGATCGTCGTTCATAAGCACAACGTCTGCGGCTTCAATGGCGATATCTGAGCCTAAGCCACCCATTGCGATACCAATATCTGCTCTTGCGATAACAGGTGCGTCATTTATTCCGTCCCCTGCGAACGCAACAAGTCTGCGGTCGGGGTCTTTTATAAGCTGTTCGACCTTTTCAACCTTGTTTTCAGGGAGAAGCTCACTGAAGAATGTTTTTATGCCCACTTTCTTTGCCACCTTTTCGGCGGTATCTTTCTTATCACCTGTGAGGAGGACAGTTTCAACGCCAAGCTCTCTAAGTCTTGAAACGGCTGTGGCAGAGGTTTCTTTTATCTCGTCGCCAAGGAGTATCTCACCTATGAACTTGCCGTCAAGGGCAACATAAACTGCTGTCGCAGAATCTTCTGAGCTTTGTGCGGCAATGCCGTTTGTTTCAAGAAGCGCTTTCTTTCCGCAAAGTATCTCCTTGCCGTCAAGCTTTGCTCTTACACCGTTTCCTGCTATCTCTTCAACATCAGAAAGTCTTGCACCGTCTATTTCCTTGCCGTATCTCTGCACTATGGAGATACCGATAGGGTGAGTTGACATGCTTTCTGCATATGCGGCGGCTTCAAGGAGGATATCCTGTGAAACGTCCTGTGGGTTTACGCTGAGGACAGTGAACTTGCCCTTTGTGAGCGTACCTGTTTTATCAACTGCGAGAGTTTTGCACTTCGCCATTGTTTCGAGATTTTTGGCACCCTTTATAAGTATTCCCTTTTTAGATGCTCCGCCTATTCCTGCGAAGAACGAGAGAGGCACTGAGATAACAAGTGCGCATGGGCAGGATATTACAAGGAACAGAAGTCCTCTATATAGCCATTTTGAGAACTGGTCAAAGCCCAGAATGAAGCTTGGTATAAACACGAGTGCAAGTGCAGCAATTACTACTGCAGGGGTATAAACTCTTGCAAAACGTGTGATGAACTTTTCGGTCTTGGCTTTTCTTTCACTGGAGTTTTGCACCATATCGAGAATTTTCGACACTGCGGACTCGTGGAAGGTATTTGTGACCCGAACTTTGAGAAGTCCTCTCAGGTTTGTTGAGCCACTGAGGACGCTGTCCCCTGCTTTGACCTCAACAGGAAGGAACTCACCGGTAAGTGCTGATGTATCAAGCTCTGATTCTCCTTCTGTTACAATACCGTCAAGAGGTATTCTCTCGCCTGTTTTTACGGCGATCATCTCGTCCTTGAGGATATCCTCAGGAGGAAGCTCGTATGTTTTGCCGTTTCTTACAACTGTTACAGACTCAGGCTTAAGCTCCATAAGCTTTGTGATAGATTTTCTTGACTTCTCTACTGCGATAGTCTGGAAAAGCTCACCCACCTGGAAGAACAGCATAACGGCTGCACCCTCACGGAAGTCTTTAAGTGCAAATGCGCCAACTGTTGCGATAGTCATGAGCAGAGATTCGTCAAAAGCCTCGCCTTTAACAAGATTTCTTACAGCGGCGATAACAACGTCAAGACCTGCGATAAGGTAAGCAACTATTGCAAGGCCTGCACTGAGATACTCACATACGGTGCCGCTTCCAAGCTTATCCAAAAGCATTGATGCGATAAAGAACACGACAGCCACAGAAAGCTTGACTATCTCGCCCTTATGGTCATTCACAGGCTCTTCCTCTGCTGTCTGAGCACCATAATCCTTAACAGTAACGTCAGGCTCAAGCTGATGGACGGTATCTTCTATCATGATACGCAGGTCAGGGTTAGAGCCGTCTGTTTTGACAGTAAGCTTTTTGCTGATAAAATCGACGTTTGATGAAACAACGCTTGCAAGCTCACCCACACGGTTTGCTATCTTTTCACCGCAGTTAGGGCAATCGAGATCCTCCAGCTTCAGATAGAGAGTTTTCTCAGCAGAATTGCCAAGCTCTTTCACGCTAACGTCAGGTTCAAGCTTATGGACGACGTTTTCTATCTCGGTAAAGAGGGCGTTTTTATCGCCGTCAAAATCAACTGTGAGCTTTTTATTGATAAAGTCAAGGTTAGAGCTTTTAACGCCTGAAAGCTCGCCCACACGTTTCTCGATCTTTTCCGCACAATGAGGACAATCGAGTTCTTTAAGAAGCAAAGTCATTTTACTCATTTCACATTCTCCTATACTACAAAAAAACAGATCACTTTCTTTACTCGCTGATATGCTCGATACCCATATTGAGTATGACAGCGACGTGTTCATCGGAAACTGAATAATAGACTGTTTTTCCCTCACGTCTATACTTCACAAGTCTGGCCTGCTTAAGCACTCTCAGCTGATGCGAGATAGCGGACTGTGACATTTCCAACAGCTCTGCGATATCGCACACGCACATTTCGTCCTTTATAAGGGTAAAGAGTATTTTCACTCTTGTTTGGTCGCCAAGGACTTTAAAAAGCTCTGCCACGTCATATATCTCCTCCTCAACGGGCATTGTTTTCCCTATTTCCTCCATTTTCTCTATATTCTTTCCTCCGCACTGTTTATGCTCATGCTTTACTGTATTCTCGCTCATTTATTTTCGCTCTCCTTTTCTTATCATTGTTTTAGTATATTCGATATGGGTCATTTCAATTCATCATATGAATAACTGTTCATATGTTTATTATATCATATATTCATGTTTTGTCAAGGGGGGTTTTGAAATTTTTTTTGATTTAAGTTATTGGGGGTATTTTGTTTACATGGTACTGTTGCATACCATGCGGGTGAACGATGTTCGCCCCTACGGATTATTCGGGCGAGTTTGCTGTGCCGCAAAATCGCTTCGCTCGATGTTGGGGCACAACTCTGGTCAGCTTTGCCCATTCCTAATTCCTCATTCCTCATTCCTAATTCCTCACTCCTCACTTTTTACACCTGTATTTAAACTTGACAAGTGTCTAAAAAAATGTTACTATACTATAGTAATAAAACTTATATGCAAATTCTCGGTCCTATCGGAAAGGAAATGATACTATGTCAAAATCTGTTGAGATCCAATCTCAGGATCTAACCAAAAGATACACCCTCGGCGAGGAGATCTTCAACTCCGTTTCACACGGTGCAGGCGGTCTGCTATCCATTGCCGGCACTGCCGTTCTTATCGTTCTCGCTGCCATTTACTCCAACGCTTGGGGCGTTGTAAGCTCCGCTATTTTTGGAGCTTCTCTTATCATACTTTACACCATGTCAACCCTTTATCACGCTATCACCAATCCAAAAGCCAAAAAGTTTTTCAGAATAATGGATCACAACACCATTTTCTTCCTCATCGCAGGCACCTACACCCCTATCACCCTTGTGCCTTTGAGAGGTGCGTTTGGCTGGGTTCTTTTCGGAATCGTTTGGGGTGCGGCTATTCTTGGCATTGTGCTGAACTCCATTGACCTTGAAAAGTTCCGCAAGCCTTCTGTTGTATGCTATATCGCAATGGGCTGGGTAGTCATTATCGCCGTCAAGCCTATGATAGAAAAAGTTTATCCTCTGTCCTTGTGGTTTATTCTTATAGGCGGACTTTTCTACACTGTAGGCGTTATTTTCTATGTTAAAAAGAACAAAAAATATTTTCACTCAATATGGCATTTGTTCACCATTGCGGGAAGTGTTTTCCACTACTTTGCGGTGCTTATGATGATAACTCACGAATAAGATAAAAAAATCCCGAGGGCGTTTTGAATGCTCTCGGGATTTTTTTACTCATTTTCTTCGTCGTCATCATTTTCCAATGTATCGATATACTTATTGTATTTCTTTATGGTGTGCTCATGCAGGAGATAGTCGATCACAATAGATACTGCAAAGCCTATAACTACATCTAATACAGCAGAGGAAACGCTGAATTTCGTATCGACAACCAGATCTATAACGGTAAACATGGCTGCAAAGACCAATGAATCAAGAGCATAAAACTTAATTCTGCTCTTTCTGCTCTTTTTGTCCGTACCTGTGTCAAGAGTCTTGCCTGTGAATGATCTCGGTATATCATAAATATGATTTTTACTGTTCACCACCGTATAGGTTATCATCATCACCACAACGCTTATAAGATCAGGCAACGGGTTCTGGTCGGTATACAACCGATACAAAAGCGAGATCAACACGCAGAATATCGACACTATGCCCACTGCCGCAAGGGCTGAATCGTTCGCCTGTTTGACACGCTCGTCAACACCATCTGTTATCTGAGTTTCAAGCTTTTCTTTGTTAAGTTTCATTTGTCATCTTTCCTTTCTTCCTTTTCTGTCCAAAACAGGTCGTTGAGAGTCTTATCCAAAGCGTCACAGATAGCGACACAAAGCTTTAAGGTCGGGTTATAATTGCCTGATTCTATCATTCCGATAGTTTGTCTTGTTACGCCAACGGCTTTTGCAAGATCCTCTTGGTTCATATCCTTTTCAAGCCTTGCTATTTTCATTTTTTTATTTTTCAAGTTTTGCAGCCGCTCCTTTCTTTCTCGTTGATCATAGTATACATCATATTTTCTAAAATGTCAAGTATATTTTGCATTTTTCTCGATATTTTTTTCATTATGTCATGATCATTTTTATATGACAAGTCAGGGCGGCAAAATTAAAATAGTTCTTAACTGAAATATATGGCGGTTTTTCTATTGCAAAAATGGCTGAAAAGTAGTATAATCATAATGATGTATTATATGTGACTGCACTGAAATTATCACATAGGTGCGGTTTTTACATGAAAGGAGCATTTTATGCGTAAGTCAGGTATTTTAATGCACATATCCTCTCTGCCTAACGATTATGGTATCGGAAAGCTTGGCAAGGAGGCTTATGCTTTTGTGGATTTTCTTGAAAAGGCTCACCAAAAATGTTGGCAGATACTTCCTATATCTCCTACAAGCTATGGTGATTCGCCATATCAGAGCTTTTCTGTTCACGCAGGAAATCCATACTTTATAGACCTTGAAGCTCTGGAAAAAGAGGGTTATCTGAAACCTGCAGAATACAAGGATATTGAGTGGGGCGATGACAAAGGGTCTGTTGACTACGGCAAGATATACGAGGTCATTTTTAAGGTGCTGAGAACGGCTCACAAACGTTTTCGCAAAAAGCCTGAAAAGGCATACTCTAAATTCGTGGTAGAAAACAAGGATTGGATATACGACTACGCTTTGTTTATGTCACTGAAATTTGCCAACAAGGGCAAGGCTTGGTATGAATGGGACGAACCGCTGAAAATGTACAAGCCTAAGGCGATAAAAAGTGCTAGAAAAGAATATGCAAATGATATAGACTTCTGGTGCTTTGTGCAGTATAAATATTTCCAGCAGTGGAAAAAGCTCAAGTCTTATGCCAATGAAAAGGGCATCGAGATAATAGGCGATATCCCCATATATGTGGCATATGACAGTGTTGAGGTGTGGAGCACACCGCAGTATTTCAGCCTTGACAAAGAGAAAAAGCCTGTTGAGGTGGCAGGATGTCCACCTGACGCATTCACGGCAGACGGTCAGCTTTGGGGCAATCCTCTTTACAACTGGGAATACATAGCAAGAGATAAATTCCGCTGGTGGGTAGAGCGTATAAAGGCGGCTTCTGACACCTATGACGTGGTGAGAATAGACCATTTCAGGGGCTTTGAAAGCTATTACTGCATACCATACGGTGCAAAGAACGCCAAAAAGGGCAAGTGGAGAAAAGGTCCTGACATGAGGCTTTTCAAAGAAGTGAGAAAACAGCTTGGGGACGTGAAGATAATCGCAGAGGACTTGGGTTTTCTTACAAAGCACGTTGTAAAAATGCTCAACGCAAGCGGATATCCTGGCATGAAGGTGCTGGAGTTCGGCTTTGATTCTGATAATACAAACGGCTATCTGCCCCACAATTTTAAGACCACAAACAGCATTTGCTATACAGGTACGCACGATAACGAAACCATACTTGGCTGGATAAAGAGCTGTGACGAAAAGACCAGAAGCTACTGCAAGGACTATCTTGGAGTTACAAAAGACGAATTCGTGCCTTGGGCAATGGTAAGACTTTGTTGGTCCAGCGTGTGTGATACAGCTATCGCACAAATGCAGGATATACTTTGCCTTGACGATAAAGCCAGAATGAATACACCGTCAACAGTGGGAGCAAATTGGAAGTGGAGATTGGAAAGCTTTGATAAGCTTGATGATACTTTGGCGGAGAGATTGGCGAAGATAACTGCGGTGTATGGCAGATAGAGCAGGGATAAATGAGGAATGAGAAATGAGGAGTGAGGAGTGAGGAGTGAGGAATGTGCATAGCTGACCGAACAAATCACAAGCATGAAGAAGTCAGATACCAGATAAAAGTAATATCGGAGAATTAAATCTGCACCGCTTTTCTATCCCTTAGCGCAACGTAGATCCGCAAAGAGCGACAGCGATTTTGCGGCAGAAGAAAGCTGACCAAAACATTGTAGGGAAACGGCTCAATTTCTGTTTCACAGCGACGTCCCACTCAAAGTGACAAGGTTTAAATTATCCAGAATTTGTGCAGAGCAACATTGTGCGGATAACACAAATGAGATTGCAGTCGAAACGGCGAGGGGTGCGGGACGCCGAGGGCGTCGTCCCCTACGGTGCGGTGGGAAAATTTTTATGGTTATTGAGCCATATTGTTATCGTTGCTTGTTTCTTCGACGGGCAAACAATGTTCGCCAATACCATACGTTGTGCGGATAATCACAAAGTACAAAATGCAATAGAATACATAAAATATCAGAAAGGATAAAAACCAATGAACAAAGAACTGTTTTACAGTGAACTTAGTAAAGACCTGAAAAAGAAGTTTGGCACAAGCGTTGAAAAAGCTCTGCCTTGGCAGCTCCACGAAAGCCTGTCGGCTACTGTTATGGAGCTTATTGACAGCGATTGGGAGAACAGCAGAAAGGCTCACCTTGACAGCCGCAGAGCCTGCTATCTCTCTATGGAGTTCCTTATGGGCAGAGCCGTTTATAACAATCTCCTTTGCCTTGGTATCACTGACGAGGTGGACGAGCTTTTGAAGGCTCACGGCAGAAGTCTTAATGACCTTGAGGAGATAGAGGACGCTGCCCTCGGCAACGGTGGTCTTGGCAGACTTGCCGCTTGCTTCCTTGATTCCGCCGCCGCTCATGACCTGCCTTTGGACGGCTACGGAATAAGATACAAGTACGGTCTTTTCAAGCAGAAAATAGTTGACGGCTTCCAAAAGGAAGAGGCTGACAACTGGACTAAGTACGGCGACCCTTGGTCTAAGAGATGCGAAAATGACAAGGTAGTCGTTAAATACGGCGATCAGACTGTTTATGCTGTGCCTTATGATATGCCTGTTATCGGCTTTGGCACTAAGAACGTTGGCACACTCAGACTTTGGCAGGCTGAGAGCGTGGAGGACTTCGACTTCGCTCAGTTCGACTGCGGTAACTATGACGGTGCTGTAAAGGCTAAAAATGACGCTGAGAATATCTCAAAGGTGCTTTACCCTAACGATAACTGCGAAGAGGGCAAGATACTCAGACTTAAACAGGAATATTTCTTCTCCTCTGCTTCCGTGACGGATATTCTCAAAAAGCATTTGGCTAAGTTCGGCACTCTTGACAACCTTGGCGACTATATCACTATCCAGCTTAACGATACTCACCCTGTTATCGCTGTGCCAGAGCTTATAAGACAGCTTTGTGCCGAACATGGATATGATTTTGACAAGGCTTTTGAGATCGCCCACAAGGTCTTTAACTACACAAACCACACTATCATGGCTGAGGCTCTTGAAAAGTGGGATTGCAGACTTGTGGAAAAGGTAGTGCCTGAGGTCTACACATATATTCTTATGATAAACGAGCGTTTTATAAAGGATATGTACGCCCTCAAAAAGGTCAGAGAGTATATCTCTAAGCTTTCTCCTGTTGGCGACGGCATGGTTAAAATGGCATTTATGGCTATCTATGTTTCAAGCTATATAAACGGCGTTGCGGCTATCCACACTGAGATACTGAAAAAGGACGCTCTCAAAGACTGGTATGAGCTTTATCCTGAGAGATTTCAGAACAAGACCAATGGTATCACACAAAGACGTTGGCTCGCACTTTGCAACCCTGAGCTTTCCGCACTTATCACAAAGCTTCTTGGCAATGCAGATTGGGTGAAGAACCTGGACGAGCTTAAAAAACTTGAAAAATATGCTGATGATGAAGCTGTTCTTAACGAGTTCATGGCTGTTAAGGAGGCTCAGAAGAACCGCCTTGCCGCTTTTGTAAAGGAGCATGACGGTGTTGATATCGACCCGAACACCATTTTTGACATTCAGATCAAGCGTCTGCACGAATACAAGAGGCAATTTCTTAACGCTTTGTCTATACTTTACATTTACTATGGCATCAAGGACGGCTCTATAAAAGACTTCACGCCGACAACATTTATTTTCGGTGCTAAGTCTGCACCGGGATATCGCAGAGCAAAGGCTATCATCAAGTTTATCGGCGAGATAGGCAAGCTTGTGAACGCTGACCCTGACACAAAGGATCTTATCAAGGTGGTTTTCGTACAGAACTACAACGTTTCCTATGCGGAAAAGCTTGTTACTGCGGCTGATGTTTCCGAGCAGATATCTACAGCAGGCACCGAGGCAAGCGGCACGGGCAACATGAAGCTTATGCTCAACGGTGCTGTTACACTGGGAACTTATGACGGAGCTAACGTTGAGATCGTTCAGGAGGCAGGCGAGGAGAACAACTACATCTTCGGTGCAAGAGTAGAGGAGCTGGCTGAGATAATGCCAAAGTATGACCCTAGGGAGATACTTTTCTCAAACGACAAGATAAAGCGTGTTCTTGACAAGCTTATTGACGGCAGTCTTTCAGACGGCGGCGTTCCGTCCAACGAGGAGGGCAGCTTCAAGGAGCTTTACAAGGCGCTCACTGACGGTGCAAGCTGGCACGTTCCTGACCACTACTACGTTCTTGGCGACCTTGAAAGCTATGTTCATGCAAAGCTCAAGGTCAACGCAGACTACAAGGACAAGCTTGCATTCGCTAAGAAGTGCTGGCTGAACATTGCAAATGCCGGCAAGTTCTCTTCTGACAGAACTATCAAGGACTATGCAGAAAACATCTGGAAGATAGAGCCTGTTAAGCTGTAATTGGAAATCAAATTTCTATGCAAATTGAATTTGTTAAGGGTATGACACATGATTTTAAGCTTTTTATACACGAAAATGAACTTATCATAATATTAATTTGCGAAAATATGAACTAAAGCATTAATACACAAAGGGCAGGCTCGTTTTTTGACGGGCTTGTCAGTTTTAGTGTAAATATATTCAAGGGATAGATTTACATAAATGGCAGGAGGATAAATGTTAGACACCTTACTTAAAATAGACGGCGACATACTGTTATGGATACAGGACAACCTGCGTGCAGGGTGGCTCGACCCCATAATGAAATTCATAACATATCTTGCAAACGGAGGTGCGTTATGGATAGGCATATGCGTTTTACTTCTCATACTGAAAAAGACTAGAACAACAGGCATCGTGTGTTCATGCTCCCTTGCGGTGACTTTTCTTATAAACAACATTATTTTGAAAAACGTTATCGCACGAACAAGACCATATGAAGCTATAGAAGAGCTTAACAGGATAATAGGGGCACAATCGGACTTCTCCTTTCCCTCGGGACATTCGGGAGCTTCCTTTGCAGTGGCGGTGGTAATGTTCATGGAGATGCCGAAAAAATATGGCGTGCCTGCACTTATAGTGGCAACACTCATTGCACTGTCAAGGCTATATGTGGGAGTACATTATCCAAGCGACGTTATCGCAGGCGTTCTAACGGGAACGATATATGCTGTTATCACAGTGGCAATATACAGAAAATTCTTCAAGGACAAGAAACATTCTGAAAAATAAAAGACATTTGACGGGCGGTTTTTGACCGCTCGTTTTTTGTTGCTTTATCATCAAATTCTATTGAAAATCAAGTGGAAATATGCTATCATAGAGATAATAAATATGAAGGAGAAAATCTTATGAAAAAGGTGCTTAAAACTATTCTTATGGGTGCTGTGGCTTTCAGCCTTGCTATGGGAGTGGGCTGTGGGACTGGTGAAAACAGCAGTCTGGAAAAAGAAAGCTCAAAGGCTGAGGACAGCAGTTCACAGAATAAGCGCAGACAGCTTCGTGACAAGTCTGACTACGGAAAAGTGATAGCCCTCACTTTTGATGACGGCCCTAACACTGACACAACTCCACTTGTGCTTGACAAGCTTGAAGAACACGGCATTGTGGCTTCGTTTTTCGTTATCGGAAACAACATCACAGACGAGAGTGCAGAGGTCATGAAGCGTGCTTACAACATGGGCTGTGACATTGAAAACCATTCTCAGAGCCACCCTGACATGACAAAAATGACCGCAGAGGAGATAAAAGCTGAGATAGACTTTACCTCTGACAAGGTGGAAGCGATTGTTGGCGAACGTCCGCAGTTTTTCCGTCCGCCATATATTGCGGTGAACCAGACAATGTTTGACGTTATAGATATGCCGTTTATATGCGGATACGGTGCAGAGGACTATAACAATGCCATAGGCGTTGAGGAGCGTGTTGAAAAAGTGCTTGCGCAGGCTAAGGACGGGGAAATTATCCTGCTTCACGATATGAACGGAAACGTTCAGACAGTTGAAGCCCTTGATAAGATAATCCCTGCCCTCAAAGAACAGGGCTACGAGTTCGTTACCATAACAGAGCTTTTCCACGCAAAGGGAGTTGCCATTGACCCTGACTCCGAGATAATCTACAGCTACGCTGAGCAGACAGAGATGTACGGCTAAAAATGACAAACAAAACCGCCTGAGAGAAATAGCTTCTCAGGCGGTGATTTTTTTATCAAGTAAATCGTGCCCCAGGCTGATCCTCCGGTGGGATAGGCGCTCCGCAATGAGGACATTCTGTACAAGTGTCTACAACATAGGTATAGCCGCAATATTCGCAGGCTTTTTCCTGAGCTGCGTCAGAACATGGCTTTGCTTTGGCATATTTTCTCGCCTTTGGATTTATGCCTATCATAAGACAGGCGTGCAGACACACAAAGGCCAGAATGGCGATTGAAGTAAATAGCATTGTCCAATTCACTTTACTCTTCATTACGGTAGGCGTCAGGTCGTCAAATGATGTGCTGATAGCTGAAGACACTGTATAGCGTGTTCTCGCTGTGAGATTTTTCTGCAGCTCGTCATTGAAGCTGTTCGTTACTGATTCTGTCAGAACATCATCTGTATCATTGCCCTGCATACCCTCCCAATACCAATCCTCAAAGCCGTCAGAGGAAGAATAGCCGTCAGGGGTAGAGTAAACTATGAGCCAATGGCTCTCGTCCGCAAAGTGGTTCACATACAGATCATAGGCATAGTTTTCAAGATCTGAATAATTTCCCTGCCAATCGGAATTTTCCACTGTTATGACCGCAGGTGAGATACCGGTGCGGTTATAAAATGCCACCAGCGAGTTCCTAAGCTCTGCGGTGTTGCCAAGGACGTTGGCTTTATCCTCCACAACTATTTTATAATCATAGTTTTGGGGAAGCTTATGAGGGTGATGATAAGCCTCGGCAAACATAGAAAATGTGAATAAAATAAACGGCAGATAGAAAAGCAGCATAAGAAATCTCAAAGGACTTCTTTTTTCGGTTATGTCATAGTCTGCATAGACATAGACAGGTCTGTGATGATCATAATATACATATCTTCTTGCGTCCGGGAAATAGGTGCTTCTTACGTGGCGTGAGCTTCTTCCTGAGCCTCCGTGCGAATGGCTGCTGTGATGCGAGCCTCCGTGTGACCCTCCTCCGTGAGAGCCGCCCCCTGATGAATGTGGCATTTATTTTTTACCCCTTTCCCCTATACAAATCTATAAATCCATCAATACTGCACACGCTCGGCTGTGTAGCCGTCTTTTTCAAGCAGGTCGATTATTCCTCCCTCGCCTGCATAGTGTGCCGCACCAACAACATAGAACACGTTCTTGCCCTGAGACATAAGATCCTCGGCAGCTTTTGCCATGTTCTTGTTTCTGTCATAGAGCATTTGGTTATTATAATCCTCGGCGATCTTTTTGTCCTCCTCGGTATAGCCTGCAAGCTCCTCCTCGTTATCTTCCTCAAGGAAGGTTTCGATATCCCCCGACTTCCATGCGGTATAAAGGTCTTCAAGAGCCTGCTTTTGGCTCTCCTTGGTTTCCCCTTCGTAGCTTCTGAACATAAGGTCATAGATATCGTCTGAGAAGTTTATGAGCAGATTCATCTGGAAATCCACCGACTCAACTTCATATATCTCCTTACCGTCTGCATGGGCGGTGGTAAGAAGGTAGTTGTCAAGACCCTTTTCCGAGTCAAAGCCGGAATCCTGAATAAGCAGGGTATCAAGGGTGCTTGAAACAGCCCATGGTCTGTAGACCTCCAGGGCGGAAATATCCATGCCCCAATAGCCGAGATATGTTTGCAGTGCTGAATATGCTTCCTCGGAAATATGCTGGCTGAGCTTTGTGTTATCATTATAAAGCATTTGCTTCATAAGATTTTTCATATACTCGCCGTCCTCGCTTGTGGAGGTTATATCGCACTCCACCGCAAGTATATCAGCATTATTATACGCATTCGTTACTGCCTCAGGAAGCGGATAGCACTCGTCCTTCAGTGCATGGAAAGAGCCTAGCATCACCATTGTATTGCCCTCAGGTGAGGTCACCTTCCACATGGCAGGTGTGATGCCATTCGTCTTTGTATCGTCCGTCACTGCTGATGAGCTGTCTGAAACACTGCTGTCAGGTGCAGAAGCGGCAGAAGCTGTACTGCTCGCCTCCCCTGCGGTGGTTGTATCAGCCGTTGTGTCGGCTGTTGTAGTTGTGGCTGCCTTTGAGCTGCTGTCGGTCTGTGAACTGTCAGGCACCTTTCCGCATGAGCAGAGAAGCGCGGTGCACATTGCAGCGACTGTAAAAAGGCTCAATGTTCTATGTATCTTTTTCATGGTTTTATCTCCTGTCTTCATAGTTGTATGTTTCAGTATATCACACATCAAAGAAATTTTCAAGTATGGTTACAATTTTGTAATAGTCAGGCTTTATTCTCTCTTATACGTTTTTCTATCGTTTCCATATCTATGCCGTATTGTTTAAGGATAGTCTGAGCGAAGCTGTTGTCACGGGGCATTCCACGGACTATCTTATACTTTCGCTCTCCTGTTTCATCATCTGCGTCGGCAACAATGCTTGCAAGCTTTGTTCTGAGCGTGCTGTCTTTATTAAGCTCCACGGTCTTGTATGCGATATCCACAAGATGTGTTGCAAAAACTCCTCTTACGCCCATTTTGCAGAATATCCTCAAAAGCTCGCAGGCGACCTCAACGCACTCCCTTGGGGTCGTGCTTTGGATAGACTCGTTCATAAGAAGCAGGCTGTTTGCTGTGATAGTGTCGCTTATTTCACGGAACTCTTTTATCTCGGTGGTGAAACGGCTGGTGTCGATGCCTGTTTTTTCCTCTTGTGGGAACTGAGTGTAGATATAGTCCACAAGGGATATTTCACAGTATGAAGCAGGCACATAAAGTCCTGTCTGCGCCATTATCTGACACAGACCGACCGCACGGAGAAATGTGGTCTTTCCGCCATTGTTTGCGCCCGTAAGCACATAAAATCCCTCGCTGTCACCTCCCATGGTGATATCGTTTGTGACAACGGATTTTTTCTCCTTGTGGTCAAGATTATATATCCTGGCTTCACGGAAATAAACAGGGTCAAAGATATCCTTTATAACGGCTTTTCTCTCACCTGCAGGAAGAATTTTCGGACGGCACATTTTAAGTCCCTGATCTTCGCAGGCTTCTATCACAGCCACTGCGCCCATGTAGTATTCAAGCTGATAGTCTATATAGCGCATATCGGCAATGCCTGCTTTCTGATACTCAGCAAGCACCTTATCTATCATTTTCACAAAAGTATCAGTAAGATCGCTAAGCTCGTCAAAAAGGGTCTTATCCACAGTGTTGATAAGCTTATCGTCAGACACCTCGCTGTCATTATACTTTTTTCTGAGATTTTTCACAACAGCCTTATCGTTGAACTTTGCCCCATGGTAAAGTATCCTGTCAACAAGGGACGGCTTTATATCGTAACGCTCTTTTGAAAGCTCTATAATGCCTGCTGAAACAGGAACCAGCCTTTCATCGAGGTTTATAGCGACTGTAACGCTTCGTATGCGGTCATAGAGTGCCTTTTTAAGCTTCTCTATCTCCCCTTTCAGGGATATATAATGCTTGTCACCATAATGCTCCTCAAAGAACGCAAAAAGCTTTTTTACGCCCTCTGAGCATATCTTGTCTTTCATTTTTCCATAAAAATCGTGCATTATCTCCATGCACTGTATGTAAGCGTCAAAGCCGCTTATGGCATCATCAAGCTGTGAAAAGCTGTCGGGAGTAGTAAGATTATAGATGTTCTTTCTGTCATTTTCCACCATGACGTTTATCACCTTGCGTATGGTGGCAGACAATGACGGAAGCCTTATGAAATCATCAAGGATATCAAGGCGGTAGTTTATTACCTCCTCATCGTCGCAAACCTCACAAAAAAGCCTCATTACACGATACTGGTAATGGGGCGTGATAAAATCAGCCACCTTTTCAAGCTCCAGATTGTCAACAAACGCTCTGGGGAGCTTTTCAAGGGCGGCAGCTCTTTTTTTCATTGCGTTGTGCTTTTCCACAGAGGGATAAAGCAGGTCAGCCACAGGGGCTTTCATATCAAATTCGTCAAGTTTTGAAGCCATTTTCGTTTCCTCACTGGTCTTTGGCAAGGGCTTTCAGGTCTATTATTATGCCCACCTTTGCAAGAGCCTTTGACATAAGCTCTGCACTTAGGGGGTAGATATCAGTTTTTCCACACTCGTGGTCATACTCGTATCTGAAAAACTGCACATAGTTCTCCTGATAGTCCTCAGACGTATAAACTTTTCCCATAATATATTTATTTTTTATGGCATAATAGTTCACAGGCTTGAGCCTGAGAATAGCTTTCGGGTCGGCAGACATTTCCGAAGCGAGGGTATCAAAGTCCTCGTCAACGTAGTTTATTTTTCTGCACTTCATATCCTTTATTTTCTTTTTCAGAGGCGGCTCGCTCTGAGCCTGCTTCTTTTTGAACAGTGAAAACATTTTTACACACCAAGCCTCTCAAAAAGCTGTTTGCGGCAATCCTCTTCAAGCTTATCGTTTATAGGTGAGGGGATATACTTTTCGCCAAGCTTACGGCTCATGCAATATGAAATAACATAGTCGCTGACCTTTGGATTTTTAGACAGGAGCGGTCCATGGAGATAGGTTGCGATAACGCTTTTTTCCATATAGCCCTCTGTACTGCTTTCAAACTCGTTGCCGTTGCCTGAAAGGACTTTTCCGAAGGGTGACTTGACGTTGGTGGTCTGTCCGCCATGGTTTTCAAAGCCTATGACCTTATACTTCTCGCCGTCAAGCTGAGCTTCTATAACGATATTACCGATACATCTGCATCTTTTATCGGTAGACGCCACAGTATAGTAATCAAAAAGCCCCAGTCCAGGCACTTTCTCGCCGTTTGAGTCCTTATAATACTGACCCATGAGCTGATAGCCGCCGCATATCATCAGAAAAAATGTTCCTGCCTTATAAGCTTCCATGATACTGTCCTTGCAGGAAACAAGGTCATCTGCAAGTATCTGCTGTTCAAAGTCAGCACCGCCACCAAGATAGATGATATCATACTGGGTGAAATCAGTTTCCTTGTCACCAATAAGATGCTTTGAAACTTCAAGTTCTATGCCACGCATTTTACAGCGGTAAGAAAGCACTTCAACGTTGCCGCTGTCGCCATAGAGGTCAAGCATATTAGGATACATATGAAGAATTTTCAGCTTTTCCATTTTACTTTTCCTCCCCGTTTTCTTTCAGACTCTTATATCTTTTTATTGCGGCTCTTGTCGGCTGGATAGCAGTATAATTGGCTATGGCGAACTTATCTCCCTTTGTGGAGAAGAGTGACGCTGTTGCTTCGTCAAGATCAGGATAAACGAATATCTTGTCAGGGTCATAGCCTGAGCATTTTATTCTTATTGCGATATCATATGCTCTTGTACCGGAAGTCACAACTCGGTCAACATTATTGAACACAGAGAAGTTTATATCCCATATCCAAGAAACGTCATGGCCGTCTGCAAGGTTATCGTTAAGAACAAAAAGCAGTTCCTTTGAGCCTGCCTGCTCATTCATCACACGCAGAGTCATATTTGCGCCAACAGGGTTTTTGGCAAGGTTCACAAGAAGGTTAGAGCCGTCAACCTCAAAGCGTTCAAGTCTGCCGTTATTGACCTCGAAATGCTCGAAAGTGTCATGCAATATAGCCTTATCAAAATTATAAAGCTTTGCGGCGGTATAGACAGCCGCCATGTTATACATATAATAGATACTGTTATGAGCAGTCTTATATGTTTCCCCGTCTGCTTCAAAGGACGGAACAGTCAGGTCAACGTTCTTTATCTCCACCTCAGGCTCGATATTGCCGAAACCACACTTTGGACAATGGAACTTACCGATATGTGAATACTGATAATAGTCATAGACAAGCTCAGTATCGCAGAAAGGACAGAACTTGCCCTCGCCCACCTCATAAGGCTTGTCCGTTGCACCCTGATATCTGTCAACGCTGAAATAGTGGATATTCTTATTATTGGGGTTAGCAAGTCCAAGTCTTGCCACGTTTGGGTCATCGGCATTGAGAACAACGTTGCCCTCAAATGTTTCAAGGAACTTTTTCACCTTGAGTATGAGCGTTTCCACCTCGCCGTTTCTGTCAAGCTGGTCACGGAAGAAATTCAGCAGAACAAGGGTCTGCAAATTGAGCTTTGAATAGACCACAGGAACGTGGGACTCGTCAGTTTCAAGCACAAGATAATCGGCATGAACTCTTCCCCTCATATCGCAGTGATTGAGCAAAAGTGAGCATATTCCCGTATCAAGATTGTTACCCTCAGGGTTTGTGATTATCTTCTTTCCACCGCTTGCAAAAATATGGCTGAGATAGTTTGTAACAGAGGTCTTGCCGTTGGTGCCTGTGACAGCAACGATAGGACAATCCACCTTGAAAGCCTTAAGGCAGTCTTTATTTATAGTCCACAGCACAAGCCCGGGAAAGTTGCCTGCGTCCCTGCCCAGCAGGTGCAGAGTTTTTACCATAAGCTTGCCGAAAATAATGGTGAAAGCGTTTTTTAAACTCATTTATATATCTCCTATTAAAATAAAGTCGTATAAAATAATAATAGACCATAACGCCCATAATGTCAAGCATTTTAGACCTTTGCAAACAAAAAAACACCGCACAAAGACGGTAGACGCCCCTTGTGCGGTGTTGGCTTCTATATAATTTTTGAGAGAAAATCTTTCAAACGCTGATTTTCAGGGTGTGCAAAGAACTCTGACGGCTTGTTCTGCTCGAGTATTTTTCCGTCTGCCATAAACAGAACTCTTGAAGCAACTTCCCTTGCAAAGCCCATTTCGTGGGTAACGACAACCATTGTCATTCCGTCGTTTGCAAGCTGTTTCATAAGCTCCAGCACCTCGCCCACCATTTCAGGGTCAAGTGCTGAAGTAGGCTCGTCAAAAAGCATTACTTCAGGATTCATCGCCAGTGAACGTGCGATGGCTATTCTCTGCTTCTGACCGCCTGAGAGCCTTGAAGGATACTCGTCAGCCTTATCAGGCAGACCAACTCTTTCCAAAAGCTCCTCCGCCTTTTTGTCGGCTTCATCGGCTGTCATAAGGCCAAGCTTCACAGGGGCAAGAGTGATATTCTTTTTTATTGTAAGATGTGGGAAGAGGTTGAAATGCTGAAAAACCATGCCCATTCTCTGTCTGAGCTTGTTCATTTCATGCTCGTTCGCCTGAGTGATGTTCTCGCCCTCAAAGAATATATCACCTGAGGTCGGCTTTTCCATAAGGTTAAGACAGCGGAGAAAGGTGGATTTTCCTGAGCCTGACGGACCAACGATAACGACCTTTTCGCCCTTGTCGATAGTTTCGTTTATATCTTTCAGCACTTCGACCTCGCCGAAAGACTTGCTGAGATGTTTAACGTCTATCACTTTGCGACAGCCTCCTTTCAAGCTTTCCTACCAGATGAGTAAGCACAACTACCATTATAAGGTAAATAAGTGCAACTGTTATAAGCGGCATGAATGCCGAGAACGTCTGAGAACGGATTATATCTCCGCCCTTTGTAAGGTCTTGAATTGCGATATATCCTGCAACAGAGGTTTCTTTAAGCAAAACTATGCACTCGTTTGCAAGGGCAGGCAGAACAGTTTTAAAAGCCTGCGGAAGAACTATTGTTATCATTGTCTGACGATAGCTAAGGCCAAGGCTTCTTCCTGCTTCAAACTGACCGTTGTCAACTGACATGATACCTGAACGGACTATCTCAGCCACATATGCGCCTGAGTTCACGCCGAATGCAAGCACAGCCACAAGAGTCTTGTCTATGTTCACGCTTCCGAAAATAACAAAATATGTTATAAGGAGCTGAACTACCATAGGAGTTCCTCTTATCACTGTAAGATACACTCTGCAAAGGGCGTTTAGTATCTTCATTTTGCCTGTCTTATCATGAGTAGAGCGGACTATAGCCACAAGAAATCCCAACACAAAGCCAAGTATGACCGCAAAGAAGGTTATGATAAGTGTTGTTTTAAGACCATTGGTAAGATAATGCCAACGGCTCTCGTCCAAAAAATTTTGCTGGAAATCGTCGATCAATTTGTTCAATTCAGCACTTCCTGTTCTTTATCAAAATAATTTCGGCTGCCGCTCTACGACAGCCGAAGTGTGAAAAATTATTTCTTTCTTACGATTATTACCTGACTTGATGATGTGTAAGTGTCAGAGAAAAGAACGTTTTTCTCTCTGTCAGGTGTAACTGTCATACCTGCAACGCCAACGTCTGCCTTGCCTGACTGAACGGCTGAGATGATAGAATCAAATGCCATATCGTCTATCTTAAGCTCATAACCAAGCTTGTCGCAAACTGCCTGCATCATATCAGCGTCGATACCAACGACCTTATCGTTCTCTTTGCTCTCGTATGGAGGGAACTCAGCGTTTGTTGCCATTACAAGCGTACCCTTATCTCTGCTAACATTATCAGGGGACTTGTATGGGTTCTTGCCAGCGTTCTCGCCAACGTAGTTTGCCTTGATAGCGTCAAGTGTTCCGTCAGCCTTAAGCTCCTTGAGAGCACCGTTGACAGCTGTCTGAAGCTCAGTGTTGTCAAGCTTCATAGCGATAGCGTATTCTTCCTCAGCAAATGGCTCGTCAAGTATTTCAAGGTCGTCGTTCTTCTCAACGAAAACCTTAGCAGGCTCAGCGTCGATTATAACGGCGTCTATCTTGCCCTGCTTCAGAGCCTGAACAGCGTCAGCACCCTTGTTGTATTTTTCTACCTTAGCGTCCTTAACGTCCTCGGCATAAATATCGCCTGTTGTTCCAAGCTGAACACCGATAGTCTTGCCCTCCAGATCGTCAACGCTGTGAACTGTATTAGCAGGCACTCCGCAGCCTGCAAGCATTGTAACGCTCATTGCCACTGCAATAAGTCCTGCTGCAAATTTCTTCATAACATACATTCCTTTCAAAAATTGATAGCGACAGCCCTACGATACCGACTGTGCATAAACCTATATCATATATTATAACTGAACACACGGCTTTTTGCAATAGCTTTTATCAGTGATTTGATATATAAATTATGAATTTTTTGTTTTGCCAAACCATTTTAGTAAACAAAAAAGGTATCCACCCAATGGGGACACCTCTTTGTGAAAATCAGCTTAGAAATCCATTGTGAACTGAACTCTGTGGTTGCCGTCTGCGTCATCATCTATCATTTCAGCCTTTACGATAGTGATAGGTGTAACAGGCTTTGACTGTGCGTTGTCTGAACCTGTTGTTCTCTCAACTTTAAGAAAGTCATCAACAACGTCCATGCCCTCTGTTACCATGCCGAAAGCCGCATACTGTCCGTCAAGGAAAGTATCCTTATCGCTGTAGCAGATAAAGAACTGGCTTGAAGCACTGTCCATATCATTGGCTCTTGCCATTGAAACAACGCCTCTTGTATGGCTCAGCTTGTTTTCAACGCCGTTTGCCGAGAACTCGCCCTTGATAGTTTCCTTGCTTCCGCCTGTGCCGTCACCGTTAGGGTCACCGCCCTGTGCCATAAAGCCGTCTACGACTCTATGGAAAGTAAGTCCGTCATAGAACTTTTCCTTCACCAGCTTCTCGAAGTTCTCGCAGGTTATAGGTGCGTCATTGGCATAAAGCGTGATAACAAACTTCTTGTCAGTGTCAGCCGCAGAGGTCTGTGATGAGCTGTCACCCTTATCTCCGCAGGCTGTAAGAATTGTGCAGGCAAGCACGCCTGCTGTGCAAAGAGCCAATGCTCTGAATAGCTTTTTAAGTTTCATTTTTATCGTCCTTTCGATCATTATTAATGGCACTTCTGCCTTTTCACTAGCCTATTATAGCACCTCACTGCAAAAAAATCAACATCAGACCATGTTTTTCACATAATTTTCATCATATGAAGCCTAAAGTTGGCTTATTTAATATTGATTTTTGGCTCTTAATGGAGTATAATTATAATGTTTTTTAAAGAAAAATATAAAAACTATGTTATGTATGGAGGACTGAACAAAATGGATAAGCTGAAAAAAGCCCTGCCCTTTATCTTCCCACCTCTGGCTGTATTGCTCATAATGGGATTTGCTTTTTATCGGCATGGGCTTTACCCTTTTGGTGACGGCACTGTATCATGGTGTGATATGTCACAGCAGGTGATACCTCTGCTCACCGACTTCAAGGATATTTTCACAGGCAAGGACGGAATGTTCCTTAACTTCCACAATGCAGAGGAATGGACCTGTGGGGCGTTTTCTTCTTCTTTATCGCAAGCCCCTACACCTTGCTTGTGCTTTTTGTTGACAAGGCTGACATAATCTACCTTGTGAACATTCTCACAGTGCTTAAAATGATGACAGCGGCTGTAACGGCGCAGATATATTTCCGCTCCTGTCAAAAAAAGCTCGACCCTTACATTGGCGCTGTACTCAGCGTCATATACGCATTCTGCGGCTATGGAATGTTATATTATCAGAACAACATATGGCTCGACATGATGTATCTTTTCCCTCTCCTTATGGTGGCATTCAGGGAGCTTTTCGAGAAAAAGCGCATTATCCCATACACTGTCATGCTCACCCTTATGATGATAGTGAACTACTACATCAGCTACATGATAGTTGTTTTCATACTGCTTTTCATGGCGCTTTGCTGTTGGCGTTACCGCAAGGAAGAAAAATACAAGGACGTTCCATGCAGATTTGTTATAGGCTCGCTTCTTGGCGCATTGCTTTCAGCGGTGGTATGGATACCATGCTTCCTGCAATTTTTGTCAAGCGGACGTTCTAAATCAGTTATCCAACAGCTCGAAACCGCCTCATTCATCACAAACTACTACACGACCTTCTGCCTGCTGTTGTCAACGGCTTCGGTGATAGTGATAGTTGCGGTGTTTCTTCTTGACGGCAAAAAACGCAGCAAGCGTCTTAACACCGACCTTATAATGCTCTTTTTGATGCTTGTACCTATTTTAATAGAGCCTGCGAACCTTATGTGGCACACAGGAAGCTATATGTCATTCCCATGCAGATACGCTTTCATCACCATTTTCTTTGCACTTATCTGCGCAGGATATTTCCTTTCATCGGAAAACGCAGTGGCAAAAGGAAAGAAAAACTGCGACCACTTTGTTATCTTCCTAATACTTGCGGCACTTATCTACGGCTTTTACAACTTCTCTGAGGGCTTTGTTGAAAACAACCGCTCGGGAATATCAAAATACACCTCAAGCCTTTGGCAGGACAGCACCGCCTTTGAGCTTTGCCTTGAATTTTTCATTGTGGCGGCGGCATTTTATGCGATTGTCGTTCTGCTACACAAAAAAGGCTGGATATCAAAGAAGATATTTGCTGTCTTCCTTGCAATGTTCGTTGCGGCTGAGTCCTACGCAAACGTGAACATTTATATGGTATCCCCAAGCATGAACAATCCTCAGCGTGCGGCTAATCATCAGAAGATAATGGATCTTTCAGACAGACTTGACGAAACAGAGGGCTTTTACAGAGTAAAGACCGCAAGCAAGCTTTTCGAGGTCAATCTGGTCGGTTCAATGGGCTACAATTCCCTGAGCCACTACACCTCCCTCACAAGCCGTGATTATATGTACATGATGAAGCAGCTTGGTTACTCCTCCTACTGGATGGAGGTAGGCTCATATGGCGGAACAGAGCTTACTGACGCTTTGCTGTCAGTAAAATATCTCATCGAGAAAAATACAGGCTCGGCTGACGCTGTATATTCAAATGATACCTACGAGATAGTGCCGACAGAATACTATCTCCCCCTTGGCATTGTGACCGACGCTGACCTGAGCGGCAGCGGGGAGCTTTCCACAGGCACAAGAAGCAACGTTCAGAAGAAGCTTTTTGAACAGCTTTTCGGCGGCAACGGTGACGAGCTTATCACAGACTACGAATACACCACGATCTATGGTGTGCAGGACGACAGTAACTTTAAGCCGAACTACACCCTCACTACTACTAGCGATGTAGCCTACATGGACTACAGCATAGATGTGACAGACAAGCAGACACTTTATTTTGACTGCTTCGACAAGCTTTCAAACAGCCTCAGCGAGGATATAAACGGAAGCTTCATGGTAACAGTGAACGGTCAGGTAAAGCAGATGGATTATCCGTCACAATCGAGCAACGGGCTTTTGAAGCTTGGGGAATTTGAAAATGAACACGTCAACGTGCGTGTGACCTTGAAAAAAGGCATCACAGGCTGCCGTTCCTATGGCGTTTTCGGACTTCACCACAATGTGCTTGAAAAGGCACTTGAACAGGTTCAGACCGCCGGTCTTACAGACAGTGACGGCAAGCTTTCAGGAAGCGTGAACGCAAAGGCAGGACAGAAATGTGTGCTTCAGATACCATATCAGGAGGGTCTGAAAATAAAGGTCAACGGCAAGGCTGTTTCATATGACAAGGTTTTCGGTGACCTTGTAAGCTTTGACTTGCAGGAGGGCGAGAACACCATAACTGTAACAAGCGTGCCAAAGGGCTTTTATGCAGGTCTTGCACTGACTATCGTAGGCATTGCGCTGACAGCAGGATATTTCTTCATAAGAAAGAAACTGAAATTCGGAGAAACTATGGAAGCCGCTGCACTTGTGGCTGTTATCGGTGCAGGAGCTATAGTGATCATAGTGGTTTATATTGCACCTTGCATACTGAATATTTATAGCTGATAAAATAGTACAGAACAATAATTCAGGACGTCGCATTTCTGTGAAACAGAAATTGAGCCGTTCCCCTGCACAACAAAAAATCTGCGGACTTAATACTATCCGTAGATTTTTTCGCAAAAGCGATTTGTCAATTGCACAGAAAAGACGGGCGACCCAAGGTCGTCCCTACATAACAAAACTGCGGATAGCATTTTGCCGTCCGCAGTTTTTATTTTATCCGAATTTACTTATGCTCCTCCAGATACTTTTCAGTATCCATTGGATAGCATTTCAGGTTTGGAAGCTCGTCAAGGGTGAGAACTCTTTCGCTGTTGTAGATCTTGTTCCACTCGTCAAATGTGGTGTACTGATCTGAAAGCTGTTTATCCTTGATACAGAACTCGCCGTTCCATGTACTGAACCACGCCCAGCGTGTGCCGTCATTGAATGCTCCGTCAGGGTCGAACATCGAGCCGTTCTCTGTCATTGCGATTATCTTTTTGGTCGATGTGCTTGACTTCACAAGGTCATAATACCACTTCTGTGAAGAGCTGTCCTGCTCTGCAGGATAACAGTCATAGCCCATGATGTCAACATACTCATCACCCGGATACCAGTCAGGATTCTGTGCGTTCCATACCCAGATCAGGTTGTTAAGACCATACTCATTTGTGAACTTGTCATACATGAGCTGCCAAAGCTGAATGTATGCGTCCTTTCCTGCTGAACCCCACCAGAACCATGCGTTGCCAGGATACTTAGGATCGCCTGCCGCCTCGTGGAGAGGTCGCCAAAGTATAGGCACGTTTGCGTCTGCAAGCTCTTTAAGTACCCCTGCCATATGGTCAAGGTCTGCTATGATAGAATCGTAGCCCTCTTTATCCTCACCGCTGAGAGCCTTTGCAAGGTCGAAGTCTGTGTATTCAGAATAGAAGCCCTGCCACCATGCTCCGCCGTTCTTTTCCAGGTTTTTATCAGGGGCATACCAATGCCAGCAAAGTGAAACTATACCGTTTTCGTTGTTGTACCAGTCCATAGCCTGCAATGGCACCATATCTCCGCCGCCTGCGCCATGTGAAAGTGCGCTGTTTGAAAGGTTTGAAACGTCAAGACCAAGTATAGCAGGCGTCTTGCCTGTGTGCTTCTTTATCTCCTTGAACTCACGGCAGTCCTTGCCCTCGTTATCTCCTGAAAACTGACCTGAGATAGTATACTTGCCATAAACGTCTGTAAGGAAGTTATAAAGTCTTTTTGCCTCGTCAGAAGCGTTAGGGTTTGAAAGCTGGTTTGATACCTCATACTGTGAAAGGTCGATAGCAGGAGCCGGGGTTATCTTTATCCTGTCGATATAGATATGACCATTGTCGCCCTTTATGCCTATCTTATGAGTACCCTCGTCGATAAGTACGTTTTCAGCCACAGTGTCGCCAAATTCTGTTGTGGTCGATGTGAAGTTTGTGAGTGCCGCACCGTCGACAGTGATAAGATTCGACTGACCCTCGCCGTCTGCTGCCATTGTGAGAGTAATATTATAGCTTCCCTTTGCAGGAAAATCTATCTCGAACTCCGCCATATCTCCTGATGAGCCTATAGAAACGAAGCCATCGCCAGAAAACTTACCAAGAAAATTCTTATCAAGCACTGCCGCACCTCCCGAAAGAGTTCCCTCCTCCGCCTCGGATTCGTAGCTGAAATCCTCAGGAACGTCATACTCTGTTGTTACGTCTGAAAGGTCGATGTTGCCCATATCCTCAACGACAGGGGCTGTTGTGGTGGTAGTTTCGCCTGCTGACGAACTGCCTGAGCTGCTGTTTCCTGTGCTGCTGCAGCCTGCCGCCGCACAAGCGATAAGCACTGCCATAACGGCAGCAACTGTTCTTTTCATTATTTCACGCATAATGTTCTCCTTATCATTAATATTTAAAATATTCAAATTTTTATAAATCCAAACTTTGCGAAGCTCTCGCCTTTAGGCTTTATATTCCATACTTTTAAATATATCATATAAAAAACCATTGTCAATAGCCATTTTCAATGTTTAACATCATGTTCAAAATTGATAACGTTTACTTTGATTTGAGCTAAAAAAATATGAACCCGCACGGCATTGGGTTCATATTTTCATATATAAAAATTATTATTTTCTGAGAAACGTTCTGTATACCCAACGGGTGAATTTTCTGGGAAATATAAACAAGCCAAGTTGGAGAGCGCATGGCATGAAAAAATCACGGAAGCCGGTATACCCTGAGCGATGTATTATCCACCTCACACGAATGAAAGCCTTTGTATGCTCCCAGCTTTTGCGTGTATCCACAGTATTTTCATCTATGCGGTAGCGCACAAGCACCTCGGGTATATTCTGTCCCTTTGCACCATGCTGTAACATTCGTGCGATAAACTCATAGTCCTCGCACATTTTAAGGTCACTGTAACCGCCTATCTTTTCCGCAAAGGACTTGCGAAAAGCCACAGACTGCCTGTTGAAAGGGTTGCGTCGTTTGGAATATGAAGCGATATCCTTATGCATGACAGGCACTTTTTTCACCGAAACTACCTCGTCAGTGTCAGTGTCGAACTCCTCCACATATGTGCCGATGATATCAAGCTTAGGTTTCACCGCAAAAAGGGTCATCTGCTTCAAGCATCGGTTAGGGAGAGATATATCGTCGCTGTCCATTTTCACGATATAATCGCATTTACACGCCTTTATGCCCTCGTTGTAAGCCTTTCCAACGCCCACGTTCTCGTCTATCTGAACGATATGGAAAATATGCTTGAACTCGTCCTGAAAAGACTTCACGATGATATTAAGCTCGCAGGTGAGCTTGCCATCGCACACAAGCACGAAGTCAGAGGGAGGATATGACTGCATGAGCATAGACTCAAGACTCTCGTTAAGGTTCTCAGGAAGCTCACGGTCATACACCGACATAAGCACACTGTATTCAGGCAGCGTATATTTCCCAACACGATACGTCATAAAATCCCTCCCCCGCATTATTATCAACTCAATTATACTATAACAGCTCCAAAAAGTCAACTACGACCAACAAAGTATACTATTTATATAGTACAGACCAATACACAAAAAAGACCGCCCCATTCGGAACGGTCTTGTAAGCTACTTTGAAAAATTAGCCAAGCTTCTTAGCAAGCTGTGATACCTTTCTTGCAGCAGCATTCTTATGCATAATGCCCTTTGTGCAAGCCATATCTACCTTCTTGATAGCAGCTCTTACTACTTCTTCCTTGTTTTCTGCGTTCTCAGCTACAGCAGCGTCAGCCTTCTTGAGTGCAGTTTTAAGATCAGACTTTACAGCCTTGTTTCTCATTGTCTTAGTGTTGATAACCTTGACTCTCTTCTTAGCGGATTTAATGTTTGGCATACCGACACCTCCCTCATTCTGTATAAATTTGCACTTATTTGCACAAGCTATCCGCAGACTGAGAGGAAATGCGGAAAGCCCTTTAAACAAGCCTTGTAAAATATTTTACCACATTTCAAAAGAAATTGCAAGGGGGTTTACTGAAAAAAATATAGAAATTTTGCGGTCTAAATTGTAGGAACACACAAAAACTTACACGATATCACAGGAAGGTGAATAAAATGAGCATTAGAACGGATATGGCGGCGGAGAGCTTTTCTCAGGCAGGCGGTGTGGAAAAGCTTCAGGGAGTAAAGGTCAAAAACAAGGTTATTGAAAACGCTAGGCTTGAGGTAACGGACATCACCATAGAAACACAGGAAGCCGCCGAAAAACTTGGCAGACCTGTCGGCAGATACATCACCCTTACCGCCACAGATTCAACATTCGATATGTACAGCGACAGTTTTCGTGAGCGTGCAGAAGTCATAGCAAAAGCCATAGGGGAGCTTTGCGGTGGATGTGAACGTTTTTTGGCAGTAGGGCTTGGGAACTATGCCCTGACTTCCGACGCTGTTGGCCCTCTTACCGCTGAAAAGATCTTCGCTACCCGCCACATAAAAAGCCTTGCAAAAGAGATTGATACTGACGATCTGGGCGAGGTCACAGTGATACAGCCAGGAGTGCTTGGTAACACGGGAATAGAATCCTCAGAGCAGGTAAAAGCAATTGCGGAGCGTGTAACACCGCAGGCTGTCATTGCCGTTGACGCACTTGCTTGCAGCGAACTCTCAAATCTTGGCAGGACGATACAGCTTTGCGACACAGGCATTTCTCCGGGAAGCGGAGTCGAAAACGCACGAAAAGAGCTTTCGCTTTCGACCCTCGGGGTAAAGTGCATTGCCATAGGTGTGCCAACGGTCATAGACCTTTGCACTGCCGCACAGCACATTTTCGGTCAGACCGCACCTGAAAGCTCCGAAAACATCATGGTCGCTCCGAAAACTGCCGACAAACTTTCGGAAAACTGCGCAAAGCTCATTGCAATGGGCATAAACCGTGCCGTTCACCCTGCCCTGTCGCAAGAGGACATTCAAACTCTCACCTGCTGACAAAAGACAGGTGGTACAGTAATGTAAAAGCTGTATACAACAATTGTAAACTTTTTATTAATATGTATGAGCGAAATCGCGAAAACGTTTTCTGAAAACGAATACTCACACAAATTCAACACACCTTTGTCATAATCAACAAAAACGCTTGAGCTTTATATTGCAAAATGCTGATTGACTAAATTTAAACTTTTTGTTATCATTAGTAAGGACGAAAAATAAGCGTTATGGCAAGCGTTGTCGGGTAACAATGCTTGTCGATCGTAACAGATGAACGTTTTTTGGGTAAGGAACATTCGTCTATTATCAAGGAGGTTACTATAATGAAAATGGCAAAGAGAATTTTCGCTGCTGCTTGTGCGCTTTCACTGGCTTGCAGCATGGCTGCTTGCGGCAGCTCATCAAGTGACAGCTCATCTTCCAAGAAGGAAGCTAAGGCTATGACAGATGATCAGAAGGAGCAGGTAAATGCACTTCAGGATAAGCTCCCTGACATCGAGCTTTCAAACAAGACAATCAAGTGGATGGCTCACTATGACATCAACCCTAGTGATGGTAAGTCAGAATCACCTGCTATCTCACTTTTCCAGACTAAGTACGGTGGAAAGATCGAGTACGTTCAGACAACTTGGGATAACAGATATACTGATCTTGCTAAGGCAGTTATGGCTAACGACTCACCTGACTTCTTCCCTGCTGACGACATGGACGCATTCCCTAAGGGCGCTATCAAGGCCATGTTCGAGCCTATCGACGATGTAGTTGATTTCAGCTCAGACATCTGGTCATCATCACAGACACTTAACGATTCATTCGTATTCAACGGCAAGCACTATGTAGCTGCTATCGACGTAAGACCACAGTATGTTTGTGTATACAACACAAAGACAATATCAGACTTTGGCTATGACGATCCTGCTGAGCTTTATGCTAATGACGAGTGGACATGGAGCAAGTTCACAGAGATGTGCCTTGACTTTGCAGACTCTGAAGCTGACAGATATGCTCTTGATGGTTACTGGTACGGCAAGGCTCTTAACGATACTTGCGGTTATCCACTTATCGGTCTTGAGGACGGCAAGCTTGTAAACAACATGGGCAAGGCTGAAGTTGGCACAGTTCAGGATCTTATGTACAACCTTGAGAAGAACAACGTTGTATTCGACAGATCAAGCAACAACTGGAATACAAGAGGTGACGGAGCTAACGGTGAAGGTCTTGGTTCACAGCTCACACTGTTCATTCCTATCGGCACATGGGCTCTCGAGGATACTCCTGAAAAGACTAAGACATTCGGAAGCGTCAAGGACGGCGAGGTTATGTTCGTTCCAATGCCAAGAATGGACGATTCTGACAAGTACTATGTATCTACAGGTGTAAACGGCTATCTCCTCTGCAAGAACGCTCCAAACCCAGACGGCTTCAATGCGTACGTAAACTGCTGCAAGGTTGCAAACTCTGAGGTACAGAACATTACAGAAGAACAGCTCAAGAACGACTACGGCTGGTCAGACGATATGATCGAGATGCGTAAGACAATTTACGATCTGGCTAGACAGAATCCTGTATTTGACTTCCAGGACGGCGTATCTGCTGAGCTTTCAACACTTATGCAGACAGTAAATCAGGCTACAATGATAACAGGCGGCGGAGCTACTACATGGACAGAGTGCGTTGCTGAGAACCAGAAGGCTGTTGATTACATCATCAAGGAAGCAAACGCTAACGTTGCTGAATAATTCAGTATTTTCAAGCGGGACGTTCATTCGTCCCGCTTTTTTATTGCCTTTGTATTTGTCACGAATTTGTTAAATATATTTGTACGCAAAATGCACAATATAAAATACATAAATTTGTGCAAGAATTTTGCGGATTTTTATGTACAAATCACAAAAAATATGCTATAATAAATGTACGTTAAAAAGAATATATCAAAGAAGGGAGATATGTTTTATGAGATCAATTATTACTATCAGCCGTGAATTTGGCAGCGGAGGACGTGAAATAGGCAAGAAGCTTGCTGATGATCTGGGCATACCTTTCTATGATAAAGAACTTTTGGAAATGGCTTCAAAAGAGAGCGGTATATGTCAGGAGCTTTTTGTTAAGAACGATGAGTCCTATACTAACAGCTTTCTTTTCTCACTGGTCATGGGTAATTATCCTGTAAGTGCAGACGGCAGGATCAATCCTGATATGCCGCTGAATCACAAGATATTCTTGGCTCAGTTTGAAACTATCAAGAACATTGCAAAGAAGGGCCCTTGTGTTATTGTAGGACGTTGTGCTGACTATGTTCTGAAAAATGAGCCTAATATTATCGACTTCTTCATTTCCGGCAACACTGCCGAAAAGAAAAAGCGTATCCTTGAGAGATACGATATTGAAAAAAACAAAGCTGAGGACTTTATCCGCAAGACTGATAAGCGGAGAGCTTCATACTATAATTATTACACCGACATGAAGTGGGGCGAAGCAAAGAACTATGACCTTTGTATCAACTCGTCCAAAACAGGCGTTGACGGTGCTATCAAGCTTATGAAGGCTTATATCGAAATAAAAGAAGCCAACGCTGATAAATAGGAATTTTTCGTTTTAATTCATTTTACTTTCCTTACTACGAAAGAGGGCTGACCATAGGGTCGGTCCTTTTCCGTTTTATGAGAAGTTTTATTACTCCAGCTTAAACAAAGTGTAACCAATATGTTATTGACAATAACAAGCAAATATATTATACTGTATAAAAGGGCAGAAGTCCGTCAAAAAAATAAAAAATACTGCAAAAGGAGAAACAGAAAATGGCTGAAATAAAAGTTATCACTATCGGCAGACATTATTGCGCAGGCGGTTCGACTATCGGTAAGCTTGTGGCTGAAAAGCTTGGTATCCCATGCTATGACAGAGAGATAATCGACATGGCGGCACAAAAAAGCGGCATTGCAATGAGCGAGATACAAAAATACGAGGAAGCCGCTCTGAGCATACTCAAAACACCGATAAATCTGTTTTCAAAGGAGAAAGAGTATCCTATAACAGAGAAGATATTCGCCGCTGAAACAGAGGTAATAATGGAGCTTGTTTCAAAGGGAAACTGCGTTATCGTGGGCAGATGTGCAGATTTTATACTGAAAAACAAAGTCAAGACACTGAATGTCTTCATTAATGCAAGCTTTGAGAAGCGTCAGGAGTGCGCAATTGAGAAGCACAACATCTCCGAGGACGAGGTGGAAGCAAGGCTCAAAAAGTATGACAGAAAACGTGCCGACTATTACAACTCCAACACCAACAAAAAGTGGGGAGATATTTCAAGCTATGATATGTGCCTTGACAGCGGCAGGCTTGGCTACGAAATGTGTGCCGAGATAATTGCTGACACTGTGAAGCTTTCAAGGGAGAAATAGGGGCAATATTTTTTTGGGAGCGATAAAAATGTCAAAGGATAAGGAAGTCAAGACTAACGCCATGCGTATTCTTGACAGAAATAAGGTAAAATACAAGGTCAACACATACGAGTGCGACGAGTTTATCGACGGCATACACATTGCAGATATGCTCGGTCAGCCATATGAAAGCTCGTTCAAGACCCTTGTGACAGTGGGAAAAAGCGGAAATTACTATGTTTTCGCTATCCCTATCGCAGAGGAGCTTGACATGAAAAAGGCGGCAAAGTCTGTGGGCGAAAAGTCGGTGGAGATGCTCCATGTGAAGGATATAAACTCTGTTACGGGCTACATTCGTGGTGGCTGTACACCCCTTGGCATGAAAAAACAGTACATGACGGTAGTTGACAGCTCTGCGGAGCAGTTTGAGGAGATAATCATAAGCGGCGGACGTATCGGGTCGCAGATAATGCTTTCTCCGAAAGACCTTATCAAGGTCACAAGGGGTAAATTTGAGAGCATAACAATGAGTGAATAGACAAAAAAAGAGAGCCGCTTTGGCTCTCTTTTATTTTGCATTGATGTTGATATATTCGGGCTTTGTCTTTGAGTACATTATTTTCTGGCTGGAATAAAGTCCGTAATAGCCCGAAAGCATATAGCTTACTCCGCAGGCAACCGCAAAAAGCACAAGCCCACTTCCACCGAAAAGCTCATAGCTGAGAAGTATGGAAGCCACAGGGCAGTTCACAACGCCGCAGAAAAGTGCCACAAGACCTATAGCCGCACCGAATGATGGGTCAAGCCCCAAAAAGCCTGCAGCTGTACAGCCGAAAGTTGCTCCGATAAAGAAGGTCGGGACTATCTCACCGCCCTTGAAGCCTGTATTTATAGTTATGGCGGTGAAAAGCATTTTCAGGGCAAAGGCTTCCGGGTGCGCCTTACCTTTCTCTAAAGCCGCCACGATAACGTCTACGCCCGCTCCGTTGTAATCCCTTGTACCTACAAGCAAAGTCAATGCAATGATCACAACGCCACCTACAGCTATCCTGAGATAGGTGTTAGGCAGATACATCTGAAATCTTGAATGTGAAAACTCCATTACCATGCAAAGGAGTATGGATATCACCGCACAAAGAGCCGCAAGCGCCGCTATCTGAGTCACAGAAACAAGGGAAAGCCTTGGTATGCCTGTTATGTTGAACTTTGTTGGCGCAAGCCCTGCCAACAGTGATATTTTATATGCGATAAGAGAGGAAGCTATGCAAGGCACAAGACCCACATAGTATATAACGCCCACGCTTATTACTTCCATAGCGAAAAAAGTCGCAGTCAAAGGCGTGCCGAAAAGTGCGGCAAACACTGCACTCATTCCGCACATTATCACAAGGCTGGAGTCTTTTTCGTCAAGCTTTAAAAGCTCGCCTGCCTTTGCGCCAATGCTTCCGCCAAGCTGCAAAGCCGCACCCTCACGTCCTGCCGAACCTCCCGTAAGGTGGGTGAGTACAGTACCTAGAAAGATGAGAGGCGCCATAAGCAGCGGCACTTTGATGTTTCCACGAACAGAGCTTATGATAAGATTTGTACCGGTCTCCTCGTCCACCTTGCAGACACGATAGCTGAAAATGATAAACAGACCTGCCAACGGCATAAGATACAATGTCCAGCTATGACCCTCACGGAAGCCTGTGGCAAAGTTTACCGCCATATGGAACAGCGAGCCGATTATTCCCCCTATTACACCCACTGCACAGGCGATAAAGACCCACTTTGCAAAGGCTATGGAGAATTTTTTCACCGTCCGCATTTTGCTTTTTATAAACTCACTGCTTATTTTCCTCACCCCTTTTTACAGAAAAACAACGGGCGACATATGCCGCCCGAAATACTTGAAATACAGCTCCACAATAATGGGACGTCGCATTTCTGTGAAACAGAAATTCAGCCGTTCCACTACAAGATGATATGCTTAATTATACCTCAGCGATTACCTCTACCTCAACGAGAACGTCCTTTGGAAGCTCTTTTGCGGCAACGCATGAACGTGCAGGCTTTGATGTGAAATACTCGCCGTAAACTCCGTTGAAAGCTGCAAAATCAGACATATTCTTCAAAAAGCATACTGTCTTTACAGCCTTGCCGATAGATGTTCCTGCGGCTTCAAGAACGTTTGTGAGGTTCTTGCAAACCTGATGTGTCTGCTCCTCGATAGTTGTTGCCTCAACATTGCCTGTTGCAGGGTCAATTGCTATCTGACCTGATGTGAAAACAAGGTTTCCTACCTTCATTGCCTGTGAATATGGACCGATTGCGTCCGGTGCGTTCTTTGTGTAAACAACTTCTGCCATTTTTATCTACTCCTGTCTTAAAATTACTTATTGACTATCTTAAAGCCTGCGGCTGTAAGAGCCTGTCTTATCTCTCTGATATGATCAAAGTTTCTCGTTTCAAGAACAAGTCTGAGCAGGCAGTCTGTGATATCGCTGTCCTCGCTTGCTCTCTCGTGGTGAACAGAAACAACGTTTCCGCCAAGCTTTGAAATTATCTCTGAAACATCTCTCAGCTGACCAGGTCTGTCCTCAAGCTGGATAGTAAGAGTATCAGATCTGCCAGACTTGAGCAGACCTCTCTTGATAACTCTTGAAAGGATAGTTACGTCTATATTTCCGCCTGAAACAAGACATACAACCTTTTTGCCCTTGATGTCAGGTATCTTATTAAACATTACTGCGGCAACAGGTGTTGCGCCTGCGCCCTCTGAAACGAGCTTTTGCTTCTCGATAAGGTGGAGGATAGCTGATGATATCTCGTCGTCTGAAACTGTAACAACGCCGTCAACATACTTACTGCAATACTCAAAGGTATGCTCGCCAGGCTCTTTTACCTTGATTCCGTCTGCGATAGTGTGAACGCTTTCAAGGCACTCTATCTTGCCGTCTTTAAGTGAATTTACCATTGAAGGTGCGCCTTCAGCCTGAACGCCGTATACTCTAACGCTTGGCTTGAGCTGTTTTACAGTGAATGCAACACCTGAGATAAGTCCGCCGCCGCCAACCGGAACAACGATAACGTCTGCGTCAGCCACCTGACTTAGTATCTCCAGACCGATAGTTCCCTGACCTGCGATAACATTCTCGTCATCAAATGGGTGAATAAATGTATAGCCGTTAGCGTCACGAAGCTCGATAGCCTTTGCATAAGCGTCATCATAAACGCCAGGCACAAGACATACCTCAGCACCATAGCCCTTTGTTGCCTCTACCTTTGAGATAGGTGCGCCATCAGGAAGACAGATGATAGACTTTATACCGTTCTTTGTTGCGGCGAGAGCAACGCCCTGTGCGTGGTTTCCTGCTGAGCAGGCGATAACGCCGTGTGACTTTTCCTCGTCTGAAAGCTGTGATATCTTATAATAAGCTCCTCTTACCTTGAAAGAACCTGTTACCTGAAGATTTTCTGTTTTCAGATAAACGTCACAATCAGGGTTTACCTTTGGCGCATGGATACACGCTGTTGGTCTGATGACCTCTTTAAGCACGTTTGAAGCGTCAAAAACCTTATCCAATGTAAGCATAAAAAACAACCTCTTTTTTCTATGTAATAAAAAAAGCCCTCGCCTGACTAGAGGCGAAGACATAATATCTCCGTGTTACCACTCTGATTGCAGACCATAAGCCTGCCACTCATATCTCTTTCTAACGGTGAGAGACCGTATCCGCTTAACACATCTGCTTAGGCGGATCAGCTCAGAGATGATCCTGACGGCGTTATCCCTGCGAACTTTCACCAAGCGTCCGCTCTCTGCGAAGTATTCGCACCGTCACCTTTCTCGTCACAGCCTTTATGATATTCAATACAATCATTATATCACCATAAATATGAATTGTCAACAGCAATAAAATGAATTTTTCTATAAGACATTATACAAGAATAAAAACCCACACCAAGGTGCGGGCTTTTATCAATTAAGGAAGTATAGAAAAAATATATGAAGAAAACAATCATGAAGTCTTTTTAACTGTCGGTCTTTCCTTTCCGACTATAATAATATTACCACTGCAATGTGATAGAATTATGTGCAAAGAGAGTACATTTGCAAAAATATCACCTTTTGTTTGCGTAATGCACAACGATATGACGAAGCTTCCCTGTGGTCATATCCTTGCCCTTTATATCCGCTCCGTTGTGGCTCATAAGCTCAGCGCAGACTATGCCGTCGGTACTGCACCTGAAAACCTCGTGTCCGTCACACACCACCACAAGCTTTTCACTATCAACAGATACTCCGCCTGTTCTTCCGATAACATTTTCCTCTGCGCCCTCACGCTCCACCACATAGGAAACTCGTTTCCCATGATAGCGTTCAAGCTCTTTCAAGGGCGTACCCTTATTTCTCTTAAAAAATCCCATTTTACGCTCCTATATCATTGTATCTGACGTTTCTCTGTCAAAGGAAGAATAATCTGCCACCATATGCAGATACTAATGGCATGAATCAAAAGGGGGTCACGCCTATGAACGTCGCTCACACTATTCTCGCCACTGTGGGTTCTATAATAGTTATGTTCGCCATATCAAAGCTTCTTGGCAACAAGCAGATATCACAGCTGACGCTTTTTGACTACATCAACGGCATCACTATAGGCTCTATCGCCTCTGAAATGGCTGTTTCGCAGGAAATGGACGAGCTTATAGTGCCTGTTATCGCAATGGTGCTTTATGGTCTTACAGGCTTTCTGCTGTCGGTGCTTACGATGAAATCTATCCACTGCCGACATTTTCTTTCGGGCAAGCCTATCCTGCTTATTGAAAAAGGCAAAATATATCCCGAAAACCTTAAGACCGCCAAGCTTGATGTGAACGATCTGCTTTCAAGGGCAAGAACCTCAGGCTATTTCGACATCTCAAAGATATACTACGCTATTCTGGAAACCAACGGCACTATCTCTTTCATGGAACGTGCCACAGAAGCACCTCTCACTCCAAAAGACTTAGGATATGAGAAGCAGGACGAAAAGCTTTGCACCGACCTTATCCTTGACGGCGTTATTATGGAGGACAACCTGAAATACGCAGGCAAGGAGATAAAATGGCTCACCAACGAAATAAGAAAGCAAGGCTGTTCATCACCTGACAAGGTCTTTCTCTGCATAGTTGACGGAAACGACAAGGTGACAGTGTTCCCGAAAACTCAGGAGAGCAACAAGAAGATCTACTTTGACTGAACCTTCTTCAAAAACTCGTGCAGCTCCTCTGCAAGCCTGCTCACAGGCAGACCAACAACGTTATAAAAGTCCCCGTCTATCTTTTCCACAAGAAGTGCTCCAAGCCCTTGTATGCCGTAAGCCCCCGCCTTATCCATAGGCTCGCCGCTTTTCACATAGGCTTTTATCTCCTGGTCGGAAAGCTCTCTGAAAGTCACTGCGGTATCAGCGGAAAAGCTACTGTAACGACAGCCTCTGCCAAGGGTAACGCCTGTTACAACATGATGAGTCTTGCCTGACAGCATTTTTAACATTCTTATGGCATCAGCTTCGTCCACAGGCTTACCGAGAACTTCCCCATCGCATATTACAACAGTGTCACAGCCGATAACAACGCTCAGATCATAGACCGAAGCGATACATCTGCATTTTATCCCTGAAAGATACTCAGGGGCAAGCTCCGGTGTAACGTCCTCTGGTATTTTTTCGTCGCAATCAGAGGGGATAACCCTGAAATTCTCACACATCAATGACAGCAGTTCTTTTCTTCTTGGCGACGCTGAAGCAAGTATAACATCATAATCCATAAGCTCGCTTGAAATATTCACTGACATAAAGATCTTCCTTTACTTCTTTTACTTCTTACTCAAAAAGGCAACGCACTTATTATCCTGCGCTGCCTTAGTTTTTTATTACAACTTCATTCCGCACTCTGAGCAGAACTTAACGCCTGCCGGCTCTTTATGGCCGCACTGAGAGCAGAATACAAAACTGCTGTTTGCAGGCTCTTGCACCGGAGCTTCTGCTATCACCGGAGCAGGCTGTGGCATTGGTGCAGGCTGAGGTGCTGTTTCAGGCTGAGGCGTCGGCACTGCGGTCTGTGGGATAATAGGCTCAGGCATTGGGGCTGCTGTCTGAACAGGCTGTGCAGGCTGAGCATTTGTAGGATTCACAGGATTAGCCTGTGGCTGATTATAAGCAGGTGAAACAGGGTGATTATGATAGCCCTGACTGTTTTGTATAACAGGCTGTGCGCCCATTGGAACTGCACCGCCCTGAGCAGGCTGCTGATAAACAGGCTGAGCCATTTCAGGCTGTTTTGTTCCGCAGTTAGGGCAGAACGCCATATTCACCGGTATCTCGTGGCCACAGCCGGAACAAAGCTTCATTCCTCTGATGGTAAGAAGCTGTTCATTAAGATTTTTCAGTTCTTCAAGAGTTGCGTCTATCTGAGCAATAAGGTTTTTCACCTCCGGCTCTTCTATCTTGTCAGCCATTCTGAGCTTGACAAATCTGCCTATCTCGGTATACTTATCGTTTATAAAGGCAAGCTTTGCGTCTATCTGTGCCTTTACTGCATTTTCAGGTGTATTCTTAGGTGAAAAAAATCCCATTTTTATTCTCCCTTTCGGTTATAATATTTCGTCTGTATTTTGCTCTATGGTGATATTATCCTCAGGCTGAACGTCGAACGAAGTTGTTGTAGTATCAGGTGCTTCTGTAGCAGGAGCGGTGGTAACAGCGCCGTTCTCGGTCGGCTGAGTCTGTGCAGGCTCACTGTCCTTTTTGCTGTCGCCTGAAGCGTTTCCGCCCTCGTCAACTATCTCTGAATCCTTTATCTCCTTATCTATCTCGTCCTGCGACATCTGACCTCTCTTTACAGCTTTGTCATTTACAGCCGACAGACCAAGATAGCAATTCACATAATAGTGAGTAAGTATCTGATCATATGTATAGCCAGCCTCGGCATAATAGCAAGCGCCCCACTGCGACATTCCAACGCCGTGGCCCCAGCCATAGGACTTGAAAGTGAACACACCGTCCTTATAGCTTATCTCCATGGCGTTCGATTTCACATCAAAGAGGTTGCAGAGCGTGATACCTGTTATCCTAGCTTCATTGCCCTCATAGGTACAGCTTGTATGACCGTCGATAGTCACTCCGCTTATATACTTTCCGCTGAAAGCAGAGTCTATTTTAAACCAGTTCTTCACGTCGTCGGAAAGCTTTATATCAGTTTGGCTCTCGATACGCTCCTTGACCTCGTCTTTTGTATATGTAGCTTCAATGCCCCAGTTAGGATCTTTATCGTCAAACTCGCTCTTTACACGCTTGAGATACGGGTAAGAAACGCCCCATATATCCTCGCTGGTGGTAGAATAACCTGCTGTTGAAGCAGAATAAACTGCATTTATGATATTGCCGTTATACATGACAGTCTGACCCTCAACGGCATTTACACATCTTTCTATCTTTGAAGAATATCCGCTTTTAAGCCCCACCGTAGGTATAGCACCGATAGAATCGTTAAATCTGACCCATGTATAAGCCGCCACGGCCTGCGCCTTTATGGCTTCCTCGCCCCACTCTCCGCCTATCTCGCTGTTGACTATCTGACAGAGCAGTTCATGACCATTAAGAGTGACGATATTTCCTGAGACTATATCATTGACAGTATAATACTCATCAGCGACGCTTCTTGTATCTGTAAAGTTAGCAGGGTCGTTCTTTATATCGTAATACTCGCCCTTATCCTCAGGCATTTCCACAGTAAACTCACTGGCTGAAGCCTTTTTCTTTGTGGTCTTTGCCTGCTTTTTCTGCTGAACATAAGACATATCATACTTATCCACAGAGGACTTTTTGAACTTCACAAAGTCATAGACCTCAGTAGCGGCAGTGGTCTTAACGCTTTGAGCTTCAACGTTTTTGACCTGCACCGCAGGGGCTTTTTCTGCGCCCACGCTTTTATTATCCAGCAGCAGCTCACCGCATATACCAACGGCAGTTATGCTCATTACCGCTGCGCAGACATTTGCACATATCTTTTTTGTCATCAAATTCATCGTCAAGACACTGTCCTTACCTTCAAGCGGTCACACCGCAAAACATTCCCAATGGCAGCAAAATACTCACTGCATACCTAAATAATAGTTTATCAAATACTGAAAAAAAGTCAAGACAAAGCTAAGTTTCGTCCTGACTTTTCAGCATAATATACAATTTTATGCCTGCAATATCGGCATTTTAGCCAAAAACTTCAAATATTACTTGAAGTATCTCTGACCATCAAGCTCCATGCAGAATGTGAGTGATTCAAACCAAGACGCTGTGCTTCCGCCGCAATACTGTGGAGCGTAGTAATAAACTGCACCGTTTGAATTATCCTCGCCGTTCAGCGCTCTCTTTGCACAATCAATAGTGTTCTGAGTTGGCTTGTTTCTGCCGCTGTAATAGCCGTTTATTGCAGTGAACTGATTTGGCGCTGTAAGAACGTCGCTTATAGAGCTTCCAAATCTGCCTGTTTTCACTCTGTTGATAATAACATTTGCAACAGCGATCTTGCTCTGCTCTGAGCAGTTTCCTACCTCACCCTGAAGAACGTAGCAAAGCATATCAAATTCTTCATCTGTATAGCTTATAACAAAACTGTTCGAGCTTGATGTTGTTGCTTTCTTTGTTTCTGTCTTTTTTGTTTCAGACTTTGTTGTCTTAGCCTTTGTTGTCGTAGTCTTTTTTGTTTCAGACTTCTTAGCTGCTGTTGTAGTTTCGGACTTCGCAGCGGAAGTTGTTGTTACTTCTGCCTTTTTAAGATAGTCCTTCATTACATATCCGCTGTAGTCGCCGTATGTAACCTTATACCAACCGTCGCTTGTTTCAGCCGTAACGATAACTTCCTCGTCTGTTGCAACGATAGCTTCTATCTCTGAGTTCTTGTCAGCCTTTTCTCTGACGTTCACGATCTCAGTTGCGACCATTGTTACGTTATTGACCTTTGTTTCTTTTGCTGCATTTTTAGTAGTTTCTGTCTTTTTTGTTGTAGTGGCTTTGGCGGAAGTTGTTGTCTCTGACTCTGCCTGTGCCATTTTATACTCGCTGATACCCGCTTTTCTCCATGTAACGGTGTTCATTGAAGTATAGGTCTCATCTCTCTCAGTTTCTGCTTCTGTCACAGAAGTGGTCTTAGTGTTGGTTATTGCAGCTTTTGTGTCCTTCTGAGCCTCGTTGTTACCGCTTGTAAGTGCAAAGATACTTACTGTACCTATCATCAGCACTGCCAGCGCACCGCTGCCCAGCATTGTTCCTACTTTCCTGACCGACGGCTTAGCTGTTCGCTTTATGCTGTCTTCAGTTTTTTTCTGCTTCATTTTAATCACATTACCCTTTCCGACCGTCTGCACGCAAACCGTCTTCACTGCCGTCCGTGAGCTTGACGCCAGCTAAAATTTATTTTACACCGATTTGGTGTAATAAACATCAATAATCCCAGCCAAAATATTTCTTATTGTTTCCGTATACATTTCTCCAGCATTTAGGAAAATAAATATCCTTATTTGCCTTGTCCTTATAGGAATCTATTATAAGATCCAGGTTATCGTCAGCCGTCATTTTCTTCGCCACGATGACCCACCTGAGATTTGAAGTTTCGTTTGTACAAGTTGAGAGCGATATATACTTATCGTCTGCTGTACACTCGATATCGTTTGAATACCACGAACGCTTTCTCACTTCTGAGATCCAATCGTCAAACTTATAGTCAGCGTCGTCAAAATATCTGGTAGTCCAGTATTTAAAAAGCTTGCCGTCGTCCTGACTTTCACGTATTCCCGTTACAAAAGCACCCACGATAACATACTTGCAGTTGTTGTCATAGATAGTATTGAACTCGATAACAGGATATTTCTTAAGAAAATCCACTCCCTTTTTATACTCAGTAAGGTGAGTAAAAGAAGTTCCCACATATCTCATGTTATGACCATATATCGTGATATTGTCAGACTGCCCGTCCTTATTTATGGTAGACCAAGCGTCTGCATAAATGCTTCCCGATTCGTAATACTGCTTGTCTATATTCTTGTAAAGATAATATTCATTATCCTTGCCTTTAAGAACAGGGAAGTTTATATATTCATCACCTGCGGAATTTTTAAAGCCGGGGATCTTTATCCAGCCTACGACGTCCTTGTTTCTTTTCAGAAGCTTCTTAGCCCAATCCTGAACTTCTCTGTCCTTCGTTGAAGCCTCAGGGTCAGAAACGTCAATATCGTCTGAGCCGTTATTCTTGCTCAGGTCAACGTTATCGCTAAAGTCAGGCTCGTAATTCACAATCTCCTGAATATAGCTCTGATCCTGCTCATCGGCTTTCAGAAAATCAGAAAGCTCATTAAGAGAAACACAGAAAAGCACGATAGAGAACATGAACACTATCTTTCTGAACACTTCTCCTACTCCGTCGCCCTTCCACGGGATAAAATATCTTACTACTCTTACAAAAAAGTTTGTATCGTCCTTTTCGGACAGATTCATTGTTTCATTAGCCATTGACATTTATTTCAAGCCTCCGCCTTTTGTTCATACAGCTCAAGCACCATTCTCAGTGCTGTTTCTGTTGTAAGCATACGGATCTTTCTTCTGTCCAAATTCTCATATTCTTTATAGAGCTCCAGCCGTCTGACTATTTCTTTCTGACGACTTCTCACTGAAACATACACAGTTCCCACAGGCTTTTCCTGAGAGCCGCCGCTTGGGCCTGCTATACCAGTAACAGCCACTGCACAATCTGCACCGAAAAGCTCCAGCGCACCCTTGCTCATCTCACTGGCTGTCTGCTCAGAATAAACAGTATACTGCTCCAGCGTTTCCTTTTTCACGTTCAGAAGCTTCATCTTTATTTCCTCCGTATAGGTGCAAGCACCGCCGAGGAACATTTCCGACGCTCCCGAAACGGAAGTGATCGTCTGGCTTATCATTCCGCCTGTACAGCTTTCCGCAGTACACAGCTTCCGACCGCTCTTTATCATATATTTTACTACACTTTTTGTAACTATGTCAATACTATCTGTAACCACTTTGTCACCTTCAGCAAATTTCATAGTAATAATCACCCCTTTTAGTTATATATTGCACATAAAAAATCGGCTCATTTTGTCCATTTTGTTAATTCGACGATTTTTAAAAACCAATGTTGATAGCAAATTTTGCAAGCAGATGTTACACTTTTGTTACCAAATTACTGATTTTTCATTATTAACAAGCCCATCTGGCACCCTTTTGGACGCAAAGAAAAGCCCTGAAAATTCGGGGCTTTTCGGCATTTTTCACCATGGAAAGACACAATATTCGGGTACAAAAAAGCGTACAATTAAGCTACAAGCTGTTACAGTTTTAACCCGTTTGTAACCTTTTCACAGACACCATGCAACGGGTGTACGCCATGAAAATACGCTATGCGTTTCTGATAAGATAAGGCTTTGTTCCCTCGATAGCTTTCCGGATATAAGGCTCCCAATCGAAAGCGTTCTGAGCGGCTTCAACGTCTGCAAGATTTGGTCTTGTCTTAGGGTGCTTTGGCGTGAAAACTGTACAGCAATCCTCATAAGGAAGGATAGAGGTATCAAAAGTATCTATCTTTCTTGCTATCTCCACTATCTCAGATTTGTCCATACCAACGCATGGTCTGAATACAGGCATACGGCAAGCGGCGTCTGTGCAGACCATTGCATACATAGTCTGGCTCGCTACCTGACCAAGGCTCTCGCCTGTGACAAGGGCTTGGATGTCCTCTTTCTCGCATATCCTCTGTGCTATCTCCATCATAAGTCTTCTCATCAGGATAGTGAAAAGCTCCTCAGGGCAGTTATCTCTCAGAAGCTCCTGGATCTCTGTAAAAGGCACGCAGAAGAAGTTGATGTCACCGCAGTAAGCAGTGATTATCTTGGCAAGCTTTTCAACTTTCATCTTCGCTCTGTCAGAAGTGTACGGTGGAGCTTCAAAGTGGATAGCGGATATTATCGCACCACGCTTTGCCATCATATAGCCTGCAACAGGCGAATCTATACCGCCTGAGAGAAGAAGCATTGCCTTTCCGCTTGAGCCGACAGGTATTCCGCCAGCGCCCTCGATAGAGCCTGCGTGAACATAAGCGTTGGTTTCTCTTATCTCCACTGTTACTACAACGTCAGGATCGTGAACGTCAACTTTAAGGTGTGGAAATCTTTCAAGTATCTTTCCGCCCATTTCTATACATATCTCAGGGGACTTGAATGGGAACTTCTTATCTGAACGCTTTGCGTCGACCTTGAAAGTTCTCGCAGTTTCCATTTCGTCCTCGATATAGTCAAGTGACTTTGTGAGTATCTCGTCCATATCCTTTTCCAAAACGCAGCAGCGACAGAGCTTAACGATACCGAAAATTTTCGACAGCTTTTCCACCGCCATGTCAACATCGCTGTCATCATCAAGCGGCTCAACATACAAAGTAGATTGTGCTTTTGATACGCTGAACTGTCCGCAGCTTTTAAGTCTTCTTTTTACGCTCTTTGTCATCATGCTCTCGAAGCTTGATTTGTTAAGACCTTTCAGAGCTATCTCGCCATATTTGCAGAGAATGATTTCTTTCATAAATTTTATCCTTTCTTTACGAAAACTGCACAAAAAGGTCCTCGTCAAAAACCTGTCAAAAGCGACCTTTTTCGCCGTTCCCCTTTATAAATAGTACAAAACATTTGTTTGTGTGTTTTACCTTACCTTGCACAGGTCATTCTGTGCAGACTTTATGCCCTCCATAAGAGCGTCGATATCCGCCTTTGTGGTGTCGATACTAAAGCTTATCCTGATAGTGGAGTCAAGGCTCTGCTCGGGATATCTGAACTCTTTTAGCACAGAGCTTTTTTTGCCCTTTGAGCAGGCTGAGCCGCTTGAAACATATATCTCACGCTTTTCAAGATAGTGGAGAAGCACTTCGGACTTTAACCCATTGACGGCAATGCTTGTGACATAAGGCGAGCCGCCTTTTCGTGAATTTACGAAAACATCGCCGTTTTCGTTACACTTTTCTATGAGATAGGCTTGGATGTCAGCCGCCTTTTCAAAATTCGCAGATACATTCGGCGCAAGCTTTTTCACCGCCGCACCGAAACCGCATATGAGCGGCACTGACTCAGTACCCGAACGAAAGCCTTTTTCCTGTCCTCCCCCAAGCATAAAAGGCGGTATATGAACGCCCTTTTTCACATACAGCGCACCGATGCCCTTTGGAGCGTATATTTTATGACCGCTGAGGGATATCATATCGGCATTCAGCTTTTTGGCTTTCACAGGAATTTTCATAAAGCCCTGAACGCAGTCGCAATGAGTAAGCACCTGAGGATATTTTTTCTTTATCATAGAAAAAGCCTTTCCCACGGGGAGTATGTAGCCGTTTTCGTTGTTCACAAGCATACAGCTAACAAGGAAAGTGTCCTCGTTCACTGCAGCAATAATATCACGGGCGTTTATCTCGCCGTTCTCGTCAGGTGATATCCTTATGACCTCACAGCCCATATCTTCAAGCTCCTGGGCAGGATTTTTCACAGCAGGGTGTTCAACAGAGGATATGACAACACGCTTTTTACGTTTTCCGTGAGCCTTGTAAGCCCCGAAAATAGCGGTATTGTTGCTTTCTGTCGCACCTGATGTGAAATAGACCTCATCAGGGGTAACACCGAGAGCGTCGGCAATGGCTTCACGAGCGTCAGAAACAAGAAGCTCAGCGTCAAGACCTGCTCTGTGCAGAGAAGAGGGGTTTCCGAAGACCTCCAAGCCTTTCATTACAGCCGCTTTAGCTTCATCACAAGGTTTTGTGGTGGCGGCATTATCAAGATATATCAATTATCACAAGTCCTTTCATGTTTTATCGCAATTATTTTTATTATAACATATAATTGTGAATAATGCAAATAGCGGAGCGGTATTAAGTGAGGAGTGAGGAATGGCACAGCCGAACAGAGAAAAAAGCCAATGCAAAGCAGAGAAAACACCGAGCGAAGCGATTTTGCGACAGTAGAACTTGAAGCCAAAATGTAGGGAACGGCGCCCCCGACGTCCCGTTTCGGGGAAGTTCCAAGGTATGAATTTTTTACAAAGTTGAGTGGGTGAACGAAACGGGCGAACTACCGAGGTTTGTAAGGTTATCAAGGTTTGCGTGATAACCAATTCGCCAAAACCCCAAGTTCACATACAAATGCGGCACGGCATTTTCAGCCGCACCGCACAGAACACTATTTATCACAGTTACAATTGCTTCCCCATGAAGCCATTGACAGCCTGATATAATATCCCTGCGCTTCTCCGCAAACAGGACACATTTCAGGGGCTTGCGTGCCCTCCACGATATAACCGCAGTTCAAGCATACCCACGTTTCAGACTGGGAGGAAGAGAACAGCTTTCCCTCTTTCATAAGCTTGCCAAATGCCGCAAAACGCTTGCCGTGAACATTCTCTATCTTGGCGATATTCGTAAAGTCCTGCGCTATCTTTCCATAGCCCTCCTGCCTTGCGACCTCAGCAAACGCAGGGTAAACGTCGTCTGATTCCTGACGCTCGTTATGGTCTGCCATACCAAGCAAGGTACACATATCCTCCGAAATATCCACAGGATAACCGCCGTCAACAAACACGCTCTCCCCTGACAGCTCTTTGAGATGTTCGTAGAATATCTTTGCGTGAATTTTCTCCTGATCGGCTGTGAATTTGAACAGGTCGGCAAGCACATAAAGCTTCTGCTGTCTTGCCTTTTCCTCCGCCATTGTGTAGCGGTTTCTTGCCTGACTTTCCCCTGCAAAGGCTCTCATAAGGTTATCCTTTGTCTTTGAATTTCTGAAATCTGACATTTTTTTATCCTCCTACTTTATACAGTCAGTGTTCCTGACTTGCTTTCCACAAGAATGAGTATCTGCTCCTCCTCAGCGGTCTGTGCGTTTATATATACAAGCACGTTCCTGCCGTTTTCCGCCCTGCACCTGAACTCATAACACAGCTTCTCCTCCAAACCGTCGGTAGGGATAAGTGCAAGCCTGCCGGATACTATTTCAAGGCGTGGGGACACGCTCTCTTTTGCTCGGCTTTGGGATATATCCGCTTCGGGAATATCTCTGTCATAATGGTTCACCAAAAAGCCCTTTGCGTCAAAGCCTAATATCTCACCGTCGTCCATTGCTACTGATACCTTTATAAGGTCGGTGTAACAGCACACGTCAAGGTCGTTGTAGGCGAAATTTACTGTGAGAACGTTGTCTATATTCTCATAGTAGGTGGTTTTCATGGACAGTATGCCGAGGTCATCGAGAAAATCCTCCGCTGCCTTTACTCCCTGCTCGTTTGTAAGCTCTGTGCTTTCGCTGATACGGCTTTTGAGAAAATATGAGATATATCCACCCTGCTTTGTCACCTCGCAAGCCACCGTCTTATCCTCGTTTGAAAATCTCCAGCATGGCATTTTGCCCTCTACGTCTGAGATATCTGTGAACACTGTGGAGTTCATGTTAAGCCCCAGGGAACAGCGTTCAAGGGCTTTGGTCTGTGAAACGTTCTCTGCCTCAGACGTCATACGAGGGGTACGCTCTAGGATATTGTCTGAGAATGGGCCGTCATAAATAAGGCTTGGATAGCTTTCAAAGCTTCCCTCAAAGTCTGAGAAGCCCTCTGTCACTGTGGGCGGGTCGCTCTGCTGTGAACCTGTTTGGGTCAGGGCTATCTCACCGCTGTTCACTGAGCTTTCAAGCTCCCACATATCCTCGGAAAGTTCTTTGGAAAAGTCATAGAGCGAGGATATGTTCTCATACTCCTCGTCTGTTATCTCCTCGCCGTTCATGAGCCTCTCGCTCACTGCCATGGAGTAGTTTCCTACCTGTGAGAGAAATTTGTAGGTGTTTTCAAGCTGCAGCTCTTCTATGGGAAGCTGTGACAGAGCCGCCTTTGCCGAGGACGCTTCTCTGTAAAGCTTCACCGCAAGTGACTGGTGCATTTTCCCTGAGCCTGCATAAAGCTCCTTTTCAAGAGTGTCGCTAACGTTCTCTACTGCGTCGCAAAGGTCGCCCATGGCTCTTGAATAGGTGTAGCTCACACTACGCAACGCCCTTTTTTCACTGCTCATAAGCTGTATATTTCTCACCGCAAGCACACCCACGACAGCAACTGTGAAAGACACTATCCTAACTGCGTTTCGCTTTGATATATCCATTTTTTATGCTCTCCTTTTCTTTTTTCTCCATTATTATGCCAGCTAAAATGCTGATTATTCTCATTAACTGTGCCTTGCAGTGCCATTTCAGGCATATCATGATACACAAAATTTCTTTCCTAATCTTGTGTATCATGAACATCTTTATTTACTTATTATTACATATATCTCAAAATAAGTGTAATTATTTAACTTTAAAATTACTGAATTGTATTTATATGTATAAATGCAAATTTGACAATATGCTGTAAAAGGGCTATAATAAAGGTTGTGTAAAAATTATCGTGTAAAATGGCAGAAAAAATGTTAGTTCTGCCTACAATTCTACGGGAGGAAATTATGAAATTTATTCCAAAACTGATCAGTGTGGTTTTGTCAGCGGCAATAATGGCTCAGTCTGTTCCATTCGTATATGCGGCAGAGGAAAGCATTGCGTCAGGTGAGCTTTCAAATGATATCCAGATATCAAAGCCTGAATATGCTACAGGCAATATCGAGGCTGATGGTCTTTTAGAGCCTGTCACTGAGGACGACCCTGAGTATCATAAATATCTTGAAAACAACGATCCATACGGCATTATGACAATGTCTGCTCTGTGGGGGGCTGACAGCCTTACTCATCAAAACAGATTCAGCGGTATTTCAAAGGTCTATGGCATTGACGTTTCCTATTATCAGGGCAACATAGATTGGAAAAAGGTCAAAAACAGCGGTGTGGAATTTGTTATCATAAGAGTAGGCTACCGTGGCTATGGCAGTGCAGGAACGCTTGTGGAAGACCCTAAGTTCAAGACCTATCTTGACGGAGCTACCAAGGCAGGGCTTAAAGTTGGCGTATACTTCTACACGCAGGCGATAACCACAGCCGAGGCTCAGGCAGAGGCTAAGTTCGTTCTTGACAGGATAAAGGGATATTCTCTGCAAATGCCTGTTTATTACGATATCGAGTCTGTTGACTATGACACTGGCAGACTTGACAGCGCAGGGCTTTCCAAGGCTCAAAAGACCGCTCTTTGCACAGCTTTTTGCGACACTATCATAAAGTCTGGCTACAGCGCAGGTGTTTATGCAAACTACACATGGCTAAACTACTACATTGACGGAGCAGGGCTTGGCAGAAAATATCCTATATGGCTGGCTCACTACACAAGCAACACCAATTATGACCAGCGCATGGATATGTGGCAATATTCAGGAAGCGGTACTGTTTCAGGCATTTCAGCCTACACTGACGTGAATGTATGGTATTCGGGCAAGCTTCCGCTTTATGTGTCCGACCTTATCTCAGTGACAAACACCTCCACCTCCAACACATTTGCCTGGAACGGCGCTCCTGACGCAACAGGCTATGAGGTCTATCAGGGAACAAGCCCTAGCGACCCTAACAAGAAAAAAATAGGGGATACAAAGAATACATATTTTACAAACTCCAACAAGTCCACAGGCACTATGTACAAATACATGGTGAGAGCCTACAGTGACGCTTCTGGCAAGCGTGTTTACGGGGATTACTCTGATGTTTTCACCACCTGCACGCTTCCTGCGAACATCTCAAAGATATCCGCTTCTGCAAGGGGAACTTCTGTCACCATTAGCTGGAACAAAGTTTCAAAGGCGACCGACTACATCGTGGAGCATTATGTGAACGGTGCATGGAAGCAGGTCGGCACAACTTCAAGCCTTTCATACAAGGTGAATGGTATCACACAGAACGGCGTTAATATGTTCAGGGTAAAGGCGAGAAGAAATTACAGCGGCGTATACTACAACGGTGGCTACACATATGTAAACGCTGAGGTCACTGACATACCAAGTACAGTAACAGGACTAAGAAGCACTTCAAACACTTCTACATCAAACACCATAACATGGAACGCTTCCAAAAAAGCAGAAGGCTATGAGGTCTATCAGTGGATAGGTACTAACGACAGCTACAAGCTAATAGGCACGACCACGTCCACAAAGTTTACAAACTCAAAGAAAAGCTCAGGCACGATGTACAGATACAAGGTAAGGGCATTCAACAATGTTGACGGACAGCGTATCGAGGGTGCATATTCCTCTGAGTTTACCACCTGCACTCTCCCTGCAAACGTATCATTCTCCCTTTGCTCCACTGACGTTGATTCCATAACACTCAACTGGAACAAGGTATCAAAGGCTACAGGCTATCAGATAGAGATGTACACAAACGGAACATGGAAAACGCTCTCCACCCTTTCGGGAACGAGCTACACTGCAAGCGGTCTTTCACAGAACACAGCGTATCGTTTCAGAGTGAGAGCCATAAGAAATTATAACTACATAAACTACTACGGTGGCTACACTGAAAAGGACATCACCATTCGTCCTGCAAACACACCAGAGGGGCTTTCCTCATCAGCGAACACATCAAGTTCCAACACTATCACATGGAAAAGCATGAATGGGGTATCAGGCTACAGCGTTTATCAGTGGATAGGCACTACCGACAGCTACAGGAAACTTGGCGACAACGCTTATCCATACTACACCAACTCAGGCAAGTCATCAGGCACTATGTACACATACAGAGTAAAGGCATATTATGTAAGCGACAATGTTATGCAATACAGCAAGCCTGCACAGGTGGTCACCTGCACGCTTCCTGCAAACGTCACTGTCAAAACGGCAAAGCGTTCGGGAAGCAAAATCTCACTTGCATGGAACAAGGTATCAAAAGCCACAGGATATGAGATATATGTTAAGTCAGGACGCAGTTGGAAGAAGCTCACCACAACATCAGGCAAAAGCTACACTGCCAAAAATATGTCAGGCACTAAAACATTCAAAATAAGGGCATACAGAAAATACAATGGTGTGAACTATTATGGTGCTTATACTGAAAAGACGGTTAAATAGTCACTCGCCGTGACGGGCATTTTACGCCATACATTGTGATATGATACAAATTTGCACCGCTGAATAAAAATGAGGGGCGACCTTGGGTCGTCCCTTTTTTGCACAATTTTCAATATCCGCACAACATTATTGTAGGTGCTGGCACCCTTGACAGCCCACTCGAAGCGACAAGATTTGAATTATCCGGAATTTGTGCAGAGCAACATTGTGCGGATAACATAAATAAGATTGCAGACGAAATGTCAAGGGGACGTGACGGGCATTTTACACCGTACATTGCAGCATGAGATACACTTGCACCGCTCTTTAAAATGTGTAATTATAACCTGCAATTATCATATCACTATCCAAGCTCATATACAATACATTCCGCATTTATTTTACAATATCTTGACACTATGCAGGCACAAAATAGCCGTCGATATGCTCTTTGTCAAGCCCCTCGCCGATGACGATAAACACTGCCTGACCTCGCTCTATAGGCTTAACAGTGATGTTCTTGTGGGTGGCGTTAAGCTCAAGCCACTTGCCCTCAGCGTTTTGCATAAAGCCCTTTACACGGAATATCCTTCCGCACTTGCTGTCGCTCATAAGCCTGCTCACAGCATCTTCCATAGCATTGTCAGGAAGCTTCATATTCATAAAATACAAAGAGGTATAAGCTTTATCTTGGTCGAACCACAGCTTTTCGTGGGAATCAGGCTCATAGCCACTGTTGGCTATCCTTTCCATATCTTCATCTGTAAGCTCCGACCAGTCTTTCATTATTATCTCAGGCTTAGTCATTCTGTGGCAATGGAACTTTTTCTGCACGGCTTCAAGGTGTTTTAGAGTATCCTCAAGCTCCTGCTTTGTGGCTTCCTGACATCTGCTCATGAGAACTATGCCTGCTTCCGAAAGCTGAGAAGCAAGAAGATAATCAGAAGCTTCCGACAAGTTTGTATCAAGGCAGGCATCTGCAATAGTTATAACGCTTCCTATCTCATACCAATTATCAAGAGGTTCTTCTCTGAGCACGTCAAAGAACTCGTCAGCTTCATAGATACCTGACGGCTCCACAATGACCCTGTCAAGGCCACGCATACCCATAGCGATAAGCTTAGTCTTAAAACGCCGTCTGTGGCAATCCTTATCAGCCGCCGAGACCATTTCAAGGTCGCAATTCTCGTCCAAAAGCTCCTGCAAAAGAAGCATATCCACATTCACTGCACCAAAATCATTCTCCAGCACGCCAATTTTACAGCCCTTATCCAAAAGATAACGGGCATATTTTTTTATAAAAGTGGTCTTCCCTGCTCCGAGAAACCCCGTCACAAGGTCTACCTTGGTTTTCTTTTTCTCTGTGTTCATAGTTAATGCCTCCTAATGGTCATATTATACCACATTGACAGTGCTTTGGCAATGAGAGAAATAAAAAACACGCCTTACAAATTGTAAGACGTGCTATGCCAGTCACTACAAGTGACCTGGTGCGCCAGAAGGGACTCGAACCCCCGACCTACTGGTTCGTAGCCAGTCACTCTATCCAAAAATAAAACCACAAATTTCTTTCAGTTAAACAAAATATCATGAAAATGGCTGCTAAGACTTTGGCAGCTTTTTTGATGATATTTACACATATCATCAAGCATAGACAGGGTAGCTCCCTGAGCGGCAGGACGTTCTCCCCTGCCGCTTTTTCTGTGCTTAATACGGAGAACTTAAACATTTTCAGAAAGGGTGTTTTTAATGGAGAACACAAAAACAAAGATCGTATCCGTTGCAAATCAGAAAGGCGGAGTTGCCAAAACAACATCGGCATTCAATATTGCCGCTATTCTTGCACAGCGAGAGAAAAGAGTCCTTATGATAGACCTTGACCCTCAGAGCAGCTTGTCAGTATCGTGTATGAAGTACGAATATGCCCATGACGATATCACTATCACTGAGCTTATGTCATCTATCATCAATAAGAAAACCATTGATTTCAAGACGGCTGTTCATCACAACGAGCCGAACAATATTGACTATATCCCTACGACTATAACACTTTCAGGAATTGAAGTTGACCTGTGCAGAACACGCTGTTGCGAAATGGTGCTGAAACGTGTCCTTAGTAATTACATCGGCTGCTATGACTACATCATCATAGACTGTCCTCCGTCACTGAGCAACTTGCTCTACAATGCTCTTTCCGCTGCAGATATGGTCTTGATACCTGTGCTTGCTCAGGAAATGGCATTGAGCGGTATTCCGTTGCTACTTGATAGCATTGACGATATTCACGAGTATGCAAACCCTGACCTTGAAATACTTGGCGTATTTGCAACGTGGACAGAGAAAAACAATACGATGTCAGCAGAAGTGATCGAGTCAATAAAAGCCGCATTCAAGGATAAATACCTTGGCAGCATAAGCAAGTCAAAGGCAGCTCAGGACAGCAGCCGTGAGGGCATCGCCCTTTGCAACTATAAAATCAGCAGCACAAATAAATACAAGAATATGCTCGCAGACGAGTATCGTGTTATAGCTGACAAAATAGAGTGTGTCACGGTGACACACTAAGGAGGTTTCAATATGATAGATATAAAACGCTCCGCCAATCGTCCAAGAGCTAACTTCTCAAATAACTTTGAGGAGCTTCTCATGGATAAGCAAAAGGTGGTTTCACTGCCTATGTCAAAAATTGAGCCTTTCAGCTTTAATGGTGATCCACAGCCCTTTGCAATAGATGAAAATGAGATATCTGCACTTGCCGACTCTATTTCAAAGTGTGGACTTATCACACCGATAATCGTTCGCAGCATTAGCAGCAACAGTTATCAGTTACTCAGCGGTCATAAAAGATACGCCGCCTGCAAAAAGCTTATGCACCTTGACATTGACGCCGTTGTTATCGAAGTCACTGATGATAACGTGGCTTTCGATATAGTCTGCCAGGCAAACATTCAGCGTAAAGAGCCACGTCCAAGCGAGCTTTCAAAAATGTTCAATACATACTTAAGTCTGAGGAAAAACGTTTCAGCAGACCTGACAGTAAATGAGATAAGCAATATGTTCGGTATATCCAGAAAAACCATTTACCGCTATGCAAATATCTCAAATCTTGATAATGGGTTAGCAGAGCTTATAGACAGCAAATCTATTCAGATAAAGTTCATTGAGCCGCTTGCAAAGCTCAGTCCTGAGCAGCAGAAAGCCATAGCAGACTATTACAATTATGACGAACGGCTCAGTTCAAAAGAGCTGACGTTGGTCATAGAGCAAATGACAGACAACGGAAGCAGTGATATCTATGATATCATAAAAGCTATAAGAAATCTGTCTGAAAAGAAAAAAGAGCCATACAAGAACAGCTTATACAATGAGATGTATATCAAAAAGCCGTTATGTATGCAGAACATGACCGAAAGTGAGCTTGACAAGATAGTGTATGAGCTGCTTGATAAATATCTTGAAAATAATTTCAAGAGTACAAAAAAAGTTACCACAAACGAAAAACAATATGATATAATCATAGCACAGGAGGAAAAAGAATGAACATGACGTTCAAAATAGATATAGATCGTAAAAAAATAGAGGCGATACGCTGCTATCTCCCAGACGGCAACGTTGAGCAACTTCTGCACGAGGAGATAACAAAGGCGGCTAACTCTGCAGTTGACAAGCTTTACAACAGGAATGTTCCTAAGAAAGTGCAGGAGTTTCTCAGAAAGACTTCGGAGCAGAAGGCTGTCAGAAAAAAGAAAGAAGATATGCCAGATGAATAACGGAGTTTTGAAAACCTACGATAGCAAAAACCAGACGGCACTCTATAAGGCTAAAGACAACCGGCTATACGAGATCATATCTATCGATACCGACTGTGCTGTAATGGCTGCGGCATTTGATGATACATTTGCAGTCGCTGCAAAGCCGTTTCTCGATGAGATCAACAATGTGATCGATTTTTCAAGCATTGAATATTTCCCTCACAGAATTCAAGCAGAGAGCTACAGCAAAATACTTCATCAGTGCTATGCCGAACCGAAAGCACAAGAACAACAGCGTGTCACGGTGACACACTCAGATAACATCACTCAAAAACATAAAAGTTTGTAATTGAAAGAGGAGGACCATTATGAACGAAAACAGGAATTTTAACGAAGATTTTGAAATCGAGCAGGCAGGACCAGAAGATGTTGGCTGCGATCTTTTTGAGTATGAGCTTACTCCAGAGGGTACATACGTCCCTAAGATAGCATACACAAGTGACCCCGAAGAAGAAAAGCTGCTTAAGAAGCCGATACGCAAATGGGGCAAAGCTTGGATGAAGTGGATGAAAGCCAACTGCGACTGGCTGATAGAAGTTCTTATTATGGAATGCCGTTGGCAGATCATTCCCAGAGAGGTCGATATAGAGGCTGAGGAAAGATTTGACGAGCTTGATGAGATCTACAGGAAAACGCACCCACGTCCGACTGAATTCAATGAACTACGCAGGTGGGAGAAAGAAAGACTTATGACTATTGAAAATCAGGTCATGGAGGAGATCGTATACAAGCGCAGAGAATAAAAAGTTTCTCCAGTGTGTCACCGTGACACAAAAGTATATAAAAAAAGATATCCACTTTATTGACATTGGCTCAAAAATCTGATAAAATAAAGGTGAAAAGAGAATGATAATAACTGATGAAAAGCTAAAAGGGTCCATTGAGGATAAAATGGCTATCGCTGACAGCTTTAACCTTATGGACGATGACTTCTTTGCCGTGGTAATGCGTGACAAAGCTGCGTGTTCATATACACTGAGCAGACTGCTTGACAAAAAGCTCAATGTCATTAAAGTTGATACGCAATATGCAATAAGAAATTACAACGGACATTCGGTAGTGCTTGACGCACTTGCCGAGGACGATGAGCATAAGCTATATAACATAGAAGTTCAGGTCAAAAACAAAGATTATCACCCCAAAAGGGTAAGATACTATCAGGCAAGTCTTGATACTCTGTTTCTTGAGAAAAATCAGAATTACAAAGAGCTGCCTGAGTTGTATCTGATATTTATTTCGGCTACTGACTGGCTGAAAGGTGGCAAGTGTAAATACACGGTTTGCCGCATGGTCGATGAAACACATCAGGAAATTGACAACGGCGTACACGAATATTACTTTAATGCAGCAGTTGATGACGGCAGCTCTCTTGCCAAGCTGCTGCAATATCTAAAGAACAGCAGTGCTGACAACAGCTCTTTCGGAGAGCTGCCAAAGGCAGTATACAACCACAAAAGAACAGCGAAAGGAGCGGATAGTATGTGTGAGGCTGTTGAAAACTATGGATATAGGAAAGAGGCTGAGGGCAGAGTTGAAGGCAGAGCCTACGAAATAATCGCTCTTATGTTGGAAACTGGAGCAGACGATGAAGCGATAATTGCAAGGTTGATGTCACGGCTTGAGATTTCCAAAGAAAGAGCTATAGAATACTATAACGCTTACAAGAAGCAAGAGGGTAAAGCTGAAAAGTAATTTTGTCCGTGGACAAAGCAGAACAGAATATGATTATAAGGACACTTGAATTTCATGTGTCCTTTTTTGTTGACAAATGTCACTTTAAATGATAAAATGGGAGAATGAGGAATGATTTGGTATACTATATTTATAATCATATTTCTGTTTGGAATATTGTACATTGCAAATAACAAGAAGAACAGCAGCGAATTAGTAACATCTATTATTGATAAGTTTTGCTTACTAGCATTATATGTTATATCAACAAAACTTACTAAGCGGCTTATTCCCCAACTGACGGTTACCTTATTAATGGATATATATATTGTTCTGAGGGAAAAATACTGCAGTCCTTTATCTAAGACACAGAAAATAATTTTATTGAGTATAACCAATTTTCTTTTAATTTTTCTATGTTGGAAGTGGATTTATGAACTTACTTAAAACTACATTCGAATACAAACGTAAGGACACTTGAATTTCAGGTGTCCTTTTTTGTTGACAATATAAGACGATGATGATAAAATAAAAGGGTGAGCAATATTGAATTACTACGCAGAACTTCTTAATGAGTGCAATGCCTGCATATGTTCGGGTGTTCTGTCTGAACAAAAAAAGTTTTGTCACAAACTTATGGCTCTTGATCAACAATATCTCACCACTGTTCAGCGTGAATACCTTATCATGAAAATTGATAACTGTATAAGTAGTTATTACAACAGCTTGTCAAATGGTCGATTTTATTCATCTCGAAACAACAACGAACGTACTGATATAGCCGTATTAAATCGTACAGCAATGTATCTTGGGCATATGGTGAACAACACAAATAAAGGTTTGCTGCTTAAAGCTCTGTTCAAAACTTTGAGTCATAATAAATCAAAGTATGAGCCTTACGAATATGACAGACTTCTTGCAGAAATCGTTATTTCTGCATTTAAGATGTAGGTAAATAAAAACTTAAGGACACTTGAAGGTTCAGGTGTCCTTTTTTATAAAAAGGAGTAATTAGACCATGGAAAGAATATTTTACATTTCACTGGGTGCAAGTCTTTGTATAACAGGAATTTGGGGAATAATCAGAGAATTTATTCCTGAGAAATACAGACTTTTCAAGAAAGGCAGGAAAGAAAAATGATTTTTCAAGATAAAGAACACGAGAAAATGTTCAATAAGTTGTGCAAGGAAATGCCATATCTCGATAACTTTCATATGTCACTTGCTTACCTCCTCACATTGGACACTGTTTTGCGCAACCATATTGGCGCACTATATGACGTTAGAAAAGACGTGATTATTTTTGAGGGCTTGAGCAAGCCTTTTCAGACTCATACGAGCTTGAAAACAACACGTCTTGCCTTTAACCTGTGGAACGGCACTGTTTATGACTCAGATCCACCTGAAACTTATATCGACAAAAATGGAGAGAAAGAATATGTACCAAGCAAATACTATGTGCCCGACAGAATTTTCCACTGCACGTATGCACCGTACTACTTTGAAGCAATCAAGATGAGATTCGAGATTTCCATTTAAGTAATGAAGGTAATGATATGAAAGCTAAGAACTATTGTCCCGAATATGAAAAATACAAAACCATACGTCAGTGGGCGCTCTTAGGACAGCTACCGAAAAAGGACGCTAAAGGCGTTGAACTTTGGGCGAATAAGAATTGCCAAGCTTCATATGTGTACTACAGCCCTGATGAGGTAGAGCCTGCAACAGAAAAAGAGTTGCAGGATTTTTTTCAGCCTGAGAGGGACAGAAAAAATAAGCTGGCAAGACTTAACCGCAAGTGGCGTAAAGAAGCCGAGGAAAAGAAACGCCAAGAGGAGCAGAAAAAGATTTTTGACGAAGCGGTTGAAGCTGCCTTATTGCCTTATAGAAAATTGATATGGAGATTAACCGAGAAAACAAAAGAGCTTTATCCGAAAAAAGAGTATCCACAGGCAATTGTTATAGACACCGAAACCACAGGACTTGACCCTTTTCATGATGAGCTATTGCAGGTGTCTATCATTGATGAGGAGGGAAACGTTCTTTTCGACAGCTACTTCAAACCAATCAGACACACAGATTGGTGGGAAGCAGAAAGCGTTAATGGCATTTCACCTGAAATGGTAGCGGACGCACCATATATAAACGAGAAAGCCGCTGAACTATATGCGATATTATCGCAGGCACATTGGATAATCGGCTATAACGTTGATTTTGATTTGAGATTTCTCATGGGAAGCGATATCATAACAGATGAGGAGTACAATGCATTTCGTACTGAAGATGTGATGATACAATTTGCTGAAATTTACGGTGAATACAGTGTGTATCATGAGGATTATAAATGGCAGAAACTCACAACAGCAGCGGCGTACTATGATTATGATTGGAACGTGAAAGGAATTGAAGCACATAATAGCCTTGCGGATTGTTTTGCAACATTGTTTGTTTATCATAAAATACTTAGTGAAGAATAGCAGATAATTGACACATGATGAATAATATGGTAGAATGGAGTGTGTGCGATGTTACTCAATACATCTCAGTTAAAAGAGCTGTATAACAGATATGACAAGAAAAATAGTTCACTCATATCGATACCATTCTCAGCAATATCTGATGAGCCGTTAAAATTTTATAAATGGTATGCAGCTCTATTTCAAATCGAACTAAACGTCAAAGCGTTTGCTGACGTTGACAGCAAACAGATCATAATATATAAAGGAACGAAAATGAAATACTATGCTACCATTTTAATACCCTACGAAAATCGAGAAGCCTACATTGACGCAGTGAATGAAATAAACCAAATCGTATCTTCCAATGGCTGTATCATTTTATTTGTATGTAATATTCCATATAACCTTGTTTCTTATCTTTCAATTGAAGCGAAACAAAATGAGGGACAGCTTATTGAAAACATTATCAAGAAATATGATTTGAGAAAAGAGTCATCGTTGGGGATTCACGAACTGTTCATGGAATTTTGCAACAGAAAATTCAATATGGCGACTATACCACCTAGTTTCAGCAAAGCAGATATAACGCAAATGTTCAATGACGCTTATTTCTTCTGTTCAAAATCAGATCTCACCAAGAAGGGATACAACTTTAATACTCATATTAGGAGGAAAAAAGTATTTATATCATACTGCCACGCTAACAAGGAATTGGTCTATGAAATAACAGAAGCCCTTGAATACAGCGGCATTGATCTTTGGATAGACAAAAAAGACATAAGCGTAGGTTCTCACCTGCTGGAATCAATCCTTGCAGGTATAGAAGAAAGTGATTTTGCCATTCTCTTTCTTAGTAATGCGACACTGTCATCAAATTACGGACAGTTGGAACTTAAAACAATAATGTCAGCGCTAACAAACAAGAAAAAAGGCTGGTACATAGTTAAAATAGACGATGTAGATGTAAATAACATCATGCCGTCATTAGGCGATTATAAATACTATGACCTAAGCAATGGAAATAAAACAGAGCTCATCAAGGATATCATCAATGCGATAAACGCTCAAAATTAAACAGCAATATTTGACATCACAAATCAATTGTGATATAATCTAGTTTGGAAAAGGTAAACTTAAACGGTAGGCGGTGTCCTCCCACACGGAATGGTCTGAATATTGTCAGCCGAAAGGCTCAGGCAAAATAGGATATTCGGGAGGTGATAGAATGGACTTAGCTTTCTTTGTCTTGACTATCGTGCTGATTGTCGCTCTCAACGAGCTGATAAAAAGCATAAAAAAATAACCGCCCCTCTACCAAAGCTGCGGTTATTTTCTACATAATCAAAAACTGAGGACAACCGTCTATACGGTTTACCTTCTCTTTTTTTTAGTATACTACTTTTGAAACTATATGTCAAGTCTAAAAAAGGAGGAAAACCATATGAAGAACACAATGAAAGCCATAGCCGCCTTGATAATCAGTGCGACAATGATAAGCATAACCGCCTGTGGCAACACAGACACCACATCATCAGCCCCTCCAAAGGCAACCACAACGGCTTCAAGCACAGAAGCTTCGGCAACTACCACAACGGAAGCCACACTGACCTCTCAGAGTGAGGAAACAGCTTCCCTTTCGGCTACCACAACGGGAACGTCTGCAAGCACAAAAAGCACAAGCAGTTCTAAATCATCGACTGCTTCAAAGAACACTGCAAAGACGAACAGCTCTAAGGCAAGCAACGGCGGAACAGTGAATAATAATCAGAGCTACAGCCACAGCACTTCAAACAACGGCTCAGGCAACAACAGCTACAGCAATGACAATAACAATAACAACAGCTATCAGCCACAGCAGACGGAACGTCAGACAGAAAGACAAACCGAACGTCAGACCACCACAACGGCAAAGAAAACGCAAGCCCCGAAGCCAAAGCCGACTACAACTACGAAGGCTAAGCCAAAGGTAACCCTTACTCAGAGTGATATAGACAGACTTCAGAAAGAATTGCAGGCATACAGCAATGAATTGGCAAGACCAAGAGTCGAGAAGATATATGCCGAATTTGGTTATTCATCAGTAGATGAATTTTTAGCAGACACCGCAGATATTAACCTCGACACTGCTTCATGGGTTTCGAGTGATAACCTTTACAGTTATGATGAATATAATGAAGTGCTAGAAAGAATGAAAAGCGACATAAAGGGTGAATATGATTTTTATGACGAGCACAACTTAACTCAGTCTATAATAATCATTCAAGCAGGAACAGATTATTACGGTCACTCCTGTTGGAACACATATTTGCTGAGAGCATAAAAACTGAATAAAGCGTTTAAGACGATTGATAAAAATTTCAATCGTCTTTTTTTATGCAAAAAAATAATATCCGCAAGGATTTGACATAGAGAAATAAATTGAAAGGGCGAGATAAAAATGAAGAAAAGTATCGTAAAAAGGATAGGCTCTTTATTCACAGTGCTTCTCCTTACAGCTTCAATCTTTTCAAATGGACTGGTTGCCTTTGCGGCTGACACAAAGCATACGCAGAGCAAGGTTCTTGATTGGAGCTATAACTTTGAGGGTTCAGGGCTTAAAAATGCCTATGACCCATTGACAGGCGGAAATACCAATGACGCATTCCGTTACAAGTGGGCGCAGGAGTTCTATTTCTGGAATGACGAAAGCGGTAACAATTGCTATTGTGTTCAGCTTGGTACTGAGCATGATAACAATACTGTAATGAGTTCATCAACATTTGACTCAGACACAATAATAAAAATGTATAGTAATAAAGACCAAAGACAAAATCTTAAAGCCGCAACGATCTACTCATACAAAGGCAAAACTAAGTACGGCTACAACGCAGATACTGAGAGAGTAGCTTCTCAAGCTATGATATGGACAGTATCAGGCGGTTTCTTTGACAGTTCATCAGAAAATCTCTCTTCGGACGAAAATACGATTTTGAACCGCATATATGCTCCTTCATCAGCAGACCATAAAAACCTTGTGGATTGCTACAAAAAGATGAAAGGTGATATACTTAGCCACTATAAAATTCCTGCTGGTGCAACAACTGCCGTAAGAACAGCCCCTACATACGAATTGAAGTATAACACATCAACAAAGAAATATGAGGGTACGATCAAGGCTGACAGCAGTATCTCACAGTTCGATTTTTCAAAAGTTGACGGAGTTACATTCAAAAAGGACGGAAGCAACATCAAGGTTTCCGCCAATGAAAACATCAAGGCAGGAACAAAAGCTGTCACTCTGACAAAGGCAAGAGCAAAGAACAGTGGCAAGATAGAGGAATGTGTTCCTCTGTTTTACAAGGGCAAAAATGATTCAGGCTCTCAGGCGAAAGTTGGATATATATCAGGCAAAGACCCAGTTAAGGCATATATCAAGCTTAAAATTGATATGCCTACAGGCAACGCTGACCTTGAAAAGAACTTCATTGATTTCTTCGGAAACGAGGAAACAAACGTTGCCGACAAGCTGAAAGCTGTTAAATTCAACCTTGTTATGAAGAACGGCGACAGCGATCTATTCATCAAGGCAACAGGCAGCGACGGCAAGTATACATTCAGCTCAACTGTTTCACAGGCTAACGCTACAGATATGACACTTGACACTGACGGAAATATCCACGTTTCAGGTCTGCCGCAGGGCAGCTATTACTGGAAGGAAACAACTACAGCTAATGGCTATGCACTGAAAACCAAAACAGACGTAACTGTTAAGGCTGATAAAACAAGCAAAACAGTAGTAGATAATCAGAGAACATCTGTAGACAAGGGCGAGCTTGTTATCTACAAAACTGACGAAAGCGGCAAAAAATATCTCAGCGGAGCCAAGTTTGAGATAACAGCAGCCGAAGATATAGTAGTAAGCGGCGGCATAACGATACGCAAAAAGGGCGACATTATCGACACAGTTACAACCGATGAAAACGGAAAAGCTGTTATTACAAAGGACATCTATCAGGGCTATAGCTACACTGTTACAGAGATAGAAGCACCTAAAGGCTATTCGCTGAACAGCGAGCCTCAGACCGTGAAGATAGCAACAGATACTGCTGATTTTGGATCAGAAGTGTCTGTTAAGAACTCACCTTGGACAGCACCTTTCATCATCACCAAGAAAAACCTTGGCGGTGAGCTGCTGCCAAACTGCGAGTTTGAGATTTTGGACGAAAACGAACGTCAGATAACAACAGGTATTACCGATGAAAACGGCATTGCAACGTTCTTATTGGGCTATGGCAAGTATTTCTACCACGAGATAGCAGCACCTGAAGAGTATATCATTGACGATACATTGTATCCTTTTGAGATAACCGAAGAGGGCGTATCGGTTTATGCCAAAATGACGAACTACCTTAAAGAGGGTTCTATTAGGGTCACAAAGAGCACAACAGGCAACCTCAACATTAAGGATATACGATTCGTTGTCAAGGGTATCTCCGACACGAACAGCGACATCGAGCGTGAGCTTTTCACCGATGAAAACGGCGAGGCACTCTTTGAAAACCTCCCTATCGGCAAGTACACAGTAACAGAGGACGGCTCTACAGTTCCTGCGGCTTATCTTGTAGCTAACGAGCAGACCGTAACTGTCGAGTACAACACAACCGCAGAAGTCAAGGTCACCAACGAGGAAAAGACCGGTTCAATCAAGGTTCAGAAAAGAACAGAGGGTCAGAAGAATGTTGAGGATATCACATTCTATCTGAAGGGTACATCAGACAGCGGCAGAGAGATAAACATTCCTGCGACTACCGATAAGGACGGCGTAGCGGTCTTTGAGAACGTACCGGTAGGCACATACATGGTTATCGAGGACGAAGAAACTGTTCCTTACGGCTATCTTGTTGCCGATGAAAAAAAGGTCACTGTTATCTACTCAGAAACTGTTGACGCAGAAATAATCAACAACGAGCAGACAGGTACTATCAAGGTACACAAGAGAACAGAGGGTGATCTGAATATTTCAGGTATAACCTTCTATCTGAAGGGCACATCAGACACAGGACGTGAAATAAACATTCCGGCTGAAACAGACAAAGACGGCATAGCAAAGTTTGAGAACGTGCCAATAGGTACATACAAGGTCATCGAGGACGAAAAGACCGTTCCATACGGCTATCTTGTAGCCGCCGAAAAAGAGGTCACAGTAACCTATGCTGAAACTGTTGATACTGACATTTTGAACGCTGAGCAGACAGGTACAATTCAAGTGCATAAGAAAACTGCTGATATGACGAACGTTGAGGGCATTAGATTTATTCTTTCGGGTGTATCAGACACAGGCAGAGAGATAAACATTCCTGCAATCACCGACAAGGACGGTCTTGCAAGGTTTGAAAACGTTCCTATCGGCACATACACTATCACAGAGGACGGCAGCACAGTACCTTATGGCTATCTTGTTGCCGACTCAAAGCAGGTCACAGTGGCATATGCACAGACAGTTGACACAGATATGGTCAACGAAAAAGCACCCGACACGCCGAACACTGGTGTAATGGACAATGACTCAGACGGCAGAACAGCACTGTGTAGCGTGGCTATCATTCTCGCAGGAGCTGCGGTCCTGATGTTCAGCCGAAAGAAAAAGGAAAGATAATTGATGCTGTCTGAAAAAGATAGCTAAAGGGGATCAATTTATCTATACATGAAGAAAGCCCCTGCAACTGGGCAGGGGCTTGGGAGGTAAAGACTATGAGTATTTCTGATTTAGTTCTCGACTATACAATGTCATTTGCGTCATGGTGGGTGATTTGGGAATTATGGACTGGTGATCCTCTATATGCTTGGCGAAGGCAAATTAAATTCATGAAAAATATAAAGAATAATATCCAAAATAGGATAAAACATTTTAGATAAAAAGGATGACACTACAGGTAATACTGCAGATATACAAAGATGTTTTATGTCACTTTTATGCACAAACTTCAAAAAATATATTGAACTAATGTATATTAGCAAGAGAGAAATTATGTAGTATGCATAAATAAATACAATTAATAAATTTTGTTTAAGAAAACCATACAATGATCTATCGGTAGTCATAGTGCTTAATGCATTTACAAATCTTGCATTTATGTATTCAAAGCTTTCACAGTTTATTATTAGATCTGCATCTTTAAATGGATTATAGCAACAGGCTACACCTACAACATTGGCTACTATAGTCAAAAGAGCATATATCAATATCTTATACCATTTTTCGACATATAACCTATGTCCGTTTTCGTAAATAATGTTATAATCAACGCAGCAGCAACTCAGAGCAATAATAATTTGAAATACTATTGCGGCTACTCTGATATAATAATTGTAATTATAAAATAGGACGAGTATTGGTCTAATAAATGTGAAAATAAGAACTATCAATATTAGATACGCAAGTGAACGATATTGCTTTTTGTTCCTAATTAAATCTATAAAACACACACTACTTGTAACAAAACTTATGATAAACATAACATTTTTTATCATAAAATACACCTCGAGGTAAATGAAATGAAAATATTATACTATCTTTGGGCTGCATTTAATATATATAATTTTATCCATTTGATAATTTACAAACACAAGCATAAAAAATAGCTACATTAGAATTATATCACAAAATATGCTAAGTTGCAATAATAGGCACATACACAATAACAGAGGACGGCTCAACAGTGCCATACGGCTATCTTGTTGCCGACTCAAAGCAAGTCACTAAGAGAAAAAGATAATTGATATTGTCTGAAAAGGCAGTAAAAAGGGGATCAATTTATCTTATCTAAAGGAAGAAAGCCCCTGCAACAGGGCAGGGGCTGGGAGGCAGGACGTATAAATGTTATAGACAAATCGGTCAAGAGGTATTTATGAAGCACAACTATGAATTTGTAAATTTCAAGCTATTAATGCTTTCGCTGTTTGTATTTGCAGGCATTATCACTGGTATCAGGGTAGTGTTTGAAACAAACTCGGAAATGCAAATTAAAATATTCATTTCTTGGTTCTTTGTTAAAGCACTGATAATACTTGCAAATGTAAATTACATAAAAAAATCCTTTCATAAACTTTCTGATCATGGCGATAGCTGTTTCAGCCAAATTGAGATGTTACGCAATACATATATAATAGGGTGTGCTGTTACTGCTATAGTGTTATTAGTCTTTTGCAAAATATAAGAAAACGATGAGGTATAAAATATGATAAAACTAAGAATACAGGGTTTACCTGCAGAAGTTGAAAAGTTCACAGAACAGCTGAAAAAGGACGGCTATCACTTTTTGATGGAGAGTGATGACTATCCTAACAGAAATTCGGAGTATGTAATCGGAGTATGTAAGAAGATATGTGGAGGTAATGCTTGATGAAGATCAGGATCAATAGGTCTTGCAGAAAACGCCGTCAAGACCGCCGCAGTGGTATGGGACGCTGCCTTTGTATCGAGCCAAAGCGTTTATGCAATGAAAGCAAAAAGCTGATAGTTGTTGACCCTATGTCTAATGTCATAGTCGTGACAAAGGAAAAAGATTATGGAGCAAAAAATGAATGAGTATAGATACTTTATAGCAGACGATAACAAAACAGGAACTCTGATTTGCAGTAATGAAATAAAGGGCGAAGATATGCTGCTTCTTGTCGGATACGTTATCTACTTTTACAATGCAGCGTCCGTTGATGATATCGTAGACAAGCTTGTAACCATGTATGGCTTTAGTGTCAGGAAGGAACATATTACAGCTTTTGACCTCAACACTAATCCTGATACACCTTATACATACTATGACCTTATTGATGAGGGCGGCTATTGTGAAAGTGATGGATATATGTACACCGATATTAACAGAATAAAAAAACTCTTTTCAGGGGAAAAATCACAGAAGATGTTACGCACTATCAGTCGATTTTCCAAAAGAACATTTTCCTAGAATCTGTTAGTATACAGTTGTAATATATTTTATCGTCCTGTTTGTTGATTTCCATTTTAACATAGAATGATATTAAACAGTTGAAACAATCATTATCCTTTATATTTATGTGTTCATATACTTTTTCAGACAAATATATGGAACAAATCATTGGTAACTGTCTTTGTGTTAGATTGAAAATATACAATTTATGACCATTGCGATGCTTTTTGCAACGGACTCTTACCTTTCCATAAAAGATTTTTAACTGATCAACATCAGCCTGAGATAATCCATTTGTAATACGTTTTTTAGGAATAGCATACTTAACGGCTGTGCGTTCAATTTGATTTTCAGTATTTGTAGAAACTTTAGATATCTTATTCTCTATAACAAAAGGATTCCGTGCAGCTTTCTTCTCTGAAAAGCAGGATAATATAACAGCTTTAAGCCTATTTTGAAGTCTGTCCAGTGATTTTTCGTCATTTTCCAATAGTTCCAACTGATGATTTGTCGCTCTTTTGCATTTAAAAGAACAAGTGTCTGCGTGACTTTCTAAATTGCGGGTTGAGAAATAGTTAGATTTCGTTGTACATGAATTATAAGTCAAATGTGGTTTTTCACATTCAGGGCAGAAAAGATTATTCTTGATTTCATTATATAGATCTAACGAATTTGTTGCTAACTGAGTTACATCTTCAATAGACAGCATTTTTCTTTGTGATCCATTAATATAGAGTGCTTCTTCAAAAACCATATCTTGTCACCTCAATAATTATTTTAAACTATTTTCACATTAACAGTTTATTAATCACACATATTATAGCACATAATTTGAATTTATGCAATATAAAGACAAAATATGTGTCTAAAAAGAAAGGATGAGATTCTTGTCAAAGCTTAAACAATTAAGGTTTACCATTTCAAGAAATGGTGACAAGGCAAAAACTGTTCTCAAAACTTCATACGATATTGTAAGTTTACCATATTTACTATCGTATGTTATGGGAATTTTCTTTGAAGAATATGAAGATGAAGACATTGGTTTTAGCTCAAGCGAGCTTACTGATATGCTTTTGACTATGTATCCAAACGATTTTGCTGTATCAACGGGCAATGCGGATCTTGTTATTGATGATTTAGAAACATGGGAAAGAAATTGCAGTTCATATGATATCATAAGAACAATAGGAATTTTTAAGCCAAAGGAATTAAATCTTTCTGAAAAGCTATTTTGTAAATTAAAGAAACACTGTAAACAAAATGGGTTTCATGCCGTGTATGCCGAAACAAGCAAGGTAAACCTTATTATGTTTTATAAACTCCAAAATAATCAAAGATTATTTGAAATACGAAGAAACCGTAATTTTAAAAAAGGCAATTACATAGAAATTGGTCTTTTGTTTAATTGCAAGACATTTTCTGAAATTCGGACAGTGTCTGTCATTCCATATAACAAAAATGAAGTAAAGTCAGTGTTTGATAATGTAATAAAGGAAATAAATCAAATCATAGATAATGAAGAAGTATCTAAATCCGATATTTTTCTCAACCCACAAACAGCATGCTTAGAATACATTAACAAACATGGATATTTAATTAAGCCTATAGAACAGTGGTAAACAATGTGTCACGGTGACACACAACTTAAAATCGTAAACCTGAGCGTGTGAAGAAATTCATACGCTCTTTTTATATATACAAAACTAAGGGGGAATATATTATGAAAAAGACGTTTAAATCAGATGAAGAGAAGTACGAGCTGGTCAAGCTGCACTGGTTTGAGATCACTGAGCAACTGCGAGGCAACAAGCAGGAATATCTGAAGTATCTCAAATACTCGGCTGGTATGTATAAACAGTCATACTCGGATGCTGTGCTCGTTTATCATCAGAACAAGAACGCTACCAAAATAGCAGATTATAAGAAGTGGAAACGCCTTGGAAGATACGTTAAGCGAGGCTCTCACGGCGTTGCTGTTTTCGGCGAAAATCATACTTGCCGCTATCTGTATGACGTTTCACAGACAGGCGGTAAAGAACTGCCGGAAATGTGGACACTTTCGGGACGCAACACACCTGAACTGATCGATGTTCTTAACCGCAGATATGATATTCACTCTGAGTCTATCAATGACTGCATAGATTTTCTTACCGCAAAAAGCATCGAAAGTCTACCTATAGATGAGTCTGTCCAAAATGCGATATCAGAAATGAGTCTGAGCAAGAAGCAGCAAGAAACATATAAGGAGTCGCTTTCATCTATAGTCAGATTTGTTGTAACGCAAAGATGTGATCTTGCCGGACAAATGAATATGTCTGCTGAAACTGATGTTGACCTGCGTGCTATAGATATGATGAGAAACGCAAGAGATATGATACTTTTCAGCAGAGTTGTACAAAAAGCAGCAAAGTCTGTGCTGTCTGAAATAGAAAAAGAAGTTATCGCCATTGACCGCAAAAACGAAGCTCTTGACAATGCCAAAACCGCAAAGCAAGAAAGCACGTCTGATAGGGTTGACGATATACTCCAAGACCTTATAAAGCTTAAGTTTTCGCAAGAACAGATACTTGCATTAAAACAGGCTGTGGTGGCAGCTGCACAAAATGGTGAACATAACATACGGCATTGGGTAAGCGTCCGATATTCGCCCGACGAACTGCGGCATATATCATCTTTATTATCTGATTACTATGCTCAGAGTGTCATTGAGCAAACACTCGATCCAAAGGGCATACTCAATGATTACTATACCTATGTAAATGAGCTCAATGGTCGGCTGAAACTGTCAGATATGTTCTCTCACCATGACTATAGTGATGAACAAAAAGCCATGCTGCAGCAGGGTTTTTCTGAGGGAATTTCTATTACTGTTCTTAACGAGGTCGATGAACGGCTAACTGTAGACGAGATAAAAACATTCTTTGAGATGTTTCATCAGGCAGTTGACGGACAGATAGATCCACATGATGTTCAGATATATCTTGATAAGGCTGTAATAGAGCATTCAAAGCAGAACGTTCAAGTGGTTGAAGCTCAGGATAACTCTGTTGACACAAATTCAGTTGGAGTTGCCAAGAGTGAAAAGTCATTTGCTGAACAGGTCGATGATGTACTTGCAGGAAAGGCAAACCGATACAATGACTTGAAAGTATGTGATACACCTCAAATATTGCTTGACGTTGGCTGTGAGCAACTTCCAATGTTTTATACGAAACGGCATTTGCATGACGCTCTCAAGCCGAAAGGAAATACAGGTGAAAGCATACATTACCACGGATTGAACGCAGAACAAATCAAAAAAATGCCCATGTTACTTGAAAATCCCGTGATTATATATGATTCCCTTTCGAGAAATGATAGCATAATAATCGTAACATCTGAACTTGACAACGAAAAAATGCCTATCATTGCTGCTATAAAGCCAAATGGCAAAGCTAAATATGATTTAGAATTGGTCGAATCCAACTTTGTAATGAGTTTTCATGGCAGAAACAATTTTGAAAATCAAATTAATCGTGCCGTAGAACAAAACAAAGTTCTTTATTACAACAAAGAAAAAAGCCAAGAACTGTTCAGTGTGCTTGGGCTACAATTGTCCAAGGGCTTAAACATTCTTGACTCTAATATTATTATACACCAAAGTCGCAATATTGTCAAGGGTACGCAGCAGGAAAATATTGAATACAAGAATAATTCTGTTACTCAACAAGACAAAAAAATAGAACCATCAAGAATTATAGGTTTGGCTGAAAACCAGCTACGCCCTGCTGTTCCTAATAGCTCTACAAGCAGTATAACAGACTCCTCTGGAGTTGTCAAGAGTGAAAAAACATTTGCTGAACAGATAAATGATGTTTTAAATGGCGTATTCCCAAAATACTCAAATCTAAAGGTTTGTGATACACCACAAATTCTTGTGGATATCGGCTGTGACCGGCTTCCTATGTTGTATACGCAAAGACATTTAAAAGACGCTCTACATGAAAAATCCCCGAACAATGCACATTGGCACGGCTTAACACTAGAACAGATATGTAATATCCCACATCTTTTAGAAAGCCCTGCCATAATAATGGACTCACTTTCTCCAAACAAAAGTGCTGATAAAAGTATAGTAATTTGTTTAAATAACGTTGATAATGATAATGCACCGATAATCGTAAGTGTTAAACCAAATGGGCAAGGCATTTATGAAATGGAAAATGTATCATCAAACTTTATCACAAGTATTTATGGAAAAGAAAATGGGTTTGCAAACTATGTTGAACGTGCTGCAAAATCAAATAATATTCTGTTTTGGGACAAAGAAAAAAGCCAAGCACTGTTCTCGTGTCAAAGGCTCCAATTGCCTGAGGCGATAAACAATCTTGACTCTAATATTATTATACACCAAAGTCGCAATATTGTCAAGGGTAAGCAACAAGAAAATAGTGCCGATATAAGTTCAAATGATGTTAAATCATTCACTACTTTATCCGAGCCTACGATAACCTGTGAATGGAGCGAAAGCAACTACTTTGAGGACGGCAAGACCTACAGTGTTGCAGAATTTGACACGCTCATGGAACAGGCTGACAGTGAAATGGTGGCAGGAGCAAAGGCTGCAATAGAGAAGTACGGTTCAGCAAAAGCATGGTATGAAGCAGACGCTGATGACGAATTCTCACAGTTTATGGGCTATGATAAGGTCAAGTTTACTATCAATATGCCTGACGGACAAACGATCACTGAACGCCAGGACGCAGGGGACGGATACGGCGGCGTTATTGATTTTCTGAAAAGATACTCAATATACAACTCGATCGTACCTGAGCTTGAAGCTGCAAAAGCCGCACATATGGCAAACCTAGTCGATGAAGTGCCTACACCTACAAATGAAACACAGCCTGAAATAGACAAGCTTTTGGGCAGGCTTAAGCTTGATTGTGATTACTATCTGAAAACAGGTGCAGAAAAGCACTTGTGGGCAGAAACAGTTGAAAAGCAGATAGCTAAGATCAATGAGCTGTATGAGAAAATGCCTGAAAACGCCTACTTCACCAGAGAACAGATTGATGATTATGAAAAGAAAATGCTGGCAATCAAAAATGGCGAAGTCGAAAAACCTATACCATATGAAACGCCTACAATTGCTAATAATGTTCTGTCTGAAGAAAAAAAGACAACACCGCCTGTTTCTGAAAGCGTTCCTATATCTTCTACATCTGATGAACAGATTTCACTCTTTGAAACACCCCCTGCTTCTGAAACCGTCACTATACCTGATAAAGATGTCAAAACCGAAAAGGTAGAAAATCCAAAGAAAAATGTCAAGGCAAGCACATACCACTTTGACCCTGACAATGTTGTTGTGGGCGGAGCTGCTGCTCGATGTGACGCAAATATAGCTGCTATTGAAACATTGCTGAAAATAGAGAGTGAAAAGCGGCTTGCGACACCTGAAGAACAGAAGATAATGGCTAGATACTCAGGTTGGGGCGGAACTGCTCAGGCTTTTGTCGCAGATAATGAGAATGTTTCTGCTGACAGTTGGGGAGCAAGGCAGACTCGTTTAAGAGAGCTTCTGACCACTGATGAGTATAGTGCTGCAAGATCATCAACACTGACAAGCTTCTATACGCCGCCAGAAGTCATAGACAGCGTATATCTTGCTTTGGAAAGATTTCAATTTGAGGGTGGAAACATCCTAGAGCCTAGCATGGGCGTTGGAAACTTTTTTGCAAAAATGCCTGATGAAATGAGGGCAGATTCAAAACTTTACGGAGTTGAGCTTGACAGCATTTCAGGACGAATAGCCAAGCAGCTCTATCCAGAGGATAATATCCAGATAAAAGGGTTTGAAAAAACAACATTCAAGAATAACAGCTTTGACGTGGTCATAGGTAATATACCTTTTGGAGATTATGGCATTGCAGACAAAGCCTATGACAAATACCACTTCAAAATTCATGACTATTTCGCCGCAAAAGCAGTAGATAAGGTAAAGCCTGGAGGAATTGTTGCCATTGTGACTTCAAAATTCACAATGGACAAGAAAAATGATAAAGCAAGAAAGTATCTTGCCGAACGCTGTGACCTTTTAGGCGCAGTAAGACTTCCCTCTGGAACGTTTAAAGACGCAGACAGTGTTACAACAGATATTATCTTTCTGAAAAAAAGAACAACAATGACCTCTGTTATTCCAAACTGGGTACACGTCTCAGAAACAGCCAACGGCATTCCTTGCAATCAATATTTTGTGGACAATCCCGATATGGTACTTGGTACTATGGCGTGGGACGAGCGTATGCGAGGAAAATATGGTGCAGACAGCAAGGTAACGACCTGCTATGCAAATAGTGACGCTCCCCTTGCACAGCAGCTCATAAATGCCATATCAAAAATAGACGGCGTTATTGATACTGTGGAAACTGAGCTTGACAATGGGACAGCTGAGATACTCCCTGCTGATCCAACTGTCAGGAACTTCACCCACACCATTGTTGACGGAGATCTTTATTTCCGTGAAAATGAAATAATGGTCAAGGTCACAGAAACAGGCAAATCGCTTGAACGCATGAAAGGGCTTCATACTCTAAGGCAAGCAACTATGGAGCTTATCAATGCCCAGGCTGACGGCTGCACTGATGAACAGCTTGCAGAGCTTCAGAAGAAGCTCAACAGCACATATGACAATTTCAGAACAAAGTTCGGAAACATTACGGACAGCGCCAATTCACGCTGCTTTTCTAATGATGATGACTACAATACTTTAGCAGCACTTGAAGTTGTCAACGTGGAAAATAAGACAGTTGAAAAGGCTGCAATATTCACAAAGAGAACGATACTTCCAGATATTCCAGTTTCAAAAGTTGATACAGCACTAGAAGCACTTCAAGTGTCAATGGACAGATTGGGCAAGGTCGATATTCTCTATATGTCACAGCTCACAGACACTACGCCTGAAAAGGTTATTGCTGACCTTGGTGATGAAATATTCAGAGATCCTGCCAAAGTTAAAGACAATGACCCATATTCAGGCTATACGGAGTCATCTGAATATCTGTCAGGCAATATCCGTGATAAGCTGAGAATAGCTAGAGATCATGCGGAGCATATTGACAGCAGCTACAACAAAAACGTAGAAGCTCTGATGAAAGTTGTGCCAAAAGACCTTGAAGCCAGCGAGATATCCGTAAGGATCGGCGCTAACTGGATCGATGTCGCAGATTACAACAATTTTTTTAACGAGTATGCACACGCAAACACCTATTACTACCCTGTCACAAGAACAAAGCTTGGAGAATACAAAATAGAGGGTAAAACATCTGATCGCTCAGTTGCTGCCACTGAAACATTCGGAACATCAAGAATGAACAGCTATCAGATATTTGAAAATCTTCTTAATCAGCGTGATATTTTAGTTCGTGACAGACGAGAGGAGGGCGATAAGGTATGGTACGAGATAAACACTAAAGAAACACAGCTTGCAAAAGAGAAAGCTCGACTAATGAAAGAAGCGTTCAGAAATTGGCTGTGGGAAGATATGGGCAGGCGTGAAAAATACGTTGCAAAGTACAACTATCTGTTCAATTCCATAAGGGGCAGAGAGTATGACGGCTCACATCAAACCTTTCCGGGCATGAACACATCAATAACGCTGCGGAAACATCAATCAAATGCTATAATGCGTGCAAAGCTTGGTGGAAACACGCTCTTTGCACATGAAGTTGGTGCAGGAAAAAGCTTTGAAATGGTTGCAACTGTAATGGAGAAGAAACGTCTTGGTCTTATAAACAAAGCCTGCGTAGTTGTACCAAAGCACCTTACGCTGCAAATGGCGAGTGAGTGGCTGCGGCTATATCCAAATGCAAAACTGCTTGTGGCAAAACCTGAAGACTTTACCAAAGCCAATAGAAAGCGTTTTATTGCAAGATGTGTTACTGGTGACTATGACGCCGTGATAATGTCATTTACTCAGTTTGAAAGAATACCTATGTCAGACGAGTATAAAGAGCAGTTCATGCAAAAAGAACTTCACGATATCATGAGTGCGATATCAGAAACAGGAAAGAGGGATAAATCATCAGTAAAAGCCCTTGAACGTCAGAAGAAAAACATAGAGGAAAGGCTTGAAAAGCTGCTTTCTTCTCCAAAAGACTCATCATTGTGTTTTGAAAAGCTCGGCTTTGACTATCTAGTGTGCGATGAAGCACATAACTATAAGAACTGCTTTGTTTCTACAAAAATGTCAAATGTGGCAGGCGTACAAACAACAGCAGCACAAAAATCAGAGGATATGCTGATGAAAACTCAGTACCTCAACAATAAGTACAGCTGCAACAATATACTTTTTGCTACAGGAACGCCTATAAGCAATTCAATGGTCGAGTTTTATGTTATGCAGCGTTATCTCAGACCTGATCTTCTTGAGAAAGCAGGATTGCAGAACTTTGACGATTGGGCAAGCACATTTGGTGAAGTTGTATCACAGTTGGAAATAAAGCCTGCAGGAAACGGCTTTCAAATGAAAAATCGTTTCAGCAAATTCGTAAACATACCTGAGCTTATGCAGATGTATAAGGAATTCGCTGATATTCAAACAGCGGATATGCTGAAACTTCCTGTGCCAAAGCTTGAAACAGGCAAGCCGATAGTAGTGACCTCAAAGCCAGACGAACGTCAAAAAGCATACATGAAAGAGCTTGCCACACGTTCTGAAACGATACACAGCGGCACAGTTGACCCACGGCAGGACAATATGCTGAAAATAACTCATGAAGCACGCTTGCTCGGTCTTGACACTAGATGTATCTTCAAAGACGCTCAGCCTGCACCAGACAGCAAAGTGATGAAGCTTATTGATAACCTTGAAAAGAATTACAGAAAAACCATGGCAGAAAAGGGCGTACAGATCGTTTTCTGTGATATAGCGATCAACGAGGACGAAACACACTTCTCTGTTTACAAAGCGATAAAGCAGGCACTTATGGAGCGTGGAATACCAGAAAAAGAAATCTGCTTTGCAGGCGACGCAAAGACAGATAAAGCAAGGGACGAAATGTTCAAAAGCCTGCGCAAAGGCGAAAAACGTTTTATCATCGCAAGCACTTCAAAGCTTGGAACTGGCGCAAATATTCAGGATAGGATCTGCGCAATTCATCACCTTGACATACCATGGAAGCCCTCTGACCTCACTCAGCAGGACGGACGTGGCATAAGACAAGGCAACAGATTTTCACAAGTCGGAATATATCACTATCTTACAGAGGAAACCTTTGACGCATACATGATGGGCATTATAACAAACAAGGCGAAATTCATAAATCAGATCTTGACCTCAAAAAGCCCTGCAAGAGTTTCAGAAGATGTTGACGAAATGGTACTTACATACTCCGAAATGCAGGCTATAGCAAGCGGTAATCCTATGATAAAAGAGAAAATACAGCTTGACAATGATGTTGCAATGCTGAAAACCCTTGAAGCAGAACACAAAAAATCAATTTACAAAATGCAGGAGTTGGCAGAGAAAATTTTGCCGAAACAGATAACACAATACTCTGAACTTCTCACAAAAGCTAGGAACGATATGTCTAAATATCAAAAAAATCAGGCGTTGAACAAGGAGTTTGAAATGACAATAGGCGGCGTCAGATACGATAAGAGAGAAAATGCAGGAGAACAAATTGCCGTGGCAATGGCAAAATGTACTGCCACAGGTGAGCCTATAGAGCTTGGAACGTATCGTGGCTTTAAAGTCACAATAGAACGAAATCCGTCAGCAAATACATTTTTTGATCTTGATAAACCTTGTATCGCTGTTCTCCACGGAGAACTCACCTATTCATGTGACATTGCCACAGATAATGGCGTGGGAAATGTCAGAAGAATTGAAAATCTTGCAGGAATACAGATAAATCAGAAGCAATGTTCTCTTGAAGAACAGCTTGAAAAAGCAAACAAAGATCTCTCAGAAGCTCAGCAAAATATGCTCAAACCATTTGAACATGGACAAGAATTAGCCGAAAAGACAAAACGGCTTGAATACGTCAATACGCAGCTCAGTGGAAATTCTCCGAGCAAAGCTCCTATAACTGAAACAAAAAAAGCCGTGAGGTTTCGATTTCAAGACGGCAAGTATCAAGCGGATATAGGCTCAGAAGATAGATCCATGTGGGCTGATGTCATTAACAAAGGCGGAAAGCTTACTGCTGCCGTTGGGCGAGAAATTTATACACTGTCTGAAAAAGAAAGCGATGAGTTCCGAAACTTTGTCATCAACGGCGGCGTCAGCAATTCAAGTAAAAACAACAGCATAGTAGAAAAGCTCCAGCCTAAGGGTCTGAGATTATAATGAGAGGAGGTGAGGGTATATGATAGACAGACGATATAACTCTGGCGAGCAGTTTGTTATGTATTCAAAAGAAGAGATTGAAGCAGCAAGGAACACCGACATGGTAAGATTTCTTGAGCAGCACGAGGGTTTTTCATTTAAGTCCTCAGACGGCTGGCTTATATGCAACGAACATGACAGTCTTAAAATCAACCCCGACCGCTATACATGGCACTGGTATTCAAGAGATCTGTTTGGAAAAGGTGCTATCGACTGGCTCTGCAAAGTTGACGGATATGGTTTCAAAGATGCTGTAGCACGACTCATAATGAGAGGAGGTGAGGGTATATGATAGACAGACGATATAACTCAGGCAAACAGTTCGTTATGTATTCAAAAGAAGAGATTGAAGCAGCAAGGCACACCGATATTGTAAGATTTCTTGAGCAGCACGAAGGCTTTTCCTTTAAGACCTCAGGCGGCTGGCTTATATGCAACGAACATGACAGTCTTAAAATCAACCCCGACCGCTATACATGGCACTGGTATTCAAGAGATCTGTTTGGAAAAGGTGCTATCGACTGGCTCTGCAAAGTTGACGGATATGGTTTCAAAGATGCTGTAGCACGACTCATAGGGGATAGCTGCAGTATACGAGCCTCACCCGATTTAAAAGCCAATGAGCAGCATTATCCAAAAAAAGTTAAGAAGTCAAAAGCTGAGCTTACACCGCCGCAGCCTATGCAGGGCAAATGCCGTGAGCTTTACGCCTACCTCAACATCACAAGAAAGCTGCCTGCCGATATAATTTCATACTGCGTCAGCAACAAGCTTATTTATCTTGATGTAAAAAAGCGAGCTATATTCTGCGGCTACGATAAGACAGGAAAAATGCGATTTGCAGAGGCGAAGATCACAAACACCTTTAACAAATACTATCCGCAGAATATTGAAGGCAGTACTAAGGATTATAGTTTTTATGTTTCCGCAGTGCCCGGCTCTTATGGATATGACCCTGCAAAGATATATGTGTTTGAGGCTCCCATTGACCTGTTGTCACACGGCGCTTTAATGCAGCTTTCAATGAGAAAACAATGCTCAGCTATCGGTCAAGGGGACAAATACCGTCCTGACTGCTGGCTTGGCATAAACAGAGTATCCCTTTCAGGCTGCTCTGACATAGCACTTAAGCAAAGACTATCTGATGATCCTCGTATCACACAGATAGTCTTTTGTCTTGATAATGACGAAACAGGACAGCAGGCAACGGAAAAGCTTATGAACAAATATTCACAGCAGTATACTGTTTCAGTCAGCATACCGCCTTACGGCAAAGACTGGAACGATACACTCAAGGCTGTGGTGTCAGCACATTCAAAACAAACAGATAAAACAAAAACGGAGGAATGAATTATGAAACTGAAAGAAAAAATCAAAGAAAAGAGCATAAAGCTTAGTGCTCGTATATTCGGAATTATGACAGCTTGTCTGTCATCAGCCATTGCAGCCTTTGCCGATGTTGAAACAGACGCAACCTCAGGTGTATGGGCTTCGGTCGCCACCTGGATCACCAAAAACAAAAATGGGCTTTCCATTGCAGCCAAAGCACTGCTTGGACTGTGTCTTGTCGGCGTTGTTATATGCCTCGGTGCAAGCGGCAAAAACGGCATATCCTCAGTCAAGGGCTGGCTTATCGCTATTGGCGTGGCTGCTGCCCTGCTCGTTTTCGGTGACGCTTTCCTTGACTCAATATATGTAGCTTGATCTGCACGGACACATATTTGTGTGTGTCCGTAAAAGCGTTATCCCTAGCGTTCTTACGGGCATACACAGATAGACAGAAAGGAGTATTATTTTGAAGTACATGAAAAGCAAAAAGGTATGGTATCAGCTTATATTCATCACCGCCATTGTTATGAGCGGCTGCGGCAGTATACAGGCTTGTGCAGCAGAACTGGGATATACAGGGTGTTCCTCAGAGATTTTGAAAATGGTAACAATAAAGAACCATTTTCGTGATCTGTTGATAAATATAGAATTTAACATACTGAGTTTTCTTTGTGATGTGATAGATTACTTTGATAAGGCTGTCAAAACATTACTCAAACTCAATTTCTTCGACTACCTATCAGGTGAGTTTAGCCTAAGTCAAATGCAAACGATTATTCTGTCTATTATGAGCCTTGCACTCGTTTTTGGAGCGTGTGCTCTCGTGATATTCAGAAATAAGATCAAAGTGTCTGATTTTTTGATGAGTATTTTGGTCTCAACTATACTGCTTGTAGCATTTCCGGCGTTCATATCTTCTTGCAACTCACTTCGCAGCAAGGGTATAACAACAGCGCAGAACATAAAGATCAATGATCAATCTGAACAGACAACGGTCGACAAAGACGGCACAGTCACTGTCGGAACATTGGGCAAGGATCTTCTGGCGTCGGGAATATATGACGTTGAAAACAGCGTTGATAATAAGAAGATGATGACTTACCTCGATACTGTGGGCAGTTCAGGAAATGTAAAGGACATTCAGATAACAGGTGGAATTGAGCCTGACGATAGCAAGCCTTGGACTACCCGTTATCTTACAGATATACATGACGTATATCCTAAGCAGAAAAAGTACAATAGTCTAACCACAGAGAATATGATGTCCCTTTTAGGACTTGAAAATGAATATAATGTTCTAAAGAATGCAAATGGAGAGCTTATACTCAGTGCAGATTATGGTGCAAATATGCAGGTTTACTGTTCTGTATACAGCACATCAGGTTCGATATATGGCAGTGTTCTGTCTGAAAAAGACTATGATAAATTTTTATCAGCCTCTATCGGCGACGCCTGCCCTTATGGCGTGACCTTAGGCGATCTCCATTACCCTGACGGCAGCCGAATAACTAATGTAAGCAACTTCAACACATATATCCGTGACCTCATAGCCAATCACCCTGCAGTAGCTGCGGCTGGAAAAACGCAGGAGGTAGGAGCAAACGCACATACTGTTGAGGAAGCACTTGACATTATCAAGGATGATGTTATAAGGGAGCTTAACATAGCGGCAAATACAAATACCGCCAAAGATGCAGAACCAGTAAATGCAGAATATCAATCTTTTCCTCTTTTTGACGAGGAAGATTATGATGATCTTAATTCGGTAGAGCAGATCATACGCAGAAATATAACCAGCGGCTACACGGTTGACTGTTTATATTATTATCATATCGACTTCTGGTCAACCTTTGTGCTTATGCTTGCAGTGGCTATCTGCCTTATTTTCAGCGGAATAAAAATAGCAACTACCCTTTTTGAGATAATGTTCTCACAGCTCATAACGCCTTTTATAATAGCAACAGACCTTAATGGTTCAGGACGTGCTAAAAAAGCGATCCAGAATATGCTGCTTTCAAATATTATTCTTATGATAGTTGTAATACTTTTAAGAATATATATTGCAGTTATATGGGGCGTAAAATCTTCTGATTATGGAGATAATTTTGCCGTAATGCTTATAGTCATAATCGCAGGAGCAAAATTTGTTATAGACGGACCTGAGATACTGACTAAGCTGTTCGGCATTGACGCAGGTGTTAAGTCTGGCGCAGCCACAATGATGGCTATCAACCAATCAATGCAAATGGGCAGTTATGCCACAATGGGACTTGCTCGTGCAGGAAGCAGCGTTGTACATGGGGCAGGAAGTGTTGCAAAGCATACCGCAAGCAGCGCAGCAGGAGCAGTAAAAGGCTTTGCAGGCGGCGTATATGGTGGTATACACGGCGGTGATACTACCCCTGGCAAGATAGGAAAAGCTATAGGCGGCGCAGCAGCAGGAACTGTAACAGGCGTTGTCGGTGGAGCTTTCGGTCATACTAATGCAGGCGCAAAGGCAGCTTATGCAGCAACAAATCCAGGCTCAATAAAAGATACATTCTCAAATGCAAAAGACAACATTGCCAATAACGTAAAAGAGTCTGTAGGAGAAGGCTTTTCATCAGGCGGCGCAGGCAACGCTTCAAAGGGTGCTGACGGAAAGGACGGCTTAAATGGCACTAACGGCATGAATGGAGCTAAAGGCGACAGAGGTGCGCAAGGCGCAGCAGGCAAAGACGGCACAAATGGAACTGACGCAAGAGCCGATAACAACAGTGGAAACAGCAACAATAACAGCAATAATAACGGCACATCTCAGCCTGCCCGTGGCAGCGGCTTTAACGTTCCGACATCATCAGGTGAAAATAGCAACAATGCCACTAGCAAGAGCGGCAACGGTTTAAATATTCCAAATCCTGCAAGCAGCAATTCCGCCAGTGCAGGAAACGGCGGCAGCTGCTCTGACGCTCCAAAACCGACAAACAGCAGCAACAGCAGTGAGCCGAATAATAACAGCGGCAGCGGCTTCAATAAGGAAGGAGAAAACTAAGCTATGGGAGTAGTACCGAAAAAAACTAAAGCGGAGCAGCGTATATTTAGACACATAAACCTTACCAAAATAGTTGGCTTTATAGTTACTCTTTTGGTAGCCTCGCAGTTATCCGGAATGTTGGTCAGCTCTAAGCTGGGCATTCCTTTTATCATATTCTGTGGCGCAGTATTTATTATTATGAGTGGCAAAAGCCCCTCTGACCCCTGCAAATGCTTTGCAGAGGCTTGGCTTGAGTGGCTCAGTTTTCTTATGACAAATAAAACGCTGCATAAGCACAAGGAAGGAGAACAAAAGAATGAAAAAGAAATCATCGACATTGAAAAGTAAAACCGAAACTTCCAAAGGCTTTGCGAGAGAAAAAAAGACCAAAAAGCTGAAAGATGATCCGTCAAGCATAATGTCACGTCTGTCATTTGAAAGCATACATAACGGAATAGTCGAGCTGAAAGTAAAAGGCAAGCCGCTCAAAATGGGCGTGCTTGCGGTATCGGGAATGGATATATTTGACCTTAATGACTATGACCGCAACACTGTTTTCAATAATTTTGCGAAAGCAACATTATCCATAGGCACAGGTCACAAGTATGTTTTCACATCAAAAACGCCATATCTTGCTAACCAAAAAGCTTTTATAAAATACAAAAGTCAGCAAAGCATAAACAGATATTCCGAATATCTGCTCAACGAACAGTACGAGCTGTTTGACAGCTTTGAGAGCAGCCATTTTGACAGAATGGCGTATCTTTTCATATACTCCGATGACGAGAAGAAAATCTATAACGGTGCACAACGTTTTATCAGCCATATGCGAGATATAGACGTATCGTGGTGTTCCGATGATGAAATAATCGTCACGCTTAACAAGCTTATCTGTCTGAATACAGAAAATCAGCAGCTATCTGAAAAAGGCAGCCTGAATGAGATCATTTTACCTGAGAAGATAACTTTTCGACCTAATTACTACAAAGTAAATGATGTATACGCACAGACGATAGTTGTTTATGATTATGCAGCGGAAATCGATGACCTCAAGCTGGCTCAAATGGTAATACAATCTGATGATACCATAGTATGGGATATAAGCATATCTGAAAAGGATAAAGTCATAGATGAGGTAAGTGCATCCCTGCGTGAGTTAGAGTCACGAGGAGGAATTATTCAAGACGCTGCCGATAAGATAGATACAAATACCGAGTATCAAAAGCTTGAGATCATTTATCAGAACATAAAAAACGGCAATGAGCAGATATATTATGTTACGCTCAGATACATTCTGAAAGACACCTCACTTAGCTCTTTGAGCAAGCGTTCAAAAGAGCTTATCCACGAACTGCAGCTCAGCGGTCTGTCTGCGTATATACCGACAAATACCACACAGCATGAGTTTCTTTCTGTTATCGATGATAAAAGCAACACTATTCAGACACCGTTTCCTGTTTTTGATACACTGTCAAGGCAGTTTCCTTTCTATTATCAGTCACATATCGATGATACAGGACTTTTCTTTGGATTCACGGAAACAGGCGGTTTGAATATTCTAAACACGTTTAAAAGGACAAAGAACCGTAACTCATTCGATCTGCTTGCGTTCGGTCTGAAGGGCGGCGGAAAATCAGTTACTTTCAAATCAATGCTTGAGGATCAGCTGCTTTTGGGCAATAAGGTAATGGTACTCGATATCGAAAGTGAATATCAGCCTATGGCTAAAGTTTACGGCGGTCAGACAATAAAAATCAACAACAGCTCAAAAATAAATCCCCTTCAAATATGCAAGGTGGTCGATGCAAGAGTTGATGATGAGATCTCACCTGAGGACGAGGCAAGAGAGAATTTTGCCACAGAGATGTCACGAATACGCACATTTATGTCTATGTATATACCTGAAATAGATATGTATACTATGGAAATCTTCATGGATCTTGTGACAGAATGTCTATCTGACAAGGGCATTTTCCCCGAAACAGATATAACACTTTTTGAGCCTGATAAGTTTCCCTGCTTTACCGATGTGAACAACAAAGTCACTGAAAAGCTGTCACAAACGGATTCACTGCCTAAAAGAAAATATGACGCATACTGTAATATACAAGTATACATAAAGCAGCTTTGTGGCAAGGGTGCATACGCCGGTATGTTTGACGGGGCAACGAACATTGATGTAAAAAGCAACGATCTTATCATCTTCGATGTTAAGAGCATCAGTGAAATGGCTGACAATGTTTATAACGCACAGTTGTTCAACATACTCACTATAATGTGGGCTACCATATGCAAAAACATAGGATATAATCAAAACGTTATCAATCCATGGGATATGCGAAACGTTGTGTGCCTTATTGATGAAGCACACCGTTTCATTTCCGTAAAATACCCTCAGGTAACGGAGTTTATAGAAAAACTATGTCGCCGTACACGAAAATATTTTGCAGGGCTATGGTTCGCAACGCAGTCGATACTTGACTTTATCCCAGACGGAAATCTTGCGGCAGCTGGCTCGATCAAGGTTATTTTCTCACTTGTCCAGTACAAAATGATACTCAAACAATCGCCGGAAAGCATTGAAATTCTTCATCAAGCCTTTCCTCGTTTTTCATATGCAGAGCTCAGAGAAAGCACAGCATTTGAACCGGGACAAATGCTTTTGTCGTTGGACTCGGACAGAGATAAGCTCCATTGCAGAAGAATAGTCGGAGCAAGACAGCTCCTCTATATGGGCAATGCAGAGGACAGAATAGAGATAATCCACAACTGCTTTTCTCACTATTACAACGAATATTCTAAGCAGGAATATGGACTTATGTTGAGAAAAATGGACGCTGATTATTTCAGGAAATGCTTCCTTGCAGAAACATATTCCTACATTAGAATGGAGCAAAACATAAGTCATTATATTGACGCAGTTATAGTTCAAATGGTGGATAATCTTATCAAAGAACTTCTTCAAGCTGCAGGAACGGAGGCGGCACGATGAAAGTAGTAAGTCCTAAAAGCAGCAGTAAAATATATATAATATTTACTGTTGTGACAGTGTTGTTAGCAGCATTTTTTCTCACGTCGAACAGATGGATGCAATCAATTACATACAAAAGCAAAAGCGATAATTATAATCAGACGCTAACTCTTAATTGCTACAATATAAAGATAACAGACGCTTCTTACCACGATAATATTTGCGAATTCGTTTTAAAATGCCGCCTTTCTAGCAGTGATACTAGGGCAACATATCCCGAAATTAAGACGATAAGATTTGATGATGATCTAACAGAGTATAAGTTCACAGTCAGCGAAAAATATGATGATTATTCAAGAAAAGTAACAGTGAAAGACCCTCCGTCCGACTTCAAGATAATGCGTGTTGTTGTCAGATCTGCTCTGCCAGATACAAAATATGCAGACGCATATGATGAATTTGGAGAGAAGATACCTGCACACACTGAGAAAGGAAAAGGGTACATTAGAACGATAACTATTGACCGAAAAGATATGCAGAAAAGTGCAATAAAAATCGTCCCAGGCAATACTGAAAGCCGTACACAAACGAGTACAGCAAGCAGCATTTCAAGCACAACAAAGCCAAAAACCACAACAGCACAAGCTGTCGCTGTGACTACAAAGGCTACATCACAAACAACACATAACGTCAGCGAAAAGGCGGCAGAAGAGTCACAAACAAGCACAACTACTTCAACCAAACATCAAGCTGCAACAGCAGAAAACAACACAAGACCGCAGGAAACAAGACGTTATGATGAGCCTGCATATGCGCCGCCGCAGACCACCGGCACGACACATAAAGAGCCTGCATATGCACCACCGCAAACCACAGCAGCAACACATAATGAGCCTGCACAAGCTGAAACCACCACAACACAGGCAAGGGTATATTCCATAAAACTCACAACAGAATTTGAGTACAATGACGTTCAGATCAAGATAGGCGAGCACACTCAGCTTCGTGCAGAAGTCAAACCCGATAACGCCGTAAATAAAAACGTAAAATGGGAAAGCAACCGTCCAGACATAGCAACAGTCGACAGTAATGGAAGGGTCACAGCAGTTGCAAAAGGCAAAGCTATCATATCCGCAGTAACAGAAGATAAGGGCTTGCAGGCAAGCTGTATGGTGACCGTCAAGGAATAGAAAAGAGGTAATAAAAATGCTATTTAACAACTCGTCAAATAAAATAAGAATCATAGGATTCTTGGTTTCAGAAGTAAAAATCATCAATGCCTATGCAATAGAATTTCTTATAGCCGTACCGAGAAAAGTCAAAAAAGGAGAGCAAGGATTTAATGATGTTTTCACTGTATATGCCAACGAGGCAAGCACGATCTCCTTTGCAAAAAATCATTTGCACAAAGGCTGTGTAGTAGTTGTAAAGGGAGAACTGAGGACCTTTACGGACAAATCAGTGAAGATATGCAGCAGTGATATAACCATTTCGTCACAGAACAAGTGAGGTGAAAACGTTGGAGAATATTCTTTTTGAATACCCGGTACGAGAAGATAACGGTTCATTAGATGAAGAATTTCAGGTATTAAAAAAGCAGCTAACAAAGCTTAAATATGCCGTGATGATATCATCTTTTTGTGCATTGGCGATGTATTTTTTATCTGCATTTTTTGCAAAAGCAGAACTGATTTTTTATTTTCTGACAGCACTTTTTGTGTGTATCGCAATGATAACAGGCAAAATTTTTGTGCGGTATCCTAAACATTTTTTGCACATAAAAGCTACAGAAAATGAACTGGAGATCACATACTATAAAGACAAAAAAAGTACACACACTTTTGCGTATGGTGAAATAGAAGAAATACGTTTTGCAGATAAAAGTTATACGGCTGTCTGTATTAAACGTGAGGGCAGAAAGCCGATATTGTTCGAGCTGAATAAGGATACACCTGAGCAGGGCTTTTTCCTTTTTACCATTCAGAAAATACTGCCTGCTGTTTGCAAAACAAACAGCAAAGCGATAGCTAAAGAATTTGGAAATGAAGATGATTATTACAACAGAATTTACGAGGGGAATAATTAAAAATGGATATAAAAATAAGAAATATCTCTCCACAGGTCATAAGCGAGATAGACAAAATAGCCAAACAAGAGGGTGTTTCGCAAAACACCCTTTATAATAAAATCATTTCTGACTATGTCAAATACAAGGACGATTTTGTTATAAACATACTCCCTGCTATCGTCCGCTCGCTTGTAAACAGCGAGCTTGAACGCTTATCTGAGGGAGCAAAAACAACGATAAATAATGTGTATATTGCAGCACAAAAAATGATGAGTACAACAGAAAAAATCGAAAATCTGCTTACAGAAACGCTTAAAAATTCTGAAGAAAACTCAATTACAAATGATGAAATTTTGCGGATACTCGAAATTTCAGACAAAGATAATTCATAAACAGGGCGGTTTTGTTTACACAATAGAAATATATACAAATTATTACAGCAGTAAAAGTATATACTTTAGATATACTTTTACATAATAAGGGATATTTAATATATCCAAAAGATATATCAAGCAAAAAAGCGGATATAAAAAGGATATATAATTGAAATGTCTACCAAAAAACGTATATCAAAAAGATATACTTATAAGTTGCATGGGGGTCATGGCAGCACACTTTAAACCTCGGTTTTACCGAGGTTTACAAACGGCGTGGGGGTCACGCCTTTATGCTCTTGAGCAACCGATTTTAACTTAGAGTAATAGAAATTAAATTCAAAATCAGAAAAGGACTGATAAAAATGCCTGTAAAAAAATTAATTACACTTACAGAGGAAAATTTTCAAAAACTGCAAGAGATACAACGCTTGCGAGGAATTACAACAACGAGCGGCTGCGTGACGGCATTGATAAATGACGCATACAATAGTGACCACGATAAAACCGCCGATGATACACAGCTGAGAGAGATCGCAGCAAATGTAGATAAGCTGCTGATGATCGCACGAGAAAGCGAGAGTATGATATATCAGGAGCGTGACGGAATCAACACACTCCTGCATTTTTACGAGGTGCAGGAATACCAGTCGGCAGACAAGCGACTGACAGACAGCAAGCCCCACGATGTGCTTAATAAGTCTGCTGAAAATTATCAGCAACTTGTGCACCGGCGATCACTCGACAAAGGTGTTTCGGCACTGCAGAATCAAGGCAATGAGGAGAATGACGCTGAATGACCCCAAATATATTTCATAAATGCAAATTCGTGTACAGCTGGCGTATAAGCGGTGACGGCGGCACTGTGCTGTTTGACTTTCTCAGTTATATGCTGCGTCCAGAAGCGTTCGAGCCCAGCAAGCACGCTGATGAAATGGAATATGTATATTCGGAGTTCATACCAAACGAAAAGAGTCAGGCGAAGGATATAAAAAAAGAACGATCCTATGGAGCGTTTACAAGCACTAAAGATAATTTGACCGCCGCTGATCTGGATAAGATACGGCAGCAGGAACGAGCAAGCCGTTCAGAGGGCTGCCCTAAGTATGCAGGTGTTATATCATTTAATAATGCATATCTGCGAAAAAATGGTTTCATTGTAGGGAATCAGCTAGACAGACAAGCACTTGTGGACGCTGCACGAAAAGGCATTAACGCTATGATAGATAAGACACAAAAGCTTGACGCAAGCAACTGTTACTGGGTAGGTGCGATCCATGTAAACACAGGCAACGTACACATACACTATCAGCTTGTGGAATATCACCGGCTTGAAGACAGACGCATTACATACAAGAACAGAGGTCAGGACAATTTTGAGCAGGAAGCATTAGACGAACTAAGAAGAGTAATGACACACTGCATTGACAAGAGCATAGCAGCACAAGAGCTTACAAGATTTCAAAGAGATGTACTTGCTCCGAGCATCAAAAGTGAATTTGCAGGAAGTATTCAAAAAATAAACGCACTTATCGACAAGATTCCTGATGACCTAAAAAACAGCGGCAAGCAGTGGTGGTATGCAAAACAAAGTGAACCCATAAAAAACGAAATTCAGAGCTGCATACGGTCTGTAATATCTGAAAATCCCACATTAAGTATTATGTTCGACACATATCTCCATAAGCTTGACGAAATACAAGCAACGTTGTTTCGCAAAAGGTACGGACAAAATTCAAGGTGGGCAAATTATAAAGAAAACGAGCTTAATGGCAAAAACGGAGACGGCAAAGACGGATTTTATTCACGAGTCGGCAATTCGTTTCTGAACATCTGCCGAGAATACTATATGACAAAGGACAAGAACATACAGATCGACAACAACATCCCAGAGCCGAAAACGTATCTGTCTGAAAAAGAAAGCGAAGGCTTTTCTGAGAAAAATGAGCCTGACTACAACAACGGTATTTCCTCGCAGAAATCAAAAGTGTATCTGTCTGAAAATAAAAAAGATGATTTAGAGGATGCTATGCCTTATGACTCTTTAGAAAACTCTGATATCCCTGATGATTTGGAAATGTACCTATCTTCAAGAAATTATGATGAGTTGTATGAACCAAATGCTCCTGACTACAGCACGGATATTTTTCCGCAAGAGCCTGAAACGTATCTGTCTGAAAATGATAAAAACGATCAGGTTAAGGAACGTCTACGCATAGATTGGAGCAAGAACTATAAGCTTGCCCTCGACTATATGTACGGAAATGAACAGAACAAATCAGCAGTCATAAGAAAAGACCCCGAAAAAGCTTTTGAAATACTCTCAATAGAAAGCAAAAGCGGAAATATTCTCGCAACATATGACATAGGCAAGCTTTATGACAGCCAAATGCTAAAATCCAATGACGGCGATACACTAAGTCAGCAATATTACAGCAAAGCCTTTGAGGATTTTCACAAGCTGCTGTCCATAGTAAGCATGAGTGATGACAAACGTGATAATTGGACAAAATCCTATCTCAACTATCGTATAGGTAAAATGTACGAATATGGGCTTGGCGTTACTCAAGACTATAGCTCAGCTATAGAGCATTATAAGCTGTCTGAAAATAAATATGCTTATTTTGCTCTCGGAAACATATACAAATACGGCTCTGGTGTTGAAACAGACTATGCCAAAGCATTTGACTATTATATGCGCTCACTAAGCAGCAAAGGCGGAATGCCGTTCGCAAGTTATGCCGTAGGACAAGCTTATGAACTGGGACAAGGAGTAGAAAAAGACCTATCAAGTGCGCATAATTTTTACGCTGAAGCTTTAAATGGTTTAGAGAAAGTATTCACGAAAAACCATGACGATAATATCAGCTACAAGATAGGTATGATGTATCTGAATGGCAAAGGAACGGATATAGACCTTGAATGTGCTGAAAAATATCTGCTGCTCTCGGCGGACTCCAATAACTATAAAGCACAATATATGCTCGGTAAGCTCTATCAGAGCGACAACAAAAAAGATCTTCAAAAGGCTGAAAAAGTCCTGATAAAGGGTGCTGAAAACGCACAGGATAAAACAGGATTGTGTGAATATAGTCTTGGCAAGCTGTATCTTTCACAAGAGAGATATGACAAGGCGGCATCATACTTGGAACGTTCAGCAGCAAAAGATAATTACTATGCAGCATACACTCTCGGAAAACTCTATCAGGAGCAATTCAATGACAATGCTCTTGCAGAAAAGCACCTCATGCACGCTGCTGAGCATAAGGATGATGTTATGGGAATAGCAGCGTACCGCCTTGGTAAATTGTATCTTTCATTTCAGGAAAAAAGAAAAGCATTGCAGTATTTCATCAAAGCCGCAGACAAGGATAATACATACGGAATGTATGCTGCAGGGAAAATTCTTCTTGATAGCAGAAAATCAACAGAAGTTTCAAAAGGAATACGCTACCTTTCATCAGCCGCCGATAAGGAATTTGAGCCTGCGATATACACTCTAGGCAAATACTATAGCTCATTCAATAATACAAAAGCTAAAGAATACCTTAAGCGTTCTGCGTTTGAATACAACGATCCAAATGCACAGTATATTCTTGGAAAAATGTATCTGTCTGAAAATAAAAACGAAATGGCTGAAAAGTGCTTCCGTCAGTGCGCTTTAAACGGCAACAACAGTGGACAGCTCGCTTATGGTTTAATGCTGCTTCGTGACGGTCAAAAGAAAGCAGCATATCAATGGCTGAGAAAGTCAGCACGCTCAGGCAATGACATTGCTAAAAAGATAATAAGCGGTAAAAAAGCGGATATACCATTTGAGTTCAGACTTGCAGGCTGTATGCAGGCGCAGAGGACACTTCTTCATAAATCATCAAGTATGCTGCGCAACGCCCTTAAATCTGAGGAAGCAAAAACCGCACGTCTTATGAGAGAATTTGAGATCGAGCAGGAAATGGCGAAAGCAAAAGAACAATATCATAGCATATAAAGGGGAACTAATATGGATCTTGAAAAACTTAAGCGCATAAAAAATCTTATCATCGCAAAAATTCTTTTTGTATTTGGCTGGATCTATGATCTTGCTATGCGTATTTTAAATGCGGTGAATAAAACACCTATTGAAAAAGACAAAGACCGCAGGAACATCAGAGTAAAGCAGTTTGCCATTGCAACATCGGTAGTCTACATTATCATTAACAGCATTTTCATCTATGTTATAAAGTCATTGAGAAGTATAAGCACCGTCAATGGCAGTGCAGATTATTCAAAAACGCACTTTATGCCGTGGAATATCATTGTTCCACCCGGATTTATGATGTTCATTTTTGAGCTGATTCTTTCTCTTATAGTTGGTCTGGGAATAACGGTAAAGCTGCATACACTCTACCGAATGAAAAATGACAGCAAGAACGTTAAGGGTGACAACAAGTTTATGGAGGACAACGAACTGTTAGATCATTTTCTGGCAGTGCCTATGGATAACATCACTTCAGCAGAAAAGGCAGGAATGCTCATAGGAGAAAGCAACGGCGTCTACTACATCGAACCGGGCACATACAACACAATGACCGTAGGTGCACCACGTTCCGGCAAGGGTGAATGCTATGTGCTGCCAAGCCTGAGGCTTATGGCGAATGCAAAAGAAAAGCCCTCTGTTATCGTTAATGATATGAAAGGCGAGCTGCTTGAACTGACCTATAAGGAATTTGCCAGAAACGGCTACAAGATAGTTACTCTTAACCTTATCGATACGGACCGATCTGATTGTTGGAATCCTCTACAACTTATCATTGACGAGTACCTCACAGCTAAACACGGCAACAATGACTTGTCGCAGACTTCAAAGCTCGTCAGCTCATTCGCTCACTGCCTTACAGACGATACCCAGAGCGAGGCTATATGGACAGACTCCGCAAGGTCGCTGCTCAGTGCCCTTATATACTATTTCTTAGATAAAGGCTATGAGAAAAATGATATGTCCTGCGTTAATATGTTCAGTATCACAACATTCTTTACTGAATTTGGAATTTACAATACTGTTATCGAGGACGAAAGCGGCAACAAGAAAGAAGTCAACGCACTTGATGAGCTTTTCAACGCACTGCCTGTGGGCTGTCTTGCAAGAACATCCTACTCTACGTCAAAGTTTTCTCAAGGCGAAACACGTTCATCGATATATACTGTGCTTTCGGGTGACCTTGAGATCTTTATGACAGATATGGGTGTGCAAAAACTCACATCGAAAAGTGAGATAAAGTTCAATGATCTTATAGATATCGACAGACCCTGCATTATATATATGCTCGTTCCATATGAGGAAAAATCACGATACGTTATCGCCTCGATGTTCGCAGATCAGTCATTTTTGTATCTCGCAAAACAGGCAAGAAAGTTTCCGGACGGAAAGCTGCCAAGGAAAATAGAGTATATGTATGACGAGTTCGGACAAATGACTAAGCTGCCTGACCTCAGCAGTAAAATGAATGCCTCACCCGGTGCTAACATTCTTTTCAATCTATTTCTTCAGGACTACGGACAGCTTAAGAAATATGAAAAAGAAGAAGATGGCATAAAAGGCGGCTGTAACATTCAGATATACATATTATCTCTTAATGGCAATACAAACAAAGCGTTTTCTGAAATGATAGGCAATGAAACAGTAAACTATTTGACATTCAGCGGCAGCCTGTACGGATTTTTAGATCACCAGGGCGAACGAGTTGACAGCAAGGCGCTGCTCGATACAACACAGCTCTCAAAGCTGCCGTTCGGCACCGCTATTGTCAAAAAGATGCGATGTGAACCTATAAAGACCAATATTACGCCATATCATCTGCTGCCTAACAAAATGCCACGCATACCTATAGACGAGCTGCCGATAAAATCACGCAACATTGACCTTTCAGCAGCAATGTATCCATATGACGAGCTTTGGGACAGTCTGGGCGTAATAGGTTATCAGTACAGATTAGACAGCCTCAAAAAGACCGCTGAACGTGCTATGAATGACTACTATATGCAGCTAGGCAAGATAGATCAGATAAAGTCAGACGGCAGCACTGTGCCCGAAAGTATGTATAAGGCTGCACTTGAATTTGAGAAAAATGCCGGTGCGGCTCAACGGCAAGTCATAGAATATCAGCAACAGGTACAAAAGCTCAATGAGTTTCGTGCAAACGAGGCACGAAAAATCTTTGCAGAGGCATATGGAACAAGCGGATCAGACGAAGAAGATGATGATTACACCGATCAGGACGAGCTCTATTTTCCGGGAGAATACCCGGACGATGGTCCGTATGTCGATATCACTGCCCTGCTATATAAGATCAACGGACTTGTAGGCAGCGAGCTTGGAGGATTTCTTTCAGATCAGAACTATGCCGCTGCAAGGGGCTACATAAAGAAAATACAGAAACGTCCTGATATACGCAGCAATTTTGTTGCCGATGAATGGGTGGCACTGGAACAATACATAAATAACGAGGAATTGAAAAATGCGAATACCTAACAGCTTTGTTACACGTTTTACACAGGCATCAGACTTGAAGCTTGCCTGTGTATTCTATAGTCTTATCCACAAGAATACAAAAAGAAATCTGCTTGGCTATGAGATCACAGTCAAGCAGTCAACCCTTATGTCACTATGCGGTTGTTCGTTGTCAACGGTAAAGCGTACAGTCCGTTCTCTCAGCAAATGCGGTTTCATAAAATCACAGAAACGTCAAATGACTACACCCGGCAAGCTCGGAACATATACATACACTATTGATGCCGTATCTACAGCTTCTAAATATTTCACCATGGATAAAAAGCTTATGAGCAGATTGAATGGAAATGAATTCAGAGTTTATGCAATGTGCTGTAAGCTGGCTGACAGCTCGCACAAGAGCTTTTTCCAAAGCTATAATGATCTATCTCAGCTTCTGGGCATGAGCCGTCAGGACGTTCTCAGGACGATAGAAAAGCTTGTAAAAGGTAAGTTCATTCGTAAAAAGAAAATCAGAACTCGTGTAGGTGATTTTACAGACAACACATATACTGTCTGCATATATGTTCCTCACAGCAGAATAAAAAAAGCCCCCCGCCGCTCAAGCAGGAGGCAGAGCATTCATTGTTATACAATGAACACAACCATCAAAAACACAAGTTCATTGTATAACAAAAAATCGGATTTGTCAATAGGTTTTAAGAAAAAAATTCGGCTTTCGGAGATTTTTTTCTTAAAAAGGGGTAGTGGGTAAAATGAACTGTCTATAACTGACCCATTCTTGATTATCTGTCTGAAAACAGATATTTGATGTTTCTGTATCTATACTTGAATTATTTTTTTTAGAATATGCACGCTTTTTATCAAATTTTGCCTTCTTTTTCAGACAGATATTGCTTTGCTGCTGTAAAAATCTCTGCTTTTGTTGTAGTATATTATATATTCTAAAAACAAAGGGGATCATTATGACAACTATCGAAGAATTAATCAGCGAAAAGAAAGAGCTTGAAAGGCTTGTGGTAAAGCTTGCTGCGGAAAATCAGCAGCTCAAAGACGAGATTTCTGAGAAAAAGGCAAATGACATTCTATTTGCAGATCTGATCGAGCAATGGCTCAAAAGCCGAAAGATGGCGGTAAAAATCAACACCTATGAGGCATATCGTTCACAGGTGTATGTGCACATCGTGCCATACTTTCGCAGCAAGAATACAATGCTTTCACAGCTCACGCCCGGTATGCTTGAGGAATATTATCTAGTCAAATACAACGCCGGTCTATCCGGCTTAACGATACGAAAACATCACTCAAACATCAAAATGGCACTTAGCTATGCGGTCAAGAACGGTTTGACAGACCACAATGCAGCCTTGCTTGCGGAGCTTCCCTGCACTGACCGTTACTGTGGAAATTTCATAAGTACAGATCAATTTGAGATAATTCTTAACAAGGTCAAAAATACTGACCTCTACACGCCTGTGTTTCTAGCAGGAACTATGGGACTCAGACGCAGCGAGGTTCTGGGGCTGCGTTGGTCAGACATAAACTTTGAAACGCAGACTATGTGCATACAGCATACTGTAGTCAAATGCATTAAAGATCACAAGATAACTTTGGTGTTTTCAGACGTTCCAAAAACCAGAGCAAGCCGCAGAACCTTGCCTCTCCCCTCAGGCGTGCTCAGATACCTCAAGGAGCTTAGGCGCAGGCAGTGCGATAATTACACGGCTCATCGTGACAAGTATTCACGAGAATATCTTAAATACATATGCGTTGACGATATGGGGCTGATCGTCAAGCCCGACGATCTGTCTGTTGGTTTCGGCAGGATAATGGCAGAAATGAATTTCCGCTGCCGTTTCCACGATCTTCGTCATACCTGTGCGTCACTGTTGGTTCAGCACGGCATTGAGCTAAAGTCCGTGTCGGTCTGGCTCGGTCACAGCAGCATAGCTGTCACCAGCGATATATACACGCACCTTACATATCGTGAAAAGCTGAAAGTCGCTGAAACGATCGACGAGTATATGAAAGATGTCAATGTGTCACGGTGACACATTAGATAAGCGACTTAGTTTTTAATACGTGTTGACAAAATACGTGCAATGTGATATGATAATTATAGGATATATTCAATATCGAAAGAAGAATAATATGACAAATTTCAATGATTTTCTTAATGCACAACTAACTGTTCCTGAGCTTAAGGCAGAATACAATTCTATAGAGCCTGAATTTGCAGTAGTTCAAGCGTTAATTGACGTCCGTAAAAAGAAAGGTATAACTCAGCAGCAACTTGCCCACCTTTCAGGTATTGCACAAGGTGATATAAGCAAAATTGAAAATGGAAATGCAAACCCGTCTATAAAAACACTTCAAAGGCTTGCCGCTGCTATGGATAAAAAACTTAAAATTGAATTTGTATAAAATAAAAATCCTTGGTGTGTCACAATGACACACTGTCTAGTGACACAAAAACGGAGTGATTTTAATGTCCAAAAATAAACTTGTTTCTCCTGTTCTCAAATGGGTGGGAGGAAAAAGGCAGCTGTTGCCCTCTATAAAGCTCATGCTACCTAAAAGGATAACCTCGTATTGTGAGCCTTTTGTTGGTGGCGGTGCTGTTTTGTTTGATCTGCAGCCTAAAAAAGCAATAGTCAACGACATTAACATCGATCTCATTCATGTATATACTGTTATAAGAGATGATGTTGACGCTCTTATCGAAATACTTGAAACCTATCCGAATGAGGAAAGTTTCTACTATGAGCTTCGTAATATTGATCGTGATAAATCAAAATACGATAGGCTTAGTGACATCGAAAAAGCGGCAAGGGTTATTTTTCTCAATAAAACTTGTTATAATGGTTTATATCGTGTAAACAATGCAGGAGAATTTAATAGTCCTTTTGGAAAATACAAAAATCCAAATATCGTTAATGCACCTGTTTTGAAAGCCGTAAGTAATTATTTTAACTCTGCTGAGATAACATTCAGTTCAAACGATTTTGCATTATCACTTGAACAAGTACGAAGAGGAACGTTCGTATATCTTGATCCGCCATATGATCCAATATCAGATACCTCTAGCTTTACTGGTTATTCAAAAGGCGGTTTTAGCAGAGAACAGCAGATTAAACTTCGTGAGTGCTGTGATATGCTTAATGAACGTGGTGTAAAATTCATGTTGTCAAATTCTTCAACTGAATTTATAAGAGAACAATATTCTGATTATCATATAACAACTGTACAAGCCAAAAGGGCAATCAACTCAGTTGCAAGCAAACGTGGAGATGTTGACGAGGTAATAATAACAAACTATGAATGACACAGATAAACTTGAACATGAAACCAGGAATGACGCAGCATGGCATTTATTATTTGAAAAATACGATATTCTACATCAAATAGAACAAGAAGGGTGTTTTCAAATATCCGCTACACAAATTAAAGAGTTTCGTGAGCCACGGTTAATGGCAAAATTTGATCACATTATCAATTTGCCTAAATTATTCAAACAAAATAAGCTCTCCATACTTCCTATTACTCGTGGTGATTATATCATTTCTCATTTTGATGCGTATCATAAATTCGAGCCTATGTCACCCGAAGTAACAAGAATAAGCTTACCATACTACATTCAAAGTTTAGATGTAGACTCTATCACCAGTGAAGCAGTTGCTTTAAATTGTGCTTATGTGTCGGGCATAATAGCAGACTTTCTAGAAGATGAGCAACTTGTTCCAACTGTAAGTGGCAGAATGGGATCTGGTAACTTCAATTTTGAGATCAAAGATGTTCTATGCAATGACAAAAGAAACATTGAAGTACATAATTCTCAAATAGAGATAGATGCAGGATATGAGGGATTACAAAAGCTTGCACTAATTGAGGCAAAGCGAGATTTGTCGAAAGATTTTCTTGTAAGACAGCTCTACTACCCTTTCAGGACGTGGAAAGATCGTGTAAACAAAGATGTCAAACCAATTTTCCTTGTGTATTCCAATGGCATATTTCATTTATATGAATATCAATTTTCTGATCCAATGGAATATAGTTCACTGACACTTGTCAAGCAGAAAAATTATTCTGTGGAGGAAGATATGACTATTACATCTGAGGAAATCAATCAATTACTTGACAGTGTACCGATAATTGATGAGCCTGAAATATCATTTCCACAAGCAGACAGTTTTGAACGAGTAATAAATCTATGCGAATTATTAAACGAACACCCTATGACAAAAGATAATATTACAATTAATTACGCATTTGACGAAAGGCAAACAAATTATTATACCGACGCTGCTCGCTATCTTGGGTTAGTTGACAAGCAAAGGAATGATAGCATTACATTTTTCTTAACGTCAAAAGGAAAAAACATTTTAAAACTCAGCTACAAACAAAGGCAATTAGCTTTTTGTGAAGCTATATTATCACATAAGGTTTTTTCAGAAACTCTTAATTTATGGTTTAGTCAGGGAGAAATCAACAAGCATGAAATTGTTGCAATAATGAAACAGTGTAACCTATATAAAGTGAAAAGTGACGAAACATATTATCGTAGGGCTTCAACAATCAGAAGTTGGCTTGAATGGATCGTGGAATTATTATAACGAAAATACCCCTAGTGTGTCACGGTGACACACTAGGGGTCATTTTGCATTTATATATAAAAGATATATTCCCCACCATTAATTTCCGCAAAAGTATTGACAAATTGACAAAATGGTGGTATAATTAATATACAGAGGAAATTTAGAGGGCATAAAAAATTGCACCCTCTAAGGCTTATAAACTCTTGGCGGAGATTATAAGCCCAGCAGCACAGATGTTACAGCAACTGTGGAGCTTTCAGAGAATGCTATCCTCGTGCTCTATTATAGCACGTTGGAAATAGATTGTCAAGGGCTTTTCACGATGTCAAACATCTGGAAAGCTCTTTTTGCTTTTAGCTGCTGATTCAACTCATCAAAAATGCAGCTTGAAAATCAAATATCGTAAGTCCTCAAATAAGATTGAGATGAGGTCAACTGATGTGAAACACAAGCACAACAAGACATCGAGTTGTCTTTAAGTCGCTTAGAGCCATGACGTTCGTTACTGTTCAATCACGCCGATCAGGCATTCTTAACATTACAGAACATGAACACGAGCCAGCCAGTAACAGTTAAGCTAACTGCAAGCCTATGTGCCGACGCCACTATGGATTAACATCAGATGATTCGCCCAAGCTCCGCCCAGTGCGTTGCTGCCCTGACAAGGTCTAAGAGCGAAACGAAACAAATGTCACAAAACATATCCTAGTTTGTTACTACAAGCTTTCATATATGCTCAGCAAGGATACTTAAGGATACTTGCTGAGGAAAGTCCACATTTTTTATATCCTGTGGATTTTCCTTTGTGAGTATCAAAAATGATTGGTGCGCCAGAAGGGACTCGAACCCCCGACCTACTGGTTCGTAGCCAGTCACTCTATCCAGCTGAGCTACTGGCGCATTCAACTCTAATATTATATCATATGCAAGCACCCTTGTCAACAAGTTAATTGAATTTTACCATTTATTTTACAAAACATTCACATCATCTCTTGTAGCTTCACACCTTTATCGTCCCTTTAAATGTCATTGTTTTTCACACTTTTTGTCAATCAAGGGTTTGTAATCATTTGTAATACTTTTTCGGCAAACTGCTCTGTTTTTAACCGGAATTTTTGTAGATTATTTATCATTCTATGCCCTTGACTTATATTCTGATTGTGGTATAATAGTAAATGTTCAATATTATGTTGTGATAAAAGAAGCCAACCACAATATATAGTGGTTGAGCAGGATAGAATGAAAGGAAGAGTATAGGTGAAGATAATAAAAAGAAGCGGCGCTGAGAATACGTTTGATAAGGAAAAGATAGAAAATGCCGTTGCGAAAGCTAACATCACTGTGGAGGAAAAGGATAGGCTCTCTGAGGGAGAAATAGGAGAGATAGCACAGAATATAGAGGACAAATGCTCTGAAATGAATAGGGCTATGGACGTTGAAACTATTCAGGACTGGGTGGAAGCCGATATCATGCGCCACGGCAAGTATACAGTGGCAAAGCATTATATCACCTACCGCTATGAGCGTTCTATCGTCAGACAGGCTAATACTACTGACAAGCAGATACTTTCTCTTCTTAACTTCGAGAACGAGGAAGTCAAGCAGGAAAATTCCAATAAGAACCCTACTGTCAATTCAGTTCAGAGGGATTATATGGCAGGTGAAGTGAGCAAGGATATCACAAGAAGATTTTTGCTTCCTGACGATATAGTTGAAGCTCACGAAAAAGGTCTGATACATTTCCACGACGCTGATTATTTCGCTCAGCATATGCACAACTGCTGTCTTGTAAATCTTGAGGATATGCTCCAGAACGGCACTGTCATAAGCGAGGTCATGATAGAAAAGCCACACAGCTTCTCTACAGCCTGCAATATCGCTACACAATCTATCGCTCAGATAGCTTCTTCACAGTATGGCGGACAGAGTATCACACTTTCCCACCTTGCTCCGTTCGTTCAGATATCCCGTGATAAATACCGCCGTGAGGTAAAAAAAGAGTTCGCAGAGCTTAATATCCCTGCCGACGAGGATACTATAAATAAGGTAGCCGAAATGAGAGTAAAGGCTGAGATTGTTCAGGGCGTCCAGATGATACAGTATCAGGTCATCACTCTTATGACAACAAATGGTCAAGCACCTTTCGTTACTGTTTTCATGTATCTTGACGAAGTACCTGAGGGGCAGACAAGAGATGACCTTGCGGCTATCATAGAGGAAATGCTCAGACAGCGTATCCAAGGAGTAAAGAACGAAAAGGGCGTCTATATAACACCTGCGTTCCCTAAGCTAATATATGTCCTTGAAGAGGACAACATAAGAGAAGGCTCAAAATATTGGGAGCTTACAAAGCTTGCTGCAAAGTGTACCGCAAAGAGAATGGTGCCTGACTATATAAGCGAAAAGAAAATGAAAGAGCTTAAGGTAGACAAGAATGGCAATGGTCAGTGCTACCCTTGCATGGGCTGCAGAAGCTTCCTTACAACATATCTTGACGAAAACGGCAAGCCTAAATATTACGGCAGATTCAATCAGGGCGTTGTTACAATAAACCTTGTTGATGTTGCCTGCTCATCATATAAGGATATAGATAAGTTCTGGAAGATATTTGATGAAAGACTTGAGCTTTGCAGACGTGCGCTTATGCTCCGTCACGAAAGACTTAAAGGCACTCCGTCAGACGTTGCGCCTATCCTTTGGCAGAACGGTGCATTGGCAAGACTTAAAAAGGGCGAAACAATCGACAAGCTCCTGTTCGGCGGATATTCCACCATATCACTTGGCTATGCAGGTCTTTGCGAATGCGTAAGATACATGACGGGCAAGTCACACACAGACCCTTCAGCAACGCCTTTTGCACTTGAAGTTATGCAGCACCTTAATGATGCCTGCGCAAAGTGGAGAGCAGAAACAAACATAGATTTCAGCCTTTACGGCACGCCATTGGAGTCCACAACATACAAATTTGCAAGATGTTTGCAGAAGCGTTTCGGTGTTATCGAGGGTGTAACAGACAGAAACTACATCACAAACAGCTATCATATCCATGTTACCGAGAACATCGACGCATTTGACAAGCTCACATTCGAGTCACAGTTCCAGGCTCTCTCCCCGGGAGGAGCTATCAGCTATGTGGAAGTGCCGAATATGCAGAACAACATAGAGGCTGTTCTTGCAGTTATGCAGCATATTTACGACAACATCATGTATGCAGAGCTTAACACAAAGAGCGACTACTGTCAGAAGTGCGGTTTTGACGGTGAGATAAAGATAGTAGAAGATGACGGCAAGCTTGTATGGGAGTGTCCGAACTGCGGCAACAGAGATCAGAACACTCTGAACGTTGCAAGGCGCACCTGTGGTTACATCGGCACGCAGTTCTGGAATCAGGGCAGGACTCAAGAGATAAAGGAGAGAGTTTTGCATTTGTGATTAGTCCTAAAACCCAAATGTAAAATTACAATTCATAATGAGATATGACAATTCACAATGAGATATTAACACTTTGTGCACAAAGCAAAATTACAATTACAATGCATTAAAAACCCAAAAATTTTTTCAGCCAAAATCGCAAAATTTTGAACATTATAGCCGTTAAAACTCAAAAGCTCAAAAATCAAAACTCGTCAAAAAAATGAACATTATAGCAAGGAAAACTCAAAAACTCAAAACTGCAAAATCCGAAAATAATGAACATTATTATTGACATAAAACAGCAAACAGCATATAACTATCGGGGCAATACAAAATCGTATTGCCCTGCGTTGTATGTATGAAAGGAGCGGAAAATGAATTATTGTGAGATAAAGAAAACCGATATCGCCAATGGCTCAGGAGTGAGGGTCACGCTGTTCGTATCAGGTTGCAGACACCACTGCAAGGGCTGTTTTCAGCCTGACACCTGGAACTTTGACTACGGCAAGCCTTTCACAGATACCACCGCAGACGAGATAATTAACGCCCTCTCAAAGGGCTATATAAAAGGACTTACGCTCCTTGGCGGCGAGCCTATGGAGCCTGAGAACCAGCCTGAGTTGACAAAACTCCTCCGCCGTGTGAAAACAGAACTTCCCGACAAGGACGTGTGGTGCTACACAGGCTGTACCCTTGAAACTGACCTGCTTGCAGGCTCAAAGTCCCCATACAGAACACAGTACACAGACGAAATGCTGAGCCTTATCGACTACCTCGTTGACGGCGAATTTGTTCTCGAAAAGAAAAACATCTCACTGAAATTCAGAGGATCTGAAAATCAGAGGATACTTCATAAAGAGGACGGGGTTTGGGTGAACAGCGAAGATATATAACAATAAAGATATTGGAAAAGCGACCATGTTTTGCATATGGCCGCTTTTTTATTTGCAGTCCAGACAAACGGACAGTTGATGTGTTATAATATAGTCAAATGAAGAAAATGGAGGAATATATCAATGAGTTCCATAAATCTTGAAAACCTGACTATGCCCGAATCGACACGCTGCGCCTATCTATTTAGATATTTCTATGAACTTGAAAGCGTAAAGCTTCCCAAAAACGCAACGATCATTCATTCTTTGATCTTTGACGGATGCTACAATCTAAAAAATGTAGACATACCTGACACAGTAACTACTATTGGCTTTTGTGCATTTCAGGATTGCGGCATTGAAAGCATCACTCTCCCAAGCTCGCTGACAACTATCGGTGAAGAAGCTTTTGGAAAATGCACCAACCTTGAAAGTATAACCATACCCGATTCTGTAACAATAATTGACGAAGGCGCATTTAAAGGTTGCACCAAACTAAAGAATATAACTCTTTCAAGCTCACTGACAACTATCAGCAAAGAAGCGTTTTGTAATTGCACCGAGCTTGAAAGTATAATTATACCTGATTCTGTAATAAGCATTGACGAAGCCGCATTTAAGGGTTGCACCAAACTAAAGAATATAACTCTTCCAAGCTCACTGACAACTATCAGCAAAGAAGCGTTTTGTAATTGCACCGAGCTTGAAAGTATAATTATACCTGATTCTGTAATAAGCATTGACGAAGCCGCATTTAAGGGTTGCACCAAGCTAAAGAACATAATTCTCCCAAGCTTATTGACAGCTATCGGCTCTGAGGCGTTTAGTAACTGCATCAGTCTTGAAAGTATAAATATACCAGATGGGGTAATATCTATACGGGGAAGGGCTTTTGAGAACTGCACCAGCCTCAAAAGCATAAAAATACCTGATTCAGTAAAGAACATTGACTCATATGCCTTTGACGGGTGCAAAAAGCTTAAAGACATAACTATTCCAAATAGCGTTACGCTCATAGACATGTGCGTATTTGAAAACTGCGAAAGCCTTGAACGCATAAAACTGCCTGAGAGGATAACTGAGATATGCTATGGTGCGTTTGAGGGTTGTAGAAGTCTTAAAAACATCACCATTCCCGACGCAGTCAAAAGTATAGGCAGTTATGCTTTCAGCGAATGTAAAAATCTCGAAAACCTTGAGATACCATATGGCGTAACAGATATAGGCTTCATGGCATTTTATAACTGCAAAAATCTTAAAAACATAACTATCCCGACTTCATTAAATTACATCAATTCATATGCATTCAGCCAATGTGAAAGCCTCGAGACCGTGACCATAATATCAGACTGCACCAGCAAGATCATAGACGTAAGAGAACTTGATCTTGACACCATGGATCAGTGGATATTCCTCTACTTCTGATTACTCCGCCTTGACAAAGCGTTGCTGATAAGATATAACGAAATTATTGCAATACAATTATAGAAGAATGGAGTACCTGATATGGGAAAAATAACAAAGAACAGCAGATGTGCAACAGTTGTTGATTGACCAAGACGAAACGTTTATAAAACAGCTTGAATACTTAAACAGTGACCAATTTCAAAAAGAAACAGATAGAGGTTATTTAAGAAGAAATCTCCATTTCTTTATGGCGATAATTTTGCAGGGCATTCAATCACCTACAGACAAAAAGTACATTGAAAATTTTCTTTATATAATGTATCCAAATCCTACACCAATAGAAACAAAGCTAGGAGCATGGCGGCAAAATGCAGGTAATTTTGTTGGCAAAAGCAGAAAACTTACAATAAATAAAGCTTTACTATCAATATCTAAAGATACCGAAATGGACGTTTTTAGAACGGGTGATTGGGTCAATTTTAAAGACAGCAGTGGAAAAGCTATCTTTAGGGACGCCAATAATAACATCATATTTATTGACGGCGAACAAAGATCCAAAGAGAAAATGAAACAAATAGCAGAATTTCTAATAGACAACGTCCAAATCACATCTGGCGGAGGTTTTTCACTTATGGTAGATACATATTCACTGTTAAAAGCAAACAAACAGCTCATTTTAAACGGCGCACCTGGCACAGGAAAGACATTTTCCGCAAGAAATGAGATCGCCGACAAGCTGTTGGGCAAAAACGCCGATAAAAATATACAAATGGAAATGGTGCAGTTCCACCCCTCATATGACTACACAGACTTTATCGAGGGCATAAGACCAAACCTTGCAAGCGGAAGCATAGGCTACACATTAAAAAACGGCTTTTTCAAGTCATTCTGTAGAAAAGCCGGCGTAATAGAGCGTATACAGGCTTCAGGCAAAAATGTGACGGAAGATACCATAAAAAAGTTTCTCTCTGGCGAGGACAAGTCTATCGTTGACTTCTGGATAAACAAAATAAACGAGGAGGGCTTTGATGCTGAAAACATAAAGCCAGCCGACCTCCCTCCTTTCCTTTTTATCATTGACGAGATAAACAGAGCGGAAATATCAAAAGTCCTTGGTGAAACCATGTTCTGCTTGGACGCAGACTACAGAGGAGAAAAAGGCAGGATAGCTACGCAGTATTCTGCACTGGCAACTGACGAAACATTCTATATAAATATGGATAACGATAAGTTCTTTATCCCCTCCAACGTGTATATCATAGGCACAATGAACGATATTGATAGAAGCGTAGAGGTCTTTGACTTTGCTTTAAGAAGAAGATTTGCTTGGCATGAAGTCACCGCAGAAACCGTAATGGATAAGGTCTTAAAGGCAATGGGCGTAGATAATGCGCTTGGCAATGATTATGATGATTATGTATCAAAAATAACAGCCCTCAATAATTCCATTGATAACACCCTTAAACTTAACAGACATTATCACCTCGGTCCGTCATATTTTGCAAAGATACTGCTGTATCTTGACGGAAATGGCTACAAAGAAGCAAGAGAAGAAGTGTGGGATAACCACCTCTCTCAGATATTGTATGAGTATGTAAAGGGCAAGAGAACTGAAAGCGAAGTAGCGAAAATAGGTGAGAATTTTAAGGCTTGATCGGAGGAGCAAAATGGATAATCATATAACGATCAGTCTTAAAGATAACCGAAGCTATGATAAAGCGTATTCATTGGTCTATGATGATGAGGCAACTGATGAAAAGGAAATACCCGAAAGCTATTGGGAGGATATCAAGCAGGTCAGCGACCTAAATCAGATAAAGGGCAGTAATATCATCACCATACCTTCTCAAAACCGAAACAAAAATAAAGAGATATTTTCACGAGTCAATGACAAGCTTTTCACCTACAATTGGGTGGGCGTGCTGTCCTGCAGAAGCAAGGGTGAAGAAAGTGAAGCTAACTACCGAATAGAGATAAGGTCACGCTTTGACAAGGACGATAAACAGTATTTTCTGCTCTATCTATTGTGCAGTGTGTGTGGTATAAATGTTTTTGACCTGGGCGTAAACAGCGAATCAGAAAGCGACTATACTGCCATAATGGTGCTTCTGTTTCTTATGAAGCTTATGGAAGCCTACGAAGACGGAATATACAAAGAGTATGTGCGAAAGAGATACAACGAGTATGACTTCAAGGGCGTTATGGATATCAACAGGCACATAAAGATAAACAATCCCTTTTTAGGAAAGACCGCATATTCCACAAGAGAGTATTCCTACGACAACGATATTCTATGCCTCATACGCCAAACTCTCGACTATATCAAAGACTATTTCCCCGACATTTTGAAAGGCTATCTCAACAACAACGTTATCCTCAACGAGATAATAGACGCCATAGAAAATGCAACGCCCTCATATCGAATGAACGTGAACTATTCCGACTCCATGAAGTGCAGAAAAGAGATAACCCACCCTATGTATCAGAAGTACGAGAACGTAAGAAAGCTCGCATTGATGATATTGCAGGAATCAGGTCAGAACGTGTTTGACGATAAAGAAGAAGACACCTTTGGCATACTCATTGATATCTCATGGCTGTGGGAGAAGTTTATCGCTGTCAAGCTGTTGAACGAATATAGCTATGAACATTTGCTTACCGACAATTCCAAAGGAAGCCTGCAATGGGCTGACAAAGAATATTGGTATCCTGACTACATAGAAAAGGGCAAATCCGATTCCAAAAGAAACGTATTTGACGCAAAATACAAGTTCTGGGATTGGAATAAAGACGCTGATATCCACCAGCTATTGTCATATCTTTTCCTGACAGGCGGTGACACCTGCGGAATAATCTATCCCTCTCAGAAAGAACATTGTGGTTTTAGTTTTAAGAAAATTAATTCATTTTCATCATTTTATAAAGCCGTTCCTACGATATACAAGCTTCCCCTTTTTATTCCGTCAAGCGAATACGATGACTATGGAGAATATTACAAAAAAATCAATATATCCATACAAGCATGGAAGCAAAGCTTCTCAGCACAGATAGCCACATCTTAATAAAACAAAACCGCTCCCCGTGACATCACGAAGAGCGGTTTTTTTAATTGTAGGGGAACAGCGTCCTCGACGTCCCATTTATTGACCATGTGTCATGCTCTTGACCTTACTTTTCAGACCTTGTAAAGAATATCGCCTTTATAAGCTGGATAACGAGCATAGAACCAAAGCTTAGAATGTATATCCATGCAAACTGCATACCTGTCATGTCTGCTATCTTGAAAAGACCCTTGAGCGGTGGAACAAGCAGAACGGAGTTTAAAAATACCATTCCAAGACCGAACGCCATAAGACCGAACTTGTTGTTGAAAAAGTCCTTTGAGAAGATAACAGGGCCTTTTTTCTTGCAGGAGAATCCGTGGAACAATCTTGCAGAGCAAAGCACTGCAAATGCCATCGTCATACCAAGAGCTGCGCTTGTCTTGTTTCCCATAAGGAAAGCCGAAGCTACTGCTATCGCTATAACTACGCCATACAATGCTATCTCGCCCAGGAAAGGACGTGTGAGTATAGATTCATTTGCATTTCTCGGCTTGCGTTTCATGACCTCTTCGGAGTGAGGTTCAAGACCCAAACCGATAGCAGGAAGCGAGTCTGTAAGCAGATTAATAAACAGCAAATGTATTGCCGCAAACGGAACAGGAAGTCCAAGCAGTGAGTTGAAAAGCACCACAAGAATTGCCGCAAAGTTGCCCGAAAGCAGGAAGAGTATAGCCTTTTTAATGTTCTCGTAAATGTTTCTGCCGTTTCTTATGGCCTTGACTATAGTTGCAAAGTTATCGTCTGCAAGCACCATTGAGGCAGCGTCCTTTGAAACCTCAGTTCCTGTGATGCCCATTGCAACGCCCACATCAGCCTGCTTTAACGCAGGCGCGTCGTTCACACCGTCGCCTGTCATGGAAACTATACAGCCGTTTGCCTGCCAAGCCTTTACGATCCTTATTTTATGCTCAGGTGTAACACGAGCGTAAACAGCCTTGTCCTTTACAAAGTCAACAAGCTCTTCGTCTGAATAAGCGTCAAGCTCGTGACCCTCAACAGCCTTTGAGTTGTCGTCAAGAATACCTATCTCACGGGCAATAGCCGAAGCCGTAACGATATGGTCGCCTGTTATCATGACTGGCTTTATGCCTGCCTTGCGGCATTCCGCAACAGCCGCCTTTGATTCCTCTCTCGGAGGATCCATCATAGCAATAAGACCGACAAACTCCAATCCATCCTCATCCTCTGGACATACGGTATCCTTGTCGAATTTTTTCTCTGCAAATGCAAGTATACGCAGACCTCTTTCCGAAAGCTCTGCCACACGCTGGGTTATAACAGCCTTTTCCTCGTCGCTTGAAGTTATCCTGTTTATAAGAACGTCAGCCGCACCCTTTACATAAAGCACCTTCTCGCCGTCGATAACGTGCAGAGTTGACATAAGCTTTCTGTCTGAATCAAATGGTATCTCAGAAATTCTAGGGAGATCTTCCCTCACCTGGTCAGTGTCAATGCCAAGCTTTGTGCCAAAATTGATAAGAGCCGTTTCTGTAGGGTCGCCTATCTCAACGCCGTCCTTACAGCTTGAATCGTTGCAAAGGATCATGGCTCTTGTCATAGTCTTGACCTTTTCATCGTCAAGATCAACAGCGTCAGTGTCGATTATCCTGCCGTCTACCATTATTTTTCTGACCGTCATCTTGTTCTGAGTAAGAGTACCGGTCTTGTCAGAGCATATTACAGAAACGCTGCCCAAGCCCTCAACAGCTTGAAGCTTTCTTATGATAGCGTTTTCCTTTGACATTTTCTGTGTGCCGAAAGAAAGCACGATAGTAACGATAGAGCTGAGAGCCTCAGGAATAGCCGCAACAGCAAGTGCGATAGCAAACATGAACGAATCCATAAGCTTGCCGCCACGAAGCACACTAAGTCCGAACACTACTGCACAGACAATAAGTATAGCAATGGAAAGCTTTTTGCCGAACTCGTCAAGTGTGTTCTGGAGAGGCGTTTTTCTCTCTGATGCGTTTTGGATAAGTGAGGCTATCTTGCCCACCTCAGTGTCCATACCAACCTCAGTGACAAGCATTTTTCCTCTGCCGTATGTGACAAAAGAGCCTGAATAAACCATGTTAGCACGCTCAGCAAGAGGCTTTTCGCCCTCTATATCGCTCATATCCTTGTCGATATTAACGCTCTCGCCTGTGAGTGCCGACTCGTTCACCTGAACAGAAGCGCACTCTACGAGTCGTCCGTCTGCACATATCTGGTCGCCCGCCTCAATAAGAAGAATGTCGCCCACTGCGATCTCCTCAGATGGGATAATGACCTTTTCACCGTTACGAAGCGCCTTAGCCGTCGGTGCAGAAAGCTTTTTAAGGTTCGTCAGTGACTTTTCAGCCTTGACGGTCTGAACTGTACCCAAAATAGCGTTCATTGTGATAACAACGAGAATTACCGCACAGCTCTCAACGTCTTTCATGAAAGCTGAAACTATCGCAGCAATAATGAGTATAAGCACAAGGAAGTCCTTATACTGCTCTAAAAAAATCATGGGAATGGACTTTTTCTTGCCCTCCGTGATAACATTTCGTCCGAACTTTTCGCAGTTTTTCACTGCCTGCTCGGTTGAAAGACCATTTTCACCTGATGAAAACTCAGTGTAAAGCTGGTCAAGTTTTTTCTGATACTGCTTCATAAAATACCACCTTTTTTATTTTTTCCTGTAGTCGCTGCCGATATACCCTTCAAAGCCTCCTTTTCTCATAGGCTCAGTAAAATAAACGCATAAAAAATCGGCAAGACGTTTATTGGGTAAACTGCGCCTGTGGCAATTTAATCAATAAAAGTCTCGCCGTTTAGATATGCAGCGGTCCCTCATCGGAACGTATTGACGCAAACATAAACGGATCTCTCCGCCAGCTACTCTCTTTTACTATGAGGTTATTATAACCTATATTTTTGATTTTGTCAATAGTTTTTTATATGTTTTATTGTAAATTTGCAACTCATTTGCTTGATCTCATTTTCAAACACTACCCTTGATTATTATTCCAAAAGATGATATAATAGCATTGGTGATAATAATGAAAAGGAAAATACTTGTAGGTCTGCTTACCGCCGTTATCTTTTTGGCTTGCGCCCTTGTGATAAATATAACCCCAAAGGTGGAAATCGGTTCAGTTGTGCTGACCTGTGACGGAAGCAAATATGAGCTTCCCGGCACTGAAAAGACACGATACTGCAATGGCAAGAGCGAGAGCCTTTCCGCTGAAAAGAGCTTTGAAGATCTGCTCTCCTCTGTACCGTCATTTAATATAAAGGCAGATGTAGATAAGGACGGCAATGTTACCCTTAAAACCCCTATGTCCGTAGAAGCCACAGGGGACAGGCTCGGTGACGTGCTTTACACTGTCTACAGCTATGACGGAAAGGTGCTTGCCAAGGAGTCCAAAAAGCTGGAGCTTCCAAAAGAGGATATTGACGGCTGTCTTGTGAAAATAAAAATTACATGGGGCAAGAAAGACACAAGCTATCTTGAAGAAGATTACTGGTTTGCCGCAATGTACAATACCGAAAGATAAACATAACATCAAACTGTAGGGGCGACCTCTGGTCGCTCACTTTCTTTCTGTAAGCTTTCAGACAACAAAACGTCGGACGAATTTGAAAACGTCCGACGTTTTGTTTTTTAACATATTTGAAATCCTATTATGCCCACCATACAAATAACGCTGCCGATAAATCTCAGCTTTGTGATAGGCTCTTTTCTTATGAGCGCTATAACAAACAGCGAACACAGTATCATAGGCTGGATAAATGACGCACTCGCAAGGCTCACAGCAATAACAGCGTTCTCCGCAAGCAGACCTGCCACATTCGGGATCTTTGTAAGCACGACCACCCATGCGCCCTTTTGATTTTTCTTGAATATCTCCAAAGGCTTCGCCCTTGGCAGAAGTATGATAGCCATAAGTATAAGCGCAAAGAACAGCGCCATGGTCGAGGATATGTAATTCTCCGACGCTCTTACAACTATGCCGTAGCCGTATCTTGCCAAAAGATAGAACACCAGAGGAACAACTATCCTGCGGTAATTTATATTGCCGCTGTCCGTTCTGCCTGATTTTGCGATAAAAACAAGTCCTGCAACAGTAAGCACGATAAAAAGAAATTTGAAAATGCTCGGCTTTTCACCAAGGAAAATATCCGTTGCATAGGACATGAAAAGGGTGATACCAAGCCAAGCCTTAAGCTCAAAGGCTGATATTTCGTCAAGGATAATAGCCGAAAGCTTAAATTCAAGGATCTTCGACAAGCACAGCAGACCTATCGCCGCAAATGACTGCCAGCTAAGCGTAATAGTCCTGTCGAGGAAAGGCAGACAGCAAGCCATGAAAACAGCCGTTGCCGCCGCCATTAAGAATCCAAGCTCATCGCCGTTGAATTTTGCCGTTGAAACAGCGTACTTGTCACTAAGGGAACATATCGTGTAGCATACAACTACAAGTATAAGCAAAAACATTATTTTTCTTCTTCCTTACTCTATGATTTTCTAAGACCTGTATGCTGTGAAACATACAAAATAACGGGCGACCCAAGGTCGCCCCTACGCAAAGCCGATTTATCAGTTCTTTTTATTTTTCACAAGCCATACTACCGCCAAAATACCAAGTATCACTGAGAACAGAGTAGCAACAGCAAGACATATCCAGCTTGCATACTGACTTTGTATAAATTCGTTCTGCGATTGGCTTCCTATAAGGGTATCTACCCCCGATTGCGAGCCTAACGCTGAGAACAGTATTATAAATGCCATTCTCACATTCATTACGCAGGCTATAACGCTGTAAATATGCACTATACCCTGAAAAAGACACACTCCGCAGTCGTCCTTTACATAGCTTTTCACTCCAAGCACCGCACATACCACCGACAATGCCGTGTAGATAATGAACGCCGCAAAAAGCACTATCGTTGGCACCTTTGCCCCCTCGGTTTTCACTATCATGCTCATAAGCCCAGCCATACACCCCATGAACACAGTCGCTGCCGCAAGCCCTGCAACAGACCATTTTCTGTATAAAAGCTCTGACTTTTTTATCTGCTCTTTCTTTATCTGCTTAGGCATTTTCTTCCTCCGCCTTCTTGCTTTCAAGTTCCTCTTCAGATATCTTGAAGCGTATCCTGTCTATTTTCTGCTCGTCCTCCATTTTCACTGTCATCTCAAAAGGCGGACAGCTTATAACTTCATTCTGCTCAGGAAGTCTGTCAAGCATATCCATTATCCAGCCACCGAGAGATGTTCTTTCGGTTTCGATAGTGTCCTCCGGCAGACCTATCCTCTCAAGAAAATCCGATACCGAAAGCTCCGCCGACGCTTCGTAAACACCGTCGCTTATTTTCACAAGGGAGGTATCCTCCTCGTCACTTTCATCATAGATCTCGCCCACAAGCTCCTCTATGATATCCTCAAGGGTACAAATGCCCTCCGTACCGCCATATTGGTCGAGCACCACCGCCATATGCACCTTTTTGCGCTGCATCTGCTTCAAGATCTCAGAGATCTTGCGGTTTTCGGTTATGTAAAGTGGCTTGTTCATTATAATGCTTATGTCCGTCTTGCCCTTGAGATACATTTCAAAAAAGTCAGACTGGTGGATAAGTCCCACAATGTGGTCTAAGTCCTTGTCATACACGGGGAGCCTTGAAAACTTTGTCTGCACAAAGCGTTTTTTTATGCTCTCCATATCCTCATGAAGCTCAACGCCCTCGATATTTACTCTCGGCACAAGTATCTCGCTTATGGTTATCTCGTCAAAATCCAGTGCCGAACGCACAAGCTCCGACTCCTGCTCTTCAAGTACGCCCTCGTCCTGAATCTCGTCTATGATATATTTAAGCTCTTCCTCAGTAACAGACGGCTCGCTGTTCTTGTTGCCCACAATCTTTGAAACACCGCTTTTTATGCCCATAAAGATAGCCGTAATAGGTGTGATGATGAACATGAATGCGGAAAGCGGAGCCGCCATAAGAATAGAAAACCGCTCAGAATTTTCCTTTGCAAGGCTCTTAGGCAAGATCTCACCAAAAATAAGCACAAGCACCGTCATGACTATAGTAGCCAGACCCACGCTTCCCTCGCCGAACTCCTTCGTAAAAAGCACCGTTGCAATAGAAGATGAAGAAATGTTCACCACGTTGTTTCCTACAAGTATAGCAGTGAGTGCCTTGTCAAAATTATCGCATATGTTCATTGCCTTCTTTGCAGACTTGTTTCCGTCGTCTGCAAGTTTTTTAAGCCTTATCCTGTTGCATGAAGAAAACGCTGTCTCCGTTGCAGAACAAATAGCAGACAGCATAAGAAGCACAGCGATGATAACAACTTTCATAAAATAAAATTATCCTTTCAGGTCAGAGTATAAATTTGCTGCCCTAGTTATAAAAATAGCACTAAAGGCAGTCATGAAAACTGACTACATATAGTTATCATAACATATTTTTTAACCAATTGCAACAGTATTATTGAAAAAACAATGTAAAAGAGTTATAATATTCTTTGTGTTCATAATATTCATATGCACAAAAGGAGATAACAAAAATGGCAAAGAAAGATAAGGACATTTTCGACAAAATAATGGACTGGAAGATATTCGGCTGGTTCAGACCATTTTACGTCAAAAACAAGGAAATGCTTTTGTATCTGTTTTTCGGCGTACTCACCACCGCAGTGAGCTTTGTGACCGCAGGCATCTCAAAAGTACTTTTGGAGCAGGCAGGCATAGGCAAGGGCGGTGTTTCCACCACAAGCACCGTCATATCATGGATATGTGCAGTAACATTCGCATACATAACCAACAGGATATGGGTTTTCGAGTCTGAAGCAGAGGGCAAAAAGGCGATAATCTCCGAAGCGGCTTCATTTTACGGTGGAAGGATATTCACTCTTCTCGTAGAAATGTTCATGATGTGGCTCGGCTACTCACTTCTCAGCTTCAACTATTGGGTAACAAAGATAGTGGCAAACGTTGTGGTGCTGATACTTAACTATGTCATCAGCAAGCTTGTGGTCTTCAGAAAGAAATAAGCATACAAAATCACAACATCATGTAGGGTCGACCTGAGGTAGCCCGTTGGGTTATGCTTTATGTTGATAAAAACATTAAATGTAGGGGACGACGCCCTCGGCGTCCCGATATCGAAGCGACTTCGTTTTGATTTTTAATGAATTTGTGTGAACAAACAAATGCGTGCGAACACTGTTCGCACCTACCCAAAAATTACACATACATAAAAAGCTGTCGGCAAAAAAATGCTGACAGCTTTTTTTCATCAGTTGCCACGTTGCAACTGACTAATCTCTGTACATAAGCGTGACCGCCATGCCGTTTATCACGCCCACTACAACTCCGCACACAATGAAAAACACCTTGATAGGCAGGTCAAGCAGAAGCGAGATAAGCCCGAACACGATAACGAACGCCATTGCTCCGCCTATCTGCACAAGAAACTTTCTTTTCACAAGCACAGGAAAACGCTCAGCAAGCTTTGCGGTCTTGTTACCCTTGTGGTCAATTATCCTGTAAATAAGCTGAGTCAGTGCCATTGGTATTCCGATAAATAAAATTGCTGTTATAAGTTTGTCCATTTTAAATTCCTCCATTTTTCACTTAAATTATAGCTTTTTGTATCAAAAAAGGCTGCCCAAGACGCAACTCGTCCGTGGGCAGCCTCATTGCTGCATATAAAATTTCTTTTATCAACAATTAAAGAACTCTTACGCCAACAACGCCCTCGATAGACTTGAAAGCGTCAGCGTCAACGTCGCCTGTAACATCGAGCATTGTGTAAGCCCAGTCTTTCTTGGACTTGTTTACAAGGTTCTCGATATTTGCGCCCTTGTCAGATACAACAGATGTGATCTGTGCAATAAGTGCAGGAACGTTCTTGTGAAGCACGCAAACAAGGTGGTCGCCTGTTTTAGCAAGCTCTGCATTAGGGAAGTTTACAGAATTCTTGATAGTTCCCTTCTCGATATAGTCGATAAGCTCGTGAGCCGCCATTGTTGCGCAGTTGTCCTCAGACTCAGGTGTGGAAGCGCCAAGGTGTGGAAGAACGATAACATTCTCCTCGCCAAGAACAACATCATCTGCAAAGTCTGTTACATACTTTGCAACCTTTCCGTCCTTGATAGCCTTTACAACTGCCGCACTGTTGATAAGCTCGCCTCTTGCAAGGTTGATAAGACGAACGCCGTCCTTCATCATTGCTATCTGAGCTTCGTCGATAGTGTTCTTTGTGTCAGGTGTATAAGGAACGTGGATAGTGATATAGTCACTGTTCTTGTAAATATCGTTGATATCAGCAGTTACCTTTACAGCAGGATCAAGCTGGATAGCTGCGTTTACAGAAAGGAATGGGTCATAGCCGATAACGTCCATGCCAAGTGCAACGGCTGCGTTTGCGATCTTTCCGCCGATAGCACCAAGACCGATTACACCAAGAGTCTTGCCCAATATCTCAGGACCTGCAAACTTAGACTTGCCGCCCTCAACTGTCTTTGGAGCGTCAGGTGTGCCCTTGAGTGATGCAGCCCATGCAGCAGCCTCAGTTATCTTTCTTGAAGAAAGAAGAAGCGCACAAATAGCAAGTTCCTTAACAGCGTTTGAGTTTGCGCCAGGTGTGTTAAATACAACGATTCCCTGCTCTGCGCACTTCTCAACTGGGATATTGTTTACGCCAGCACCTGCTCTTGCAATAGCAAGCAGGCTCTCAGGCATTTCCATATCGTGCATCTTTGCTGAACGTACCATTATAGCGGTAGGATTTTCAGCATTGTCGCTTACTGTGTACTTAGCCTTGTCGAAAATATCTGTACCGCAAGCGGCGATCTTATTCAAAGTCAATATGTTGTACATTAAACTAACCTCTTTCATCTATTTAAGTGATAATTCTTACAAACAGGCAAAGAACAAGTATTACAGCGAAAAGAACGAGAACAACTTTGCCTTTTGACTTACTTCTTTCATTAAGCTTATCACGCCAATCGTCCGGATTGTTTTTGATCAAATCAGCAGTGCTTATCATATGAAGCAATCGATGAAGCATTGAAATTTCACCTCGATCAAATCTGATTAAGCGTTTTCAGCCTCGAACTTCTTCATGAACTCAACAAGCTTTTCAACGCCCTCGATAGGCATTGCGTTGTAGATAGAAGCTCTCATACCGCCAACAGTTCTGTGACCCTTGAGGTTTACAAAGCCTGCTGCTGTAGCCTCAGCAACGAACTTCTTGTCAAGCTCAGCGTCGCCTGTTACGAATGGAACGTTCATAAGAGATCTGTCCTCAGGAACAACAGTGCCCTTGAAGAGCTTGCTCTGGTCAAGATAATCATAGAGTATCTTAGCCTTTTTCTCATTGTGAGCCTTCATAGCCTCAAGACCGCCCATTTTCTTTATCCACTTGAATACCTTGCCGCAGATGTAGATGCCATAGCAAGGAGGTGTATTGTAAAGAGAGTCAGCGTCAGCCTGAGTTTTCCACTTGAGCATTGTAGGTGTTCCCTCGAGAACGTCATCAGTGATAAGATCTTCTCTGATGATAGCAATAACAACGCCGGCAGGACCAACGTTCTTCTGAACGCCGCCGTAAATAACGCCGTACTTTGTTACGTCAACAGGCTCAGACAGGAAGCAGGAAGAAACGTCTGCAACAAGTGTGTGACCCTTTGTGTTAGGCAGAGTCTTGTACTTTGTACCATAGATAGTATTGTTTTCGCAGATATAAACATAATCAGCGTCCTCTGGGATATCCAGATCTGAACAATCAGGGATATAAGAGAAAGTCTTGTCAGCAGAAGAAGCCACAGCAACAGCCTCGCCGTATTTCTGAGCCTCCTGATAAGCCTTCTTAGCCCACTGACCTGTGATTATGTAAGCCGCTTTCTTGTTCTTCATAAGGTTCATAGGAACGGCTGAGAACTGCTGAGAAGCACCGCCCTGAAGGAACAGCACCTTATAGTTATCAGGGATACCCATAAGATCTCTGATGTCCTTTTCAGCTTCCTTGATGATGTCATCGAACGCCTTGGAACGGTGACTCATCTCCATTACGCTCATACCTGTGCCCTTATAATCGAGCATTTCATCGGCAGCTTCCTTAAGCACTTCCTCAGGGAGTACAGCAGGACCTGCGCTGAAGTTATATACTCTACCCATTGTTAAACCCTCCATATAAATTAGTTTCTTAGTTTCATTATTTATAAAGACTATAAATATATAAATTAATAATATTATTATATGCCTTTTATAAAAAAAAGTCAAGGGCTGTCATATAAAAATACTCACTCGTCATAAGTTTTTGTACATATCAGCACATAAAACAGCCCTGAAAACGTGCATTTTTTCACCTTACCTATGCCGTTATATATAATAAGCACTGAAAAGCATGAAAAATCAGAATAATACTAAAACGTTAAAAAGAGGTTAAAATTTTTGGTATTCCTTGAAATCTCCATATTTGTGTAGTATAATGTAATCAATAAAATGCGACAGTTGTAAAAAAGTCGGGGAACAATTGTCACTCTCAGGGAAAGAGGATATATATGCAAAAGATATTTTATGTTTCAAGGAACGAGGACAAAGCCCATGATGGAAAAGCCCCGGATATGGACAGATTTCAGCGAGTTGAAAAGCTCAACAGTCTGATCGCGGCAGGCTGGGCTATAAAGGAAATGAAAAGCGAAAACAACAGCACATTCTTTGTGCTTGAGAAAGCAGACTAGACTTAAAATGGCGGTATAAAACCGTACCCTGCCAATAACGCAGACACGACGTCCCGCCAGCAAGTTCGCCAGGTCTTTCAACCAACTTATAGGACGGTAGCCCCACCGTCCTTTTTTTATGTGCAGATAAATTTTGCGAAAACGTTTTATGGGTATTGCATTTCAGAGAGAAATATTGTATAATTAATGTAATCGTTTTAGCAAAAACAAATGATACTATACATATTATAAAGGAGTAAAAAAATATGGCTTATGTAATCGGCGTAGACTGCGGCACAAGCGGCACTAAGACGGTGCTTTTTGACGAAAAGGGCACTGTTATTTCTTCTGTAACTATTGAATATCCTATGTATCAGCCTAAAAACGGCTATGCAGAGCAAGACCCTGCTGATTGGGCAAACGCAATGATAAACACTATCAAGGCTGTTATGACCAAAAGCGGCGTAAATAAAGAGGACGTTGCAGGTGTTGGTATCTCTGGACAGATGCACGGACTTGTTATGCTCGACAAGGACAACAACGTGCTTAGAAAGTCCATAATATGGTGCGATCAGAGAACTGCCGCAGAAGTTGAAGAAATGAACGAAAAGCTAGGCAGAGAAAAACTCATCAAGATAACAGCAAACCCTGCCCTCACAGGCTGGACGGCTGCGAAAATCCTTTGGGTAAAGAACAACGAGCCTGATATATATGAAAAGTGCAGACACATCCTTCTGCCAAAGGACTATCTGAGATTTATCCTCACTGGCGAATATGCAACAGAGGTTTCCGACGCCAGCGGTATGCAGCTTCTTGACGTTCCAAACCGCTGCTGGTCAAAGGAAGTCTGCGACACACTTGGCATTGATATGTCAATGCTGGGCAAGGTATATGAGTCATGCGAGGTAACAGGCAAGGTCACAAAGAAAATGGCTGAGCTTACAGGACTTAAAGAGGGTACTATAGTAGTAGGCGGAGCAGGCGACAATGCCGCTGCGGCTATCGGAACAGGCGTTGCAGAGGACGGTAAGGCGTTCACAACTATCGGAACATCAGGCGTTGTATTCGCACACACTTCTTCTATCTCTATCGACCCAAAGGGCAGAGTTCACACCTGCTGTGCAGCAGTGCCGAACGCATGGCACGTTATGGGTGTTACACAAGGCGCAGGACTTTCGCTGAAATGGTTTAGGGATAATTTCTGCAATGCAGAGAAAGAAACAGCAAAGTGCATGGGCGTTGACGAATATTATCTTATGGATAAAGAGGCTGAAAAAGTCCCAGTGGGAGCAAACAGACTGCTTTATCTTCCATACCTTATGGGTGAAAGAACACCGCATCTTGACCCTGACGCAAGAGGAGTATTCTTCGGACTTTCCGCAATGCACACAAAGCGTGATATGCTGAGAGCAGTAATGGAGGGCGTATCATACTCACTGAGAGATTGCGTTGAGGTATTCAGAGAAATGGATATCAACGTATCCGACATGATGGCTTGCGGAGGCGGCGGAAGCTCACCGCTGTGGAGATCAATGCTCGCAGATCTTTACAACTGCCCTGTAAAAACAGCTTCATCGAAAGAAGGTCCAGCCCTTGGCGTAGCACTTCTTGCAGCAACAGGTGCAGGCATTTACTCATCAGTACCGGAAGCTTGTAAGGCAGTAGTAAAGACCGACAAGATACAGCAGCCTGAAGCAGAGCGAGTACCTGAGTATGAGAAATACTACAAGCTTTACACAGAGATCTATCCTGCACTGAAAGCAGAATTTGCAAAGCTTGCAAAGATGTAATATAAAACCAAAAGCTCCGATTTGCCGTCGGAGCTTTTTTGTGTTAGAATATTTTGACAACCAAAAAACGGCTATCCACAATAGCGGAAAGCCGTTTTGATATATTGGTCGGAGTGACCGGATTTGAACCGACGACCTCTACCACCCCAAGGTAGCGCGCTACCAATCTGCGCCACACCCCGATATCGTATATATTATACCCGATTTGGATACAATAGTCAAGAGTTTTCAGTCAAAATAAAAAAATTGCAAAAAAGGTATTGACATTCACATTCATTTGTGATATAATAAATAAGCACTCAAGAGAGAGCAGTAAAAAGCAATAAAATATCGCGGGATGGAGCAGTTCGGTAGCTCGTCGGGCTCATAACCCGAAGGTCGTTGGTTCAAATCCAGCTCCCGCAACCATATTGGTGATACCAAATGGATACTCACCTTAAAAAGCCCGTGTTTACGGGCTTTTTTGATATTTAGAAAACAAAAAATTTTAATGTAAAACCGTGGATGCTTTTCACCAGTTTTCACGAAAAAAAGGGAGTCGAACCCTACACAACAAAAAATATCGAACATAACGGCAGACTTTGAGTATATTTTGCTCTAAGCCTGCCGATTTTTTATGAAAAAACATTCACAAAGTTTAGAAGGCTGTTTTGTCAAATATCACGAAATGTGATAAACGACAAAGCGGTCTTTTTTTATTTCAAAGGAGGCTTGATAACAAATATACTATAAAAAGGGAATCTAAAACGACTGGAGGTGATCAAGTAAAAAATGAACAGCAGTCAGACCGAGGACATGACCGAAGAACCCGATATGGGAATGACGATGTGAGGTGTAATATGATTTACAACGAAAAGAAAGTAGAAACGCTTAGACAGAGATATCCCGAAGGAACAAGGATCTGCGTTGACTCGATGGACGACTACTGTCCCTTTGAAAGCGGAACCTGTGGTACGGTTGAGTTTGTGGATGATGCAGGTACTCTCCATTGCAAATTCGATAACGGAAGAACGCTCGGAGTTATTCCCGATGTGGATAAGTTCCATAAAATTGAACAGGAACAGACTCAGACCGATGAGCAAACAGAAGAAATTATGGAAACGGAGAATGCTGAGGAATCCGAAGAACTGAATATGTCAATGTAACGGTTAAGTTTTGAAAAAGACTTAGCCGTTTTTTTATTGCAAAAAGAAAGGAACGGTGATAAATGATAAAATATTTCGATATCTTCGCAGGTATCGGCGGATTTCGCTCAGGGCTTGAAAAAGCAGGTGGATTCAAGTGCGTCGGTTACTGCGAGATAGATAAGTATGCAAAGAAAGCCTATGAAACTTTGTATGATACAGGAGGTGAGGTGTTTTATGATGACGCAAGAAAAATCGACCCAAACGAGCTGCCCGATCTCGACCTTATATGCGGAGAAATTACCAAGCACAAGTTTTACGAAAAAAATCACAGCACCTGTTATGAGTGCTGTGATTTTTGATTCCGATAAACTGGAATCTGTTAATGTTATTTAATTGTCCAATATCCATCATAGGCATATCCAGTTTTTCCATTCAATAAATGTTCCGATTTAGTGAATCCCACTTTCTGAATTGCTTTAATTCTTTCTATCGCATATATTGGAGCCTTAGTAAGTACACCTTTATATCCTAACATTTTCTCAAATTCTGGTGTGATAAGTGAAAAAATATCATACAATTCATTTTCCTGTTCATAATCACTTCTCACATCTACTCTCAAAATACCCATGTTATTAAATTCATCATCGGACACTCTCAAGCATAATTCAACCGTTCCAATTACAGTTGATACTGTCTTGTCAACAATCGAAAGTCTAACGAACCAACGTTTTTCATATGACATCCGCCAAAAGTCCATCGCTGCTTCCATTTTTTCTTTTGACGCATAATAGAAATTATCTCCATTACAATTATCACTGTTAAAGAATGGCAATGCGTTCTTATCGCTATATACTTTTAATAAATCATTGCAATCTTCATTCTGAAATAATCTAAGTATAAACTTTTCATTTTCTAATACAGGACATGATTCATAAATATTCATAAGATACCTCCAAATTCCGATTTGTTGGGCAGTTTATCCTAACCAATTTTCTAAATTATATCATATCCAAAAAGGAAATTCAAGTAGAAAGGACAAATAAATTTTACTTAATCTCCAAATCCGGCAAAAGCTATAAGTTATAACCCCTGTAATTCTACAAAATGGTGAGCAGACACCTGAAACTTGCAAGAAAAATGAAAAGGTGAAAGCCACAGGAATGTCTGACGCACAGCTTTACAAACAGGCTGGAAATGCGGTGACAACCAATGTTATTGAGGCTCTGGCAAAGTATATTTTAGATATCGAAAAGGAGAATACAAATGGATAATATGGTAAAAACATTTGTGAATGAGGAGTTTGGCTCGGTGAGAACTATCGAGGAAAATGGTAAAGTACTTTTTTGCGGCTCTGATGTTGCAAAGGCATTAGGGTACAGAAGGCCAAAAGATGCGATAACAGCTCATTGTAAGGGGGCTGTAAAACGCCGCCTCCTTACAAATGGCGGTGCACAGGAAATGAAAATGATATCCGAAGGTGATGTGTACCGCCTTATATCCCACTCCAGACTTCCCTCTGCTGAGAAATTTGAAAGCTGGATATTTGATGATGTACTCCCAACTATCCGCAGAACAGGCGGCTATGTGGCAAGCGAGGATATGTTCATAGAAAACTACCTCCCGTTTCTCAACGAGCCGTACCGTGACCTGTTCAGACTTCAGATGACGGCTATCGAAAAGCTGAACGAGCGTATCAGGCACGATCAGCCTTTGGTGGAGTTTGCAAATCAGGTGTCAAATACCGATAATCTTATCGACATGAACGCAATGGCAAAGCTTGCGAGAGCAGAAAATATCCCCGTCGGCAGAAACAAGCTTTACGGCTGGCTCAAAGGAAAAGGCGTTCTTATGGCGAATAATCTCCCCTATCAGGCGTTTATCGACCGAGGATATTTTTCCGTAAAGGAGTCGGTTTTTGAAACTCCGACTATGACAAAGACTTATCAGCAGACGTTTGTTACGGGCAGGGGGCAGCAGTTCGTCATAAATTTGCTGAAGAAATATTATGGGAAGGAGGTTTTGCAATAATGGAGATAATAAGCGTTACTTTACACGATCTGAGAAAAATGAATAACAGCGAGGCTCTTATCCTGCAAGGCTGCGGCGGCGACCTTAAAGAATGGGTTGACGGCATAAACGATATGCTGACGGAAAGCGGAATATTGCAGAACGAAAGTTGATTTGAAAAAGCATATACTTTTAAAAATGAAAATCTTACCTGTCTGCTGTTTCCGTTTGATGACGTTCAGCTTGATATCGGCAAGCTTGCAATGTGGAGATTGCAGACTCACGAGCTGTTCGGCGGTACATGGCTTTCCGATTATGTTCCGAACAGACTTGGCGGTTTTGTTCTGTGTGAGGAAGAATGTGACGAAAGCGAAGAAATGGGAATGGAGATGATGTAATGGCGTATTTATTCATAGGAATGATAATCGGAGGGATTATCGGACTGACGGTCGGCAGTCTTGCTGCGGCTTTTAAGGCAGCGGAAAAAGAGATCGCACGTCTGGACAAGGAGGTAAGTGATGCACACAAACAGAATTAAAGCTAAAGTTGACTTCAAGTTCTGCCTCGGCAGTATTCCAGCAATGCTGAGAGCCACAAAGCCCGTACTTTCGGAACGGCAGTACAAGGAGCTGTGTAACGAGGTCAATAAAGCCAACGGCTACCTTGAACAGAAACGAATCATATTCAGCTACGTCGATCCAATAATCAAGGGCTGAAAATACAACAAATGAAAATCAGCGGGCAGGCAGTATAGTTCATATCAAATTTGAGCGTAAATTGCGCCGTCCGCGCTAGGACAAGGTCGTTTTGCCAACAGCAGATAAAAATCTGGTGCTTGCAAAGCGACTTTTCTGCTGTTGGTATAAACGGCAGAAAGGAAAAACATGAATAGTTTTATGTCATGGTTAGGCGGTAAAAAGGCATTGCGTGACGCAGTACTTGCAAGATTTCCGCCTTACTATGAACGATATATCGAGGTTTTCGGAGGTGCAGGCTGGGTTTTATTCCATAAACCGCCCGGTATGGATTTTGAGGTATACAACGATTTTAACGGAAATCTTGCAAATCTTTATCGCTGTGTCAGGGACAAGCCGAATAAGCTGAAATACAAACTACGGTATGTCCTCGATTCTCGTGAAGATTTCGATTGGATTGCTAGTCTTCACAAGCGAGGTCTGTTCAGCAGATTTCGTGATGTTGACAGGGCGGCAAAGTTTTATCAACTTATTAGATACAGCTACGCAAGTGGACTTGACAGCTTTGGAAGTCAGCCGCATTCAATATGGTCGGATTTTCCGATGATAGACTTGGCGGCAAGGAGATTGCAGAAGGTAGTAGTTGAAAACAAGGATTTTGAAAAGCTCATCAGGCAGTACGACCGCCCTGTCAGCTTTTTTTATTGCGATCCGCCGTACTTTGCAACTGAAAACTACTACAAAGACGTTGGTTTTAAAACCAAGGATCATATTAGGCTCAGGGATTCGCTAATGGATATCAAGGGCAAGTTTCTTGTTTCCTACAATGACTGTCCTGAAATCCGTGAACTTTGGGATAAACCTAATATTCACATTGAGGAGATCAGCAGAGTGAATAATCTGGCGCAGCGATACGACGGCGGCTGTCAGTATGCGGAACTCCTCATATCCAATTACGATACAAGCGAGAGATTACAGGCGGTACGCCAGCTCTCGCTGTTTGACGATGAAACGGACAATTTTGGAGGTATAATTTTATGAAAAAGATAATTTTTGCACAGGTACTCACGACCAACGGAACTACCGAATTTTCGGGACTTTATGATGAAAACGGAAATCCTGTTGTTGTAGAAATGGAGTGCGATGATAACGGAGTGACGCTTACGATATGGCGCAATGCTCCTGAAACAGAACGTCCCGACTGCGGCATCTCGGAGGAAGAAATAGAGAGGACGTGTTCAATGTATGATGACTGTAACGAGTGTCCACTGTGGGATTATTGCAATGAAGATGAGGAGGTTTTGTAAATGAAAATACTTGTTATTGAGCCTGAAAAAGCGCCGTATGAAAAGGAAATCGGCGATGATATTCACGATATGCAGGCAATAGTCGGAGGGTGTATCGAACCTATATATTTTGAGCCGAAAGAAACTGCGATTGCTTGGTGCAACGATGAATTCCTGCTTAATGGTTCACAGCCTAATCGTATTGTGGGAAATGTTCTTGTACATGGAACTTTCTTTGTTTCAGGAAATTATATGAACGAATACGGCGAATGGGACAGCTGTTCACTTACCGATGATCAGATCAAGAAATATTCCGAAATGTTTGAAACTCCCATTATCGTATTGGAGCAAATGCAGGCTACGGAAATTGAGGTAGAAAATACTCCCGATGAGGAAATGGCGGACGGACCAGCGGATAAACCTGAGCCTGAGATAGCAATGTAGTACAAAGATTGGCTTTTTAATTTATTGAATAGGTAGAAAAACCAAAAATCACTGGATTTTGCGGCGGTTATATGCTATCGTTAAAGAAACAAATTTATCGGGGTGATACCATGAAAAAAGCAATAACGATCTTAGCTGTATGCAGTCTGCTGCTCACGGCTTGCGGACAGATAGACGATACAGAATCCAAAGTGGGAACTACTACAGCAATTGCTTCCGAAAGCACGGCTGGCGAAGATACTGCGGAAACTTCATCGGCAAAAGAAGAAAAGAATACAAGCGAAGCCACGACTACTACGAGAAAGAATTCGCAAACGGTATCCTCTTCCTCAAAGCCGACGGGTACCACATAATCCTGTATAATAAAACTTGACACATACAAAACAATCAAAGTATAATAAAAA